>WNGE01002108.1_pt1 | contig 109301 bp, 114 predicted proteins | sample 5400651 | NCBI WGS metagenome assembly WNGE01 (sample SAMN13153370, study PRJNA577476) | soil metagenome | isolation source: 60 cm soil or saprolite under grassland replicate 2 | place: USA:California | collected 2016-06-15 | reverse complement strand
AGCTCCGCGTCCGTAAAACGGCGGCGAAACCTGTTCCCCATCACCAAACCCGCTTCGATCCCGCCCAAAGCCCCAATCCATTCAAACAGGGACGTTCCATTCATTCCCATGACGTAGGGAACGAACACCAATCCGGCTAACACGATTCCCACCGCGGTGCGTGCCATTGCCGCCTCTCGCCGCCCCCCGCCGCCGCTCGCCGCCCAGAAGCCGACACCCACCACGCATCCCACAACCCACAACACATTGATCGCCGTGAGCACACCGCCAGGCCACCGCCCCGGGTAGAAGATCAGCTTCCAGCCGTCGCCGATCGTGTAGCCGAAGCCGCAGCGTTTCGCGTCGTTCAACCACAGGCAGATCTGTTTGCCGTGGTAGGTCGCCACGGCGGTGAAGGTGTCGCCGGGCGCGATGGCGGCGAAGGCGCCACGCCAGCGCAGGTCGGGCGTCTCGAGGGTCCAGCGGATCGCCGGCATGCGATAGCGCAGCGCGAGATCGTGGCCGTCCATGGAGAGGATAAAAACTTCGACGGCGCGCGCGTCCAGCACCGCGACGAGCGGTGATTCGCGGTCCGGAGGGTGGGCGGGCGCGACCGCGCGGACGCTCAACGGCCCGAGGGCGAAGTTCGACCACAGCACCGCTCCCTCATACTGGGCCCAGTAGTCGAAGGCGGGCGCGCTGACTGCGTGGTAGGGCGGGGGCGGGAAGGACTGGCGCAGCACGGCGCCCGTGCCGATCCATGCCAGCACGGCGACGACGGCGGTCGCGAGCGCTTGCCAGGCGCTGCGGCGCGGCGTGGTGGTGAGCCAGCGCGGCGCGAACCGCACCAGCGCGACGCCGAGCGCGGTGCTGATCGAGTTGCACAGGATGTCGCCGGTACTGGGGTCCCGGCCCGGGATCCATTGCTGCGCGAATTCGACCGCGAACGAGAGCAGCGCGCCGAGGGCGATGGCGCGCCGCGGCCGCACGCCGGCGAGGGTGAGGGAGACGCCGAGCGGGAGGAAGAGGAGGAGGTTCTGGATCAGCTCGGCGAGGGCGGCGTCGCCGGAGGTGATGCTGAAGGACCAGCCGGGCGGGAGCGCACCGCCTTGCGAGCGCAGCGTGGCGACGAGGATGGCAAGCGTGGAAAGGGCGACGACTGCCCATGCGATGCGTTTTTTTGCTCTATGCATGGGCTAAATGAATTCTCGATATTGCGGGTGCGAAGCCATCATTTCGACGTACAAGGAGTCGCCACATGGCCGTCGAGGATCGACTGATCTCCCTGGAATACCAGCTTCGGCTCACTGAAGATCGGATCAGGACTGATCTCCGCAAGCGGGATGTTGCGTGGCTTGAGCATGCCCGCAGAGGGATGATGTTGCTCTCCCGGATGATTGTCGAGGCGACCGCTTCCAGTCGGGACCGGCTGCGCGAGCCGCTCGTGGACGGCTCTGGAGAATTGCTAATACCTGAGATGAAGGCGCGGGCGGTCAATGTGGAGGAGTATCGCGCCCATACGCCAGAGAAGTTTGAATTGTTGGGCGGGTACCTCTTCGACAGCGCCGAGCACCCGGAAACGCGATATCGGCTGCTGAAGCTGTTGCTCGTCAATGTCGGGCTGCTGGAGGCGGTCAGACTCGCGCCTGAAGACCGTTGGCGGGAGGCGTTGGCGAGGGTCTACGGTCCGGGTGGTGCGTAGCGCGGTTCAGCGCCGCAGCAGCAGGGTGATAACGCCTGCGCCGCTGCCGATGACCGCGAGCGCCGTTGGGGCCCAGAACACGAACATGCGCCACGTGAGCCGAGACTCGAGTTTGGCAAGGCGATCGGCGAGGTCGCGATTGAACTCTGCCAACCGCTGCTCAAGCTTCGCATCGAACGCCAAAAAGCGACCCTCCCATCGTCCATTCATCTCCGCGAGCTTCCCATCGAACCGGTTGAAGTTCGATTCATTCCATTCGCGCAAATCCGCCCTGGACGTGGTATACACGTTATTGAGCAATTCCACGAGCTCGTTCGTCACATCCTCTCCGAACGTCTCGTAGAACTTGCGGGACAACTTGGCGGTAACGGGCACGATCCAACATGATCGAGATGCTCGAGCCATCGATCATCGTATGGTCGCAACACGGATCAAACGGGTGCATACCCCACGGTACGCTCGGCTCGGCGGCCGAGTCAATAGGGAAGGTTGGCGTCCCGGTAACCGTGTCCTAAAGGACCGGCTCGGCCACTACGCACGCGCTGAAGCGCGTTGCTTTGTACCTGGACGCAACAAGATGGTGATCATTCGGTCTCCAACACCTCGAGATTCCCCGAGCCGAGAATCTATCGGAGCGGAGCGTTGTCTCGGCAAACGGTCCGTCGTATTTTCCAAACACCTTCATAGGGAGCCGTGGTCTTTTCATCCACGACCCGAGGCCGCTGCAGATGTTGCAGCGGCCTTTTTATTTCTACAAACGCCAGCGCGGTCGGGGCTGTCCTCGCCCCCTGGCCCCCTCTCCACTTCGTGGAGGAGGGGAACGATGGGCTAAACCCAAGGTTATATGTGGCCTAGCCAACGGTATGCCGGGGTAACATATTCGCCTTCCCTTGGCCGTTCACGGACACGAGGAGCGTCAACGCGTCGCTTTTTGTCGGGGGCGGTGCGGGCGGTGGAAGCCGAACCTTTCCACATCACAAATCCGGAGTCTGACGTGGCTCGGGCGACTTGGCGCCGAGCTGGTCGAGCGAGCCTATGGGTGGCGGGCATCGGATGGCACCTGATGGGTTGCCCGACCCGCTGCGGGTGGCGCTCGCGGCGGTCGCGGGGGGGGCCACGCTGCGCGTGGACACGGCCGAGCATACCGTCCTGCGCAAACTCGAGTGGTTCCAGCGGGGGCGGCGGGGCGGCGGGGCGGCGAGACATCCGAGCGACAATGGCGGGACGTGGTCGGCGTACTCAGGGCGCAGGGGCAGCGCATCGATCGGGAAGAGTTGACGACATGGGCCGGCCGGCTCGGCGTATCCGACCTGCTGCGGCGCGTGCTCCAGGAGTAGGGCCTGACCGGATGACCAACGGCCCGGTTCGGATCCCGTCGCTGGCCCAGCGGGCGCCCGCGCTGCGGCGCTGGGCGATTGCTCGTTCCTGGGAATTCCTCGGCGGCGACCAGGTGGCGGCGCTGCTCACGGATGACTGGATGGGCGCGGGGCCCCTGCGGCTCGAGGAGCGCGCTGGTGGCCCGGCGTACGTGGAACGTTTTCGCACGTTTTTCCGCGTCTCTGATCTGGCCTATATGGATCGCTTTCCCGCAGTGCCGGAGATCCAGGATTTGGTCCCGTACTGGTTGTGGCTGCTCAGCCAGCCTGCGCACCGCGATGCGTACCTCAGCGCCGACTATTTCGTCCAGGTGTTCACGCCGGAGCCACTGGATCTGGATCGGGCCGCGGCACCGGCGCGGCTGCGCGGATTGGTGCAGCGGCGCGTCTTCGAATCGCTGGCGGATTTCGGCCTGGTGGAGTTCCGGCCTGAAGACGAGGGCGAACGGGAGATTGGGGACCAGCGGTTCCGCCTGACCCCATTGTTCAACCGATTTGTGAGCTTTGCGCCGGAGCTGCCGGTGTTTCCGTCGTGGCGGGGCGGGTTGCATTTGGTCCGTTAGCCTCGCCGGTCGGCTTGCCGAGTGATCCGGGGTCAAAGGGGGCTAACGCGATCGACTCGATTACAGCGGGATCGTTCCCGCCACCGTGATGCCGGTATCCAGGATCTCTCGCGCGAAGCGGTCGTGTTCCGCCAGGCGCCGAGTCAGCTCTGCCGCGGTCCAGGGAAAGACCTGCACGGCGAGTCCCAGTCCTTCGAATGCGCGGCTGTAGTCGGGGATGCGGTCGAGGACGCGCCGCGAATCGTGCCGGAGCAGGACGAGGACATCGGCGTCGCTGGCCGGCGTGGTCGCCGCCGGTGGCGAGAGAGCCGAACAGGACGACGGCGACGATGTTCGGGTCGCTGGCGCGCGCCTGCTCGGCCGCGCTGCGGACCCGTCGCACGGCGGCGGGGACGTCAAGGAACGTGACTTTTGCAGAATCCGAGGATGGCGTCGGCATCGGTGATGGCCTGGGCCGCATCGGCGGCCGTGAAGTAGTCGCGCGGCACCCCGCGATCGAAGCCGTTGGGGTAGCGGGTGGGAATGTAGTGCCGGTCGAGCCGGCGCGCCGCATCGAGCAGCGGCGCCGGGAGGGGGGCCCGCTCCCGCAGGCCCGCCGCCAGCGCAACGATGGCGTGGCCCCTGGCTTCGCCGCCGAGGGCGGTGATAACGGCTGTCACGGCCTTTTCTGCCCCTTGCTGGGACGCGAAGCAGGCCCACTCGTGGAAGGCGCCGGCTGTGGCGTGGCGCGCCAGCTCCAGGTCGCGCACGCCCTGCGTGAGCCAGTCGGCCGCTCGGTTGGGCATGACGCAAGATAATATCCAGCCCGGGTGGACCGAGGGGTGTCGGCTCGGCTCGGCAGCCGAGTCAATAGTCTCCGACGGTGTCCGTCGTTTTCACCGTGTCCTGAAGGACCGGCTCGGCCACTACGCGCGCGCTGAAGCGCGTCTATGGCGTTTCCAGAGCGTTGCGCGCGCGTTCGAGCAGTGTGTGTGGCTCGACTTTCTGGGAGGCGAGCGTGGTGCGCGGTGCGGCCGATGGCATCCGACAGGCGGCCGACCGATTTGAAGGCCCGGTCGCGCGCGTCGCCAGATCCTCGGCCGGCCGGAAGACGGCGCAGGCAGCGGGGATTTGGCCTGGAGGTAGACGCCGAGGCGCAGGGGGAGCAGCTCTTGAGCGGCGGTGGAGTTGCCTTTCCCCCCCCTCGCCCAATTCGCGATCGAGCACGACGAGGGGTCTCGGACGGGCTGTGGGGTTGGACATTGTGCGCGCGAATCAATGTCGCTGTGGGGGTTTCCCGGCAGCAAGCGATCCGACGCCGAGGCGGGCTAATCCTGTATGACGTATAGAGCGGTTATGCCTAGCCAACCTATTAGGCGCGGCGCATATTGGCGATCCCTTGGCCTGTTAATCGAACCGGGAGCGTCAAGGCGTCACTTTTTGTCGGGGGCGGTGCGGGCGGTGGCAGCAGAACCTTTCCACATCACAAATCAGCAGGCTGAGATTGCTCCGGTCGAGGTGCCGACGCCCTCCCGGGGCGAGGCAGCGCGCGCGCCCGTTCGCGAGCGGCGGCGCACGGCGCCCGCGCGCCTAGGGCTGCAGCGCCGGGCGCAATCGAATTTTCAGCGCTATTTCCTGCGCGGCTTGCGGCGCTTCGCCGTGCTGGTCATCGGCGACCTCGCCTCGTTTTACGTCATGCGGGCACTGGTGCGCGCCGTGCGCGACGATGCCGTGCTCGGCGCGACGGTCTCGACCCGGATTCACGCGCTGCTCCCCGGCGGGATCCTGAACGGCTGGCAGTTTGCCGCCGCGCTGTTCGTGGGTCTGCTGGTGCTCGGGAGTTACGGACCCGGCGATGAGCGCCGCAACCCCAAGCGGCTGTTTCTCGCCTGTGCGCTCGCCACGGCGTTGCCGCTGTGGATGACGATCTGGAGCCGCGGCCTCGAGGTCGCGGCGGTGCAATATGTGCTGACGACGCTGCTGGTGTGGCTCGGCGTGGTGTCGGAGCGGCAGCTGCTCAATGCGGTGATCAATCATGTGCAGCCGAGGCCGAGCGACCGCTTGAGCACGCTGTTCGTCGGTCCCGCGGAGGCGTGTCGCGAGACGAGCGGCAGTGCCGCGTTCGCGCCGGACTCGGAATACCGCACCATCGGGTACGTGGATACCCACGTCCCGCCGGCGGCGGCGGCGTTGGGTCACATCGTTGACTTCGCCCAGGTGCTGCACGAGACGCGCGCCGAAGCGGTGGTGGTGTGCGGCTATCTGACTGACGCGCGATTTCACGACGTGGTGGATGCCGCGCTGACGGCCGGGTGCAAGGTGCTGGCCGTGCCGCGCAGCATCGAGATCGCCGGTGTCGAGCCGAAGCTGGTGTGGCGGCGGGAGCAGCCGTTGGTCGAGCTGACGACGCCGACGCTGCGCGGTGGGCAGTTGATCGTGAAGCGTTTCGTCGACGTGATCGGGGCGAGCATTGGGTTGATTGTCGCGTCGCCGATCCTTCTTATGGTCGCGGGGTTGGTGAAGATCGATTCCCGCGGTCCGGTGCTGTTCCGTCAGAATCGGGTTGGCCGGGGCGGTCGGCTGTTCAAGATCTACAAGTTCCGGACGATGGTGGCGGGGGCCGAGGAGCATCGCGATGAGCTGATGGCGCAGAGCATTTATCCAGATCGGCGGCTGTTCAAGATTGTGCGTGACCCGCGAATTACGCGCCTGGGTGCTTGGCTGCGGCGCACCAGCCTGGACGAGTTACCTCAGCTGTTCAACGTGCTGAAGGGTGAGATGTCGCTGGTCGGCCCGCGCCCGCCCGTTCCTTCTGAGGTCGATCTTTATGAAGCGCATCACTATGCGCGTTTCGATGTGAAGCCGGGGATCACGGGCCCGTGGCAGGTCGCGGGCAGAAACAAGATCACGGACTTCGAGCAGATCGTGGCTCTGGAGACGCGCTACATCCGTGATTGGTCGCTGATCGGCGATGTTGTAGTTCTTCTCCGCACGGCCGTTGTCGTGCTGAGGATGCAGGGGGCGTTGTAACTACCGCCGCAACGGGCCGAGTTGCCGAGTTTGCCTCGAAGGACGCCGCAACCACGCGTCGCTGCCGGCGTGTGGCAATCGTCACGACGAATTTCTGGCCGGAGCGCACAGGGATCAGCCAGACGGTCGGGGAATTCGCGCAGTTCCTGGCGGATAATGGGGTCCAGGTTTCTGTCGCAACGGCGCTGCCGTACTATCCCGAATGGCGGATCTGGGAGGGATACCGCGGTGTGCTGTGGCACACCGATCGCCGTGAACGAATGACGATCAGACGCTCCTGGCACTTCGTGTCACCGAATCCCTCTACGCTCACTCGGGTGCTGCATGAAGTCACGATGTCGCTGTTCGGCGTGCCACGGATTTTGGTAGCGATTTGGCGCGCCGATACCGTCTACGTCGTCAGTCCCGGCTTGAGTTACGCCTGTACCGGAATGCTGCTCGCCAAACTGCTGAGACGGAGCACGGTATTGGTTGTGAAGGACGTGATGCCCGACGCAGCGGTCGAACTAGGAATGTTAAAGAATCGATTCCTGATCGCGCTGTCCCGACGATTGGCCCGCTGGGTCTACAAGCTGGCGAACGAGATTCATACGCTGGGCGAGGGGATGCGTCGCCGGATTGCGCAGGATGTCGACGCACGGAAGATCAAGATTGTCCCAGATACGATCGACGCGGGTGAGCTGGAACCGGTCGCACCCGAAGCAAATGAATTCAGGCGTCGCTTTGTCCCCCCGGGCAAGTTTGCCGTCCTTCACACGGGCAACATGGGGCAAAAGCAAGACTTGGATTTGCTGCTGCGGACGGCTCAGCGCTATAAGGACAATCGGGGTGTGCACTTCTATGTCTTCGGTGACGGTGCGGCCAAGAACCGGTTCCTGCATTTACGCGACGAGATGCGGCTAACCAACGTCTCCCACTATCCCTTGCAGGATCGTCAGATGTTACGGCACATGCTCTCGGGCGCCAACGTGGTGCTCATCAGCCAGCTGCCGGAGGTCGTGGACATTGTCCTGCCTTCCAAGCTGCTGACGTCGATGGGAGCTGGAGCTACGATCGTGGCTGCTTGCGCGGAGGACAGCGAGACGGCTCGCCTAGTAAGGGAGAGCGGCGGGGGTTTGGTTGTACCGGCAAGTGATGACGAAGCACTGTATTGCGCGATCGAGCGAATCCGTATGTGGGATGTCGACACGACGCGGATGCGACGGCAAGCGCGGGAATTTGCGGTGCAGCGGTTTGATCGCAATGCCATCTACGGAGCGTTGATCGCATGACTCGAATCCTGGTTACGGGTGCGGGCGGTTTCATCGGTCATCATCTGACCAAAGCGCTGATCGCCAAAGGACATACCGTGCGGGCAGTGGACCTCAAGCACCCCGAATATGAGTCCTCGGCGGCCACGGAATTCCAGCTGCTCGATCTGCGGCGCTGGGAGAACTGTCTGGAGGCAACCAGAGGGGTCGATGAGGTATACAACCTCGCGGCCAACATGGGCGGCATCGGCTTCATCGAGTCGCACAAGGCCGAGATCATGCACGATAACGTGCTAATCAACATGCACATGCTAGAGGCCGCGCGGTTGAACGGTGTGAAGCGCTATCTGTACACGTCGTCGGCCTGCATCTATCCCGGTTACAAGCAGAATATCACGGACGTGGCACCGCTTAAGGAAGAGGACGCGTATCCGGCGGAGCCGGAGGATGGGTACGGGTGGGAGAAGCTGTTCTCGGAACGGCAATGCCGCCATTACCTCGAGGATTACGGGTTGGAAACGCGCGTCGTCCGGTTCCACAACATCTACGGCCCGCTCGGTACGTACGATGGGGGCCGTGAGAAGTCGCCTGCGGCGATTTGCCGCAAGGTTGCGCTGGCCGAGGATGGCGGCGAGATCGAGGTATGGGGCGACGGCGAGCAGACGCGATCGTACTGCTACATCGACGACTGTGTCGAAGGGATTCTGCGACTGATGCGGTCCGATCATCGCGAGCCGTTGAACCTCGGCTCCGATCGGATGGTCACGATCAACGAACTGGTGGATATCGTCGCGGGTGCGGCCGGGAAGCGGGTCCGCCGGCGTCACGACTTGACCAAGCCGCAGGGCGTGCGCGGGCGAAACTCGGATAATTCCAGGCTCCGCGCAGTCCTTAATTGGGAGCCTCCGACATCTCTCGAGCATGGACTGACCGACACGTACCACTGGATTGCTGCTCGTCTTCACGTCGATGGACGCATCGGGCGGCCCTTGGCACGGGTGTTCTGAGGTGTACCAGAGCGCCGTCAAACGTATGCCGTTAGCCCGCGAGACCGCTGACGACCTTCGCTCATTTCTGCCGTTGCTCGTGTGTCCGAAATCGAGTGATGACGCGGGTCAGTGTGGAGGTTCGCTGGACCTAAGCGCGGCCAGCCATCTGTCATGCCGCACTTGCGGCGCCACGTATACCGTCGACGACGGCATTCCCATCCTAATTCCTGGAGATGATTCGCGTCCACTCACTCCGGCCTGGGTGAAACAGCGGGCGTACTTCGACGACGCGCTCGAATCGGAATTTGAGATTGAGCGCCCGGAGGCTGGCGGTCCCTTCTACAGTTACCTCATTCGGACCAAGTTCCGACGCGCACTGAATGAGCAAGAGCTACTAGGTACGGAGGCTATTCTGGACGCGTGTTGCGGATCGGGCATACTCTCTGAGTATCTGTCATGCCTGACCAAAGGCGTCGTGATCGGGTTTGACTTCTCGATCGGGGCTGTGCGCCGGGCTCGGGAACGGGCACGGAGACATTCCTACAACTTCTTTGGTGTTGTAGGCGATGCGGCATCACCTCCGTTCCGTCGAATGGCCTTTTCGCTAGTAGCCGTTCACGACGCGCTCCATCATCTTGATAACCCGATCGAGGTCGCGTGTCGTCTCGCAGATCTTACGAGCGGGGCACTAGTGGTAATCGAGCCTTGTGAGGGTTGGCTCACCCGGGTGGCTGTAGCTGTTGGGTTTAGCACCGACGTGGAGGAAGCCGGCAACGCAGTCCGGAGGTTCAGGCCGCATGAGCTAATGGCTGTGGTGCACAAAGCGGGGTTCTCGAAGATTGCCTTGGATCGCTACGTGATGTACTACCCGCACCGGCCTGGCCCGCTTTTCAGATTCTTCGATCATCAGCCACTACTATGGCTCGGCCGCGCCGCCACGCAGCTCGGCAGTCTCGTGGGATCGTTCGCCGGCAACAAGCTGCAACTTGTTGCGCGGCGTTAGGCCACCGTTCACCCGTTGGATTTCGCATGGAGAACAAGGGTAATGGCTTCGCACTACAGTATGAGCGACTGAAGAGATTCAAGCGCGGTAAGCTACGTATCGCCGTTGCTATTGACGCGGTGATGCGGCTCGTCTTTAAGATCGGCCGAGCGGTTTTTCCCAATCGTTCGAGCTCCGCACCGATTGCCGTTGCGCCGAACAAGATCTTGGTGTTGCAGGCTGGCGGAGCTGGTGACGTCGTTATGTCACTTCCCGCGTTAAATGCCATCCGTGCTCGCTTTCCAAAGGCAATCATCACGCTCGTGGCCGGACCGTGGGCATCGGAGCTGCTCAAAGAAACACGACTCGTTCAACGAGTCCTCGGCGTACGCCCTCCATGGCTCGGGCGCTTTTCTCTCAGCAACTGGACTCAGTTTCTCAGGCATGCGCTGCGGCTTCGTAAGGAAGACTTTGACGTGGGGATCGACCTTCAAGGTGATCCGCGTTCACTTCTTTTCCTTTACTTGTCCGGAGCTGAGCGGCGTGTGAGCTATGCGTGGTACGGGGCGTCGATGGGGGAGTATCTGCTTACGCAAGTCGTGCCCGGGCCTGCGCCAGACGACCACCTTATCGATCGTTTTCTCGCTGTGGCCACGTCCCTCGGAAGCCAAGTGAGGAGCCGAGTCCCACAACTGCATCTTTCGGATGCCGAGCGGGTCACAGCGCTCACTTGGCGACGCTCATTGCAAACGAAAGGGACTCGACTGCTCGTCGGCGTCCACCCTGGCGCGGGAAACCCTTTGCGGCTGTGGAGGTCAGAGCGGTTTGCGGAACTCGTTAGGCAGATGGGGCAGACATTCGATGCTGATGTTGTTGTGTTTGCGGGGCCCGGCGAGGAAGCGAGGGCCGCAGAGATCATCCAGCGCGCGGGTACCGGAACGCTGCTGAGTGGCCTGACTCTGAGGGACCTAATCATAAAAATCTCGGCGCTCGATGGTTTGGTTGCCCTGGACAGTTCAGCTGCACATCTGGGTGCCGCATTGGAGGTGCCAGTGGTCTGTCTGTTCGGGCCAACTCTGTCACGGTTTGGCGGTCCGATTGGACCGACCGTTCGATCACTTCAGGAAGGTCAATTTGAATGCCGCCCGTGCACGCAGGAGCGATGCGTGCACCCAGATGCATCCTGCATGGATACCATCACGGTCGAGCTCGTACTCAAGGCAGCCAGCGTTGTGGCTAAGGGCGCCCGTCCTGGCAGCGTCGCGCCGAGTCTACTCCAGATTGGGACGAAGGATGGAAGCGTCTGATCCGTCGAAACGTCTTGGCTGCAGTAGGCCTGGTTGGGTTTCTGACGGGCCTTGCGTACGTCGCCAGCATAATGAGGGACGCGATCCTCGCGGCGTTCTACGGCGGTTCAGCTGCGCTTGATATCTATTTCATTGCATTAGCACCGTCGCAGTTCGTAGCGACCGAAGTCGCTACGCTCGTTTACCTGTCGTTTCTGCCGGAATTCTCCAGGGCGATTGCGGCGATCAGCGGTGCCAACCCCAGTGAACTGCTACGTAAGCGGCTATCGCTCGTTGTGAAGGGAACCACAGCCATAGCGATCGTCGTCGCGCTGGGCAGCGTTCTTCTTGCACCACTTATAGCCCCGCGGTACGTACAAGAAGGCTTTGGGCGCACACTTCGAATGAGCTTCGCGGCACTCAGTCTGCTCATACCCCTGATCGGAGTCATCGGAGTCCTCCGAGCGTTTCTGGAAGCCCACAGCAAGTTCGTTCCCTGGGCGGTCCTGCCTGCGTTCCGATCGGGCGTGTTAACCATTGTCGTACTACTGACGTCGTCCACACCCTCAGTGGGGTGGCTCCTTCTGGGAAGCCTTTTAGGTGCCGCAGCGGGTCTCGCCTATGGATGGCTTTCTCTAAGAACGCTGCCCACATATGATCGGCCTACTATCGCCCCGCGGTTGCCAACCTTCCCGCCTACTATAGCTCCTCTGGTTGCTGCCTTGGTTGTTGGGCAGGCGACGCTGTTCGTCGACAATGCCTTCGCAGCACGCAGTGGCGTTGGAGGCGTGCAGGCTTTCGCGTTGGCTTCGAACCTTCTGGTGATCCCTCAGGCTATCATCACCGGTGCAGTTGCAACTGTCTACTTCCCGATTTTCGGTGCGGATCTGGCCGCGCAGAAACGCGATAACGCTGTCTCCAACCTGGTAGGCTCAATTCGACTGGTCGTGTGGGGCGCAGTCCCCGTCGTCATCATTTTCTGCTCACCGGTCGGGCGTGCTGTGACGGGGCTAATCTATGGGCGAGGAGCATTCGATCAGGCCATGGTGTCACTGGTCAGTCACACGGCTGCGGGTCTCGCTCTTGGCCTGGTTCCTTGGGCGGCATTCATGCAGATGCGCCAATACGTACTGGTGGCTGGAGAGCCCTGGGTCGTATTCCAGGTCGCCGGGATCTTCCTTATCGTGAAGTGGATCGGCAATTCAGCCCTGGCTGGGTCACTCGGCGTTCCTGGGATCGCGATCGCGTCCTCATTCGCGGCAACGGCCGCCTGTGCGTATGTTGCGCTCCGCATTTTTGCGCGTAAGCGCGGTCGTCAGACCTGACAACGATGGCCCAGTTGGATCCGCGGGGCGTTAGCCTCATCTATCGATGAAGACCGAACTGATCATCGCGCGATTGGTCAAGACAGTAAGCAGAATCCCAGTATTGAATTCCGCGCTTCGGTGGTTAGCTGGTCACTACCGGGAAGGTTCGGTCGTAAGGGTTCGCTCGGGACTGGCGAAAGGAATGAAGTGGCGTCGGCATCACCGGTACGTGAACGGCTACTGGATTGGCCAGTACGAACTCCACCTGCAACAAGCTCTCGCCAACGAACTGACGTCTGGGTCTGTTTTCTTCGATGTGGGGGCGAACGCTGGCTTCTTCACCATTTTGGGCGCCAACAAAGTTGGACCAAAGGGCCTTTGTGTCGCGTTCGATCCCGACGAAGCCAATATTGCGAGCGTTCGAGAGAACTGTGATCTCAATGAGCTGAGTTGGGTTGTGGCGGTGAAATGCGCAGTGTCCAATTCGGCCGGGGAGCACTGGTTTAGTCAACCTGCACTAGGAGCGGCCATCGGGCATCTAACGGAGCACGCTGGAGACGGAAGTTTGGAATGCCTCATGTCGTAAAAATCGACGTCGAGGGAGCGGAGGGACTGGTCATTCGTGGAGCGTCCAAACTCCTTTATGAGCAACGTCCGGTATGGTTCGTTGAGATTCATGATCCGATTCTGGAACACGAAATAGCAGTGACGTTCGATCGGGCTCGCTATCGCCTCTTCCCGCTTGCGAACGACGCGGCTTCAGGCCCGCACTTTCCGAAGCGGATTCTGGCGCGCCCCCAACCAAGCTGAAATCACAACAATGAGAAGCGTCAACGTGAGGGTGGGAGTACTGACCAACATCCCAAGCCCGTATCAGGTGGAGTTGTTTAACGCTATTGCCGCGCGCGGGCGTGTGGATCTGAGAGTCTGGTACTGCGCCGATCGAGACCTCCGACGCCTTTGGAAGCCTCCGAACATCGACCACTGGCACAGGATCGGGGCAGGGTGGAGCATAAAGACCACGAGAGAGCAGTGGTATTTCGATCCTCGCCCAGCAATGGAACTAGTGCGGTGGCATCCCGACATTGCGGTTGTTTCTGTGTATCCCCTTCCGACAATGCAGGTAGGTATGTGGGCTGCCACAATTGCGGGAGTGCCCTGGATCTATTGGGGCGAGGCCGTGGCCTCGGGCGGTAACGGTCTGTTTAGACGACTGGGAAGAGGTCTCGCCCTCGCCCCGTTGCGCTGGGCTGAGGGTTTTTTCGCCGTAGGTCGGAAAGGCGTGGAGAATTTCCGTTCGTTTATTAGCGCGGATCGACCAGTCCTGACCGTGCCGTATTTCAGTAACTTGGCCCGCTTCGCGCCCGCAACCGAAGCGGTTTCACGTGCGGGCAAAGAGACGACATTTCTATTCATTGGGTCGTTCACCTATCGAAAGGGAATCGATGTTCTGGCTCGTGCCTTTAGCGAGCTCTTAAGAGCCCGGCCTAACGATCGATTGGTTATAGCTGGCGACGGACAGACCACTGAACTGTTCGATGCTCATCTGTCTTCTGATGCTGCAGCGCGGGTCGTAAGACGCGGCTTCATACCGTGGGAGCGTCTTCCGGAGTTTTACCGTGAAGGCAATTTCTTGGTGATGCCTAGCCGCTACGATGGGTGGGGGCTGGTCATTCCGGAAGCGATGGCAAGTGGCCTACCAGTTATTGGCTCTGTAAAGGCTGGCGCTGCTTTGGATCTCGTTCGAGACGGCGAGACCGGCTGGCGCCTCACGTCCTTAGAACCCGCAGCGCTGGCCAACCTAATGCTTAAGGCGTCAACACTGTCGGCCGCGGAGCGGATTCGTATGAGTCAAGAATCCTTCAAGCGGGCCCAGCGCTATAGAGCTGAGGTGGGCGCGCGCGTATTCGAGCGCGGGGTCAGGCTCTTGATCAATCACTCACGCAGGCGCGCACGCGGCGTGTGATTACGTCGACGCAGTCGATCATCGCTTCGTGTGCTGCTGCCGTAGCCATAGCGGCCGCCACGCAAGGCGTGCTCGTTGAATGGCAACGCCGGAAATTCCAGGCTATCAACGCAGTTACCTTCCTTTGGCTTGGCGTCGCGTACTTCGTTGGTGCGGGAGCGATTGCGGCGGCTTTCTTCTATACGAGAGCCGCAAACAACTTCGGTGTCAGAGCGAGTCTCTTTGGTTTCGCAGCAGTCTGTGCGGGGATTCTCGGCGTCGCCCTGGGCACGCAGAGTCGGTTTGGGTATTTGCTGCCCAGACTTACTCATTTGGAGGCAGGGAGCATTCCCCGGATCGACTGGTGGTTCACTGCGCTTGCACTTCTTGGCGTTGCACTCGTCGCGCGGTATTTGGCATACGGTAGGGATTTTCTCATTGGGTCTGCAAATGCCGAGCTACCGACTACCTGGGGGAACTACGTCAACGACCTACGTCACGCCATGCTTCCTGCAGGCCTTGTGGCAGTTCATCTCCTGCGCGGTTCGAGAGGTCGAGCCCTCTTGGAAAAAATCATCCTCTCGGCGATTCTCGTAATCGCGGCGATTTATTCCGTCTTGCAATACAGTCGGCGCCCTCTGGTGTTGCTAGTCATGGGCACATTCGTCTATCTCGTTCATGCTAAGAAACCGCAGTTAGGCCATTTTCGCAGTCGGTATTTACTAGTTCCCGTTGCCATAGCAGGATTGTTCGCGATCGTCCTATTTGCCGCAGGATTCAGATGGCTCGCGCTTCGCCTGGGTGTGCCTCTTGATTGGAACCTTCTTCTATTGGCATTCAAGAGTCAGGGTCCCGGCGCGTTAAACCTTGATGCATATGCAGTTCACTTAGCGTCGGTCTCATGGTATTCGGACGCCTCAGATTGGCTAACGGGCGGATCTTTCGTCCAAGTGTTATCAAACCCGATCCCGCGATCGCTCTGGAGCGGAAAGCCGGAATCATTTGGGTTCACCATTGCGAAACTGATGGGAAACTATGGCACGAATTATGGTCCTACGATCTTCGGCGAGGGCTACGCGAACTTTGGCTTCTTTGGAAGCCTTCTGTTCGGCTGGATGCTGGGATTGTGTGCGCGTGTAGTGCAGCAGTATCAGGAGATTTTCAGGAGTGAATACGCGCTCGTCCTGACCTCTATGGTAAGTTTCGAGTTCTTCTCTCAGGTTAGAGGCGACCTTCAAGGAATGACGACACCGTTGATAGAGCGCGTCGCCCTACTGGCTGTCGCCGTCTGGTCGGTTACTTGGCTTGGCGGGCGGATTAGGAACTATGCGCTCGCTCGCAATTCGACGCCCAAAGCCAACCACGGCGACAACGGTGGCCGCAAGCAAGCCAAACAAGAAGGGTCTCGGGAATGATCGATGGACCGGATCCACCGCGAGGTCTATCACCGTCAAAACTGGAGTATCTCTCACCTCTTCAACTCGCGCTTCCTCCAGACTTTCTCTTAGCCCTATAAAGGTCTGTTCGAGAATGCGGACCGCCCGCTGCAGTCGCTCAGATTGCAATTGTAGCTCCGGACTGGCAGCGATTACCCGGTTGCGCCGATTGAACGCTGCCAAATCATCTTCTGCTGTTCGGAGCTGACCTGCTACCTCATCGACACGCCGTTCGGTAAACTCGCGTCGCGCCTTTGCTCGTGAGCGATAGGTGACGAGATTGAATTCATTCACGACCTCGATCAGGCGGTTCACGACAGCCGCGGCGAGACGAGGATCTCCTGCACTGAATCGTACCGTGACGACGCCCGTGGTCGAGTTTGAGCGAACATACAAGTCGTCTCTGATTCGGTCTCGCGTAGCACTGAGAGCTTGAGCCCTCGGCTTGTCGTCGACCTTGTACCAATTCAACAGCGTAGTCGAGCTGTCACATCTCGAGCAGGGGAGCGACGTTACCGCTACTTGGTCGAGCACTGATCTTGTCGTAACCAGGTCCGCATAGAATTGGGGCCCTCGGCCCCCGGCGAAGGCACCAAGACGTAGTTGGGCTGCGATCCCCGCCAGCGCCGGCGGGAGCGGCGTCGATTCGCTGGGGTCAGGCAGAAAGCTCCCTTCGGCAGTATAGGATCGTGGGAGCAGGAAGCTGACAAGGAGCGCGATTGCTCCTGCGGCAATCGAAGTTCGCACGACGCCGTCGCGAACAATCGACGACAATCGATTCACTGTGTCATCTCGTGCCCGGACGTGGAAGGCGTGAGGCGCCTGAGGTTTTCCCCGTTGCGGAGAGTTGGGATAGACTCTTCATCCCAATCTTTGGAATGAGCTCCACAAAGGGTACCTCATCTGGAGCAAACAAAGATCGCTTGTGACGCGAGAAAAAGGGTGGCGCGTGATCGCCCACAACAATGAACCTGGTGGGTGCAATATCTTGACGCATCGCCCAACGGGCGACCGTGAGCAGTATTCTCCGATGCAAACGGACTAGACCGCACACATCTGCGAACAGCTGGGTTTCAGGCAAACTCTCGCAAACGAATCCCGAGATCGGGATATTCGTCCCGTCTACCGGGAGATGAGAGTCCAACGTAAGCCAATAGATGAAATGACGTTCATCAGCGCGAGGAGAGGCAAGCTCCTGCTCGATAACGCGACTCACGTCGTCATCGCAGACACCATGGAACGTCGTGCCGCACAGCTTCATGTTGGGCATGCGCGCTAGGTCTTCGCCAAACCAGAGCTGCTGGAACCCCACCCTGGGATACCATGTCATGCGGTCATAAAGTCCGCGTGAGTAGCCATGGAACGCGCTCGTGTGATACCCCTCGCGAGCAAGGACTGCGGGTAAGCACGAGGTCGTGCTTATGCGACGGACGAAGAGGAAATCTCCTCGGACGCCGCACAACTCTCGGATCTCACCGCTCGTCGTCGCGCCGTGAGCTGGGACCACGCCGGCGCGGACCTCGTAGTGATCGCGAATCGCGGGATTGAGGAGAGGTTCCAAGAGCATCGAATCCGAGCTCGGACGCCGGAAATGGCCAAACGATTCGACGACCACGAGAACAATGTTCTGCACAGGCGGTGTCATGCCTTTCGGATCGCTGTCAACAACCTCCCGGAGTGCCGCAGTTGCAGATAAAATGGGTGTTATGGTTGCCGAGATGGTGGCGGAGCGAGACGAGGATATGGCCCGGTAAAGACCGAGGGCACTTCTGTAGAGAGTAGAAGTCGCGATGTTGAAGCCAAAGACTCCGCCGTCCGTTCGTTGTACGCTATTGGTGCCAGCTATCACATCAAGAAGAATCACCAACGCGGTTGTGGTGAGAAGCGTAATACGCTCTAGGCGCCTGCCGCTGGTACGCCCCAACCGTTCTGCAAGTACTGAAACGAGCACGATCGCTATCGCCATCGCGATCGTGAGCGGGTAGAGCAACAGCCTCGAAGTGAGGCTCCCCGTAATGGGCACCGCACCGGTGCTCAAATCGAAGTGAAAAGCAGGAGCTAGGCTGACCAGGCAGTCGTTACCAAGTAGAATTGCAAACGCGATCGCGACGTTCCGCCGTGAAAGGAAAGGCGCGGCACAGCCGAGCAGGAGGTAGTCTGCATTGAACGTCGGCCGCGCGAGGAACACGAAGGCCCCGCCAACGAGGAATATGACATTCGGAACTATGAGGTATGTGCATAGCGCACGCCCCACATCGCTAAGATTCGCAAGCCAAGCCCACTGGCGGGTGGAATGGGTTGGAGCTGCTCCCGCTACCATAGAAGTCTCCAGCGCCAATCGCTGGTGACCAGTGCGGGAGCGGGGACCAGATCATTCAAATCGAGCACCTCGAACTGACCCCAAACGCCAATGGTAATTCCCAATGAGTCGAGTCTGGCGAGCTGAGCCGATGAGGTGTTGTAAGCAGCAAAGGCGACACTCACGGCGTCAACCTGGTTCTGAACCGCTCCATCGGCGATTGACCGTGTAACGGTGCCCGCATACAACACGGTTCGGGCTCCGGGAATCAGTGCAGACACACGCCGCAGCTCGCTGATGAAGGATGATCCAAACTGAACGCGTGGTAACAGGTTGGCGCGTTTCACTTCCTGAGCAACACGTCCCAAGCCGCTATCCACGCCCAGGGGGAGGAATCCCTTTAGATCGAGTTGGATGAGATCAATACCACAGGCTCCGCTGACAGCCAGGAAGTCGCGTAACGTTGGGATAGCTTCACCGGAGTACTTGGCGTCAAACCAAGATCCGAAGTCAAGTTGCTTTAGCTGGGCAAGGGTTATTTCATCTACGTTGCCTGCCCCGTTCGATGTGCGATCTACGGCGCGGTCGTGAATCAATACCGGAACGCTGTCAGCGGTGAATCGAACATCGACTTCAATGCCTGGTATCGACAGACCGCATGCCATCCGAACACCAGCTAGTGTATTCTCGGGTGCGTCAGTCGGCAGACCGTGATGTGCAATAAGTGTTGGCGCTGACCGGGGATTACCGAGGACGGCGATCCATACCGGATGGTAGTCAGGAATTCCCGGGTTCCACCGTGCGAAACCAGTCTTCAAGCCGGTAACGTTGAGCGCTGATCGGGTCGTATCGAGTTCCAAACGCGCGATGCTGTCTGGGACAGGACTCCAATTGCTCGGGTGATGGGCCATCGTCACCGAGACCGCGTACGTCGAACCCGCCTGAATTGCGACGTATGAGGGGTAACTCGGTGGAGGAGCTGGTGGGGGTGGCGGTGGTGCTGACGTCTCAATAGGGCTCAGGCACGCGCTAACCATGATTAGCGCATATAGAACCCATCTGAGCAGGTGCACCGCTGCTACGCTCTCAAAACGGAACAAACGCAATCACCTAGTGGCCACAACAATAATTGCCACCGTGCTCGCCAGGATTTGCGCAATCGCCCCGAACAACGCGACCGTGTCCGTCCTCGGCGCATTCGGATCCTTCGCCGGCACGAACACTTCCGAGCCTGGCCCCGGCTTCGGATTGCTACTGTACAACAGCGCCCAGCGACGCGTCCGGACCTCGCCGTTCGCGTAACGCACGCTCACCTGTCCCTTTTCCGCCGCGCGTGTGAACCCACCGGCGGCGTCGAGATAGTACGCGAGCGGCGCACCGCGCCGGTACAACACGCTCCCAGGGGAATTCACCGCCCCCGTCACCCGCACGCTCGGCTGACACTTGGGACCTTGACGCCCGGAGCGGGGAGCATCGGACTAGGGAGCGCATCATCGAACATGGGGTCGAAAAGATGGGAGCTAACTGCTGCGGTGTCAACGAGAAACGACCTCGGCGCGCGAAAACGACACGCGGAGCGGTCGCATGGTTAGGGGACCTCCGTCCAACCCTCACAGTTTCGTCGCATGAGCACGGAGCCGTCCCTCGCCGTCGCGCGAGTTATTGTGACCGTTCGGGGTCTCAGGGTGATCTTGTCGTCTGACCTGGCGCGAATTTATGGCGTGGAGCCCAAGGTCCTCAATCAGGCGGTCAAGCGCAACGCCGAGCGATTCCCTCCCGACTTCGCGTTCCGCCTGAGCAGGGATGACCTGACGGCGATTCGGCGTTCAAGGTCACAATCTGTGACCTTGAAGCGGGGAGCGAACGTGAAGTACGCACCGCTCGCGTTCACGGAGCACGGCGCTCTCATGGCGGCGACCGTGCTCAATAGTCGGCGCGCCGTACAGATGAGCATCTTCGTCGTACGCGCTTTCCTGAGGCTGCGGGAATGGGTGGCCGGCCAGGCCGAGCTGTCGACCCGCCTCGCGCAACTCGAGCGACGCGTGGGCGAGCACGACCATGAGCTGAGGGCGATCATCGAGGCGCTGCGGCAGCTTATCGAACCGCCGGAACCGCGTCGTCGACCCAGAATCGGCTTCGGAGCCGCTGACGCCGAAGGCCAGGGAATCTGAAAGGCTACCGTGTCGCCACCACAATAATCGCCACCGTACTCGCCAGGATCTGCGCGATCGCCCCGAACAACGCGACCGTGTCTGTCCTCGGCGCGTTCGGATCCTTCGCAGGAACCGAGACCTCTGATCCGGGGCCCGGTTTTGGATTGCTGCTGTAGAAGAGGGCCCAGCGTCGCGTGCGCACCTCGCCGTTCGCGTAGCGCACGCTGACCTGTCCCTTCTCCGCCGCCCGCGTGAACCCACCGGCAGCTTCGAGATAGTACTCGAGCCCCGCGCCGCGCCGGTAGAGCACACTCCCGGGCGAATTCACAGCCCCCGTCACCCGCACACTCGGCTGATACTCGGGAATCCGGATCGAATCGCCGGGCTGGAGAATGACGTTGTCGCGGGAGCTGTGGTCGCGTAACGCCTTCGGCAAGTCGATGTCGATCCGGCCGCGATTGTCCACCGCCCGGATGAAGCGAATCCCATCCGAATAGGCGCGCGGCGTCAAGCCACCGGTGCGCTGCAGGAGATCCGCCAGGCGATCGTCCTTGGCGCGCAACGCGTACGTCCCAGGATACAGCACCTCACCCGTGATCGTCACGGTCCGCTGGAGCTCGAAATCGGGCTGGCGGAAAATCAGGACGTTGTCGTACGGCTCGAGCACGACTTCCTGGGCAGCGCCGCGGGCAGGGAAGGGCACGCCCGGCGGGCCGAGGTAGCGATTCATGGAATCGCGCTCGGACAGATAGCTCGAGTCGAGCGGCATGCGCAGCGTCGTCGCGAGCTGGCCCTTCGACCGATCCGCCGGCAGCCGCGCAATCTCGGCCTCGCGCAGATCGACGCCGATCCGGGGCCCGCGGGCCAGCACCATGAGCTGGCGCAACGTGATGCCGGGACGCCAGGGATAGTTCCCCGGCTGCTGCACCATCCCCGTGATCACCACCGTGTACTGCTCGGCGGCACCCTCCAGCGAATCCACCCGCACGATGTCCCCATCCTCGAGCGCGAACCGCGGCAGCGCCGCCCCCGGCATCGGCACGTCGATCGTCACCCGCGCCGTCGTCTGCGTCGCGCGCGCATCGGCGGGCAGAATGCGCTCGACTTTCACGCGCTCCAGCGCGGCGTCGGGGCGAAATCCGCCAGAGGCCCGGATCACGTCGGCAAGCGTCTCGCCTGCCTTGGTCTCATAGACGGCAGGCCGCAGCACCGCGCCGCTCACGCGCACGCGCGACTCGTGAATGGGCACAAATATCACGTCACCCGTCTCAAGTCTCACGTCGGCGCGTGTGTCGCCGCGGAGCAGGTAATCATAGAGGTCGAGTGTGGCGACAGTTTTGCCGAGGCGCCGCACATCGACGCCGCGCAGCTTGGCGCGCTCCGTCACCCCGCCCGCGGCATACAGCGCCGTGAAGACGGTGCCGAGTGAGCTGATCTGATAGGCGCCCGGCTGCGCGACCTCGCCCACGACGTAGACCTGGTTGGCGCGCACGTTTGCAACCGTTACATCGAAACGCGTCGTGGCGTTCGCCGTGCGCCGTACGCCGGAGTAAACACGACCAAGCCGCGTGTACAGGACGTCGCGCAATTGATCGAGCGTGAGATTGGCGACGTGCACCTGGCCCACCTGCGGAATGAGAACGAACCCTTCACGCGTCACGGGCAGGGAATAGGACAGCTCGACGTCACCGGTGAGAATCAGGACGAGATTGTCGCCCGGCCCGAGCTTGTAATCGGCCGGCACGGGACCGGCGAGCAGCGGCAGAAACTGTGTCGTCGTCCGCTGGAATACGTCGACGCCGAACACGTCGCTCGGCGCTCCGCCCGCCCTCCGCACGATACCGGTGTCGAGGCTCACCAACGCGGTATTCGAAACCGGCAAACCCAGTGCCTGAATGGCGGCAAGCTCCTGCGCACCAGGCGCGGGCGCACCTCCGGGAGCGGTCGCGTTGATGTACGGATCGAGCAGCGTCGCCGGATAACCGCTGGCCGACAATCGCGCGCGAATCTGTTCGGCGCTGAGGCCCGACTGCGCGATCCGGCTGCGCACCATATCGCCGAGACCCGGCTGTTGCTGGAGCGCCTGCTGGACCTGCGCGGCCGACGGCTGTTGGGCGGCGAGGCCTGGCGCCAGCGCCGCGAACGCCACAAACAAAGCAACCCGCATCTACGTCACTCTCTCCCAAGGGCTTCGGAAACTCAGGACGGCTAAGATGGACCGTAACTCGTGACAGGTCAAGCGTCTCAAGAAGCCGCATGATTTGAGAGGACCTTGATCCCGGCTTGATGTTGCAAGTATAACCTTGGTATGATATGGGTATGAAAACTGCAATCTCTCTCCCGGATCGCCTGTTCGGCGCCGCCGATGCCCTGGCCCGCAAGCTTGGGATGTCGCGCAGCCAGCTCTACGCGACCGCGGTCGCCGAATACGTTGCGAAGCACCAGGCGGCGAAAGTGACGGAGCGCCTGAATACCATCTACAGCACCGAGCCCGGTTCCCTGCCGGAGGATCTGCGGCGAGCCCAGCGCCGCACGCTGGAGCGTACGGAGTGGTGATCCACCGGGGAGAAATCTGGTGGGCCGATCTCACCGAGCCTCAAGGTTCCGCGCCAGGCTACCGCCGCCCACTGCTGATCGTGCAGGCTGACGCGTTCAACCACAGCCGCATCGCGACCACGATCGCGGTCGCGCTGACCTCAAATCTGCGGCTCCTGGATGCACCAGGGAACGTGCTGCTCACGAAACGGGCCTCCGGCTTGCCCAAGGACTCGGTCGCCAATATTTCGCAGTTCGTGACCGTCGATCACGCCGCGCTCACCGAGCGGGCTGGCCGCATCAGCGGTGATCTTCTTGCGATGGTCGATGCGGGGCTGCGCCTGGCCCTGGCGCTCTGAAAGGTCATCCAATGCAAAACCGGCCTTCACAATTGATTCGTCAGGCCCGGATCAAAGCCGGTCTGACACGCAATGCCTTGGCGAGACGCGCGCGCGTCTCACCCGCGGCGCTCATGCGTATCGAACGCGGTCTGTCGAGTCCCAGATGGAAAACCGTGCGACGGCTGCTCGCCGCGGCGGGATTCGACTTTCACGTCGAACGTATAGCGCGGCCGATACTGGGCGCACGTCTGCGAAGGGAGGTGGCCAGAATCCTCAGCATGACACCGGAGCAGCGATTGGAAGAGGTTCGCCTAGAGTCGTCCCGGCACTGAAATAAGCGCCTCATTCGGCGGATCCGCCGCCAACCCGAAACAGGCGAGCGTCAAACTCCCCACAACGGGTTCCGAACCCACCGGCGCGAAGATGACGAGAGACATCTGTTCACGCCCATCGAGGCGGATTTGAACCCAGCCAGCTGGGTACGTCACCTTACGGCCATCGGAATGTTCGAATGGTATCTCGTGGTCTGGCATCAGGCCCACGGAGTCCAGCCAGTCTCGTGGAATCCACGTGTATGTGGAATCGGTATCGACACGAGCCCTCACGGGACGTGAGAATTCCAATCCAGAGCCGCTGACCTCGATCGTGGTCCACAACTCAGCCCCCGGCGACGTGCTGCCACCGGGGTAGGGTAGCTTACTCATGGCGCCTCACCGGAAGATCCCAACGAATCTATGATTGGCGCAGTCCCTTCCTCAATGCCATTGCGTTTTTCCGGAACTGAGCGCGCTCAATTGATGGTGAATGAAATCGAGACGCCAGTGACATTGACTCGGCCATTTTCCCGAGTCGATATTGTGCTCATGGCTCCTCCACAGCGCCTGCTGCAGGGCGCGTTCACTGTCGAGAAGTATCACAAGCTCGGCGAGCTCGGCGTGTTCCACGAGGACGATCGCGTCGAACTGGTCAACGGCCAGATCGTCGCGATGAGCCCTATCGGCGATGCACATGCCGCATGCGTCCTGCGCCTCAACATCTTCCTCGCACGTCGCACGGAGCTGCCCGTCGCCGTCAGCATGCAAAACCCCGTCCTGCTCGATCCACGGTGGGAGCCGCAGCCCGATATCGCCATTCTGCGCCGCGCTGCCGGCCTGGGGGGTCACTGGCATGCGACTGCACAAGATGTGCTGCTGATCATCGAAGTGGCTGATTCGTCGCTCGCGTACGACCGCGACGTGAAGATTCCGGCATATGCGGAAGCCGGGATCCCTGAGGTTTGGCTGGTCGATCTGAACACGGACAGCATCAGTGCATATCGCAATCCCGGTGCGGATGGCTACAGAGAGCTCCCGAGAGTCAGACGCGGCGAGACACTGCGGCCCATGCAGTTGCCGGACACCGAAATCACGGCCGACGAAATCCTTGGCTGACTAGAAAAGGGGCTTGTACACCTCCGCCGTCAGCGCCGCCGTCTTCTGCCACGTGAACTGCCGCGCCCGAGTCCAGCCACGCTGGATCATCTCCTCCCGCTCATCGCTGTCCTCCGACAAGCGCTCCAGCGCCTCGACGTAGGCACCCGGATCACGGCCCTCCACCACAATCGCCGCGTCCCCCGCGACCTCCTTCAGGCCACCCGCGCCCGACGTGACGACCGGCAACCCCGAGGCGAACGCCTCGAGCACGGGGAAGCCGAAGCCCTCATATAAAGAAGGAAAGAGCAGCACGTCGGCGGTGCGATAGGCGCGCCGCAACCCCGTCTCGTCCGCCGACGCCACGCTGCGCACCACGCTCCGCAGGTCGAGCCGCTCGATCAACTGCTCCTGCTCGGGCGTGAGCCGGCCCCCCACCTGCAACAGGTAGGCGTCGGTCTGCTGGCGCAGCCGCGCGACCGTCTGAATCACGAGCGGCACATTCTTACGGTCGACGGTGCTGCCGACGTGCAGCACGACGAACGCGTCTTCGGGAATGCGCCACTCGCGCCGGCCGCGCTCGCGCGCCACCGCCGACTCGCCGAAGAACGCGCGATCCACCCCGAACGGCACGACGTGAATGTTCTTGTCATCGCCCAGCCACGTCGCCAGCTCGCGCTTCAGCCACTCGGTCCCGACGATGTACGAGTCCGCTTGCCGCAACGCCTTGAGCGCTTGCCGCAAGAATCGATTGCGCACCCCCTCGCGCCAGCCCCCCCCGCCGGTCGGCGAGCGCAACACGACGACGGGCATCAGGTCGTGCACCGTCACGACGACCGGGCGCCGGCCCGCCGTCTCGATCATGTGCGCGTAGCTGTGATCGAGCACGTGCACCAGATCAACCCGCTTCGCTTCCCGCTTCACGCGCCAAGGATAGAAGTAATATCGAGCCGCCCACTGCTGCGGGCCGTGGAACGGACCCGGCAGGATAACGCGCGAGGGATCGACCGGCTGCGTCCACCAGCGCACGAACGCTTGGCGGCGGTCGCTGTGCTGGTCGGCCGCGGAGCCAGGCCGCCCCACGGCATCGCGTGTGAGCGCGCCGATGTGCGCGGCCAACCGCACGCTCAGGCCGAAGTCGCCCGACTCGAGCCAGTCGTGGAGGCGGTGAGCGTACTTGTCCATCGAAGCCCAACGTTCGAGCGGCAGATCGGGGACCAGCAGGACACTTGGCATCGGTTCAGTTCGAAGTCACACGCCCGAAGTCGCAAGAAAAGTCATCTGGCCTCTTGATCACTTGGCAACTTGTCTCCAGAACTCGAGAGTCCGTTCTGCGATAGCATCGTCGGAGTACAGTCGTAGCGCTCGCGCCCGCGCCGCCTGCGCCAGGGTTCTCCGCGTCGCCGGTTCGCTCACCTTCTCGAGCCCCGCCGCGAGCGCGTGCACGTCTCCGGCGGGGACCACGACACCGGCGTCGCCAATCAGCTCCGGAATCACGCCGCTGTCGGAGCCGAGTACGGCGACTTCGTTGGCCATCGCTTCCATGAGGACCTGTCCATTGGCTTCGCGCCACTCGGGCGAGGCGACCGAGGGCTGCACCAGGACGTCGAGGTCCGGCCAGAGATTCGTGACCTGCTCGCCGGGTAGCCCGCCGGTCCAGCGCACGCGCGCCGCCAGGCGCAGCTCGCTCGCCAGCGCTTCCAGCCGTTCCCGCTCGGGGCCGTCGCCCACGATCGTGAGGCGCCACTTGGCGCCGCGCAGCGTCGCCAGCGCCTGCAACAAATTATCGAGTCCCTTTTGCGGGACCAACCGGCCCACGGCGCCGATCGCGAGCCCTTCGTGCGGCACGTGCTGCGGCTCGTGCGGGGCGAGCGCGCCGAGCTGCGGGATCACGGCGATGGGGAGATTGGGCGCGTCCTGGCGCACGATGGTGCCGGCGAGATCGCTGCCCGCCACGACGCCGCTGAGCTTGCGCAGCATGCGTCGCTGCTTCCAGTGCGCCCACCACCCCTGGTCCAGCGCGACGTTCTGGTGCGTGAACAGCACGACGGGAATGGCGAAGCGGCGCGCGGCGCCGAACACCTGCTTCGCGGCGTGCGTGCTCGGCTCTTCCTCGACCTGGACGAGATCGGGACGGCGGTCGCGCAGCAGCGCCTTCAGCGCGCGGCGGCCGTACGTGATGTTGAGGAGATCGCCCTTGCTGCCCATGCCGCTCGCCGGGAGCGGAAAGACCTCGAGGCCGCCCTGCCGCTCCCACGCGACGTCGATCGGCCGCCCGAACCACGGCTCGCGCCAGCGCTGCGGAATGGCGACGGTCACCTCGAGCCCACGGGCTGCCAATGCGCGCAACTTGCCCCGGTGCGCTGGTTGGAGATAGGTGTGGGAGAGAACGAGAACGCGGCGCATCTAAGAGACGAACGCGGAAGTGACAACGCGGAACGCGGAACAGCAATGGAAGCTCGTTTGGTCCAAAAGGCTCGCCTCCGGTGTTCCGCGTTCCAACTTCCCAGGTCCGCGTTCGGAAATGGGCGGCACAGGACTCGAACCTGTGACCTCCGGTATGTGAGACCGGCGCTCTAACCAGCTGAGCTAGCCACCCGCCTTCGGAACGTCCAATGTAAAATGTAGAATGATCAATGACCACTGGGGCCCATAGACCAATGGTCGGCCAGCCCGACGACGTTACCCGCCTGCTGCACGCGTGGTCGCAGGGGGACGACGGCGCGCTTGATGTCCTCATGCCGCTGGTCTACCACGAGCTGCATCGTGCCGCGCATTTCCACATGGCCCGCGAAGCGCCCGACAACACGCTTCAAACCACCGCGCTCGTCAACGAGGTCTACTTGCGCCTGCTCGGCGCCCGGGAAGTGGATTGGCAGAATCGCGCGCACTTCCACGCCGTCTGCGCTACCCTCATGCGGCGGATCCTGACCGACTTCGCGCGCGCCCGGAAAAGCCAGAAGCGCGGCGGCTCGGCCGAGCACCTGCCGCTCGACGATGAGATTCTGGTGTCGCACACGCCGCGCGTCGATTTGCTGGAACTCGACCAAGCGCTCGAGCGACTGACGGCGGTCAATGAGCGCCAGGCCCGCGTGGTGGAGCTGCGCTTCTTCGGCGGGCTGAGCGTGCAGGAAACCGCCGAGGCATTGCAGGTCTCTCCCGAAACGATCCAGCGAGACTGGCGATTGGCAAAAGATTGGCTACTTCGTGAATTGGCCTGAGGACTTCCTCGAGACTCCCGCGTTCGACCTGGTCGCGCGTGCCGTGCAATCGCAATTGATCGGCACGATGGTGTCGCACTATCGGATCGAAGAGCGAATCGGCAGCGGTGGGATGGGGATCGTCTACCGCGCCCGCGACACTCGGCTCCAGCGGGACGTCGCGCTCAAGTTCTTGCCGGAAGCGTGGTCGGCCGATCGCGAGGCGCGCGCGGCGGCTGGCCTGAACCATCCCAACATCTGCACGATCCACGAAATCGGAGCGCACGACGGTCGGCCGTTCATCGCGATGGAGCTGCTCGAGGGGCGGACGTTGAAGCAGGAGTTGGGAGTCAGGAGTTTGGAGATGGGGAAAGTCATCGAGATCGCGAGTCAGATTGCCGAGGCGTTGGACGCCGCGCACGCCCAGGGCGTCATCCATCGCGACATCAAGCCGGGCAACATTTTCATCACCGCGCGCGGCGTCGTGAAGGTACTCGATTTTGGCATTGCGGTCATGGCCGACTCGCCCGACAGCCACGGCGGCGTAGCCATCGGGACCAGGGCCTACATGGCCCCCGAGCAGCTGCAGGGTCGAGCCGTGGACGCGCGCACCGATATCTTCGCGTTGGGCGTCGTCATTCAACAGATGGCCGGCAAAGCCGCGGCGTTCGATCGCATCCTGGAACGCTGTCTGGCGAATGATCCGGCCGCACGGTTCGGTTCTGCGCGAGAGCTGCGCGCGGCGCTCCACGGCTTGCGCGAGCTGACGTTCGTGTTCGCCGACTTCGAGCGACGCCTCCTCGAGCGGCTGGCGCGCCGCGTGCCCCGCGGTCTTCGCGCGAATCATTTCACCGCGCTCGGCATGGTGGGTGCGGCCGGCGCGGGCGTTGCGTACGCGCTCACGCAGTACAATGCCGCGTGGCTTTGGATTGCGAGCCTTATGCTTGCGATCCATTGGCTCGGCGATAGCCTCGACGGCACGTTGGCGCGCGTGCGCGGCACTGAACGGCCCAAATACGGCTTCTACCTCGACCATGTGATGGGGGCGCTGTCGGTCGTGCTCGTGGGGGTGGGGATCGGTCTCTCCGGCTATATCAATCCGCTGCTGGTGCTGGGTCTGGTGGTCGCCTATCTCGCCATGGCGGTGAACGTGTATCTCGAATCGAGCGCGTTTGGGGTCGCGAGGGTCGAGTACGGCAGAATCGGGCCCACGGAAGCGCGACTCGCGCTCATCGTGCTGAATACCGTTCTCGCGCTTGGCGTGCGACCCACCGTGCGCGTCGCCAACTGGACGGTCGCGGTCGTGTTGGCCGGCATGGTTCTGGTCTTTGTGTGGCGCCTGGCGCGGAACCTCTCTCGGCTCGCCAAGCTCGAGCCGGAGCGGTAAAGATCCTGAGCCCCGCAGGGGCGAAGGACCTGCTTTTGAGGTCCTTCGGATGACAACTTGCGGTGCCTCGCAATAAAAAAGGGGAGAGAGGTCACGGTGGTGAGGTCGGTTGGTGGAACCAATGCTCCGCCAAGTCGGGCCCCGGTCCGATTACGTGCTTCAATCAACTCGAGCTTCCATGCTCGCACCCATCCTTTCTCAAACGAGCGGCGCATAACCGCGCGCACTGGCGCCTTCCTCTCTTCTTTCTCCCCCCCCTCTCACGAAAGCGAGCGCGCTTGTCATCCTGAGCGCAGCGAAGGACCTGCTTTTGAGGTTTGTCCCCCAATCCCGAAGGGGCGAAGAGCCTGCTTTTAGGTCCTTCGCTCCGCGCGCCTACGGCGCGCTTCGCTCAGGATGACAAGCCACTGGGCCGTTTGAAGTAGAAGAAGAAAAAGAAGGAAAAGGATTGCAGTTTCTTGCTCGAAATCCCGCTTACAAAGTATGAGATCCGTACGTTGGTCCGGCGCGCTCGTACTGGCGCTGGTTGCGGGGTGTGCGGTTGCCCCGGCGGTGCGGTGGAACCGCGAGGACATTCGGCCGAAGGGCGTGAGGGGCGATCGGCAACTCGAGCAGGTGAAGTTCTGGAGCGGCGACAGCGTCTTCCTGTGGCATGCGGTGCTGATCACGCCCGATTCGATCACCGGCTATCCCGAACAAAGGCCTCGCCGGGCGCTGCCGCTGTCCGCGGTCGACTCGTTGCGCGTCGGCTACCGCCAGGAAGGCGTCGAGAACCCCTTTGTCAGCGACCTCGGTTTTATCGCGCTCATCCTGCTCGGGCTTCTCACCCCGTGACAGTTCTCGGCCGGAAATCCCGCTACTCGACCTTGCTCCGCATCGGGCTGTGTCTGTGCTGCAGCGTCGTGCTGGCGGGGACGTCGCTCGCCCAAGAAGGAAGCCGATTCGCAGCCACGCTCGGCGTCGGCACCGGTTCGGGAACGATCATGTGCAGCGCGTGCATCCACGCGGAGAACATGGGCGGCTCGACGCTCAGCCTGCAGCTCACCTCGAGCCCGCAGCCCCACGTTCGGGTCGGCGCCACGCTGGACACCTGGTGGCACTCGCGAGACACGTGGGAGCGGGGGGTTTGGGATCTTAGCGCGGTGGCGTTCTACTACCCGGGGACGATCCATCGCGGGTTCTTCATCGGGGGAGGGCCGAGCTACTCGATGATGTGGGCGATGGTCAACGATAGCACGGGGCTGCAGCGGCATGGCTGGGGTGTCCTCACGGAGATGGGGTACGAGCTAGGCCCGCAATCGAGGCTGTCACTCACACCGTACGTCCAGTATTCCTACGCCTGGGTCGGCAACATTTACTATCCGATCCATAGCGGTATTCCGTGGGCGCGAGGGTGGAAACATCAAGTGTTATCGCTCGGACTCGGGGTGACTTTTCACAATCGCAAGAGGGAATGAAGAAGCGGGTCCTTGTGACCTTTGGTAACCTCCGGGAGTCCCCCACCGAAGGGACACATCCCATAACCGGAGGATTGCATGAAGCAGCTCACGCAGATCTGCGTCGGGATGGCCGTCGCCGCTGGGCTCACGCTCGGTGCGGCCCGACGCGCTTGAGACGGCGTTCGAAACGGCCCGTCAGGCCAATCCCAAACTCACGCGCGGCCAGTTCGTCGCGGCCAGCATGCTGGCGCACAATCTCGGCTCGAAGAACTCCGAGATCACCACGCAAGCGATTCTGAGCGGGCTGCAGAGCGGGAAGGGCATCGGGCAGACGCTGCAGGGCCTCGGTCTCTCGGCCAAGGACGCGGAGGACGCGGAGCGGCAGGCCAGGCGCGACGCGGCAGCGGCTCAGCGGACGCCGATGTAAGACCGATGGGCCCTCCAGGATTTGAACCTGGGACCTACGGATTATGAGTCCGCTGCTCTAACCGCTGAGCTAAGGGCCCGGACTGAACGCGGAAGTACGAACGCGGAAGTCGGAACTTAATGTTCCGCGTTCCGAGTTCCAACTTCCGCGTTCATAGTAATCCCTCTCTCCGCAACTTCCCAAGCTGGTCGTAATAGGTTTCATGCACCGACAGCACTTCAGCCGGTGAGACCGTGGCGACGCCCGCTTTTCCGACCTCGATCCCCGCCGCAAAGTTCGCGACGTGCGCCGCTTCGCGGACGTCCGCCCCGGCGGCGAGGGCCGCCCCGACCCAGGCCGTGACCGTATCGCCGGCGCCCGAGACGTCGAACACCTCCCGCGCCATCGTGGGAATGCGCGTGATCTGGCCATCCTTCGTCGCCAGCAACATCCCTTCGGCGCCGAGCGTCAGCAGCAGATTGTCGACCGCCAGCTTCCCGAGGGCGAGCGGCAGCGCGTCGGGGTGGGCGAGATCGAGCGCGGCCCCCATCGCCAGCTCCAGCTCGCGGCGGTTGGGCTTGAACACCGTCGCGCCACGATAGGCGAAGAAGTTCTTGAACTTGGGGTCCACCACGACCGGCAGGCTGCGCTTCCTGGCGAGCGCCAGGCCCCGCTCGATGACCTGCGGTACCAGGGTTCCTTTATTGTAGTCCTCGATCAGCAGGGCGTCGGCATCCCCCAGCGCCCGCTCCAGCGCCCGCGCCAGCTGCTCCATCACCTTGGCCGAAATCGGGTCCTCGATCTCTTCGTCGATCCGCAGCATCTGCTGGCCGCGCGCGACGACCCGTGTCTTGGACGTGGTGGGACGCGCGGCGTCGACCACGAGGTAGTCGGTGCTGAGGCGCAGGTCGTCCAGCTCGGCCCGCACCGACTCACCGCGCTGATCCTGGCCGACCACCGCCACGAGCCGGCACTCGGCGCCGAGCGCCGCGACGTTGGCAGCGACGTTCGCGGCGCCGCCGAGGCCGTGGCGGGACGCGTGCACGGTGACGACGGGCACCGGCGCTTCGGGCGACACGCGATCCACTTCGCCGACGAGATAGACGTCGAGCATGGCGTCGCCGACGACTACGATCTTTGCGCCAGCCATCTTCTGGAGAAGGGCTTCTAATCGATCGCGGGTCATGGAACGGCTCATCGGGATGCGGGATGCGAGAAGCGGGATGCGTCAGAGGCGCGCACCCACGCATCCCGCATCCCGCATCGCGCATCCCGTATTTGTATCAAGGTATCCGTCCCTCTTTCTTGGTCCGCCACATCAGTTGCACGCTGCCCACCCACTTGGTGTCGCTCGCTCCGGTGACGTGACCTGCGTTCGAGATCAAGTGAACTCCGCCATCTCCCGACAGCACCCAGCGTCCATGCGCCACACGCCCTGCGACCGCCAGGCGCAGCGTCCGCTCGACCACGCCGGCGAACAGCGTTGGCGTCGAGTCGAACTGCGCGACGGTCGGGTAGGGGAGGCGAAAGTCACCCTCGCCCTGCCGCAGCAGTGTGACTTCGGGCTCGAGCAGCACGCCGGGCCCCCCCCGCCCCCCCCCCGTGATCATGCTGCCGCGCAGCGTGAGCTGATCGTAGTCGGAGAAGTTACGGCCCAACCCGACGCCGCGCCGTATGACGGCTTCGGCGGGATTCGGCGTGCGATACGTGAGGTTCGACACCTGCGTGTAGAACGCGGTCCAGCCGAAGCCTGCGATCCCGCCTTGCGCGCCGACGGTAAAGCCGTAGGACGGCGGCTCTTTATCGCCCGCGGAGCTGCGATCCACCTGGATATCGTCAATGAGAATAGAGCCAAAGAGCTGCGTGCGCTTGATGCGCGTCGCCCAGCGACGATCGTCCCTTCCCACAGCGAGAACGTCGTGTTTCCCGGTGGGCGGATCGTGAAGCGGTGTGCGATGAAGTAGCGATGGTTCGGCTTGCCGCTCGTGTCCGGGAGATCGTCGAGCTGCGTGACCAGGCCCTCGAAGTAGACGCCGTCCGTGCCGATGCGCACGTCGAGGTGATCGTAGCTGTAGGGCTCGGGTGACACGAGCAACCCGTCGGTGAAGCGCGGCCCCCCCGGCCCCCAGTTGCGATCGACGCTGCCGAAGAACAGCTCGCCCAGCCGCCACTGCGCGCTGACGTAGGCCTCAGCGGGGCGTCCGGCGATGAAGCGGTCTTTCTTGCCGAAGTAGTCGGGATCCCACTTGAGCCGCGTGTCGAATTCGGGGCGCGTGACGACGACGGCGGGGCCGAAGTAGAGCGTCAGCCCCGCGCTGCCGGAGAACGTCGTGTGTCCCGGTCCAGTTGCGCGCAACGGGTCGCGGCGCGCGTACGAGCTTGCCGCGGTGGCCGCCTCGATGTCGATGCGCGCCGCGGGCCCGCGCATGCGGCGCGCGAGATCCGATCGGATGTGTTTGACGACGGCCCACTCGGCGCCGGTTACGACGTTGCTGTCGACCGCGTCGAGCGCGCGCACGACGTCCTGCACCTTGAAGGGGCGACTGAGCGGGGAGGGATCGGCGATGCGGCCGGCGGCAATGAGGTGCTCGATGAAGGGCATCGACCAATGCGACAGGGGGAGGTAGGGACTCGCCTCTTGTGCGACGGCGCCGGCGGGCGTCAGGAGCAGAAGCAAGAGAGCGGTGCGCATGGCGGGGCAAATCTAACGCGGAAGTGCGAACGCGAAACGCGGAACAGCAGGACGTGGCCGTGCTCGCAGAGAGGCTCGCCATTACATTCCGGCGTCCAAAAGTATCCTGTTCCGCGTTCCGACTTCCGCGTTCCGCGTTAGGGGTGAGGGATGTGGGTTGAAAGCCACCGGGGAACGATTCTAGAGTCCCGCCACCGCGTCCACGTTGCCGTTGTCGATACCAATGGGCGCCTCGTTGCTCACGCCGGCGATCCCGAGTACCGCACCTTCTGGCGTTCCGCCGCCAAGCCGTTCCAGGCGCTGCCGCTGGTCGAGGACGGTGTCGCCGAACGGTTCGGGCTGAGCCGCCAGGATCTGGCGCTGGCGTGCGCGTCGCACTCGAGCGAGCCGGCACAGGTGGCGCTGGTGCGCGAGTTCCTGCAGCGCGTCGGTTGCTCGGAGCGCGACTTGCTGTGCGGGCCGCACCGGCCGCTGTCGGACGCGGTCGCCAGTGATTACGAGACCCGCGGCGTGCGGCTGACGGCCGTCTACTCCAACTGCTCGGGGAAGCACACGGGAATGCTCGCGCTCGCCAGGCACCACGGGTGGCCGACCGAGTTTTACGCGCGCATCGAGCACCCGGTGCAGCAGCGCTGCCTCGAATCGGTGAGTCGCTGGACGGATGTGCCCCGCGAGGGACTCGGAATCGCGACCGATGGGTGCGGCGTGGCGACGTTTGCGCTGCCGTTACGAAACATGGCGTTGGCCTGGGCGAGACTCGGGATGCGAGATGCGGGATACGAGATGCGCGCCGACGCATCCCCCATCTCGCATCCCGCATCCCGAATCACCGAAGCCATGCTCCACCACCCGGAACTCGTCGCCGGCGAAGGCCGGCCGTGCACGGAGCTGATGCGCGCGCATCCGGGGCGCGTCGTCACCAAGGTCGGCGCCGAGGGCGTGTATAGCGCGCTGCTGGTGCGCGAGGGGCTGGGTGTGACGCTCAAGGTCGAGGACGGCCACAGCGTCGCGTCGGCGCTGGCGATCGCGGCGGTGCTCGCGGAGCTGGGGCTCAAGCCGCAGCCGGCGGCGCTGCTCACGAGACCGATCACGAATTCGCGGGGAGAGACGGTCGGCGAGATGCGTGTTAATGGAGGGCTCACGAAATGAAAAGATGGGGGACGAGGGACGGGGGACGCGTACCTTGAGTCCGGGTAGCGAGCCCCGCGGCCATGCCGCGGGGAACCCCGGGCTCGACCAGCAGACCCTGGCCCTCGTTCGCATCGCCGCCGCGACGGCGACGGGTGATGAGGCGAGGCTGCGCGCGCGTATGATCGCCGCGCGCGCGGTGGAGGTGCCGCCGCTCTGGGTGGAGGAGCTGTTGTTGCAGAGCTTTTTGAACGTGGGCTATCCGCTCGCGCTGGTGGCGTTCGGCGTGTGGCGCAGTGTGGCGGGGCCGCCGCGCGACACGGGCGAGTCCATCGCGCATCCCGAGTGGGGCCGCTGGACGGAACGCGGGGTCGAGGCGTGCAGCGAAGTGTACGGGCGTACCTACCACAAGCTGCTGCTCAATCTCCGGGCGCTGCATCCGGCGATCGAGCCGCTCGTGGTGGTGGATGCGTACGGGAAGATTCTCGGAAGACCGGGACTGGATTCAAAACGGCGGGAGCTGTGCACGTTGGCGGCGATTGCGATGCAAAATGCTCCGCGGCAGCTGCACGCGCACCTTCGGGGAGCCTTAAACACTGGGTCCAGTCGCGAGGACGTAGATGCGGTCCTTGCAGTGGTAGAGCTGGATCTAACCAAGGAACGTGCTCTACAGCTCTGGGAGATGTGGAGTGATGTGCGGGAGCGAAACCTATGAACGCGGAAGTCGGAACGCGGAACGCGGAACATCAACGCGAGCCCAAGACACCACGCGACCTCAAGCAACGCACGAAGACGTTCGCCGTCGATGTGGTTCGATTCGTTCAAACCCTGCCGCGTAGGCAGCCGACCGACGTCCTAGGGCGTCAACTACTCCGTTCGGGCACATCTGTCGCAGCGAATTATCGTGCAGCGCGCCGAGCTCGCTCCCGAAAGGAATTTCTCGCCAAGATGGGGATCGTAGAGGAAGAGGCTGATGAGAGCTCGTTCTGGCTCGAGTTCCTAATGGATGCTGGACTGACCGCTTCCGAGGAAGCGGGGCGTTTGCGCGGCGAAGCTGATCAGCTCGTCGCAATCGTCGTGTCATCAATTCGCACAGCGCGCGGGCCTCGCACCGCAGTTCCGCGTTCCACGTTCCGCGTTCCGCGTTGATGTTCATTGATCGCGTCGTCGTGCAAGTCTCCGCCGGCACCGGCGGTTCGGGCGCCAGCTCGTTCCGCCGCGAGAAGTTCGTCCCCAAAGGTGGGCCGGATGGCGGTGACGGTGGACGAGGAGGAAGCGTCTATGTGAAGACCGATCCTAACCTCGCGACGCTCCTCGACTATCGCTATCACACGACGTGGCGCGCCGAGCGCGGCCAGCACGGCAAGGGCAAGAACATGAGCGGCAAGTCGGCCGAGGACGTCTACCTGCCCGTGCCCCCCGGCACCGAGGTGCGCGACGCCGAGACGGGCGAAGTGCTCGGCGAGATGATCCAGCCCGAGCAGGTGCTGCTGGTGGCGAAAGGTGGTCGCGGCGGCCGCGGCAATCAGCATTTCGCCACGCCGACGCATCAGTCCCCCCGCGAATGGGAGCCGGGCGAGGAAGGCGAGGCGCGGAAACTCGAGCTGGTCCTCAAGCTGATCGCCGACGTCGGGCTGCTGGGCGAGCCGAACGCCGGCAAGAGCACGCTGCTCTCCGTGATCTCGGCGGCACGGCCCAAGATCGCCGACTATCCGTTCACGACGCTCGAGCCCCACCTCGGCGTGGTCGGGCTGTCGGACAACCGCTCGTTCGTCGTCGCCGACATTCCCGGCATCATCGAAGGGGCGCACGAGGGGAAGGGGCTGGGGCTGCGCTTTCTGCAGCACGTCGAACGCACCCGCGCGGTGGCGGTGTTGGTGCCGGTCGACAGCCCGGATCCGCAAGCGACGTACGAGCTGCTGCGGCGCGAAGCGGCGTCGTACTCCAAAGAGCTCGCGTCCAAACCGCACGTTGTGGTGATGACGAAGGCCGACCTACGCACGACGCACGACGCACCACGCACGATGCTCCGTCCGGAAGCGGGGGCACCAGTAGTGACGATTTCGGCCGTAGCTAGGCAGGGCATACCGGATCTGTTGGAAGTGTTATGGAAGACGCTGAAGTCCTAGCGACGGTCGCGCTGTCGCTGGTCCCCGGGGTCGGTCCGCAGCGCCTGCGGCTCATCGTCGCGACGTTTGGCAGCGCGCAGGCAGCACTCGCCGCGCCGCAGTCCAAGCTGCAATCGCTGGAGGGCATCGGCCGCGCCGCCGCGTCCGCCATCAAGGAGGCGCGTTCGGAAGACGGCGCCCGGGTGTTGGCGCAGCTCGCGTCGCTCGACGCGCGCGTGCTGATAGCGGGACAGCCCGAGTTTCCCGCGCAGCTGGAAGACATCCGCGATCCGCCACCGATTCTCTACGTCTGGGGTGACGCCTCGCTGCTCACGCGACCCGCCGTCGCGTTCGTCGGCAGCCGCGATCACACGACGTACGGCGCCGAAGCGGCGCGCATTCTTGCCACCGTGGTGGCGCAGCGCGCCGTGATCGTCAGCGGGATGGCACGGGGCATCGACGCGATCGCGCACGCGGCGGCGCTCGATGCCGGCGGGTGCTCGATCGGCGTGCTCGGCAACGGCTTCGGCGTGATCTATCCCGCCGCCAATCGCGCGCTCTACGAGCGGATGGTGGCGCACGGCTGCCTCGTCACCGAGCATCCGCCCGGCGAACGCCCGCACGCGGGCTCGTTCCCGCGCCGCAATCGGCTGATCTCGGGGCAATCGCGCGCCGTGGTGGTGATCGAGGCAGACGCTCGCTCAGGCGCGCTCGTCACCGCCAACGAAGGGCTGGAGCAGGGCCGCCCGATCCTCGCCGTGCCCGGCCCTATCACGAGCCGCACGTCGGTCGGCTGCAATCGGCTGATCCAGCAGGGCGCCAAGCCGGCGTTGTGCGCGGCGGACATCTTCGAAGAGATCGGCATGACCGGTGGGTTGCGGGAGCTCGGCGTCGCCCTCTCGACGCCCGCGCCGCGCGTCCCCCCGATCGACCTTACCGGATTGCAGCTGACCCTCTGGCACCGCATGACCACCGAGCCGCAACATGTGGACGCGCTGGTGGCCGCGACCGAGAGCGGTGCGGCGAACGTGCTCGGCGCGCTGACGGAGCTGGAGCTGCGGGGACTGGTGCGGCAGGGGCCGGGGATGGTGTTTGGGCTGACCTAAACGCGGAACGCGGAAGTCGGAGCGCGGAACAGCCGTCGACCGTTAAGTTTCTCCCCGTGAGTCATCTCTACATTCATGTCCCATTCTGCGTTCGACGCTGTTCCTACTGCGATTTCTCTATCGCTGTAAGGAAGCGAACGCCAGCGCGGGAGTATGTTGAGACCATTCTCAAGGAAGCAGGAGTGGCAGGCGTAGCCGATTTGGATACCTTGTACCTCGGTGGTGGTACCCCCTCTCTCCTCCCATTGGACGCCGTTACAAGACTCCTTCGCGAATTCAGTCCGCTGTTCCGCGTTCCGCATTCCGAGTTCCGCGTTGAAGTAACGCTCGAAGCCAACCCCGAAGACGTCACTCCCGACCACGCACGCGCCTGGCATGCCGCCGGCATCAACCGCGTCTCCCTCGGCGCTCAGTCGTTCGACGACACCGTACTGAAGTGGATGCACCGTTCCCACGGCGCCGCACGGATCGGGGCGGCGATGCACGCGCTCCGCGGTGCCGGCATCGAGAACATTTCGCTCGACTTGATCTTCGCGCTGCCGGAAGAGCTGCACCGCGATTGGGAGCGCGACCTCGACATGGCGCTCGCGCTGCGGCCGACGCACCTGTCGCTATACGGATTGACCGTGGAGCCACGAACTCCGTTGGATCGCTGGATTTCTCGGGGCGCGACGCACCCGCCGGAAGAGGAGCGGTACGCAGAGGAGTACCTCCTCGCCCATGAGCGGTTGTCGGTCGTCGGTTATCAGTTTTACGAAGTGTCCAACGCCTCGCTCCCCGGCTTTCGCTCGCGCCACAACTCGGCGTACTGGTCGGGACGGCCCTACGTCGGCTTGGGGCCGGCCGCGCACTCGTTCGACGGCACGACGCGCCGCTGGAACCTCCGCGCCTGGGAGGCCTACCGCCGCGCCATCGCCGAGGGGCGCTCGCCGGTCGAGTCGGAAGAGAGGTTGACGGAGGAGCAGAAGCAGCTGGAGGCGATTTATCTCGGGCTCAGGACGGTCGAAGGCTTGCCGGTCGCCGCGGTTGCCGCCGCCTCATCTCGCCGCCCCCCGCCGCCGCCTCTTTTCGCCGCCCAAGGATGGACTATCGAGGCGGACGGGAGGCTCAAGTGTACGCCGGAGGGATGGTTACGATTAGATTCAATCGTGGCCGAATTGACTATGCACCCCGAGACGCAGCGATGACGACACCGCTTACGGACAGAGAACGTCAGGTTCTCGAGGCCGTAATCGAGACGTACGTGCAAACCGCCGAGCCGGCGGGGAGCCGGACGATCGCCAAGCGGCATCACCTCGGCCTGTCGCCCGCGTCGATCCGCAACACGATGAGCGACCTCGAGGAGAAGGGATACCTCTACCACCCCCATACCTCGGCGGGCCGCATTCCGACCGATCTCGCCTATCGCGTCTACGTCGACTTCCTGATGCGCCCGCCCACCGTGGCGCCCGCGCAGGCGGAGCACATCCGCGGCGAACTGCAGGGACAACGCGCCGCCGTCGAAGCGATTCTGTCGCGCGCGGCGCAGGTGTTGGGGGTGCTCACCAACGAGCTTGGCGTGGCAGTCAGTCCCACGATCGATGAGGCCGTGCTCGAGCGCCTCGATCTTCTACAAGTATCAACCGAACGGCTGCTGCTGGTGCTGGCCCTGCGGAGTGGGGCGGTGCGGACGATCTTCGTCGAGGTCCCGGCGGAGCTGGCGGCCGACGCCGTGCAAAAGGTGACGGTCGTCCTCAACGAGCGGCTCGCCGGTCTCACGCTGAAAGAGATTCGCGCGACACTCGCCGACCGGCTGCGCGACGCCGGACCGCCGGAGGCCGGCTCGTCGGAGCTGCTCAACATCTTCGTCCAGGAAGCCGAGGAGCTGTTCGATGTTCCGGTGGCCCAGTCCGGTCCCGTGCATCTTGGCAGTACCCAACCTCTGGCGGGCCAGCCCGAGTTCGCGACGCGCGCGCAGCTCCAGGGTCTCCTCGACGTGACGGAGCGGCGCGACTTGCTGCGCGACGCCCTGACCGCCCGCGGCGGCGAGGGGCTGACGATCACGATCGGCCAGGAGCACGCCGACGCGCGGCTGTCGACGTTCACGCTCGTCACGTCGACGTATCGCTTCGGCCCGCTCAGCGGCGTCATCGGCGTGATGGGCCCGACGCGCATGCCGTACGACAAGATCGCCGCGCTCGTCAATCACACGTCCCGTCTGGTGGGGGAGCTGCTCGAATAGCATGAAGCACGATTTCTACGTCGTCCTCGGCGTCCAAAAGGACGCGAGCGAAACCGACATCAAGAAGGCCTACCGCAAGCTCGCGATGGAGTGCCACCCCGACCGCAACAACGGCGACAAGGCGGCCGAGGAACGATTTAAGCTTGTCACCGAGGCCTATGAAGTCTTGCGTGACCCCGAGAAACGAGCCGCATACGACCGGTACGGGCACCAAATGCCGCGGGGCGCGGGGGGCGGGGGGGGCTTCAGCTCGATGCACTTCGATCTCTCCGAAGCTCTTATGGTCTTCATGCGGGACTTCGGGTTAGGCGGCGGCGAAGGGTTTGAGAGTCTCTTCGGTGGCGGGCAGCGGCGCGATCGGCGCCGCGGCCATGACATCAAGGTCGGCCTCAAGCTCACGCTGGCCGAAGTCGCCAGCGGCACGACCAAGACGGTGCGCATCAAGAGTCTCGAGTCGTGCCCCGAATGCGCGGGCAGCGGCGCCAAGACGGGGACGCAGCCGGTGCCATGCGGCACGTGCGGCGGCACCGGCGAAGTCCGCCGCCAGGCACAGTCCCTGTTCGGCCAGTTCCTGACGGTCTCACCGTGCCCGACGTGTGCCGGCGAAGGCACCGTCGTCCATGATCCCTGCCCGCGCTGCGGTGGCGACGGCCGTGTCAAAGGTGAGAAAACGATCCAGATCGACGTGCCCGCCGGCGTCGCCGATCATCATTATCTGACGTTGCGGGGGCAAGGCGTCCCGGGCCCGCGCAACGGCCCGCGCGGCGACCTGATCGCGGTGCTCGATATCAAGGAAGACCCGCGCTTCGAGCGGCATGGGGATGACCTCGTGTACGACCTCGGCATCACGTTCACCCAGGCCGCGCTCGGCGCCGAGGTGAAGGTGCCGACGCCGTTCGGCGAGACGATGCTGCGCGTCGAGCCGGGGACGCAGACGGGTATGGCTTATCGGCTGCGCGCCAAAGGACTGCCGCGCCTCGGCGAAGGGGGTCACGGCGACCTGCACGTGCGGATCCATGTCTGGACGCCCAACAAGCTGAACGCGGAGCAGCGCAAGCTGCTCGAGCAGCTCAGCGAGATCGAGGACGAGCCGCCGCAGGAAGAGGAGGCCAGCAAGTTCTGGGACACGATCCGCCGCGCGCTGGGGCTCGAGTCCAACCCCGAGGCCATGCCTCGGGGAACCAGGCGCAGGCGCGGGGGAGGGGACGAGTGAGCCGCGGCTGCGTGTTTTGCAAGATCGCCGCTGGGGAGATTCCCGCGGCGGTCGTGAAGCGCGCCGACGGCATGCTGGCGTTCACGGACATGAACCCGCAGGCGCCAACGCACCTGCTCATCATTCCCACGACGCATGTCGGCTCGCTGAACGACGCCAAGGATGCCGCGACGCTGGGCAAGCTGCTCTTGTTCGCGCGCGAGGTCGCCCAGGACGCGGGGATCGCCGCCAAGGGCTATCGCGTCGTCGTGAACACCAATCCCGACGGCGGGCAGACCGTCTTTCATCTGCATCTGCATGTGCTCGGCGGCAGAGTGATGACGTGGCCACCGGGTTAGCCTTGCACCAGCAAGGACGTGACGCTAAGTTGCTGTGTCTCTACCCACTTAGGAAAACGGAGCCTTATGCCGGAAGTCATCATTCACGATGACGAGAGCTTTGAGCGTGCACTGAAGCGCTTTAAAAAGAAATGCGAAAAAGCGGGGATTCTCGCCGACCTGCGCAAGCACCGTCACTACGAAAAGCCCAGTGAACGCAAGAAGCGCAAGATGAACGCGGCGCGCCGCAAGAATCGCAGGCCGCGCTACGCGTAAATGGTGGCTCCGAGCTTAGCAGACCGGCTGCGCGCCGCGATGAATGTAGCGAGAAAACAACGCGATCAGGCGCGCACCCTCCTCCTCTCCACGATCCTCTCCGACGTCAAAAACCGAGAAATCGAGCTCAACCACGTCCCGACCGACGACGAGACGGCGGACGTGTTGCGCCGCGGCGTGAAGCGGCGCCGCGAGTCTGTCGAGGCATACGAGCAGGCAGGCCGCACCGAGCTCGCCGCTACGGAGCAGGCGGAGATCAAGGCCCTGGAGGAATTCCTGCCCGCCGGTATCGCACCCGACGAGATTCGCGCGGCCGTGCGGGAGGCGATCGCGGGTGGGGCGAAGGACATGGGGAAGGTGATGGGTGCCGTCATGCCCCGGTTCAAGGGGCGGGCCGACGGCAAACTCGTGAACAAAATAGTGCGCGAGGAGCTGGCGGGATCGACGCAAGCCTAGACACACTGGAATTTGCCCAGGCCCTGGCGCGTGTGGCCGAGCACGCGGCCGGAGCCCTGGGCGCCGCACGCGTCGCCGCCCGTCGTCCCGAGCACGATCCCGCGTCGATTCGCGCCGCGCTGGCGCAGGTCGCCGAGCTGGCCGCGCTGCTCATTACCGATGACTCCATTCGCGCCGAGCCGGTCCCCGACATCACGCAGTCGCTCGAGCTGCTCGACGTTCCCGGCAGCGCGCTCGAAGCGCCCGCGCTCGCGGAGCTGACGGTCGCGCTCGCGGCGATGCGCGTCGTCGCGGCCGATCTCAAGCGGCTCGCGACGACGCACGACGCACGACGCACGGCTTCACTTCGCGTCGACCCGCCACCACGCGAGCTCGAGACCAAGCTGGTGCAGTCCATCGCACCCGACGGCACCGTGCTCGATTCGGCCTCGAAGGATCTCGCCCGGGCGCGCCAGCAGGTGCGCGAAGCGCGCAAGCGCGTGATGGACCGTCTGGGCGCCATCCTCGGCGGCCTCGATGCGACCGAGCGCGCACCGGACGCAGCGGTCACCGTGCGCGGCGGCCGGTATGTGATCCCGATCCGCAGCACCGCGCGCGCCCGCGTGGGCGGCATCGTCCACGACGAATCGGCGACGCGCAGCACCGTGTTCGTCGAGCCGCCCGAAATCATCGAGCTGGGCAACGAGCTGCGCGCCGCCGAATCCGCCGAGCTGCGCGAAGTGTTGCGCGTGCTGCGCGAGCTGACCGATCTGTTGCGCCCGCAGCGAGCCACCATCGCCGCGGCGTGGGAGATGTGCATCGCGTTCGACGATCTCTGCGCGCGCGCGCGGTACGCGGTCGAGGTGAACGGCTTCGTGCCGGAGATCGGTGGGGTCCTGAAGATCAAGGGCGGTCGTCATCCGCTCATCGATCATGCGGTCCCATTTGATCTGGAGCTCGTTTCCGACGAGTTCACCGTCCTCGTATCCGGCCCCAATACCGGTGGCAAAACGGTGCTCATCAAGGCCGTCGGTTTATTGGCGCTGCTCACGCAAAGCGGCATCGTCCCGCCAATCGGCCCGCATTCGTCGTTGCCGGTGTTCACCGCAGTGTTCGCCGACATCGGCGACCGGCAGTCGATCGCCGCGAGTCTCTCGACCTTCTCCGCGCATGTCGCCGTGTTGCGAAGCATTCTCGATGGGGCGGGACCGGGCTCGCTGGTGCTGCTCGATGAGATCGGCAGCGGCACCGATCCCGCCGAGGGCGGCGCCCTGGCTGCCGCCACCCTGAAAACGCTGACTCGGCGCCGCGCGATCACGCTGGCCACGACGCATCTTGGTGCCTTGAAGCAGCTGGCCGCCGAGACCGTCGGGATCGTCAATGCGTCGCTCCAATTCGATGCCGAAACACTGACACCGACGTACCGCCTGCTGAAAGGCGTGCCGGGTCGTTCGTACGGGCTGGCCATCGCGCGGCGGCTGGGGATTTCGTCCGACGTGTTGGCCGAGGCGGAGCGCGCGGTGCCTGATGCCGAGCGCACGCTGGACCGGTTGCTCGCCGCGGTGGAAAGCCGTGGGCGAGAAGTAGACGCGCGGGCCGCGGAGCTCGACACCCGCGCGGCCCAGCTCGAGGCGGAGCGTCAGAACCTGGCCAACCTCGCAGCGCTCGAGGTCGAGTTACGCGCGCGAGACAAGGCGCTGGATAAGGACGCCCGCGATCGGGCCCGTGCCTATTTGCTCGAAGCGCGGAAGACGGTTGAAGCCGCGCTGGCCCAAGCGCGCGCGGCGGTGGATGAGGCGACAGCGAAGGAAGCGCGGCGGATGGTGGAGGAAGCGATTGAGAAGACGGGTGGAAAGTTGGAAGGTGCGACTGTTGGAATGAAGAACCTCAAGATTGGGGATCGAGTGAGGACTGGGCAGGGCAAGGTGGGTGTCGTGAAGGAAGTCCGGGATAATGGGCGCGTGGTGGTTGAAGTCGGTGCGGTGCGGTTGGTGATTGCATCAGATCTCCTCGAGATCGTGGAGTCACCTTCCAACCGTCCAACATTCCCACGTTCCAACCAATGATTCCCGACGACGTCATCGAGCAAGTCCGCGAAGCCGCCGACCTCGTGGGCATCATCGGCGAACATGTCGAGCTGCGGCGCACCGGCGCGGACTACCGCGGCCCCTGTCCCTTCCACGGCGGCACGCATCGGAACTTCGCCGTCATTCCCAAGAAGGGGATGTTCTACTGCTTCGTCTGCCATGAGGCCGGCGACGTGTACACCTTCTTCATGAAGAAGCTGGGCATGGATTATCCGACGGCGGTGCGCGAAGTGGCGCGGCGCGTCGGCATCACGATCCCCGAGCGCTCCGGCCCCACAGGTCCCGACCCCAGAGAGCCGCTGTACGCCGCCGTCGCGACCGCCGCCGACTGGTTCGCGCGCCAGCTGCGCGACAGCCCCGAAGCCGACATCGCGCGCAAGTACCTCGAGTCGCGCCACGTCACGATGGAGCAGGCGCAGGTGCAGGGCCTGGGCTACGCCCCGCGCGGCACCGCCTTCCTCGATGCGATGAAAAGCTTGGGCGTGCGGGAAGAAGTGTTGCTCGAAGCTGGGCTGATCGTTAAACGGGATGATGGCTCGAAGACTCCGCGGTTCAGAGGCCGGCTGCTTTTTCCAATTCATGACCTGCGTTCGCGGGTGGTTGCGTTTAGTGGAAGGGTTTTGGGTGAAGGTGAGCCCAAGTACTTGAACTCCCCGGAGACGCCGATTTTTCACAAGGGACAGCTGCTCTACAACCTGCACCTCGCCAAACACGGGATGCGCAAGGCGGAGCGGGCGATTCTCGTGGAGGGGCAGTTCGACGTCCTGCGGCTCACGCTCGCCGGCCTGGAGGAGATCGTGGCGCCACTGGGGACGGGCCTCACCGACGAGCAGGCGGCGCTGCTGCAGCGCTATACGCCGCACGTGATCCTGCTGTACGACTCGGACGATCCGGGCCTGCGCGCCACTTTCCGCGCCGGTGACGTGCTGCTGCGTCACAAGGTGCGCGTCAGCGTAGCCACGCTGCCGGAGGGCGAAGACCCCGATACGCTCGTGCAGAACAAGGGCGCGGGCGCGCTGGAGCAAGTATTGAAGGATTCGGTGGACATTCTGGAGCGCAAGATCCAAATCTTGAACCGTCGCGGCTTCTTTAGCTCGCTACCCGGCCGGCGGCGGGCGTTGGATGCGCTTCTGCCAACAATTCGAGCGACGAATGATGCCGTGGCACGAGATCTCTACGTGACCACGGTTGCTCAAACGGCTGGAATTCGAAAAGAAACACTTGAGGAAGAGGTTGCTGGAAAACTCGCGAGGCAACCACAAATACCGTCCGGTTCGCAGACCTCGTCTGGCCCTATCCCGCCGAACCCCATCGAGAAGGCGATTCTGCAGGTCATGTTGAGTGGCGAGAACTGGAAAGCTCGGGTCTTGGCAGAGATCGATCGCGAAAACTTCACCTCTGAGGTCTACCGCAGTGTATTCGATGCTCTAGCCGAGAACAGCCCGGATCGATTGGACGGAATGTCCGCCCGAGCACTTGAGGAGTTGCAAGCAACAGGTCCTGGAATCGATACCCCCGATGATCTCTTCGTATGGGCAGTCACCAAGATCGAAAGCGACCGGAAGTCTCGAGAAATCTGGCGAATTCAGCGCGAAATCGATCTTGCGTCTGAGCCAGAGAAAACCCGTCTCACACTAGAAAAGCGGGCACTGACCGATGAACGGAATGCTAAACGTCCTACCTGGAAAATCCTCGAGCACGCAAGGAGGAAGGGTGCACCCGGATCTTGAAGCGTTGTTGGCGCTGCAGGACAAAGACGTCGCGGTGAGCGGCTGCGACGCCCGGCTGAAGGCGTTGGAGCCGGAGCTGCGCGCGCTGGACGAGCAGATCGTTGCCGCCGAGCGCGTGGTCGAGCAGGCGCGCGCCGGGATTCAGGCGGCGCTCGACCGGCGCGACGGGCTCGAAGGGAAAATCCAGAGCTATCGCACGATGCAGGAGCAGCGCCGCCAGCGCCTCGAATGGGTACGCGGGGCAATGGAAGCCTCGACCCTGATGGCCGAGCTCGATCTGGCCCGGACGGTCCTCGCCAAGGAAGAAGCGGAGTTCATGCGCTCCGGCGATGCCGTCGGCGAAGCGGAACGCAAAACCGCCGAAGCGGAGAACGCGCTGCAACAGGTCCGCGAAGCCCAAGCCGCGCAGCGCGAGGCGCTGGCGGGGAAGCGCCAGGAGATCGCCGCCGAGCGGGAGAGCGCGGCGCTGGAGCGCGATCGCGCGAGCAAAGCCGTCAATCCCGCGCTGCTGGCGCGCTACGACCGCATTCGCCGCGGTAAGGCGCCGCTGGCGATCTATCCGCTGCATGGCAGCTCGTGCGGCAACTGCTTCACGGCGGTCCCGACGCAGCGCAAGGCGCTGATTCAGCGCGGCGCCACGATCGAAGGCTGCGAGGCCTGCGGCGTATTATTGTACGCCAAGGAATGATTCCTCCTCCTCGCTGGATTGTCACGGCGCAGGCCGATCCGGACGCGACGCGGTCGCTGGTGTCGGCGCTGCGCATTCCGGACGCGCTTGCCGCCATTCTCGTGCAGCGCGGGCTCTCGTCCGCGGATCTCGCCAAGGCGTTCCTGCGCCCCGACCTCGAGCGCCTGTCCGACCCGCATCGCTGGGCCGACATGGACGTGGCGCTCGAGCTGCTGGTGCGCGCGGTGCGCGAGAAGGGGGGGCGCCCGATCCTGGTGCACGGCGACTACGACGTGGACGGCCAGTGCGCCTCCGCGATGCTCACGCGCATCCTGCGCAGCGCCGGCGCGACGGTGCACCCGTTCGTGCCGCATCGCATCCGCGACGGCTATGACTTCGGCGCCGCAGGTCTCGCAGAAGCACAACGGATTGGCGCTGATCTGATCGTTACGTGTGACTGTGGGATTACCGCGGTCGAGGCCGTGGCGGCGGCGCGTGCCGCCGGCATCGACGTCATCGTTACCGATCACCATCTCCCGGGCGACGCGCTGCCGCCGGCGAACGCCGTGCTCGATCCGCGGCGTTCCGACTGCAAGTCGGAGGACAAAAACCTCTGCGGCACCGGCGTCGCTTTCAAGCTGGCGCAGGCGCTGGTCGAGGTGCTCGGCCTCTCGCCCAATCTGCCGCTGCATTTCCTCGACTACGTCGCGCTCGCCACGATCGCCGACGTCGTGCCGCTCGTCGGAGAGAACCGCATCCTGGTGCGCTACGGGCTCAAGAAGCTCGCCGACTCGCGGTGGGTCGGGCTGCGCGCCCTGATCGAGACCGCGGGCCTCGGCGGCAAGCCGCTGCGCGGGGCGCACGTGGGGTTCATCCTGGCGCCGCGGCTCAACGCCGCCGGCCGCATCGGCGACGCCAACGACGGCCTGCGCCTGCTGCTCACCGAGGATCCGCAGGAAGCCGCCAAGCTGGCGCGCGAGCTGGAGACGATCAACGCCCGCCGCCAGGAGATGGATCATCTGATTCTCGACGAAGCGATCGAGCTGGTGGACAAGACGCTGAACCCCAAGGACGCGGCGATCGTGCTGGGCAATGCCGCCTGGCATCCGGGGGTGATCGGGATCGTGGCGTCCCGGCTCGTCGAGCGCTACGGCCGGCCGACGTTCCTGGTCGGGTGGGACGAGGCGGGTGAATTCGGCCGCGGCTCCGGCCGCAGCATACCCGGGTTCGATCTGCATGGCGCGCTGCACCAGGTGGGCGGCCACCTGGAGAAATACGGCGGCCACACGATGGCGGCGGGCTTCACGATCCGGCGCGACAAGTTTGACGCCTTCCGCGTTGCGTTCCTCGGCGTGGCGGGCGAGCTTCTGACCCCCGACGACCTGGCGCCGAGCCAGCGCATCGATCTCGAGCTGCCACTCGCCGAGGTGAGCGCTGAGCTGGAAAAACTGATTCGGCATCTCGAGCCGTGCGGGGCGGGGAATCCGGCGCCGGTGTTCGGCGTGCGGAATGCGCGGGCGGTCGGGGCGCGTCGCGTGGGCACGAATCACCTGCGGTTCACGCTGGACGACGGCTCGGGCCTCTTGCCGGCGATCGGCTTTCGCTGGGCCGACGCGGTGCCGGAGGACTGGCTGACGAACCCGCTCGATGTGGCGTTCCGGCTCGAGCGCGACGACTGGCAGGGCAGGACGACGATCCAGGCGCGAGTGGCGTCACTAGCGCCAAGCAAATGAACTCACCAGGGTAGTGAGCCCCGCGGCCATGCCGCGGGGAAAACAACCAAACCACCATTCCCTATCTGGTTCGGATGGTGAAGGTTGATGGTTCGTTTGCCCCGGGGCGTGGCCCCGGGGCTCACCACCCGGACGAGGGTTCATGCTCCGGATAATTGCGGGCGAATTCAAGGGTCGCCGTCTAAAGACACCGAGTGGGGGCACCGTTCGTCCGACGGGTGACCGTGTGAAGGAAGCCTGGTTCAGCATCCTGCAGCAGTCGATTCCCGACGCGCGGGTGCTCGATCTGTTTGCCGGCTCCGGGGCGCTGGGTTTCGAAGCGCTGTCGCGCGGCGCCGTGTCGGTCGACTTTGTTGAAAACAGCAAGGCATCACTGGCTGCGATTCGGGACAACGCAACGACCCTCAACGTGGGGGACCGCGTGACGATTCACCGGAGTGATGCGCTGCGCTTCGCCGAGCGGCTCCAGCCCGCGCAGTACGACATCGCCTTCGCCGATCCGCCGTACGCGACGGACGATGCGGAGCACGTCGCCGGAATCTTTCGCGCGACTCCCTTCGCAACAATTCTGGGGATTGAACACCGATCTGACCTGTCACTGGACGGGGACGACACCCGCCGCTACGGCGACACCGCGATCACGTTCGTGTACGCGCCATGAAGCGGATCGCGGTTTATCCGGGATCGTTTGACCCGATCACCAAGGGTCATGAAGACCTCATCCACCGCTCTCTCGAGTTTGTGGATCAGTTGATTGTTGCCGTTGCGGTGAATGTTGCGAAACAACCTCTGTTTTCTCTTGACGAACGCGTCGCGCTGATCAAGCAGGCGGTGCCCGACAAGCGCGTCGAGGTACAGTCGTTCGAGGGCCTGCTCGCCGAGTTCGCGAAGAAGGTCGGGGCCTCGGTGATTATTCGTGGCTTACGGGCCGTCTCGGACTTCGAGTACGAATTCCAGATGGCGCTGATGAACCGCAACCTCGCCCCCAAAATCGAGACCGTCTTTCTTGTGCCCGCATTTGATCTGACGTATCTCAGCTCGAGTCTGGTGCGTGAGGTCGCCCGCTTCGGCGGTGACGTGTCGCAGCTCGTCGATCCGACGGTGCAACAAGCCCTGAAGCGCAAGTTCGGCAAATGAGTTTCATGGACCGCGTCTACCAGCGGGCGCGGGAGACCAGACCACGCATCGTCTTCCCCGAGGGCGACGATCGGCGCGTGCAGGAGGCGGCACAGCGCGTGGAACGCGAGGGTCTGGGCGTCGTCGAGGTGCTGCGCCGCGCGCCTGATTCGCGCACGCCATTTCTGGCCCGTCACCTCCGGGCCCGCCGGCCCGATCGCTTTCCGACCGACGCCTCAGCCGCCGAAGCGCTGGAGCATCCGCTCACCCGCGGCGCGTGCCTCGTCGGCATCGGCGCAGCGGACGTCATGGTGGGCGGCGCCGATTATCCCAGCGCGGACACCATCCGCGCCGCGCTCTGGGCGGTGGGCATGGCGCCGAGCATCGCGACGGTGTCGGGTGCGTTCTACATGGTGAAGGACGATCGCGTGCTGACGTTTGCCGACTGCGCCGTCGTGCCGGAGCCGACCTCGGTGCAGCTGGCGGACATCGCCATCGCGTCGGCGCGCGATCGGCGCCGCATCGTCGGTGACGAGCCCGTGGTCGCCTTTCTCTCGTATAGCACGCGCGGCAGCGCGGAGGGGCCGCGCGTGGAGCGGGTGCAGGCGGCCATCACGCAGCTGCGCGGCCGCCACCCCACCCCCGACTTCACATTCGACGGCGAGCTGCAGGCCGACGCGGCGCTCGTGGCCGAGGTCGCCGCGCGCAAGGCCAAAGGCTCGATGGTGGGCGGCCGGGCGAACGTCCTGATCTTTCCCGATCTCGACGCCGGCAACATCGGCTACAAACTGGTGCAGCGGCTCGGCGGGTGGACCGCGCTCGGCCCGATCCTCCAGGGACTGGCCAAACCGATCGCGGACCTGTCGCGCGGCGCGACCGCCGATGATATTGTGGACACGGCGGCGATTGCGATTCTCCAAACGCGGAAGGGGTAATCCGGCATGCGGTTCACCCTGAAGAAGGACAAGAGCGGCGTCGTCGTCGTCGGTGTGGAGGGCCAGCTCATCGTCGGCAACCGCCAGGAGCTGAAGCAGAAGATCCTCGACGCGCTCGAAGAAGGCTCCCGCAAATTCGTGATTGATTTTAGTAAGACGGGATACATAGACTCATCGGGGCTTGGCGTGCTGGTCTCGCTCTCCAAGAAAATCCGCGAACAGGGCGGGGAGCTGCGGCTCGCCGGCCTCAATGCCGATCTCCAGACGCTGTTCGAGCTCACCAAGCTCGACACGCTGTTCGCCATCAGCCGGACCGCCGAGGAGGCGTTGGCCGCGTTCTGACGTGACCCTCCAACTGCACGTCACGCGCGGGGCGATGAAGCTCGACGTCCCCAGCGATCTGGGGATGGTCGGCGACGCGGTCGAACTGGTCGCGACGCATCTGCCTCCCGGCACGCTCTCACCGCGCCGCATCAGCTTCAACCTCCGCACCGCCCTGGCCGAAGCCCTGGGCAACGCCATTCGCTACGGCACCGGCGAGAACCCCGCGCGCTCCGTGCGCGTCAGCGTGGAGTTCGGCCGCGACTTCGTGCGCATCTACGTGATCGACGACGGCGGCGGCTACGACACGATGCAGGTGCCCGACCCGACCCATCCCGACAATCTCGAGCGCGAGTACGGGCGCGGGCTGTTCGTCATCCGCCACCTCGTCGACGAAGTGGCGTTCAACGAGAAAGGCAACGGCATTTGCCTGACTCTCCGAGCGGGGTGACGCGGGTCGAGCGCCTGCTGCCGGTGCTGTCGGCCCTTTCGGGCACCACGCTGCGGCTGTGGCGCGCCAAGACGCCGGGTGGGACTCCGACTCCGAACGGCGGCGCCAGGTTTCAACCGATTCCCAATGTCGAAGGCGCCTGGCTGGAGATTCGCGGGCAGGGGGTGGGGAACCACGGTGCCCCGGAGCTCGCGGAGATTGTCGGCGCCGTGCTCGACGCCGAGCAGGAGACGACGCAGGTCGCCGCCGAGCTGTCGGGGCGCTACGAGGAAATCGACCTGATCTACACGATCAGCGAGATCCTCGGCCACACCATCCGGCTCGACGAAGCGGCGAATCGCATCCTGCGCGAGGTGTCGGCCGTGGTACGGGCCCGGCGCGCCACGCTGCTGGTCCACGACCCGCGCGCCAACGTGCTCCGGCTCGTCGCCGCGCGCGGCGTGGAGCTCGGCGAGGTCGAGCCGATCGAGGTCGACGACCCGAGGTCGGTCGCGGCGCGCGTGTTTCGCGAGATGCGCATCATCAGCTACGACCCCACCGATCAGCGCGCGCAGAAACCGCCCAATCCCGTCGAGCGGCAATATCGCGGGCAGGCATTCCTGTCGGTGCCGGTCGTGTACGCGTCGCCGGGGCGCGTGCCGACCCCGATCGGCGTCATCAATCTGACCGACCGGACCGGTGGGGATGCCTTCACCGCGGGCGATCGGAAACTGGTCGCCGCCATTGCCAATCAGATCGGCGCGGCGATCGAGAACGCGCGCCTGGTCGAGCGCGATCTCGGCCAGCAGCGCGTGCGCCGCGAGCTGGAGCTGGCGCACGACCTGCAGCTCAAGCTGCTGCCGTCGCCTGCCGTCGTCGCGTCCAAGGGCGACGTGGCGGCTCGGTGTCGTCCTGCCGAATCGGTTGGGGGAGATTTTTATAATCTGCTCAGTTTGCATGGGGAGCGGATCGGCGTGATGATCGGCGACGTCTCGAGCCACGGGTTCGGTGCCGCGCTCATCATGGCGCTGGCGATGGCCGCCTCCGGCATTCACGCGGAGACCGCGGAATCGCCGCATGAGGCGTTGCAGCGGCTCGAGATGTCGCTGCAAGAGGAGCTGGCGGAGACGGAGATGTTCCTGACGCTGTGCTATGCGGTCGCGGATCCCGCGAACGGCACGCTCACCTATGCCAACGCCGGCCACCCGCACGCCTTCCTCGTGTCGACCGAGACCGGCGCCGTCACGCGCCTCGATGCGACCCGGCCGCCGCTCGGTCTGGGGAACGGCGGCCAGGAACGCATGCTGCCGTTCGAGCGCGGCAAGGCGATGCTCTGTCTCTTCACCGATGGCCTGGCCGACGCGCGGGGTCCGAACGGCGAACGGTTCGGCGAGCAGCGGGTCTTGAGCCACGTCGTCAATCTGCGTACGCGGCCGGCCCGTCATATTCTGGAAGCCGTTTTTACCGACATCGCCGCATTCACCGGCGGCGCGCCCGCCAACGACGACCGCACGCTCGTTCTGTTCAAAGTTTGAGACGGCTGGGCCAGCATTTTCTCAACGATCCGAAGATTCTGGGGCGGATCGTGGACGCGCTCGATCCTCAGACTGGTGAGACCGTACTCGAGATTGGACCAGGGCGGGGGACGCTGACGCGCGTATTGCTCGACCGCGGGCTGAAGGTGATTGCCATTGAAAAGGATCGGCTGCTCGCAGCGGCGCTTGCGATGGACGGTCTGCGGGTAATTGAAGGGGACGCGCTGCACCTCGATTGGCCGCGCGTATCCAAGATTGTCGGCAACATCCCCTACTACATCACGTCGCCCTTGATCGACAAGGCTCTCACGCCGCCGCTCCCGGAACGAGTGGTGTTTCTGGTGCAGGCGGAGGTTGCGGATCGGATTGCGGCCCAGCCGGGAAGCAAGACTTACGGCGCGTTGTCTGTGGGCGTGCAAGCGGTGGCGAGCGTGGAGAAGCTGTTTACGGTGGCACCTGGTGCATTTCGGCCGCCGCCGAAGGTGAGAAGTGCGTTGATCCGCCTGACACCCTTGACGGAACCGCTGGTCAGACCGGAAGAGGTCGCTGCGTTTCGATCCTTCGTGACCGCCTGCTTCAGCAAGCGCCGCAAGCAGCTGAAAAACGCCGTGCCGGGGCTAAATGAGGCGAAACTGAGAGCACTCGGTTTCGATCCCGTTGCGCGTCCCGAACGGCTTGCGCCCGAGGGGTTCGTCCGACTGTTGCGGTCCGCGCGCAGGCAAGAATAGGCCCCGCCCGTTATTTCAAGAATTCTTGAAATGGTGGTACTAGGCTGTGCCCATGCGCCGCAGCATCCTCCTCCGCATTGTGCATCAGTGGCCTCGGCAGCGTCCGGGTTTGCCGCACCTTCCGCATGCCCTCGCGCTCCAGTTGGCGCGTGTCGCGCAATGGTTCCATGCTCTTTCGGATACGACCCGTCTCGACATTCTGGAGCTGTTATCGCAACGGGATCGCGCCGCCGGAGAGCTCCAACGCCTCCTCAACGTCCCACGATCACGCGTTTCCTTTCATCTGAAAGTGCTGAGGGAGTCGAGACTTATTGACGAGCGGCGCGACGGTCTGTGGAGGTACAGCACCCTGCGAAAGGAGACGCTCGATCTGATGATCGGGTTCATGCACACGGTGTTGCCTGGGGCGCATCGGGGTAGGTGTCCCCTGGAAGGGTGCCAGGATTGACGTATCAAGAAAACTTGATACATTGACGTATGGCCGACACCGCCACCGTCGCCCGCTGGTTTCACGCTTTGTCTGATGAAGCCCGTGTCCGAATCGTCGAGATGCTCTCGCACAAAGAGCGCTGCGTCTGCGAGCTCGAACAAGTTCTTGGTATCGCCCAGTCCCGCCTTTCATTTCATTTGAAGGTCTTGAAAGACGCGGGACTGATCAGCGATCGCAAAGAGGGCCGTTGGATGTTCTACGGGCTCGAGCGTGAGACGCTGGACCAAATCGCTGCCTACACAAAATCTGTGAAGCCCGGCAAGCATGCCGGAAGTTGTGCCATGGCCTGCTGTGACTGAGGAACCGATGAGCGACATCAAAGACGTTGTCAAAGAGAAGTATGCTGAGGCCGCGTTGAAAGTGCTCGGTGGTGAGAAGGGAAGCTGTGGACCGAGCGGCGCGTGTGGTTGCGATCCTGTGACCGCAAACCTCTACGACGGCTCGCAGACGAGCGGCCTGCCGGAAGGGGCGGTGCTCGCGTCGCTCGGTTGCGGCAATCCGACCGCCCTGGCACAGCTGCACGAAGGCGAAACGGTCCTGGACCTCGGTTCCGGCGGCGGCATCGACGTCCTCCTGTCCGCAAAGCGCGTGGGCCCAACGGGGAAGGCCTACGGGTTGGACATGACGGACGAAATGCTGGCGCTCGCTCGTGAGAACCAAAAGAAAGCCGGTGCGACCAACGTCGAGTTCCTGAAAGGTGAGATCGAGAACATTCCGCTCCCCGCGCAATCGGTCGACGTCATCATCTCCAACTGCGTGATCAATCTCTCGGCGGACAAACGGCGCGTGTTGTGCGAAGCGTTTCGCGTGCTGAAGCCCGGCGGCCGCTTCGCGGTATCGGACGTCGTATGCCGCGGGGAGATCCCGGATGCGGTGCGCCGCAGCATGGAACTCTGGGTTGGGTGCGTCGCCGGCGCGCTCGAGGAGAACGAGTATCGCCGGCTGCTGGACGCGGCTGGGTTCGTCGACGTCGACGTCGAGCCCACGCGGATCTATGCGTTCGAGGACGCGCGTACGGTGCTGTCGGGGGCCGGCCTCGATGTGGACGTGTTGGCGCGCGAGGTGAGTGGCCGGATCATGGGCGCCTTCATCCGCGCCCACAAACCCGCTCTTGCGCCGAGGTCTCCCATTGTGAAATAGTTCACAATGCGGAAGATCTCCGACAGCACGGTCCGCCGGCTGTCCGTGTACCTGCGATTCCTCGAACAGGCCAACACCCAGGGCCGCTCCACCATCTCCTCCGGAGAGCTGGCGCGCCTCGGCGGCACCACCTCGGCGCAGGTCCGCAAAGACCTGTCCTTCTTCGGCTCGTTCGGGAAGCGGGGACTGGGATATGCCGTTCCCGAGCTGACGCGCCGGATCCGCGACATTCTCGGCCTCGAGCGCGGCTACCGGGTCGTGCTGGTCGGCGCCGGCCGGATGGGTGGAGCGCTCGTGCAGTATCATGGCTTTCGCCAGCGCGGCTTTCACATCACGGCGATCTACGATCAGGACGCGCGCAAAATCGGCTCGCGCTGGAACGGGCTCGTCGTGCGCGACGTGAAGCATCTCGAGTCCGACCTGAAGAAGGATCCGAGCGACATCGCCATCGTGGCGACGCCCGCCGAGTCGGCGCAGCAGGTGGTGGATCGGCTGGTGCGGAGCGGCGTGAAGGCCATTCTCAACTTTGCGCCCGTGCCGCTCAGCGTTCCTGCTGACGTCGAAGTCAAGACCGTCAACATGGCGCTGGAATTGGAGACGCTGAGCTACTCGCTCGCCAACCGTTAGCTTTACTCCCCATGCCTCGGGTTCACGTCACCTCCGAAATCGGCGCCCTCCGGTCTGTTCTGGTCCATACCCCCGGTAAAGAGCTGGTCGCCGTGACGCCCGGGACGCGCGAAGACTACCTCTACGACGACATCATCGATCTCGAGATCGCGCAGCGCGAGCACCGGCGCTTGGTCGCGGTGCTGGAGCGCTTCGCCGAGGTGCACGAAGTGCGCGACTCGCTGGTGGAGATCGCGGGCCGCCCCGAGGTGCGCGAGTTCCTGACGACGCGCGCGCTCGAGGTGGTGCCCTCGGACGCGCTCGCCAAGCAGCTCGCCGCGCTGTCGTCGGAAGATTTCGTCGCGCTGATGGTGGAAGGCGCGCTCGAGGACGGTGGCCCGATCTCGCGCGCGCTGAACGAGGTCGCGTACGCCCTGCCGCCGCTGCCCAACCTGTTCTTCACGCGCGACGTCGGCATCGTGATCGGCGAGCATTCGATCATCGGCTCGATGCGCCACGGCGTGCGCTGGACCGAGGAGATGCTGGTCAAAGCGCTGTTCCGCTACGACGCCAAATTCGAGAATGCCGGGATTCTCTACGACGGCTCTGAAGAAAAGCGCATCAACTACACCCTCGAGGGCGGCGACGTGCATCCCGTCCGCCCCGACCTGCTGCTGCTGGGCTTCAGCGAGCGGTCCAGCCCGGCCGCGCTCGATCTGCTGTGCGACCTCGTCTTCCAGCATTGCAGCGTGACCGACGTGATCATCGTCGTGCTGCCCGCCGAGCGCACCGCGATTCACCTCGACATGATATTCACCCAGGTGGACCGCGAGCTGTGCGTGGTGTATCCGCCGCATTTCGTCGGTCCGGAACGCCTGGCAGTCTTACACCGCCGGAAACGGTCGAAGGGTGTGAAAGAGGTGCCGAACTTCTTCGCCGCGATGCAGGCCGTGGACCATCCGCTCGAGCCGATCTTCTGCGGCGGCAACCAGCGCACGGTGCAGGAACGCGAGCAGTGGGCGTCGGCCTGCAACTGCTTTGCCGTCCGCCCCGGCGTCGTACTCGGCTATGACCGCAACGACGCCACACTCACGGAGCTCGCCAACGAGGGATTCCGCCTGATTTCGGCCGTAAATCTCCTGACCGGCGAGGACAACCTCCAAGACGGGGAACGCGCGGTGATCTCGATCGACGGCAGCGAGCTGGTGCGCGGCGGCGGCGGCCCGCGCTGCATGACGCTGCCTCTGCGCCGGGACGATCTCTGACCGGGCTGCACGCGCTGCCCTCCTCGTCACTCTCCGCCCGGACGGTCGCCTTTCTGCAGAGCGGCGGGAGCCCCGCGGCGAGCCTGGCGATCGTGCGCGACGTGCTCGGCATCGCGCAGGCGAACCGCCACACCGCCGATCGCATCGCCGCGGCGCTGCTCGCGCCCGTGGTTGGTGGTTGTTGGACTTTGGTGGTGTTGTTTGTGGAGGCCAGCCCGGCATTCGATGCCTGCCGCTGGGCGGTCGTGGACGTGGAAACGACGGGCGTGCGCGCGTTCCGCGGCGACCGCATCATCGAGATTGCCGTCGTGATGCTCGATGGCAGCGTCGCCTTCCACTCGCTCGTCAACCCCGGCATTCCGACGCCGCCATTCGTCCAGGGCCTCACCGGGATCGTGCCCGCGATGTTGTCTCGCGCGCCGTTCTTTGCCGATATCGCCGAGCCGCTGCTGGCCGCGCTCGACGGTTGTGTCTTCGTCGCCCACAACGCGCGCTTCGATTGGGCGTTCGTCTCGACCGAGATCGAGCGGGCGACGGGACTGCTGCTGCAAGGGCCGCGGGTGTGCACGGTGCGGCTGGCGCGCAAACTCCTCCCCGACCTGCCGCGCCGGAACCTCGACACGGTGAGTTATCACTTCGGGATTGAAATCGAGGGACGGCATCGGGCCACGGGCGACGCGGTCGCGGCGGCGAAGTGTTTGGGAAAGCTGCTGAGACTTGCAGAAGGGAATGGGGCCAGCACGCTTGCCGCTCTCAACAACCTTTAAGGTCGGTCGCTTCACCTGCCACGCGCTCGAAGCCGGTCGCCAGCACCTCGACGGCGGCGCCATGTTCGGTGTCGTTCCCAAGGTGCTGTGGGCGCGCCGCGCGCCAGCCGACGATCGCAATCGCATTCCGCTCGCCCTGCGGTGCCTGCTCATCGAGCACGACGATGGGCTCGTCTTGATCGATACCGGGATCGGCAACAAGGAGAACGAGAAGTTCATCGGCATCTACGGCGTTGACAACGCTGGCCAAGACGGACGAACCAAGCTGGAAGATGCGTTACGCGAGCTGGGCCATGGACCGGACGATATTCGCTGGGTGATCAATACCCACCTGCATTTCGACCACGCCGGCGGCGATAACTGGATCGATCCCGCGGGGAAGGTGGGCTTGGCATTTCCCAAGGCCCGCTACGTGGTGCAGAAGGAAGAGCTCGCCTTCGCGCGGCACACCAATGAGCGCACCGCGGGCAGCTATCTCGCCCACAACTTCCAGGGCGTGCCGTTTCAGCTGATCGACGGCGAAACCGAGATCCTGCCGGGCATCCACGGGCTGCCGACGCCGGGACATGTCCCGTATCACCAGTCGATCCTCATCGCGAGCGGCGGGGAGAAGGCCTGCTTCATCGCCGATCTCGTCCCGACAGCGGCGCATCTGCCGTTGCCCTGGATCATGGGCTACGACTTGCAGCCCCTCGTGACCCTCGAGACCCGGCGGCGGATCTACCAGCGGGCCGAGGCGGAGGGGTGGTTGCTGGTGTTCGAGCACGACCCTCACATCGTGTCCGGTCGCCTGGCGCGGGAAGACAAGGGGTTTGGACTTGTCGAGCAGCAGGTGCTCGGCTAGTTTGGTGTCGACAATATGGTAAGCGAGCGCTTGAGCGCTCCACCCGATTCGACCTGGCGAATGAATTCGGCCAGTGTCATAGGGTTCGTTAGTGTTATCAGTTGTCGGTCATCGGTCGTCTGTACAGACAACTGACGACCGATGACCGATGACCCACTCGGACCCGCTATGCAAACCGGGTCCGTTTTCTATTCCGTAAACTGAGGAGCCAGCAGCTGCCACCTCTCGACAACAGCAAAGCACCGCGCACGCGCGTCAATCGGCAGATCCGGATCAGTCCGGTGCGCGTGATCGCGGACAACGGCGACCAGCTGGGGGTGTTGACGATCGATGAAGCGATCGCCGCCGCGAACGAACGGGGCCTGGATCTGGTGGAAGTCGCGCCGCTCGCCCGGCCGCCCGTCGTCAAGATCATGGATTATGGGAAGTTCAAGTTCGAGCAGGCGAAGGCGGCGCGTGCCGCCAAGAAGAAGCAGCACGTGATTCACCTCAAGGAAGTGAAATACCGTCCCGGGATCGACGATCACGATTTCGACTTCAAGACCCGGCATGCCCGCGAGTTCCTGGCGGACGGCAACAAGGTGAAAGTCACGATGATGTACCGCGGCCGGCAGATGGCGCACATCGAGCTCGGCCGGGAAGTCCTGGATCGTGTGGCGCAGGAATTGAAGGACATCGGGAAGATCGAACAGGAACCGAAGCTCGAGGGCCGCAACATGTCGATGGTCCTCGCACCGAAATGAGCTAGCAATGCCGAAGATGAAATCGAAGCGCGCCCTGCGGAAACGGATCCGCCTCACCGGCACCGGCAAGCTGCGGCGCTATCGGGCCTACAAGCGCCACATCCTGACCTCGAAGCATCCGAAACGGAAGCGCCACCTGCGCAAGGCGACGCTCGTCTCGCATGCCGACCGTCGCCTCAAGCGCCTGCTGATGGCGTAAGGAGATCTCATGCCTCGCGTCAAAAGCAACGTTGCGCGCCTGAAGCGCAAGAACAAGGTGATGAAGCTCGCCAAGGGGTACTGGGGCGGGCGCAGCAAACTCTGGAAGGCCGCCAAGGAAGCGACCGAGCGGGCCGCCAAGTACGCCTATCGCGACCGCCGCAGCAAGAAGGTCGAGTTCCGCCGCCTCTGGATCACGCGCATCAACGCGGCGGCGCGATTGCACGCGCTTTCCTATAACCGCCTCATGAATGGTCTGCGTAAGGCGGGCGTTGAGATCAACCGGAAAATTCTCGCCGATCTCGCCGTGCGGGATCCGGCGGCGTTTGAGCAGCTGGCGGAGGTCGCGAAGAAGGCTCTATAGAATGGGCCTCGACGAACTGCGGGAGCGTCTGAAGGAAATCCCCCACGCGGATGCACGCCGGCTCCAGGAGCTCAAGACCGAGCTCCTGGGGCGCAAGGCCGGCGCCCTCACCGAAATCCTCAAATCGCTGCCCAGCCTCGACACGGACACCCGCAGGCAGGTGGGCGCCGCCGCCAACGCACTGAAACGCGAGCTCGAGCGCGCCATCGAAGCGCGCGAGGGCGATCTCAAGCGCGGCGCCAGTGATCTCGCCGATGTCGACCTCACCATGCCGGGCCGGCGCCAATGGCGCGGCGGGCTGCACCTCGTCACGCAAGTGGTGGACGAGATCTGCGACGTCTTCCGCGAGCTGGGCTTCACGCGCGTGGTCGGACCGGAAGCCGAGACGGAGCGCTACAACTTCTACGCGCTGAACTTTCCCAAAGACCATCCGGCGCTCGACGCACAGGACAGCTTTTACCTGGGCGGCGACGTCTTGCTGCGCACGCACACCTCGCCCGTGCAGATCCGCACCCTCGAGACCTACCCGCCGCCGATTCGCATCGTCGTCCCAGGCCGCTGCTACCGTCGCGATCCGTTCGATGCGTCGCACTCGCCGGTGTTCGAGCAGATCGAAGGCTTCGCCGTCGATGAGGGCATCACATTCGTCGATTTCAAGGCGACGCTGGCGGCATTCGCGCGGCGTATCTTCACGCCGACCACGAAGGTGCGCTTCCGCCCGTCCTTCTTTCCGTTCACCGAGCCGTCCGCCGAGATGGACGTGCAGTGTCAGATCTGCGGCGGCTCCGGGTGCGCGGCCTGCAAGCAGACCGGCTGGATGGAAATCCTGGGCTCGGGGATGGTCCATCCCGCGGTCCTGGAGAATTGCAAACTCGACAGCGAGAAGTACACCGGCTTCGCGTGGGGCATGGGGCCGGAGCGCATCGCGATGCTGCGCCATGGCATTCCCGATATCCGGTTGTTCTTCGACAGCGACGTGCGGTTCCTGGAACAGTTCAGCAGATGATCGTCTCGCGCCGCTGGCTCGAGGCCCTGCTGGGGAAGCCGCTCGAGGGCCAGGACGTCGCCGACCGGCTGGCTCGGCAGGTCGCGCCGGTGGACGGCGTCGTGCCGATCCATCAGGACTTGCGCGACGTGGTGGTGGCGCGCGTGGTCGAGGTGCGCCAGCATCCCAACGCTGATCGACTCACGCTGTGCATGGTGGATGCCGGTGGCGCGGCCCCGCTGGAGGTCGTCTGCGGAGCGCCCAATGTGCAGGCGGGCAAGGCGTATCCGTTCGCCCCCGTCGGCGCGACGTTGCCCGGTGGCCTCAAGCTCGAGCGCCGCAAGATCCGCGGCGTCGAGTCGAACGGCATGCTCTGCTCCGCCAAAGAGCTGGGCCTCGGCGTGGACCATGCCGGGATCCTCGAGTTGCAGACCGACGCTGCACCGGGTACGCCGTTTCTCGAAGCCATTCCGATTGCTGATGAGCAGATCATCATCGATGTCTCGGCGAATAGACCGGACCTGCTGTGCCACAAGGGGGTCGCCCGCGAGCTGGCGGTAAGCCTTGGAGCAACTGTAAAGCTGCCCGAGATCGGGCGGATGGGCGGATCGGCGGATCGGCGGATCGCAAAGCCATCCGCCCATCCGGCCATCCGCCCATCCGCCGTTGTGGATGGAGTGCAAGTCCGCCTCGAGGACCCCGAGGGCGCCCCTCGCTACATGATCGCGGTCATCCGCGGCGTCAAAGTACAGCAGAGTCCCGCCTGGCTTGCGGCGCGACTCCAGAGCGTCGGCCAGCGCTCCATCAACAACATCGTCGACGCCACGAACTACATCCTGTTCGAGATCAATCAGCCGCTGCATGCGTTCGATCTCGCCAAGCTGCGCGGGCCGGCGGTGGTGGTGCGTCGAGCGACGCCCGGCGAACAGATCGTCACCCTGGACGGAGTGAGCAGACGGCTGACGGCTGACATGACGGCGATCTGTGACGCCGAACGACCCACGATCATCGCGGGCGTCATGGGCAGCACGGACTCCGAAGTCTCCGAGAGCACGACCGACATCGTACTCGAGTGCGCCTACTTCCAGCCGACGCGCATTCGCCGCACGCGCCGGGCGCTTGGCCTCTCGAGCGAATCGAGCTACCGCTTCGAGCGGGGCATCGACATGCTGGGGATGCCCGACGCATTGGGGCGCGCGATCGATCTGATCCGAGCCGTCGCCGGTGGCGAGATGCGCGAGGCACCGGTCGACCTCTGGCCGGAGCCACAAAAGCCGCGCTCGGTTTTTTTGCGCGAAGCCCGCGTCAGTCACCTGCTCGGTGTGGCCGTGCCTCGGAAAGAAATCGAGCGGCTGCTCTCGGCGGTCGGCTTCGTCGCCGCGCCCAAGGAAGACCGTCTGGCGGTGCAGATTCCCGGCTGGCGTCCCGACGTCACGCGCGAAGTCGACCTGATCGAAGAAGTCGCGCGGCTGCGCGGCTATGACTCGTTCCCCGACGAGCTGCGGCCCTATCGGCCCGGCACTGTCCCGGATGCGCCTGCCGAGCTCGCGCTGCGTCGGATCCGTGAGCAGATGGCCCGCGCCGGCCTGCTCGAGGCGAGGACTCTACCGCTCGGCCCAGCCGACTCCCCGGACGCGATCCGGGTCCAAAATCCGCTCTCGGAGGATGAGGCACACCTCCGCAGCCGGCTCCTACCTGGCCTGATCCGCCGCGTCGAATTCAACTGGAGCCAGGGCCTGCGCGATATCCGGCTGTTTGAAGTGGGGACCGTCTTCAAGCCGGGAAACGTGAAACGGGAGACGGGAAACGTGCCCCAGGAAGAACTTCGTCTCGCGATTGTGCTGACGGGGGCCCGGCATCCACCCCATTGGAGCGACGGGTCCGACGCTGCGAAACTACCTGATATGGACATATGGGACCTAAAGCACCACTTTGAGTTAGCTGTAGGGGTCGCGGCGCCCTTCTGCGACGTGCAACCGGCCGCGAATGGGTCCGGTTGGGTCGCCCTGCGCACGCAGGAAGGGGAGCCGGTGGGAACGGCGACGCGTCTGGATGCCGATGCACCGCGCTGGGCGGGGCCGTTGTTCGGACTGGAAGTCAGCATTGCGGTCGCGTCGCCGCCACTGGTGCGCTATGAGCCGTTGCCGACTCAGCCACCGGTCGTACGCGACCTGTCCCTGGTGGTGCCGGGCGGGGCGGGGGGGGTCACGGCGGCCGCAGTCGCAGCGGTGCTGCGTCGTGAGGGCGGCACGCTGCTCGAGCGACTCGATGTGCTGGATGAGTACCGTGGGAAAGGGTTGCCGGCGGGGACGCGCGGCGTCACGTGGCGCTGCACGTTCCGCGATCCGGTGCGAACGCTCACGGAGCGAGAGATCGATGCGCTGCTCAGCGGTATGCTGAAAGCGCTGGAGGAAGAAATTGGCGTACGACGGCGACAGGCTCCCCCCGCCGAGTGATGCGCGGGATGCCATCGATCAGCTCGAAACGATTCTCCGTGAAGTGGCGGAGGAGTTGGCGGGCTGGCGCTCGCGCGCCCAGAAAGCCGAATCGGAGCTGAAGTCCCGGGGCGCCCCGGTCAAGAACACCGAGCTCGAGTCGGAGAACAAGTCGCTGCGGCAGCGGGTCGAGGGGGCGCGCACCCGCGTGCACGACCTCATGCAGCGGCTCTCGTTCCTGGAAGAGCAAGCACGAGACAACGGAGGGCATAAGTGACGACGGCAAAGAAGCACGCCGTCCGCGTGATGATCGGCGGGGAGGAGTACACCGTCCGGTCGGACCTGTCTCCCGAGTACACGCGTGAAGTCGCCGCCTACCTTGATCAGGCGCTGAAGAAGGTGTTGAGTCAGGGTCCGTTGGTAGAGACGCACAAGGCCGCGATTCTTGCGGCGCTCGACATCACGAACGAGCTGTTTCAGGCGAAGCAAACAGAGCGGGAAGTCGCGGCGCGCCTGGCAGCCGTCGCCGACGATCTCGCCAAGATGCTGCCCCCGGCGAAGCGTAAGGCGCTGACCGCCGGCTGACATTCCTCGCGTGCTTCTGAGCACGCGCGTTGGAGATAGATCCATGGCCGAGCTGCCCAGTATCATTGCGGCCGTGCTCAGCGGCGTCCTCGTCGCGGCACTGGCCTTCTACATATGGGGGCGGCGCGTCGAGCGTCGCGCGGTAGACCAGAGTCAGCGCCTCGTGCTGGCCGCCAAGGAAGAGCTCATGGCGGTGCGCGAGAACCTCCACAAAAGCCTCGACCAGAAGCTCGCCGGCGTGGACCGCCGCGAGCAGGATCTGCGCACGCTCGACCAGCAGCTGCAGGAGCGCACGCGGGTACTGGATACACGCGAGCAGGCGATCGGCGTGCGGCTCGAGCAGGTCGCCGGCTTGACGGCGCAGGAAGCCAAACTCGAGCTGATCCAGCGGATCGAAAACGAGGCGCGTGACGAGGCCGGGGCGCTGGTCCGCAACATCACGGAGCAGGCCAGGAAGAACGCCGACCGCGAAGCGAAGAAGATCGTCGCCCTGGCGATTCAGCGGATCGCCGCCGAGCAGACGGTCGAGGCGAGCGTGTCGGCGGTGCTGCTGCCGTCGGACGAAATGAAGGGCCGGATCATCGGGCGCGAGGGGCGCAACATCCGCGCGTTCGAAGCGGCCACCGGCGTCGACGTCATCATCGACGACACCCCCGATACCGTGGTCGTGTCCTGCTTCGAGCCGGTCCGGCGCGAGATCGGCCGCCTCGCCCTCGAGCGCCTGATCGCCGACGGCCGCATCCATCCGGGCCGCATCGAGGAGATCGTGAAAAAGGCGAAGGCGGACGTCGACGCCGGCATCGTGGAAGCGGGCGAGCAGGCGGTCTACGACATCGGGATTCGCGGCATGCACCCCGAGCTGGTGAAGCTCGTGGGCCGGATGAAGTACCGGACCTCGTACGGGCAGAACATTCTCGAGCATTCCAAGGAAGTCGCCTACCTCGCCGGCATCATGGCCGCCGAGCTGAAGCTCGACGTCGCGCTCGCGAAGCGCGGCGCGCTGCTGCATGACGTCGGCAAGGTGCTGACGCACGAGCACGACGGCACGCACGTGCAGCTCGGCATCGAAATGGCGACCAAGTACGGCGAGCACCCGATCGTGATCAATTGCATCGCGGCCCATCATGACGACGTCCCCCACGAAACGCCCGTCAGCGTGATCGTGCAGGCGGCGGATGCCGTCTCCGGCTCGCGGCCGGGCGCGCGGCGTGAGGCGTTCGAGACGTACGTGAAGCGGCTGACCCAGCTCGAAACGCTGGCGTCGGAGTTCAAGGGCGTGGAGAAGGTGTTTGCGATCCAGGCGGGCCGGGAGGTGCGCGTCGTGGTGACCCCGGAGTCGGTCGACGATGCCGCGGCGGTGCGGCTCACCGACGAGATCGCGCGCAAGATCGAGCGCGAGCTCCAGTATCCGGGGCAGATCAAGGTGGTCGTGATTCGGGAGACACGGGCGGTGGGCGTTGCCCGCTAATCCGTCGGCCGCGATGCATGCCGGCGCGAAGCTGATCGACGGCAACGCGATCGGCGCGACGATGCGCGCGGAGCTGGCCGGCGAGATCACGACGCTGAAGCGGCAGGGCATTACGCCCGGGCTCGCCGTCGTGCTCGTGGGCGACAACCCCGCGTCGCAGGTCTACGTGCGGATGAAGGGAAAGGCGTGCGAGGAGGCCGGTTTCTACCACGAGACGATCAAGCTCAGGAAAGAGACGTCCGAGGCGGAGCTGATGGCGCTGATCGAGCGGCTCAATGCCGACTCGCGCATTCACGGCATTCTCGTGCAGCTGCCCTTGCCTGTGCACATCGACACCAATCGGGCGTTGCATCGCATCGATCCGCGCAAGGACGTGGACGGGTTCCATCCCGAAAACGTCGGCAAGGTCGCGCTCGGCGATCCGACCGGCTTCCGCCCGGCGACGCCCTACGGCGTGCAGCAATTGCTCATCCGCACCGGCGTCGAGACCAGCGGCAAGCACGCCGTCGTGCTGGGCCGTTCCAACATCGTGGGACGACCGATGGGCCGGCTGTTGTTGCTGGACGCCCCCGGGGGCAACGCGACCGTCACGGTGTGCCACTCGCGCAGCCGCGCGATCGAGCAGTACACGCGGCAGGCCGACATCCTCGTCGTGGCGATCGGCAAGCCCGAATTCGTGACAGGCAGCATGATCAAGCCGGGCGCCGTCGTGATCGACGTCGGCGTCAATCGGGTGGACGATCCCACCAGAAAACAGGGCTATCGGCTCGTGGGCGACGTGAAGTTTCAGGAAGCGAAGCAGGTGGCGTCCGCCATCACGCCCGTGCCCGGCGGCGTCGGCCCGATGACGATCACCATGCTGCTCTACAACACCGTCCAGGGAGCCCGACAGTGGGTGCACCCGTAGATCTGTTCGCCGCCGCCTCCGCCGAAGGCGCGTGGACCGTCGGCGAAGTGACGCGGCGGACGCGCGCGGTGATCGAAGCGGGACTGCCGCCGCTGTGGGTGCGCGGCGAGATCGCCGGCTTCAAGGCGTGGCGCAGCGGCCACTGGTACTTCTCGCTGCGCGACAAGTCGGCCCAGCTGCGCTGCGTCATGTTCGCCAAGCAGAACTTCAGATTGCCCACGCCGGCCGACGGCATGCAGGTCTTCGTGTTCGCCCGCCCGTCGCTGTACGAGGAAAAGGGCGAGTTCCAGCTCACGGTGATGGAGCTGCTCTCGACGGAGCAGGGCGGCCTGTGGAAGCTCGCGTTCGAGAAGGCGAAGGCCGCGCTGACCAAGGACGGGCTGCTCGATCCCGCCCGGAAACGCCGCCTGCCGCTGTTCCCGAACCGCAATCCAGGCGGTCATCGCGCGGCGCTGGCCCGGCGCGGAGCTGATCGTCGTGCCCGCCCAGGTCCAGGGAGCCAAAGCCGAGGCGTCGGTGTGCTCGGCGCTCAACCGCATTCGCCGCCTGCCGGTCGACGTGCTGATCGTGGGGCGGGGCGGCGGTTCGATCGAAGACCTGTGGGCGTTCAACAGTGAGCGGGTCGCGCGCGCCGTCGCTGCCATGCCGATGCCGGTAATCTCCGCCGTGGGTCATGAAACGGATGTGACGCTGTGCGACCTGGTGGCGGACCTGCGGGCGGCGACACCATCGGCGGCGGCCGAGGCGGCGACCCCCGATCGCGCCGAGGTGCTCGCCCAATGCGGCGTGCTCGGCCAGCGGCTCGCCCGCGCGCTGCGCCTCGCGTCCCGGCACGTTGTGGAGCGCCTCGATCGCACGGGCGATCGGCTGGTACGCTGCATCGAGAATCGCCTCGCGAAGTCCGGCGCCCTGCTCACGGCCCACAGCGCACGCCTCGATGCACTCTCGCCGCTCCGCGTCCTCGGCCGTGGCTACGCGGTTGCGAGGGATATGGACGGCCGGGTGTTGAAGCGTGTCGCGCAGCTGCCCACCGGCAAGGAATTCCGGCTGCGCGTGACGGACGGAGAGGTGAATGGCCGAGTTCAGTAAGCAGCTGGAGCGGCTCGAAGCCATCGTCCGTCGCCTCGAATCCGAGGAGCTCGATCTCGACGAAGCGTTGCAGCTGTTCGAAGAAGGCGTCGAGCGGCTGCGGGCGGCGCGCGAGCAGCTCGCGCAGGCGGAGCTGAAGGTCAAACAAGTCCTCGAGATTGAAAGCCCTAGCTAAGTACCTCGCCGACGCCCGCCTGCGGGTCGACAACGTTTTGGCGGCGGCGACGAGTGACGACGAAGTCGTGCGCTACAGTCTGCTCGGTGAAGGCAAGCGGCTGCGCCCGACCCTCGTCTTCGCCGCGCACGAGGCGCTGCACGGACCGTCCTCGCCGGGCGTTGCCGAGCTCGCCGCCGCCGTCGAAGTGGTGCACGCCTACTCGCTGGTGCACGACGACCTGCCGTGCATGGATAACGACGACCTGCGGCGCGGGCGTCCGACCGCACACCGGGCGTTCGACGTGCCGCGCGCGACGCGCGCGGGCTATGAGATGGTGGCGCTTGCGGCGCGCGTGCTGGCGCACGGGCTCGTCACGTTAGGGCTGCCCGCCGAGCGCAACCGCGAGATTTCGCTCGAGCTGTTTCGTGCCGCCGGCGCCGGCGGGATGATCGGCGGGCAGGCGCTCGACCTCGAGGCCGAAGCGCGGGCGCTGCCGGTTGCGGCACTCGAGGAAGTGCATCGCCGCAAGACGGGCGCTCTCATCGCCGCCTCGTGCGTGATCGGGGGGCTGTCTGCGGCCAGCGCGCCACGTCACATCGAAGGGCTGCGCGCGTACGGAGAGGCCATTGGTCTCGCCTTTCAGATCGCGGACGACGTGCTCGACGCCACCGCAACGTCGGATCAGCTCGGCAAGACCGCCGGGAAAGACGCGGCGCACGCCAAAGCGACGTTTGTGACGCTCCTGGGCGTCGGGGCCGCGCGCGCCGAGGCGGAACGGCGGGCCGCGAAGGCCGTAGACCACCTGCGGGATGCCGGGTTAGTTTCCCCCATACTCGTGGAGCTCGCCCATTACATCGTGACGAGGCCGAATTGATTCTCGAATCGATCCGCGGTCCCCAGGACGTGCAGGCGCTGGAGCCGCAGCAGCTGCAGCAGCTCGCCGACGAAGTGCGGCAGCGGCTCATCGACGTCGTCTCGCAGACGGGCGGCCACATCGGCGCCGGGCTGGGCGTCGTGGAGCTGACCGTCGCGCTCTGCGCCGCGTTCGAGTCGCCCCGCGACAAGATCGTGTGGGACGTCGGGCACCAGGGCTATCCGTGGAAGATCCTCACGGGCCGGAACGACCGGCTGCAGACGCTGCGCCAGCGGGGCGGGCTGTCCGGTTTTCTGCGGAGATCTGAGAGTGAACATGACCAGTTCGGAGCCGGTCATGCGGGTACCGCGTTATCTGCGGCTTTCGGGATGGCGACCGCCCGCGACCTCCGGGGCGAGGATTTCGCGGTGGTCGCGGTGGTCGGCGACGGCGCCATGACGTGCGGGCTGCCGTACGAGGCGCTCAACAACGCCGGTGATTCGGGCCGCGACATCATCGTCGTGCTGAACGACAACGGCATGTCGATCGCGCCCAACGTCGGGGCGATCAACAAATACCTCGGCTCCATCATCGCGGCGCCGATCACCGTGCGGATTCGCGAGCGGGTCAAGCATCTGATCGAGCGCGCGTCGCACATCGTGGGCGGCAAGAAGCTCGTGGACTTCGCCAAGAACGTCGAGGAGAGCATCAAGAATCTCTGGTCGCCCGGGATGCTGTTCGAGGAGCTGGGCTTCCGCTACTTCGGACCGATCGACGGGCATAACATCGCGCAGATGCTGCACACCTTCGCCATCGTGAAGACCCTCAAGGGACCGCGGGTCGTACACGTGATCACGCAGAAGGGGAAAGGCTTCCCGCTCCCCGAGCCTGATCTCGAGAAATATCACGCCCGCGCGCCGTACGATCCGGTCACCGGCAAGCTCAAGCCGGTGAACCCCGGCCCGCCGCAGTGGACCAAAGTGTTCGGCGATGCGCTCACACAGCTCGCCGCTGAGGACGCGAACTTCGTCACGATCACTGCGGCGATGCCGTCGGGGACGGGCACGAACATCTTCCAGAAGAAATGGCCGGAGCGCTTCTTCGACGTCGGGATCGCCGAGGCGCACGCCACGACGTTCGCGGCGGGCCTGGCGACGCAGGGCGTGCGGCCCGTCGTCGCGATCTATTCGACGTTCCTGCAGCGCGCCTACGACAGCATCATCCATGACGTCGCGATCCAGAAGCTGCCCGTCATCTTTTGCCTCGACCGCGCCGGCATGGTCGGCGAAGACGGCCAGACGCACATGGGGCTGTATGACATCGCCTACATGCTCGCCGTGCCGCACATGACCGTGACGGCGCCGAAGGATGCCGCGGAGCTGATCGGGCTGCTGCGCTGCGCCCTGAAGCACAGCGACGGTCCGTTCTCGCTGCGCTATCCGCGCGACAAGGCGCCCGGCGAAGCGCCGCCCGCGGCTGAAGTGCCGGCCGTGCCGTATGGCACCTGGGAAGTGCTGAGAAAAGGAAAGGACTGCGCGATTCTCGCCGTCGGCGTCATGTGCAAGCCGGCGCTGGATGCCGCCGAGCTGCTCGCGGCCGACGGTCTCGATGTGTCGGTCGTCAACGCGCGGTTCCTCAAGCCGATGGATCGCGAGATGCTGGACGCCCTGGCCCAGACCCACAAACTGCTCGTCACGGTCGAAGACGGGACCGTGGTGAACGGCTTCGGCGCGGCGCTCGCGGCGCTCGTGCAGACGACCGCCCCCGACCTGCGCGTCGTGGCCCTCGGCGTGCCCGACCGCACCTACGAGCATGCGCCGCGCGCCCAGCAGCTCGCCGATGTCGGCCTGACGGGCGAGGGCATCGCCGCGCGCATCCGCGCCCTCGCCGCCGAAGAGTCGCTCACCACGCGATGAACGTCGGGGTCGTCGGCAACCCCAACTATCCGGATCTCGGCGCATTCCTGGCGACGCTGCAACAGAAAGCGTCGAGCCTGGGCCTCAAGCTCTACAGCGAGGAGCGCGTCCTGGCGTTCTGGCCGGCGCCGCCACCGACCCTCAGCGAAGCCGACGGCAAGCTCGACTGCCTGATCACGCTGGGCGGCGACGGCACGCTGCTGCGCGGTGCGCGCCTGCTCAACGGCTCCAACACCCCGATCATGGGCCTCAACCTCGGCCGGGTCGGATTCCTCACGAGCGCCGCTCCCGACAACCTCGACTGGGCGCTCGATGCCGTCGTGCGCCAGGCGTACACGACGGAGGCGCGGCTCGCGCTGCAAACAGCGATTACCGGCAAGGGCGCCAAAGGGGGCGCCAGCAGGGTCGAGCCGCTGGTGCTCAACGACGTCGTCGTGCACAAAGGCGGCGTGGCGCGGGTCGTCCGGCTCAAAGTGTCGGTGGACGGTGACGAGGTCGCCCAGTATTCGGCGGACGGCATCATCGTCAGCACGCCGACCGGCTCGACCGCGTACTCGATGTCGGCGGGAGGACCGATCGTCGTCCCGACCGTGGACGCGATCGTCGTCACGGCGATCTGCCCGCACACCCTGGCGGTGCGGCCGCTCGTGCTGCCCGCGACGGCCGTCGTGACGATCCAGCCGATTCCACCCTGGACCGACGAGGTGCTCGTCTCCTTCGACGGCCAGGTCGGGACGCCGATTCAGCCGGGTGAGCGCCTCGAGGTGCGCCGCGCCGACCGGCCCATTCTCCTCATCCGGCTGGGGCCGGAGAGCTTCTTCAAGCGGCTGCGTCGCAAGCTGCATTGGGGCGACCTGAGTGATCGGACCCGTAGGTAAGGAGCATGGAGCACGGAGCACGGAGCAGCCTGCTCCCTGCTCCGTGCTCCGTGCGGTGTCACGACGTGTTGACTGAGCTGAGAGTTCGGGACCTCGCCGTCATCGCTGACGTCACGCTCCCGTTCCAGCCCGGCCTCAACGTCCTGACCGGCGAGACGGGCGCCGGGAAATCGATGGTCGTGGACGCGCTCGCGCTGCTGCTCGGCGAGCGCGCCTCGGGCGACGTGGTGCGGCCCGGCGCCGACAAAACCATCGTCGAAGGCGCGTTCGAGTTTGCTTCCGCCGTGCATCGTCATCTGCTCCCACCCTTTGCCGCTTTAGGGATCGAATTAGAGGAGGGACGACTCGTTCTCAAGCGCGAAGTGCTGCGCGAGGGGAAGTCGCGCGCCTGGGTGAACGGCTCTCCCGTGACGATCAGCGTGCTCAGCGAAATCGGCGGCCTGCTCGTCGACCTGCACGGCCAGCACGAGACGCAATCGCTGCTGCGGGCCGACGCGCAGCGCGACATGCTCGACGCCTACGCCGACGCCGACGTCGAGCGCGTGGCGGTGCGGGATGCCCATGCGCGTTTCAAAGAGCTGGAGCAGCGCGAAGCGGAGCTGACCTCGCGCCAGGATGACGTGCGCAAGAAGGCCGATTACCTGCGCCACGTGCTCCAGGAGATCGAGCGTGCCAAGCCCAAGGTGGGGGAGGACGAGGCGCTCGACATCGAGTCCAAGCGGCTGGCGCACGCCGAGGAGCTGGGCCGCCTGGCGCGTGACCTCGAGGAGACGGTCGATTCCGCTGGGCTCACGAAGGCGCAGAAGGTCCTCGCTGGGCTGCTGCGGCTGGATCCCTCCCTGGGCAAATGGCAGGAGCTGCTCGATGCGGCGTTCGCCAGCTCCGCGGAGCTGGCGCAGGCCGCGCGCGCCTATGCCGCCGAGATCGAGGCCGATCCTGAGCGGCTCACCGCCGTGGAGCAGCGGCGCGATCTGCTGTTTCGCCTCCAACAGAAGCATGGGCCGACGATTGCCGACGTGCTCGCGGCGCGCGACAGCGCGGCGCGCGAGCTGGAGCTGCTCGATACGGCTGACCTTGATTTGCGCAACATCGCCGCCGAGCGCGCAACCGCGGCTGATGAGTTCGCCCGGGCCACGGCAGCCCTGACAGCCAAGCGCACGGCAGGCGTCAAAAAGCTCGCGCGGGCGGTCAACAAAGTCCTGCCCGCGCTCGGCATGGAAGGCGGGAAGTTCGCGGCTCAGTTGCTTCCACGCACCACGCACCACGCACATGGCGCCGAGGACGTGGTGTTTGAAGTGAAGCTGAACGAGGGCCTCGATCCGAGGCCGTTGGCGAGAGTTGCGTCCGGCGGCGAGTTGTCGCGCCTCATGCTGACCCTGAAAGTCGTCCTTGCCGCCCACGACGTCGTCCCGACGCTGGTGTTCGACGAAGTCGATCAGGGGATCGGCGGGGAAGTGGGCGGCCGCGTCGGTGAAGCACTCATGGACGTGTCACGCGAAGGCCGCCAGGCGCTCGTGATCACGCACCTCCCGCAGATCGCCGTCTACGCCGACCAGCACCTCGTGGTGAGCAAGGGAAAGAAAGGTGGCATCGCCACGAGCGATGTGGAGGTGGTGGAGGGCGAGTCGAGGGTAAAGGAAGTCGCGCGGATGTTGGGTGACGCCGACATGGCGACCGCGCGGCGCCACGCCGTGGAGCTGCTCAAAACGGCCAGCGAGAAGTCCGCATCACAATCCGAAACACCGTCGCCGCCGGCTCGAAGCCGCCCGACCCGCTGACGGTCCGCTCGAACGAGAAGCTGCCTTCCACGTCGGGCCCAAAGTAGGTCATGGCCACGCCGATGCGCGTCCAGCGCTGTGACGTGCCCGGACTAAGCACGCTGGCGGGGATCGGCGCGCCGAGGCGGGTTGCCACGTCAATCGAGTCCTGAACACTGCGGTAGCTGTATTCGTCCTGTTGCTTCGCCCAGTAGCCGACGGTGAATCCCAGCGCAAAGGGCCGGCCGAAGCGGTACATCGGCGCGACATCGATCGCGGCGTATTTCCCGGGGCGCCAGTTGAGCTCCGCGAGCGCGGCGTGGGGCAGCAGCAGCTGTGACACGGGGCCCACGCGTCGCTCCCGTGTTCCTTCCCTTTGCCAACCGGCCCGGACCGCGGCATTGAGCCACAACCGGTGCAGCAACGTGACTTCCTGGGCAGCCTGAATCTCGATGTCGGTCTGATGATCGCCGGTGGGGATGTCGAGCAAATCGTTCGGTGAATCCTGATGCCCGGTGGGCAGCCGCACCACGAACGCCACGCTGGTGGCGTAGTCGGCGGCGGCGAGCACGCGGTACTTGGCGCCCAGCTCGATGTCGCCGGCGAAATAGCGCAGGTGCCGCGGCGTGTTCAGGATCGGCGCGAAGGCGTACGGCGAGTTGCCGAGCAACGCATCGAGCGCGAAGCCGACGGCGCTCGAGTCGTGGCGTTGCCGTACCATGACCCGCACCAGCGGCAGACGCGCGCTCAGTGCCAGGCGATTCGTCAATCCAAACGCGGCGATGAGCGGCGTCTCCCGCCGCTCGGCTCGCACCTGGACCTGTGACGTGAGCAGCCGGCAGGCACGCACGATGCGCAGCGTGTCGGTGCGAAAGCATTCCCAGCGAGGCGGGATCGCCCTGGTCAGCGACGCCGCGACGGGTTGTCTGCCGTCGGGTGTGAATTCGTCCGACCACGTGGTGATGATTGGTTCGACCGTGACGCGCAGCTCCCCGGCACGCGGCGTGTCGGTCCGCGGGACGGCCTGCGCCCGCGCGACTGCGGGCAGCAGCAGCAGCGTGCCAAGCGCGAGAAATCGTCGGGGGCTTCCAAAGAACGGCGGCAATGGAGAAGGATACCCCATTGCCGCCGTTTCTATCGCCGCCCGTTTTCGTTCAGGGAATCGCGGGAATGGCGGTCGTATAGGCGGCGTTGATGGCGAGCCGCAGTTTCTGCGCGATCAAGCGTTGCGTCGCGGCGCTTGGGTGGACGGCGTCGCAGGAGAACGCGGTCCCGAAGGGATTGGCGCTGCACGCCGCCCCGACGGCGGGGAAAGGACGAACCGCGGTCGGTATCGTGCGCAACGAGTCGAGTGTGGGGTTGGGATTCAGATATGCCCACCCGCGCGCCGTCGCCGTGCTGTCGATATGTGCGTTGTACGCCGTCACCGCGGTGACCAACTTCACCAGCTCTGATGGGACGACCACGGGGGCAACGCTATCGGCGCAATCGAGGTTGCGCGGCGCTCCCGCCTGAGCCGCACCGAGCAGCGCGGCGCCATATGGGAAGGGCACCAGCACCGAGTCGCCGCGCGCTCCGGGTATGCCGGTGGCGATGGGTGCGCAGTTATTGCTCACGGTAAACAGGGTCGGGAACGAGTCAGGCGGTGCGAGGTGATTCTTGATCGCCCAGTAGGTCGCGCCGGCGCTGAAGAAGGGAATCGCCGTCACATTGGCGACGCCGACCAGCACGCCGCCCTTGGCCCCAAGGCCGTCGACCGCCTGGAGCATCGAGTCGTAGCGCGCGTTGAAGAGGGTGGTCGGCGTGATGAGTGTCGTGTCACCGCCGTTGGTGCCACTCGTCGCCGCGCCCAACACGTCGTTGTTGCCGATCCAGATCGAGATGAACGTCGGCTGCGCCTTTGCCGCCATCTGCACCTGCGTCAGCCCGCCGAGGAAGAACTGCGTCAGCGAATTCGCGTGCGCGCCGGCGCCATTGGTGTACACGTCGTTGACCAGGGCGCCCGGCACGGCCGTGTTACTGATGAACGGCGGGGTGACCGCTTGCGTCTTGCGCAGTGCGCAGGTTGTCGGCGTGCCACCACTCAGCCGCGCGCCGGTGAACACGTTCGTGTACGGCGGCGGGCAGCCCGGCTTGTTCATCAACGGCGAGAAGAACGGCGTGTGCATCGCGCGCGCGAGCAGCACGGCGTATGCCTGCGACTGCGTGCTGTCGTTGATCCCGCCCGATTGGAACCCGGCGGTGATCGAGTTCCCCATCGACACATAGCGGTCGAACAGACGATCGACGGGGGTGACGGCGAACGGCCGGTTGAGTTTCTCGTTCTGGCATGCCGCAGCGGCCAACAGGAGCCCGAGAACGGCGGCCGAGAAGCGCTTGGTCCGAATCATGGGTCGCTCGTCCTCAGAAGGTGTAGGCTAGGCCGATGCCGAACAGATTGGCCTTGAATTGGTAGAGGCCGGTATTCCCGACCGCCGGATTCACCGTGCCGCGCCGGTCGTTCTGTTTGATGAACTGGTAGGCCAGGTCGGCGTGCAGCTTGGGCGTCAACTCGACCCCGGCACCAATCGTAAACTCGTTACGCGCGCCCTCGGGAAGCAGCGGCGTGACGAACTGCGCCGGCGATGCCCCCGTGTGATACAAGTAGCCGCCGCGCAGCTGGACCTTGGCGTTGTAGCGATACTCGGTCCCAAAGCGGAAGCCGTGCGTGTCCTTGTTCGCGGGATGCAGCGTGATGTCGGGTGTTCCGGGGTTTGCGAAATCGATCGGGACTTCGCTGAACCAACCCCACACGACATACTGGTAATCCGCCATGACGTTCCACTTGTCGTTCATCTTGTAAGAGAAGCCGAGCGATCCCTGCGGCGGCATGTAGATCGATGTCGATACAGAACCATTCGACAGCGCGCTGTCGGGTGCAAATTGCGAGGCCAAGAGAGCGTCCACCGGCGTCCCGGCCGGTACGCACGCGGGACACGTTCCGATCGTCACGGGTAGCGCCAGCCCGGTCGCTACGGACGTAAACTTCGCGGTACCATCGTAATTGATCTTCTTCCGTGTGAGCCAATGGCCGCCGATGCTCAAGCGATCGGTGACTTTCAGAATGCCGCCGAAGTTGACGGCGAAGCCGCTGCCACTCGCATCGAGGTTGGCATCCACGAAATCGGTGCCCGTCGGCACGCCCAGCATGCCGAAGGTCGTGCCGGGAGGCGGCGCGGGCGGCGGGAACAGTGCCAGGAGCGTTGGCGGCAGCGCCACCGACGACAGGTCCTGCCGCTGCTTGAGTTTCAGCGTGCTCGTGATATACGCCACCCCAACGCCGACCTTGAGGCGCGGGTGGACTTGGTAGGCCACGGTTGGCTGGATGTAGATCGATCGCACGTCGGTGTTGTAGCCGAGGAATCGTCCTTCGAATCCTGCGACCGGCCACTTGGTCTCGAGGCCATACGGCGCGTAGACGCCGATGCCCGCCGTGAGTTTCGGGCTGAACTGATGCGTCAGGTATGCGTTGGGAACGGGGATGACGGGGTTGTCGAGGTCGGTGCGGTGGGCCAGGAGATCATCGGTGAAGTTACCCGTCGCGGCGATCGCCGTGACCCCGACACTGAAGTGGGTTCCCGCCAGACCCGCCAGTCCCGCCGGACTGAAGTAGATCGCCGAGCCGTCGGCGCACGGACTCGCCGCGGCGACGCCGGCGCGGGCCATGGTGCAGGTATTGTGCTCGTAGACGCCGAACCCCTGCCCAACGAGGGGGGAAAGGGGGGCGGCGACAAGCGCAGGGGCCCCGGCGAGCAGCAACAACGCAAACCGCCGCATACGTGTTCTCCGTCAGACGAATAAGGGTAGATGGTGAATCCGGCCGCGATACGGTAGCATTGCGTGGAATCCTTGTCAAACCGATGCCACGACCCGCGATAGACCTGTTTCACACAACATTTGGGACAACACCTAGGTCCGCGGCGTCGGCCCCTGGTCGCGTCAACCTCATCGGCGAACATACCGACTACAACGGCGGCCCCGTGCTGCCGATCGCGATCGCCGAGCGTACGACCGTCGCCGCTGGACCGTGTGCGAACGGCGATGCGGGAGTGCTCGAAGCGATTTCGACGCGTGACCGGAAGGTCGTGCGCGTCAAATGGCAGGAAGAACTTCCCACGGGATGGGGGGCGTACGTCGCGGGCGTGTTGCGCGAGCTGTGGGCGCTCGAAGTAACCATGCCGAATGCGTCGGTCCGCGTCGCGGTGGCGTCCGATGTGCCGATTGGCGCGGGACTCTCATCCTCCGCCGCGCTCACTGTCGCAGCGGCGCGGGCGCTGGGCGCGTTGGCGCCGGGCGGTGCCGCGCTGCAGCCCCGTCAGCTCGCCGGCGTGGCCTATCGCGCCGAACACGACCAGGTCGGCGTCGGTTGCGGCACGATGGATCAGACCATTGCCGCGCTTGCCAGGCGCGACCATGCGCTGCTGTTCGAGGCCGCCTCATTGGAGACGCGCCAGATTCCGTTCCGCGCCCGGCTGCTGCTCGTCGATTCCGGCACCCGTCATGATCTGCGTAACAGCCAATTGGCGAAACGGCGCGACGAATGCGATGCCGCCGTGCGGCGGCTCAAGGTCGAGCTGCCGGAGCTCGTCTGGCTCGCGAGCTGGCCGGCGGAATGGCTGGCGCGGCTCAAGCGCGCGCTCAAGGAGCCGATTCGCTCGCGCGCGGTGCACGTCGTGAGCGAGACGGCGCGCACGCGGTTCGCGGCGCAGCTGCTCGAGCAGGGAAGGCTCAAGCAATTCGGGGCGTTGCTGTACGAATCCCACGAATCGTGTCGCCGGCTGTACGACTGCAGCTCTCCGGAGCTCGATACGATCGTGGCGGCGGCCAAGCGTGCCGGTGCGCTCGGCGCGCGGTTGACCGGAGCGGGGTGGGGGGGGGCGGCGATCGTGCTCGTGCACAAGACCGACAAGAAGACAATTCCCACAATCCAGCGTGCGTATGAGCGGGCGTATGGCAGGTGGGCGGCGATCAGTGAAATACATGCGTCAGCGGGCGCACATAGCGAGCGGATCTAGTTGGTCATTGGACATTCTGCATTTATCGTTCGACATTCCGTAGGCCGCTCGGGTGGCGAAATTGGTAAACGCAAGGGACTTAAAATCCCTCGGGGGCGACCCCTTGCAGGTTCGATTCCTGCCCCGAGCATAGACTCGCTATTGCTGTAGGGCCCTTCCCATCCCACCTTAGGTCCTTCCCTGACAGGGATATCCGGTGCGGTCACGACCCTTGGTCGCCGGATTGACGGCGGGCTTGCTCGGTAGTCTGGCAGTGCTGGGCTGTGCTTTAACAGATGTCTTCGATCCGCCGGGTCCGGCGGCGGACATCAGTTTCGTCTTTGCCGACAGCGTCCTGGCCGTCGGCGACACGATCCCCCTCGTCGTGCTCATGCGCACGGCCGCCGGCGATTTCGCGAATCCCCGCCTCCGTGTTACCGCGCTCAACCCCACGCTGCTTCAGGTGAACGCGCGAGGAGATACGTTGATCGGCCTCGGAGCCGGGCGCGCATCGCTCGATGTGCAGCTCGTCAGCTCCGTGATCACGGACGCGGTGCAAGATACTGTGTACACCATGCGCGTGCGACCCTAGTGCCAGCCGACGTGAAATGCTTCGGTTGCGGCGCTCAGGTGCCGGCAACGTCCCGCTTCTGCGGCAATTGCGGGCGCCTCGTCGTCGATCCCAATACCAGCACCGTCGTGGATGAGACAGCAGGAGAGGACACGCTGCTCGACCGGCTCCGGCGCGTGCTTGCCGGCGACTTCGAGGTCGAGCGGGAGCTCGCGCGGGGCGGCATGGGCATCGTCTTCCGGGCGCTCGACGAGCAGGCGAAGCGTTCCGTCGCCCTCAAAGTGCTCTCGCCCGAGCTCGGCCTGACGCCGCGCGCCGCCGAGCGCTTCAAGCGGGAAGGGCGCATGGTCGCCGAGCTCGAGCATCCGAACATCGTACCGGTGTATCGGGTGGGACAGATCGGCGGGATCCTATTCATCGCCATGAAGTTCGTGGAAGGCCGGTCCCTGGACGAGATCCTGGACGCGCAGGGTCCCCTGCCGGTACTGGCGATCGTGCTCGTGCTGCGGGCGGCGGCCCGCGCCCTCTTGTTCGCTCACGAGCGCAGCATCATCCATCGTGACGTAAAGGCAGCGAACATTCTGATCGACCGAGATGGGCGGGTGATGGTAACGGATTTCGGTGTCGCGCTGCGTGCGTCCGACGTCACCCTCACGGCGGACGGTACCGTAATGGGTACCCCCGGTTACATGAGTCCGGAACAGTGCGCCGGGCAGCGGGCAACACCCCAGGGCGACCACTACTCGCTCGGCATGGTGGCATTCCAGATGTTGACCGGCACGTTGCCATTTCAGGCCGACACGCTGGCGGGCATCATGCACCACCATTTCTTCACCCCGCTGCCCGACGTCACTATGGCCCGCGACGATATTCCCCCTGAGCTCGCGCGCATCATCGGGCGGCTCACCGCCAAAAAACCGGCTGACCGCTATTCCACGACCCGCGATCTCCTGACTGAGCTCGAGGCATTGCCGTTGGAGAGCGGGGCGCGGCGCGAGGGCGAACAGCTGCTACAGCGGCTCGCAACAGGCGAGGCGGTTGCCGCGGTCACGACCCGTTCGCTGCCGGCTCTCCCTGACTCGCCCACGCTGCACTTCGACGCCGCGAGGCCACCGCGCGCTCTCCGTTCGATGTCCTGGAAGCAGCGCGCGTGGGCGGGTGCCGCGGCCGCAGCCGTCCTGGGTCTTGCCGGGTGGGTCGTCTTTCGTCCGGCCGTCAGCGCCGTTGCGCGGCAGGACTCGACGCTGGCGCAGGTGCCCGTCTCGGCTTCCGCTCCCGCTCCCGCGCGCCCCCGTCCTCCCGTCACGGGGTTGTTACGCCTCCTGACCACACCGAGCGACGCCGAGATTCTCATCGATGGACGCGCGCGTGGGCGGGGTGCCGTGCTCGACTTGCCTGTCGCCCCGGGCAACCGTCGCCTCCAGATCCGCGCTCGGGGATACGTCACGTTCGACACGACGCTGACGATCTACGCCGACAGCACGCTCTCGCTCGGCCGCATCACCCTGCACCTGCCCGAGCAAGGGCCGTGACACGGCGCGCGGCCGCACTTGGGCTCGCGTTCCTGCTGGTCGTTCCCACCATCTCCCCCGCGCAGGCCGGCACGGCCGAGCTGCTCCAGCAGGCGCGTCAGCTGTACGAGCGACTCGAGATCGAACGCGCGCTCCCGATCCTGCGTCAGGTCGTATCCCCGGAGTGGCCGCTGGAGGTGACGAATGCGCAACGGGTCGAGGCCTACAAGTATCTCGGCGCTGCGCTCGTCCTCAGGGGAAAGCGCGACTCCGCCGTCCTGTATTTCCGCGCCGCGCTCGAGCGCGACGCCTTCGCCGATCTCGATCCGGCGCAGTTCACGCCGGCACAAGAGGGCGCCTTTGCGGCGGCGCGGCGGCGGACGTTCTCCGTGGGCACGCGGCCGATTCCGGAAACCCGCGTCGATCCGCGCACGGGCCGATTGACGGTCACGGTTGTGACGACCCATGCGGCCACGCTGCGCGCGACGCTGCGCGCGCTCGGTGGCACGGATCAGGTGGTGCTGTATGACGGACCGAACGATGGCGCGCGCGAGATCGGATGGAATGGCCTGGGGCCGGCCGGCCGGCTGGCGACTCCCGGGCGCTACGAGTTGTCGGTTGTCGGGCGGAGCCAGCTGACCACACAGGCGGATTCGCTGCGCATGTATCTGGATCTGCGGCACGAGGTCGAGCCGCTTGAAGATACGCTGCCGCTGCTGGGAGTGGGGGAGCTGCTCCCGGAACGGCACCCCGAGTCTACCGCCGGCAAGGACCTGCTCAAAGGATTGGGCGTCGCAGTCGGCGCGCTCGCCGTCGGTAGCCTGCTCGGGAACGATCGACTGGGGACGGGACGCGACGGCCGGATCATGGCCGGGGCGGCCACTGTAGGCGGCATCGCCGCCTTCTCTTACCGGCATGCACACCGCGCAATTCCCTGGAATGTCACGCTGAACGACGCACGCCGCGCTGCTCGGGACACTGCCAACGCGGCGATCCGCCGCCGCAATGAAGACCGTGTGGCCGGGACGCTGTTGCTGATCACGCCGGCGAGCGCCCCGGCGGTCCGGCCGTGAGCGTGGCGAGGCGACTGGGGCTCGCTGTGTTGCTCCTGCCGGCGAACGCCTGGCCGCAGAGTCTCGAACTCAGCAGCGTCGTCACGATTGCGCACGGCGATCATCGCGTCGACGCGGGTCTCGGGGTGGAGCGCGCGACAGGACTGCTCGTCGGTGGAGCGACGCGCCTCCGATACGGTGGTATCGCGCTCACGCTCTCCGGCGAGACCGGACACCTCACCGCCGTCCAGGGAAGCGGTGGCATCGATCGAGATGTCTCGCAGATCGGCGCAGTCGCGCAGTTCGCGCCACTGTCGTGGCTGACGCTCGAGAGCGGCGTCACGCTGCGCAGCTTTGGCACCGTGCTGGCACGGCAGCGTTGGACCCTGGTCCGCGCCGGGGCGGAGGCTCGGATCCCACTCAGCGGTGAGACGTTCTGGGCGGTTGGCCATGCTCACCTGCTGCCAGTGGTCTCCGTCAACGAACTCCCCAACGCCGCGAGCGCGTTCGATGCCGGGACGGGGCTCGCCTACCGGCGTGGCCGACTGCTCCTCGAACTCACGTACACGCTCGAACGCTGTGACTTTCCCTCGCAAGGCAGCACGCGTCGCAGCGAGCAGCTTGGAACGCTCGCGCTCGGTGGAGGCGTGCAGCTGCGACTGCGTTAGGAATCAGTCAACTCCAAATTCCATGCAACCTTTCCGGCCATGGCTGCGTCTTACCCTCTGAAGCTTGGCACTACGTCTCTAGCTGGAGGATGCAATGCGCGGCCTGATCCTGTTGATCGCGACGATCCTGACTCTCGGATACGGCTTCGCCGCCCAAGCCGCCATGACCGTGGAGCGAGCGGAGACGTTCCGCCGCGTGGCCCGGACGGTCAAACCCGGAGACCCGACGGTGGATGCGAACCGTGTCTGGTACGGGGGCATGCTGGCCCCGGTCACCGTCGAGGCTACCGCTCCTCCGAAATGCACTATTTGAGAGCCTCGGCCGCCCGCTTGAGTCCCGGCGGGCGGTCGCATATCCGGGCGAAACTTGTAAGATTGAAGGGACGTACCATCACCTAACCATGGACATGTCTTTGGATCAGGCAGCACCCGGCCCTGCGAAGCGTTTCTTGCGCACGTGGCGTCGCGAGATCATCCGCGGCGGCGTGCTCTTTTCGCTGGTCGTCGCAGCCGGCCTCTTCATCCGCAATGCCTCGCGCCGCATCCACATGCCCGAATCGCTGGGCGCGCTCGGCTCGTTCGGCGATTTCAACTGGGGTGACGGCGACGGCGGCAACCTCTTCGGACACGGCCGTGAAGTCGGCGACCCCTGGGAATACCGGGCCCTGCTCAAGCCCGCCCAGCACGTCTGGATTCGCAACACCAACGGCCCGATCGACGTCGTCGCGGGAGCGAGTGACAGCCTCGTCGTCCAGGTCGAGAAGAGCTGGCGCATGTCCGATCCGCAAAGCGTGCAGCTCGTCCCGGTGCTTACCGAGCGCGGGGTGACGATCTGCGCGATGTGGGAAGCCCGCGAGCAGCGCTGCAACGAGGGCGGTGACTATCGCCTGAACGGCGTCAAGAAGAACGACGTCGCGGTCCGCTTTACGGTACAGTTGCCGCGCAACGTGCCGATCGACGCGTCGACGGTGAACGGCGGCCTGGAAATCGACGGTGTCAGCGCGCCAGTGGGGGCGGCGACCGTCAACGGTCGCATCGCCGTGAACACCTCGACCGGTCCCGTCCAGGCGACCACGGTGAATGGCAGCATCGAAGCGAACATGCAGGCGCTGACGAGCGGTAATGTCGAGCTCACCACGGTCAATGGCTCCGTTAGCGCCGGTCTGCCCCCGCACATCAACGCCGTCATCGATGCCGAGACGGTGAACGGCCGTGTCCAGACCGATTTCCGGGTGAAGATCACCGGCAAGCTCAGCACCCGCCATCTGCGCGGCACCATCGGCACCGGCGGCCCGACGCTGAAGCTCGTCACCGTCAACGGCTCGATCACGCTGCATGAGGCGGACGCCAATCCCAATCCCCACCCGCACGCCCGTGTGATGCTGGCACCCGAAACTCGGGTGCGCGTTCGTACGCTGCCGCCGGAGCGGCCCTAAGGCGTCGGTGGGGCGGAACGGCCGACGCTGTACGGCCATCTCGCCGGATTGAGCGTCGCAAAACCGTAAAACATCAGGCACGCCCCCGTCAGCGCGATGTTCTTCCAGAAGTGGGCCGCCTGATTCGCGGCCATCATCGGATCGGCGATTCCCCAAAACTTGTGCACCGTGAAGGCCGCCGGAATGAGAAAGAGCGCGATCAACAGCGCTCCCCAGCCCCCCTTCACGCCGAGCAGGATGCTGAGCCCACCGGCCAATAGCATGAGGCCGGACAGCGCCGTCAGCAGCGTGGGGGCCGGAACGCCGGACGCGCCGGCGTACTGCGCATAGCTGCTGAGCTTGGTGAGATGATTGAAGCCGGAGTAGATAAAGAAGAAGGAGAAGACCACCCGCCCGATTAGCAGCACCAGACCGCCCATTTAACCTCCGAGGTAGCGGGCCACTTCCGCTGGGAACGTCCGTACGTCGATCGGCTTCGTGATATATCCGTCAAATCCCGCGGCGCTAGCGCGCGCCCGATCCTCCGGCAACGCGTGCGCCGTGAGTGCGACGACTTTCCATGAGCGCTGCGGCAGGCCCCGCAGTTCCTCGAGCAGCGCATAACCATCGCGGCCGGGCAGCTGGATGTCGAGCAGGATCAGGTCCGGGGCCGGCTGCTGGGCTTGCACGACCTCCGCCAGGCGATCCCCGTTGGGGAGCCCCACGACCTGATGGCCCTTGATGGTAAGCACGGTGGTCAGGAGCTTCAGGCTGTCCGGCTGGTCTTCGACGACGACAATGATGGCCACGCTCACCGCGCCTGCGGCAGTGTGAACCAGAACGTGCTGCCCTTACCCATCTCGCTTTCGACGCCGATCGCGCCGCCCTGCAGCTCGACGAGACGCCGTGACAGCGCGAGGCCCAGTCCCGTCCCTTCGTATTTGCGGCTCGCGGAAGCGTCGAGCTGCGAGAATTCCTTGAATAGCTTGGACTGATCTTCCGCGGCGATCCCGATGCCGGTGTCGCTGACCGCGATGCGCGCTGCGGCGCCGCCGTTCACCGGCGCTGCGGCGAGCGTAATCCGGCCTCCGTCGGGCGTGAATTTGATGGCGTTCGAGAGCAGGTTCAGCAGCACCTGCCGTACGCGGCCGCGGTCGGCATGCACGCGCAGATCCTGGGCGGGCGGCGTCACGACCAGCGCATGGCGATGCTTCTCGACCTGCGCATGCACGCTCCCGGCGGCTTCGGTGAGCAGCGGTGCCAGTTCCACATCCTCCGCTTTCAGGTCCATGCGGCCTGCGGCGATGCGCTGCAGATCGAGCAGCTCATTGATCAGCTCGAGCAGCTGCCGGCCGTTGCGCGCCACCGTCTCGAGGAAATCGCGCTGCTGATCAGAGAGGGAGGGACCCCCGAGGTCCTGCGTGAGCAGCAGGTCGGTGAACCCGATGATGCTGTTCAGCGGCGTGCGCAGCTCGTGCGAGATGTTCGAGAGGAATTGATCCTTCGACTTCATCGCGGCATCGAGATCGGTGTTCAACTGCTCCAGCCGCTTCGCCGTCTGCCGCACCTCGACGGCGAGCCGCCGGGTGTTGTGGTGCGCCGATCCGCGCTCGCAGGCGATCGCGAGATTGGGGGCGGCCTGCTCGAGCGCCGCCCGCTCATCGGTGCCGAATTGCGCGCCCGGCACCACGCCCAGCACGCCGACCAGCTTCGTGCCGGCGCGCAGCGGCACGAGCACCAGACCCTGCGGCATTGCCGCGTTCAGGCGCAGCTGATGGCGCACCGGCTGCACCGCTTCGCCGTGAAAGTGCACTGCCTGGGCGGCGTCGCCCATGAGATCGCGCATCGTCGCGCGTGAGACGGCGCGCGACTCGACGCCGCGTGAGACGGTCGGCGCCCATTCATTGGAATCGGAGGACGGCTGGTACAACACCACGCCGGTCGCTTTCGTCGCGCCGGCGATCACGCCCAGCGCCTGCGTGAGCCCGGTAGTGGCGTCGTCCGACGACGTGTTGAGGGCCGCCAGCAGCTGCGACAGGTAGGCCTGCAGCTCTTCCCGCCACGCCAGCGCCTTCGCCATGTGATTGACGCCGCGGGCGATCGCGCCGAACTCGTCCGCCTGATCCTCGGGCAGCGGCTCGACGAATTGTCCCTCGGCGACGCGCTGCAGCGCGTGCCCGATGCGGGCAAAGGGAGCGGCGAGACGGCGGCGGTTGTACCAGAAGCCGAGCCCGAGAACGCCGACCATCGCGACGAACAGCACGCTGGCGGCGAGCGCGGCCTGGACGGCGTCGTCGCCGGCGTCGGCCGCCAGCTCGGTGGCCGCGGTGGCTTCCGCGGCGATGAGCGGCGATGGCTCGAGCCGCTGAATGCGATCGAGCCGCTGCGCCAGCTCGACCATTGCCGTCTGCGTGGCGCGGGCACTGCGCCAGGTCGCGACCTGCGTGATGAGGCCGACGAGCGCGACCGCGATGAATGTCGCGGCGAAGAGGCGGGTGATGCTGGGCGTCGCCCGCATGGGCCTCCATAATATGCGGGCGACGTGTACCTTCCAAGCCGTGCGGCCCCACACCCTCGGCCTGATCGGACTCGGCGCGATCGGCGGCTCGATAGCCCGGCAGGTGAAACAGTCGGGCAAGGACGGCGGGGTCGCGGCCGTCGTGGGATGGTCGCCCGAGCCCGCCGAGCGCGCGCTGGCCGCGCAGCAGGGCGCGCTCGACGATGCGCCGCCGCGCCCCACCGACGTGGCTCGCGTCGCGGATCTGCTGGTGCTCGCCGCTCCTCCCGCCGCCAATCTCGCGCAGCTCGACGCGGTGGCCCCGCATCTCAAAGCGGGCGCGCTCGTCACCGACGTCGGATCGGTGAAGCGCGGCATCGTCGCGCGTGCCGAGCGGCTCGGCCTGGCGCGGCGATTCGCCGGCAGTCATCCGCTGGCGGGTACCCATCGGCACGGCTTCGAGGCGGCCCGCAGCGACCTGTTTCGCGGCGCGATCGTGTACGTGACGCCGTGCAGCGAGGGCGGCGATGCGGCCCGGGAAGTCGCGCACTTCTGGCACGACGTGCTGGGAGCGGAACCCGTCGTACTCGAGGCGGCGCAGCACGACGCGCAGCTCGCTGCGACGAGTCACGTCCCGCAGATCGTGGCGTCGCTGCTCGGCGATTTCCTCGCCCGCCACGCGCCCCCCGGATCGACGTTCGGCCCGGGCGCTGCCGACACGACGCGCCTCGCGGCCAGCGACCCGGCGCTGTGGACGGAAATCCTGCTCATGAATCGCGACGAGATCCTGCCGGCGCTGCGCGCCCTGGAGGAATCGTTGGGCACCGTGGAGCGCGCGCTCGAGGTGGGCGATGCCGCCGCACTCACGGCGTGGCTCACCCGGGCGGCGAGCTGGCGCCGGCGGATTGGCAACCAGTAAGGTGCGCCGCGTCGGCGGTGTCGTGCGGCCGCCCGGCGACAAGAGCATCTCCCATCGCGTGCTCATGCTCGCGGCGCTGGCGCGCGGCACGAGCGAGCTGTCCGGGCTGCTCACGGGCGCCGACGTGAAGAGCAGCGCGCGCGTGTTGCGCCAGCTCGGCGCGACAATCTCCAGGATCTCGGAGTCGGGAGTCAGGATTTCGAGTTCCCGACTCCTGACTCCAAGCTCCCGCCTCAATTGCGGCAACTCCGGCACCACAGCACGGTTGATGCTCGGCATCCTCGCCGGTCAGCCGTTCGCGGCGACGCTCACCGGCGACGCGTCGCTGCGCCGCCGGCCGATGCGCCGGGTCACGACGCCGCTGCGGGAAATGGGTGCGGATATAAAGGAAACGGGAGACGGGCTGCCGCTCACCATTCGTGGGGGCAAGCTGCGCGGCCTGACCTACACGAGCCCCGTCGCGAGCGCCCAGGTCAAAAGCGCGATCCTGTTCGCGGGACTGACGGGGAAGGTTCCGGTTACGATCCGCGAGCCGTACCGCTCCCGCGATCACACGGAACGGCTGCTTGCGCACTTGGGGCTCGGGATTCACGAGCGCGATGGAGCCATCAGCTATCGGCCGTCTGCCGTCAGCATCCCATCGTTCAACCTTTCCGTGCCGGGCGACATTTCCTCGGCGGCATTTCTGGCAGGAGCGGCCGTCCTCGCGGAGCAGGGCGAGCTCCTGATTGAAAACGTGGGAGTCAATCCCACGCGGATCGGGTTTCTCGTCGTGCTCGAGCGCATGGGTGCGCACGTCGAGCGCGTGAACCTGCGCGACGCAGGTGGGGAGCCCGTCGCCGATCTGCTCGTGCGTCCCGCCGCGCTCACGGGAACGGAGGTCACGGCCGCCGAGATTCCCACACTGGTGGATGAGGTCCCGATCCTCGCAGTAGTGGCGAGCCGGGCGCGCGGGTCGACCGTGTTCCGCGAGGTCGGCGAATTGCGGGTGAAAGAGAGCAATCGTCTCGAGCTCATCGCCGCGAATTTGCGCGCCGTCGGTGCGCGCGCCGAGGTCCAAGGCAATGACTTGCGCGTCGAGGGCGGTGACGCGCCGCCGCGCGGTCGTGTCGAGACTGCCTCCGATCACCGGCTGGCGATGGCGTTCGCGGTCCTCGGAACGGTCGAGGGCGCGGACGTGAAGCTCTCGGAGAGAAAATCAGTGGCGATCAGTTATCCGGACTTCTTCGCCGATCTTCGCCGTACCCACGCACCACGTACCACGCACCACGCACGATGACACTGCGCGTAATCGCGATCGACGGCCCGGCGGCATCCGGCAAAAGCTCGACCGCCGGCCTCGTCGCGGCGCGGCTCGGCTGGGCGCATCTCGACTCCGGCGCGCTGTATCGCGCCCTGACGCTCGCGGCGCTCGATAACATCGGAGAAGGGGGACGGGGGAAGGGGGAAGCGTGGTCGGGTCGGAGGATCGTCAGTCTCGCGGAGGAGCTGCCGGTGCGCCTGGTGCGCGTGGGCGATGTCTTCCGCCCAGAGGTCGCCGGTGTGGACGTCGAGCAAGCGATCCGGAGCGAGCGCGTGACTCGCTCCGTCTCCGCCGTCGCGGCCATTCCCGAGGTCCGGACCTGGGTAAACGCCCAGCAGAGAACGGCGGTGGAGGGCGGTGGAGGTGGTGCAGGTGGTCGAGGTGTGGTGGTAGATGGTCGCGACATCGGCACCGTCGTCTTTCCCGAGGCGCCGCTGAAGATTTTTTTGACGGCCACGCCCGATGAACGGGCCCGCCGGCGGCTGTCGCAGCGGGGCGAGGCCGTGGATGGCGAGGTGGTAACCCGCCCCCGATGCGGTGTTGCTCGACACGACCGCCCTGACGCTGGAGCAGCAGGTGGCACGGGTAGTTGAACTGGCGCGGGGCTTGTTCCCTGGGTAGGTTTCCGCCCGTCCCAGGCTGAAGCCTTGGCTCTGGAGGGGTGAAGACAACCTCAAACCCACAACCGAACCGGTGCACTGAATGCTCGTAGAAGCACGTGACGTAGAAGAGTTCGAAGAAGACATTCCCACTCGTAAACCTCCCCGCCCGCAACTCCGCGTCCGTTCCGGTCTCGACGAGGAATATTCGTCCGACGAGATCGAGAAAATGACCCTGCTGTACGAGGGGACGCTGTCGAATATCCAAGAAGGCGAGATCGTCAAATCGAAAGTGCTGCGCGTGACCGACACCGCCGTCATCCTCGACGTCGGCTTCAAGTCCGAAGGCGCGGTGGCGATCGACGAGTTCAAGGATCCCAAGAGCCTCAAGGAAGGTGACGAGGTCGAAGTCTTCCTCGAGCACCTCGAGGATCAGGAAGGCGCCGTCGTGCTTTCGAAGAAGAAAGCCGACTTCATGCGCGTGTGGGAGCGGATCCGCGAAGCGCACGAGAAGGACGAAGGCGTCACCGGCACACTGGTGAAGAAGATCAAGGGCGGCGTCGTGGTGGACCTGATGGGTGTCGACGCGTTCCTGCCCGGCAGCCAGATCGCGCTGCGGCGCGTTCCAAATATCGACGAGCTGCTCGGCCAGAGCTTCGAGTTCAAGATCATCAAACTGAACAAGCGCCGCCGCAACATCGTCGTGTCGCGCCGCGTGCTGCTCGAGGCGGAGCGCAAGACGAAGCGCGACGTCCTGATGAAAGAGCTGTCCGTCAATCAGGTGCGGAAGGGCGTGGTCAAGAACATCACCGACTTCGGCGCCTTCATCGACCTCGGGGGCGTCGACGGCCTGCTGCACATCACCGACATGAGCTACGGCCGCGTGTCGCATCCGTCCGAGATGGTGCAGATCGGCCAGGAGCTCGAGGTGAAAGTCCTCGACATCGATTGGGAGCGCGAGCGCATTTCGCTCGGCCTGAAGCAGCTGCAGCCGTATCCGTGGCAGAACGTCGCGGCGAAATATCCGGTCGGCACGCGCGTGCAGGGCAAAGTCGTGTCGATCACGAACTACGGTGCGTTCGTCGAGCTCGAGCCGGGCATCGAAGGCCTCGTGCACATCTCCGAGATGAGCTGGACGCGCAACGTGCGGCATCCCTCCAAGCTCGTGTCGATCGGCGAGTCGATCGAAGCGGTCGTGCTGAAGGTGGACGAGACCGAAGAAAAGGTCTCGCTCGGCATGAAGCAGACGGAGCAGGACCCGTGGATGGCGTTGCCGCAGAAGTATCCGGTCGGCACGCGGCTGCGCGGCAAGGTCCGCAACCTGACGTCATTCGGCGCGTTCGTCGAAATCGAGCCGGGCATCGACGGCCTGATTCACATCTCCGACATGTCGTGGACCAAGCGCGTCCAGCATCCGTCGGAAGTCGTGAAGAAGGGCGACGAAGTCGACGTCCTGATTCTCAACGTGGACGCCGAGAACAAGCGGATCTCGCTGGGCCTCAAGCAGGCGCAGGAAGATCCATGGCTGCGTATCGGCGAGACGTACCCCGTCGGGACGGAGCTGCGTGGGCGCGTCATGCGATTGATGGACAAGGGCGTCGTCGTCGATCTGGGCAGTGACATCGAGGGCTTCGTGCCGATGTCGCAGCTCGGCATTCCCGACATTCAGCAGCCGGGGGATGCGGTGAAGGAAGGCCAGGCTGTGGAGCTGAAAGTTCTCGAGGTGGATCCCATCCACCACAGAATCGTCCTCGCCGCTACCGGATTCCCGAAAGACGACATAATTCCTATGCCCCAGCCCGCTGCGGACGAGACGCCGCCGGTAGACGCCTAAGGGGCCGAGCCCTCGAGGGGGACAGGTTATCCTGTCCCCCGTTCGTTTCCAGTTCTAGATTCCCGCACCATGAGCATGCGCGAGAAACTCGAGCTCCTGCAGCAAAAGCGCTCCGAATCCGAGCAGGGTGGTGGTTCCGACCGTATCGCCACTCAACACCAAAAAGGGAAAATGACGGCGCGCGAGCGGCTCGACGTGCTGCTCGATCCCGGTACGTTCGTCGAGCTCGACCGCTTCGTCACGCATCGCGCGACGGATTTCGGACTCGCCGACCAAAAAGTGCTCGGCGACGGCGTCGTGACGGGCTGGGGGCGGGTCGAAGGGCGCCTCGTCTACGTCTTCTCGCAGGACTTCACGGTCTTCGGCGGCTCGTTGTCCGAGGCGCACGCCGAGAAGATCTGCAAGGTGATGGACCTCGCCGTGCAGAACGGCGCGCCCGTCGTGGGGCTCAACGATTCGGGCGGCGCGCGCATCCAGGAGGGCGTCGCGTCGCTCGGCGGCTACGCCGACATCTTCCTGCGCAACACGCTCGCGTCGGGCGTGGTACCGCAGCTCAGCGCGATCCTGGGTCCCTGCGCCGGCGGCGCCGTCTACAGCCCCGCCATCACCGACTTCATCTTCATGGTGCGCGGCATCTCCTACATGTTCGTGACCGGGCCCAACGTCGTGAAGACCGTGACGCACGAGGAAGTGGATTTCGAGAGGCTGGGCGGCGCGGACGTGCACGGGGCGACGTCGGGGATCGCGCATTTCGTGCACGACTCGGAGCTCGAATCGATTACCGCGATTCGCACATTGCTGGGGTTTATCCCCGGCAACAATCTCGACACTCCGCCCATCCGCCCATCCGACGATCCGCCCGACCGCCGCGACGAAGCCCTGCTCGACGTCGTGCCGGACGAGCCCGCGAAGCCGTACGACATGCATGACGTGCTCAAGCGCGTCGTCGACGGCGGCGTGTTTCTCGAGGTACAGCCCGATTACGGCAACAACCTGATCGTCGGCTTCGCGCGACTGGCGGGACGGCCGGTGGGGATCGTCGCGAATCAGCCGGCGGCGCTCGCGGGCGTGCTCGACATCGCCGCCTCGCTCAAGGGCGCGCGCTTCATTCGCTTCTGCGATGCCTTCAACATTCCGCTCGTGACCTTCGAGGACGTCCCCGGGTTTCTGCCGGGGGTGGCGCAGGAGCACGGGGGTATCATCAAGCATGGCGCGAAGCTGTTGTTCGCCTACTGCGAGGCGACGGTGCCGAAGCTCACCGTCATCACGCGCAAAGCCTATGGCGGCGCCTATGACGTCATGAGCTCCAGACACATCCGCGGCGACTACAACGTCGCCTGGCCGACCGCCGAGATCGCCGTGATGGGCCCCAAAGGCGCGGTGGAGATACTCTATAAAGGAGAGGCCAGCGAGGAGCGTACCAACGAATACCGCGAGAAGTTCGCCCATCCCTACCAGGCGGCCGCCCGCGGCTATCTTGATGACATCATCGATCCGCGTGACACGCGCCCGCGTCTGATCGAGGCACTGCTGACCTTGGAGACGAAGCGCGCCAAGAACCCGCCCAAAAAGCATGGGAACATTCCTCTGTAAGGCCGTCCTTGGACTCCTGCTCGTGCAAAGCCCGGCGCCGCCGCCAGATTCGGTGCGCGCCGCGCTGTGGGCCCGCGTGAACGCGGATTCGACGGACGGGCCGGCGTGGCTGGAGCTGGGGCGCGCGTACCTGCAGCGCGACGTGGCGTATCACGTCCACAAGAAACCGGTCCCGGTCGACACGGTCTGGGCCCACGCGATGCTCGACACGGCGCAGCTGGCGTTCGAGCGGTCGGCGCGCTGGAGCGCCGGCACGCGCACCGCCGATTCCGCACGTGTCTTCCGCATCTACGCGCTGGGCGAGCGGGCGTACGTCGATTGGGAATCGGCGGGCAGCGCCGCGGCGACGCTCACGTGGCACACCCTGCCTGAAGGACTGCGCTTGCCGCCGGTGCTGGAGGAGCTGGGCGAGAATCTGCTGCGGGCTTGCCCGCATCAGGGCATCCTGTTCACCGCCGGTGAAACCGACACCCAGGCCGCCTGGTACCTGCGGTTTTCCCGCGGGCTCCGGCCCGATCTCGTCATCGTCCCGATGGACCGCTGGCGCGGCGACAGTGTGTTGCGCAACCGCGTGCTGCACGAGCTGAAAACGCGCGAGCGCTCGGTGCGTGCCCTGAGCCAGTCGCGTGCGGTATGCGCGAGCATGGGCTTCGAGCGCCCGCCTGCGGAGCGGGAGGTGAAATGGAACAAACGCCCCCTGGTGTGGGTGACCGGCAAGGAAACGAAAGCGGATCGCGTCCCCGCCCAGGACTTCGTGTTTGCGGCACTGAAGCTGTCGATCGACGAGCACGGCACGTGGGGCCCGCCGGCCATCGCGCTGTACCGGCGCGCGGCCGGCAACGTCGGCGCGCTGTGTAAGGCGATCGAGGCGTTCGATCTGGGGTCTGAGGTCGGGTGTCGTTGAAGCGGGTGCTGGTCGCGAACCGCGGCGAGATCGCGGTGCGTGTCATCCGCGCGTGCCACGAGGAAGGTCTCGAGGCCGTCGCGGTCTATTCCGAGCCTGACCGTCTCGCCCCGCACGTCCGCGATGCCGACGCCGCGGTGCTGCTCGGCCCCGCGCCCTCCGCGGAATCCTATCTCGCCGTCCCCAAGCTGATCGCGGCGGCACGCGCCACCGGGTGCCAGGCGGTCCATCCCGGCTACGGATTCCTGTCGGAGCGCGCCGGCTTCGCCGACGCCTGCGTGGAGGCAGGACTGGTGTTCGTCGGCCCGCCCGCCGCCGCCATTCGCGCCATGGGCGACAAGACCGAGGCGCGACGCCGCATGCAGGCCGCCGGCGTGCCGGTCGTCCCGGGAACCACGGCACCGCTGCGCGATCCCGTCGAGGCGCGTCGCGAGGCGAAGCGCCTCGGCTTTCCGGTCATGCTCAAGGCCGTCGCCGGCGGGGGCGGGAAGGGCATGCGGCTCGTCGGCGCCGAGGCGGAGGTCGAGACCGGATTCCATGCCGCCCGGCGCGAAGCCCAGAAGGCGTTCGGCGACGGCAGCATGTACGTCGAGAAGTATCTCGAACGGCCGCGTCACATCGAGATTCAGATTCTCGCCGACCATCGCGGCCGCGTCGTGGCGCTCGGCGAGCGGGAATGCAGCATTCAGCGGCGCCATCAAAAGCTCATCGAGGAGTCGCCGTCGGTTGCCGTATCTCCGGCACTCCGCCGCCGCCTGGCGGAAGCGGCGACCGCCGCCGCCGGGGCGGTGGGCTACGTCAGCGCGGGCACGATCGAGTTTCTGCTCACCCCGTCGGGGGAGTTCTACTTCCTCGAGATGAATACGCGGATTCAGGTCGAGCATCCCGTCACGGAGCTGGTGTACGGCGTGGATCTCGTGCGCGAGCAGCTGCGCATCGCCGCCGGACAGCCGATGCGCGTGCACGGCGCGTCGGGCCCCGGCGGCCAGCTGCACCCGCGCGGGCACGCGATCGAATGCCGCATCACGGCGGAAGATCCCTTCAATGATTTTCTTCCCGCGACCGGCGTATTGCAGTATCTGCGCGTGCCGAGCGGGCCGGGTGTCCGCTGGGATTCGGGAGTGGAGGCGGGGAACGACGTGACGCTGTTCTATGACCCGTTGCTCGCCAAGCTCATCACCTGGGGTGAGACGCGCGAGATCGCGGTGCAGCGCATGCGCCGGGCGTTGAGCGAGCTCGTCATCGTGGGCCTGCCCACCAGCCAGCCGTTCCATCTGCGCGTCATGGACGACAGCGAGTTTCTCAAGGGCGAGATCGACATCAAGTATCTCGAGCGCGCCGGCGCGCGCGTGCTCGCCGCGCCGCCCCGCGGCGGGGTCGAACGGGCGCTCGCGGTGGCGGGGGCGGTGATGATGGATGAGCATCGCGACCGGCCGCCGCCTGGCCTTTTGACCGCCCGACCGCCGCAGTCGACCGGATGGCTGCAGGCCGCCCGTCTCGATGCATTGCGAGACGATCTCGAGTGAGCGATCTCGTGACCATCACTGGCATTGCGGTCGGGGGAGATGGTGTCGGACGGTTGAGCGACGGCCGTGTCGTGTTCGTGCCGCGCACCGCGCCGGGCGACCGCATTCGGCTGCGACCGGATTCGCTGCAACGACACCGCAACTATGCTCGCGCCGAGGTCGGCGAGATCGTGCGTTCGGGCCCGGCCAGGGTGGCGCCGCCGTGCCCCCATTACGTCCACGATCACTGTGGCGGCTGCCAGCTGCAGCACCTCGCGTACGACGCCCAGCTCGCTGCCAAGCGCGCGATCGTGGGTGATACGCTGCGGCGGATTGGGAAGCTGAAGATCGAGGACCCCGAAATCGTCGAGGCGCTCGAAGAGTGGCGGTATCGATCGAAGATCTCGATGGAGGCGACAACGACGGTCGGCTTACATCCCTACGACCGCGCGAGTTTCGTTTTTCCCCTCGCAGACTGTCATATCACCGATTTCCGGTTGATGGCGCTGTGGCGGGAGCTGCGCGGCAAGCTGGCCATGCTGCCGCAACCGCTGACGCGACTCACGTTGCGGCTCGATCGCGAGGAGCGCCGCCACATCATCGCAGAGTCCGCTGGCGAGCCGTGGCTCAACGCCGACGAGCTGCGTCGGGCGCTCGAGAGCGCGGTCGACGGCGAGATCATCTGCTGGTGGCAGCCCGTGGACGGCGCCGCCCGTGTGGTCGCCGGACCGGCAACTGGCTTTCCGGCGACCGCGTTCGAGCAGGTGAATCCGGGCATGGCGATGCTGGCGCGCCGCTGGGCAGTGGAGCAGCTCGGCGACGTGCGCGGCCAGACGGTCTGGGACCTCTATGGCGGCATCGGTGACACCGCGGCGCTGCTCGTGGAGCGTGGCGCGAGCGTGGTGAGCGTGGACGCGGATGAAAAGGCGGTGACGTGGGGGCGCACCAAGCTGCCGGCGGCCCGGTTCATCGCGGCTCGTGCCGAGGACGTCCTGCCGAGTCTGCCGGCGCCGCACGCCGTCGTCGTCAACCCGCCGCGCGCCGGCCTGCATTGGGACGTGTCGCTGCGGCTCACGTCGGAGCCGGTTTCGAGGCTCGCCTACATTTCGTGCGATCCGGCGACGCTCGCCCGTGATCTACAACGGCTCAACGTCAATTATCAGACGAAGGCGGTACGCGCGTTCGATCTCTTCCCGCAGACGGCACATGTAGAGACGGTGGCTGTGATGGAGGCGGCATGAAGTATCATGTCACTCTCCGGTCCCGGACCTACGTCATCGACATCGACGGCGGCGCAGTCACGGTCGACGGTGAACGGCTGGAAGCGCATTGGGCGGCCATACCCGGCACCCCCCTCATCCATCTGCTGCTGGGCAAAGACTCCTGGACGGTCGCCTGCCAGCAGCTCGACGGTCGCCCCCCCCGCTGGGCACTCGGTGCCGCAGGGGAGCGGTTTGAAATCGAAGTCCAAGACGACCGCTCCCGGCAGATCGAGGCACTCACGGGACAGGGCCGGAAGGTCGCCGCCGGCGGCGTCGTGAAAGCGCCCATGCCCGGCCTTGTTGTGCGCGTCGAAGTGAGCGAAGGCCAGGCGGTGGAGGTTGGCGAGGGTTTGGTGGTTGTCGAGGCCATGAAGATGGAGAATGAGTTGCGCGCGACTCACAAGAGCGTCGTCGACCGGATTCATGTGAAGGCCGGAGACCGGGTCGAAAAGGGCGCCCCGCTCGTGACGCTTTCCCCCCAACCCTCGCAACCCTCGGGTTGACAGAGCCTTACGCCTCGGTTAGAGTTCGCGTCTGCCAAAATCCAGGGCTAACCAGGGCATGAAGACGTACACGTTGAAGCCGCAGGATATCGAGCGTCGCTGGTGGTTGGTCGACGCGGCCGAGCAGCCGCTGGGCCGCCTTGCCAGCCGCATCGCGCAGATCCTGCGTGGCAAGCACAAGCCGACGTTCACGCCGCACGTCAACGGCGGAGATTTCGTCATCGTGATCAACGCCGAAAAGGTGCAGCTGACGGGCCGCAAGGTCGAGCAGAAGCGCTACTTCCGGCACACCGGCTACATGGGGCACGAGCGCTTCACGCCGGTGCAGAAAGTGCTCGGGAAGCATCCCGAGCGCGTCATCGAGAAAGCGGTGTGGGGGATGTTGCCGAAGACGACGTTGTCGCGCCAGCACGTGAAGCAGATGCTGAAGGTGTACGCGGGTGCCGAGCATCCGCACGCGGCGCAACAGCCGACGCCGCTCGTCGCCGTGGGGGGGGAGGCCAAATGAGCAGCGGCATCACACCGGAGCTGCGCTGGCATGCGATCGGACGCCGCAAGCTCGGCATCGCGCGCGTCTATTTGACGCCCGGATCGGGCAAGTGGAGCATCAACGGGCGGACGCTGGGCGACTATTTCCCCCGGCCCTCGCTCGTGTCGCACATTCAGCAGCCGTTCACGGCGACCGACACGCTGGGCGCGTTCGACGTGAAGGCGCGCGTGGTTGGCGGTGGGCTCACCGGCCAGGCCGGTGCGATGCGGCTGGGGATCGCCCGAGCGCTGGTGCTCGCCGATGACCGGCATCGCAAGAAGCTCAGAGAGCAGGGCCTCCTGACGCGCGATCCGCGCGCCGTGGAGCGGAAGAAGCCGGGCCGGGCGGGAGCGCGGAAGCGGTTCCAGTTCTCGAAGAGGTAATCGGTCATCGGTTATCGGTCATCAGTACCGATTACCGATAACCGATGACTAAAAATCACACACGTCACCCGATCTCAGTCTGGGTCCCTTCGGGGTGGATTGAGAGAAGACGGTGGCGGCGGTCAAACCCAGGAAAGGGATAGCGTGGCTCAGCCTCAGTTGCAGGAATTGTTGGAAGCAGGTGTGCATTTCGGCCATCAGACCCGCCGCTGGAACCCCAAGATGCGGCGGTTCATCTTCGCCGAACGCTCCGGCATCTACATCATCGATTTGCAGAAGACGCTGCGTCAGATCGAGGTTGCACAGGAGCTCCTGCGCAATGTCGTCTTGAAGGGCGAAGGGGTGCTCTTTGTCTGCACGAAGAAGCAGTTGAAGGGCATCCTCGAGGCGGAAGCGAAGCGCTGCAGCGCGTTCTACGTCACGGAGCGCTGGCTCGGCGGCACGCTGACGAACTTCCAGACGATCAAGAAGCAGATCAAGCGGCTCAAGGAGCTGGAGCAGGGCGCGGCGGACGGCGACTTCACGAATTACACCAAGAAGGAGCAGCTGCTGTTCGACCGCGAGCGCGGCAAGCTCGATAAGAACCTCGCGGGTATCAAGAACCTCGGCCGCCTGCCCGGCGCGCTGTTCGTGGTGGACGCGAAGAAGGAGCGCATCGCGGTCGCCGAGGCCAACAAGCTCGGGATCCCGGTGGTGGCGATCGTCGATACGAACGCCGACCCCGATCTGATCACCGTGCCGATTCCCGGCAACGACGACGCGATCCGGGCGGTCTCGCTGATCACGAATGCGGTTTCCGACGTGATCGCCGAAGCGCGGCGCCAGATGCCGCTGCGGGACACGGGCACGGGCGAAGAGGGCGAAGGCACGACCTATTCGACCGAGACGGGTGAAGCAGACGTGGATGGCGATCGCAAGAAGCGGCCGGCGCGGCGCAAGCGGCGGCCGAAGCCGGAGGCGATCGCCGCCCGGCTGAAGACCGAGGAGACGCCGGCCCCGGTGGAACCCGTAAGCGGGGGCGAGGCGTAACAACTCTGGAAGCTGCACAACCGACCGCCGCCCCCGGGCTTCACGGCGCGAGGGCGGCGTTTTTATGAGGAGTGAAGAATGGCGTCCGTGAAAGAGATTCCCGCAAAGCTCGTTGCCGAGCTCCGTGCCCGAACGGGCGCGGGCATGATGGACTGCAAGAAGGCGCTCGAGGAAACGGACGGCGACCTCGAAAAGGCCGTCGACGTCCTGAGAAAGAAGGGCGCGGCGAAGGCCGATAAGCGCGCCGGGCGTGAGGCGTCCGAAGGCGTGATCGGCTCATACGTCCATTTCGACGGATCCGTGGGTGTGCTCGTCGAGCTGAACAGCGAGACGGACTTCGTCGCGCGCACCGAGGACTTCAAGGCCCTGGCGAAAGACATCGCCGTCCACATCGCCGCGACCAACCCGCTCGCCGTGCGGATCGAGGATCTGCCGGCCGAGCTGGTCGCGCGTGAGCGCAAGGTGTACGAGTCACAGGTCGCCGAGCAGAAGAAGCCCGAGAACATCCGCGCCAAAATCGTCGACGGCATGATGCGGAAGTTCTACGAGGAGCGTGTGCTGCTCGAGCAGAAGTTCGTGAAGGACGACAAGCGGACGGTGGGCGAGCTCGTGAAGGAGCTGTCGGGCAAGACGGGTGAAAAAGTCGGCATCCGTCGGTTCGCGCGACTCGAGCTCGGGGGCAACTGAATGGCGAAGCTCGCGTACGCGCGCGCGCTCCTCAAGCTGTCGGGGGAGTCGTTCGCGGGTGGGCGCGCTTCGGGCATCGACTTCGGCGTCATCGAGCGGTTGGCGGACGAGTTGAAGCAGGTCGCGGCCACCGGCGTGCAGCTGGGACTGGTGATCGGCGGCGGCAACATCTTGCGGGGCACCGCGGCGAGCCAGCAGGGGATGGATCGTGTCTCGGCCGACTACATGGGCATGCTCGCGACCGTCATCAATGCGCTGGCGCTGCAGGACATCCTCGAGAAGAAGGGCGTCGACACGCGCGTGATGACGGCGATCCGCATGGAAGAGCTGGCTGAGCCCTACATCCGGCGGCGCGCGTTGCGGCACCTGTCGAAAGGCCGCATGGTGATCTTCGCGGGCGGCACGGGCAATCCCTATTTCTCGACCGATACGGCGGCGGTCCTGCGGGCGCTCGAGATGGAAGCGCAGGTGATTCTCAAGGCGACCAACGTCGACGGCGTCTACACCGCCGATCCGAAGAAGGACCCGGCAGCCAAGTTCCTGCCGACGCTGACGTTTCAGGACGCGCTGGTGAAGGGCTACGCGGTGATGGACGCCAACGCCTTCGGGTTGTGCAAGGAGAACAACCTCCCCATCGTGGTATTCAACATCAACCAGCCCGGTGCGACGGCCAGGGTCCTGGCCGGAGAACGCGTCGGCACGATCGTCCAATGACTCCTGCGCCAGCGTCTACCCTCACGGATCACGTCAAACACGCCAAACAACTCATGGACAAAGCCGTCGAGGCCGTGAAGCGCGAATTCTCCACCGTCCGCACCGGCAAAGCCACGACGGCGTTGCTCGACCTCGTGCGCGTCGAGGCGTACGGGAACGAAATGCCGCTGACGCAGGTGGCGAGTGTGGCCGCGCCCGAGCCGAAGCTGCTCACGGTGCAGCCGTGGGACAAAGGGCTGCTGAAGGCGGTGGAGAAGGGCATCCTCGCATCGGACCTCGGTCTGACGCCCTCGAACGACGGCAATATCATCCGCATCCCGATTCCGCCATTGACCGAAGAACGCCGCAAAGAGCTGGTGAAGGTCGTGCACAAGTTCGCCGAGGAAGGCCGCGTCGCCATCCGCCACGCGCGCACGGAGACGATGAACCGGATCAAGAAGACGGAGCACGTCTCTTCCGATGATCAGAAGCACGCCGAGAAAGAAGTGCAGAAGACGCACGACGATCATCTCAAAGCGGTGGACGCGGCGGTGAAGGCCAAAGAAGCGGAGATCATGGAAGTCTGATGCTGCCCGGTCCGATTCCCCGCCACGTGGCGATCATCATGGACGGCAATGGCCGCTGGGCGAGCGAACGCCGGCTGCCCCGGCCGTTCGGCCATCGGGCCGGGATGAAGGCCGTGCGGGAGGCCGTCGAGGGGGCGATCGACGCGGGCGTCGAGGTGCTGACGCTGTTCGCGTTCTCCGACGAGAACTGGAACCGGCCCGCGCCCGAGATCTCCGCGCTGATGGACCTGCTCGAGGAGTACATCGCGAAAGAAGTTGCCGAGCTGAAGGAGCAGGGTGTGCGCGTGCACGTGCTCGGCGACCGCAGTCGGCTGACGCCGGGCGGCCGCGCGGCGGTCGAGCGCGTGGAGCGTGAGACGGCGGGGGGTCAGAAACTGTCGCTCAATCTGTGTATCTCGTATTCGTCGCGCGGCGAGATCGCGCGGGCGGCGCGCCTGCTCGCCGAGGAAGTGCTCAAGGGCACGAAGCGGCTCGAGGACATCGACGAAGAAGCGATTCGCGCCAAGCTGTACACGGCGCCCTGGGGCGATCCCGACCTGCTGATCCGCACATCGGGTGAACAGCGCCTGTCCAACTTTCTGCTGTGGCAGCTCGCCTACACCGAGCTGTACATCACGCCGGTGTTGTGGCCGGACTTCAGCCGGCGCACGCTGCTGGACGCCATCCTCGATTACCAGCGTCGCGACCGGCGGTTCGGCAAAGTCACCGCGTCCTGATGCTCACCAAAAACCTGGTGCAGCGCATCGCGGTGGCGGCGGTCGCCATTCCGCTGGCCGTGGGCGTCATCTGGCTGGGCGCCTGGGTACTCGCCGCGACGCTCGCCGTGCTCGGCATCCTCGGCGCGCGCGAGATCTACGATTTCGCCCGCCGCCAGGGGATCGAGCCGCTCGAACGCACCGGCTGGCTCGCCGCGGGCGCCATCCCATTGCTTGCCTACTGGGCCAAAGGCTCGGAGACGCGGTGGGCGGAGCCGGCGCTGTATCTGGGCGCGATCTGGCTGATGGTGGCGCTGGGGCTTGCGATGGCGCGGCGCGGACCCGGCGGCCGGCCACTGGCGAGCGTCGCGATCACCCTGTTCGGCTGCCTGTACGCGTCGGCGATGCTGGCGTTTTTGATCGCGATCCGCCACGGCACCAATGCAGCGAACCGACCCAGGGCTTACGTTCTTCTCACGGTGTTTCCGCTCGTGATCACCTGGATTTGCGATACGACAGCGATGGCGGTAGGCACGGGGGTCGGCGGGCCCAGGCTGGCGCCGGTGCTGTCCCCGAACAAGACGCACGCCGGCGCAGTCGGCGGGACGCTGGGCGGCATCATCGTGGCACTCGCGCTCGGCAAGTTTGTGCTCAATCGTGAAGGATGGCATTTCACCGCCGGCCAGCTGCTCCTGTTCGGCCTTGCCGTGTCGATCGTCGCGCAGGTCGGTGACGTCGCGGAATCGCTGTTCAAGCGGGAAGCCGGCCTCAAGGATTCGTCCAACCTGATCCCGGGACACGGTGGCGTGCTCGATCGACTCGATTCTCTGTACTTCGTGATTCCCACGGCTGCAGGGTTGTACCGCGTGTTTGGGGTGATATGAGCGTCGGGATCGCGATCCTCGGATCCACCGGTTCGATCGGCCGCTCGACGCTCCAGGTGCTCGCGCGCCAACGGGAGCGGTTTCGTGTCGTCGCCATCACCGGACATTCCAACAAGGAACTGCTCGCCCAGCAGGCAGCGGAATGGAAACCGGCATTTGTGGGGCTGGTCAATGGGAGCACGGAGCACGGAGCAGGGAGCGGAAACGGCGGCACCGCGTGTCTTGTCGAAGCCGCGACCCATCCCGACGTCAAGATCGTCGTGAACGGGATCGTCGGCGCCGCGGGCCTCGAGGCCACGCTCGCGGCGCTGCGCGCGGGCAAGCGCGTCGCACTCGCGAACAAGGAAACGCTCGTCATGGCGGGTGAGCTGGTTGCCCGGGCGGCGCGGGAGGGCGGTGGAGAAATCGTCCCCGTAGACTCCGAGCACAGCGCGGTGCTGCAGTGCGTTGCGGGACGCCGGCCAACCGAGCTCGCTCGTCTGATCCTCACCGCCTCCGGCGGACCATTCCGCACCTGGGGACGCGAGCGTGTGTCGCGGGCGACCGTCGCCGAAGCGCTCAAGCATCCGACCTGGACGATGGGCAAGAAGATCACGGTCGATTCAGCGACGCTGGTCAACAAGGCGCTCGAAGTCATTGAAGCGCATTTCCTGTTCGACGTGGATTATGATCATGTGGACGTGGTCATTCACCCCCAGTCCGTGATCCACGGTTTCGCGGAGTTCGTGGACGGCTCGGTGCTGGCGCAGATCGGATTTCCCACGATGGAGCTGCCCATTCTGTACGCGCTCACGTATCCGGAACGGGTGCCGGACCAGGGGGTGCGGCGCTTCGACCCGGTGGCCGCCGGAACCCTCACCTTTGAAGCGGTGCAGCCGGACCGGTTCCCCGCCTACGCCGTGGGCCGCGCAGCGGCGCGCGCGCGGGGCACCGCTCCCGCCATGTTCAATGCCGCGAACGAGGTCGCCGTGCAGCTGTTCCTCGAAGAGCGCATCACGTTCGGCCGGATCGCCGAGATCATCGAGCGCGTAGTGGAGCAGGGTCGTCCGGGTGATGCCGGGTCGCTCGACGGCGTGCTCGCCGCCGACGCCGAGGCGCGGCGGCTCGCGCGCGAGGCCGGGGGGGGGGCCGCATGCTGAACATCGTCTCGGTCATCATCGTGCTCGGCGTGCTGATCTTCGTGCACGAGCTGGGGCATTTCCTCGTCGCCAAGGCGGTGGGCGTCCAGGTGCTCCGCTTTTCGCTCGGCTTCGGACGGCCGCTGCTCGCGTGGCGCCGCGGCGAAACGGAGTACTGGGTCTCGTGGATTCCGCTGGGCGGCTACGTGAAGATGGCCGGCCTGGAAGAAGAGGGAATGGCGGGCGAGCTGGAAGGCGGGAAGGCGGACACCCCGATCGATCCGGCGCGCACCTTCGACAAGAAGCCGCTCTGGGCCAGGATGGCCGTGATTCTCGCCGGTGTCACGATGAATCTGGTGCTCGCGTTCGCGATCTACACCGGCCTCGCCGCGATTGCGGGGGCGCCGCGTCCCGCCGTGCTGCCGGTCGACTCGGTGGAGGTGGCGGCGCTCCCGCCGGGCGCGGAGAGGTTGAGCACGCTGCGGCGCGGCGACCGCATCACGCACGTCAACGGCGACTCGCTCAAGACGTGGGACCGATTCGAGGACCTGGTCGTCGCCGGTCCGGAGGAGTTGCGCTTGCGGGTCGCCGGGCGGCCCGAGCCGCTCGTGTTGCGCGTCGCTCGCGACACCACCGCGCGCTATGCGATCGTGCGTGCCGTGGTGCCGCTGTTTCCGCCGCGCATCGGACCGTTAGAGCTGGGCCAGCCCGCGCACCGCGCGGGGCTCAAGGGCGGCGACATCGTGGTGCGCGTCGGCGCGGACACCATCACGGCATGGTCCGACATGGTGCGGCGCATCCGCGCGAACCCCGGGAAACCGCTCGTGTTCACGGTGCTGCGCGGCGACCGTCTGACGCAAATCCCGATCACACCGGAGGCCAAGGACTCCGCGGGCGCGCACTTCGGCGTGATCGGCGCCTACCTGAATCGGCCCACGGTGCGAGTGCCCGTCAACCTCGGCAGCGCGGTGGCGCTGGGTGCCGGGCAAACGGTGGGGCAGGTCGGCGTCGTCGTGACATCGGTGAAGCGACTCGTGACGGGTCAGTCCTCGGCGCGTGAGCTGGGCGGGCCCATTGCGATTGCCCAGATGTCGGGCCAGGCGGCGCGGCTCGGACTCGACTGGTTCTTGAGCTTCCTCGCGTTCTTTTCCGTCAGCCTCGCGGTGTTGAACCTGCTGCCGATTCCCGTGCTGGATGGTGGACACGCGATGTTCCTGATCGCCGAAGCCATTTATCGCCGCCCGCTGTCGCCGCAATTGCGGTTGCGGCTCACCCAGGTCGGCATGCTCGTGGTGCTGGCCATCATGGTAGTTGCGCTCGGCAACGATGTCCTCCGGCTCTTCCGCTGATCCGCTAACCGCGTATCTCGCCGGACAAGTGACCGCGGAGCAACTCGTGGTCGCGGTGACCGCCGAGTATTACCGGGATGCGAGAAGCGGGATGCGGGATACGCTAAGACCCGTCATCGAAGTGATCGAGCGCGCCCACCCCGGGGTGGTGGAGCTTGCAGGCTCTCAGCAAAGTCCTGGATTCGCCGTGAGGCTGGCCAATCGACCGTTCCCCAAACGGTATGAAGATGAGCTTCGCACTGCGGTGACTGCGGCATTGGAGACGCATCCCGCATCCAACATCCCCCATCCCGAACACGTGAGCACGAAGCGTGGATTGTTTAACCGGATCTTCGCGGCGATCCGGAAAGTCTTCAGCGCATAAGCTTCACAACGAGTCCGATCAGCAACAGCAGGCCGACGGCCGCTCCCGCAATCACCAGCCATGTGCGGCGATTGGTGGGGGGATCGATGATCGCCTCCCGCTGTGTCGTGCCCATCGGCGCCGCCCCGAGCGAGAGCGTGGGACGGCGTTTCTGCTCGACCTCATCGAGATCGGCACGGAGCTCGGCCGCGTTGGCATAGCGGTCGTCGGGATGTTTGGCGAGGCATTTCAGCACGACGCGCTCGAAGCGTTTCGACAGCTCGGGGCGTTTGCGCCGCAGCGACGGCGGCGGATCCTCGACGTGCATGCGCGCCAGCTCGAACCAGTCGGTCGAGCTGAACGGCACCTCGCCGGTCGCGGCCTTGTACAGCGTGACGCCGAGCGCGTAGAAGTCCACGCGCTGGTCGAGCGGCCGCCCCTGCGCCTGCTCCGGCGACAGGTAGTGCGGGGTGCCGATCGTCATGTTCACGCCCGTAGACGCAACGTAGCCCGACACGGCGCGCGCGATGCCAAAGTCGGTGAGCACGGCGGCGCCGTCGGAGCGAATCAGGACGTTGTCCGGCTTCAAGTCGCGATGAATGACGCCCTGGCTGTGCGCGAATTCGAGCGCCGCCGCCATGTCGCGTGCCAGCCGGAGGATGTCCTCCTCGGGAAGGGGTCCTTCCCGCGCGATGCGGGCGCCGAGGCTGTCGGCGCACAGGTCCATCGCGAAGTAGACGTGCTCGCCGCTCTTGGCGACCGACCGGATGCGGATGATGTGTGGGTGTTCGAGCTTGGCGGCGGTCTCGCTCTCATTCCGAAAGCGCGACTCGAACTGGGGATCGCCGGCGTAGCGGGGCTTCAGCACCTTGATGGCCACGGGGGTGCCGTCCGTCCCGCGGCCGACGAACGCCCACGCGAAGCCCCCTTGGCCGAGCAGGCGTTCGAGGGCGTACGGGCCGAGGGTCCGGCCGACGAGGTCGGTGGCAGCGTTCGTCACAGGCGCACTTTACAAAGGGGTGTAAGCCGGTTAACCTACGGCGCTTCCAACGATTAGGGAACAGGGACGATGTACGACAAGACGACGCCGGTCAGGAAACACGGGCTGCACGACCGGGACACCGGCTCGAGCCGGGTTCAGGTAGCGCTGCTCACCGAGCGCATCAACAGCCTCACGGATCACTTCCGGGTCCACGCCAAGGACTACCACGGGCAACGCGGCCTGCTGCGCATGGTCAGCCGCCGCCGCCGCCTGCTGGAGTATCTCAAGCGCACCGATCTCGCGAAGTACCGGCAGCTCATCGAAGAGCTCGGTCTCCGTCATTAGTTGGTAACGGTGTCGTTGCAGGGCGTCCCGGAAAGAGCACCGGGACGCTCGGCGTTTTTTCTATTGCTCTAGACAGGCAGATCAGTGAAGCACGTCGAGAAGCAGTTCGCCGGCCGCACATTGAAGCTCGAAGCGGGGCGACTGGCCAAGCAAGCAGCAGGATCGTGTCTCCTCCAATTCGGCGAGACGGTGGTGTTGGCCGCGGTGACGGTGTCCGAGAACATCGCGAACCTGCCGTACTTTCCGCTGACCGTCGAATACCGCGAGAAGGCCTACGCCGCCGGCAAGATTCCCGGCGGTTTTTTGAAGCGCGAAGGCCGGCCCTCCGATGAGGAAATCACCTCGGCGCGTGTGATCGACCGCTCCGTGCGGCCGCTCTTCCCTGAAGGCTTCAAGAACGAAGTGCAGGTCTTCGTCTATGTGCTTTCGGCGGATCAGGAAAACGACGCCGACGTGCTCGGCGTGACGGCGGCGTCCGCGGCGCTCTCGATGTCCAAAGTGCCCTGGAACGGCCCAATTGCCGCCGTGCGCGTCGGCCGGGTCGAAGGGGCGTGGATCCTGAACCCCACCTTCCAGCAGCTCGAGTTCTCCGACCTGGACCTCACTGTCTCCGGCTCCCGCGAATCGATCGTCATGGTCGAGGGCGGCGCGCTGGAGCTCACCGAGGCCGAGATCGTGAAGGCGCTCGAGGTGGCGCACAAAGGCATCAAGGAGCTGCTCGACATCAGCGAAGAAGTGGTGGACGCGATGCGGCAGCCCAAGATGGAATGGGTCAAGGCCGAGCCTCCCGCCGACCTCGTCGCGCGGGTCAAGGAATTGGCGGACGATAAAGTCTCGGAAGCGTTGACGCTCGCAGTCAAAGCGGAGCGGACGCAGGCGCTCAGCGCCATCAAGCAGACGATCGTCGAAAAGCTGGCCGAGGAATTCCCCGACAAGCTGCGCGAGATCGTGGCAGTCATCGAGGAAATCGAGTACAAGACGATGCGCGACCGCGTGCTGTCGGCGAGCGAGCGTGTGGACGGGCGCGATCTCGACACCGTCCGGCCGATCACCTGCGAGGTGGGCTGGCTGCCGCGCACGCACGGCTCCGCCCTGTTCACGCGCGGCCAGACCCAGGCGCTGGTATCGGTGACGCTGGGGACGACGCGGGATGAGCAGCGCATCGATTCGATCGACGTGGCGCAAGAGACGACCAAGTCGTTCATGCTGCACTACAACTTCCCGCCGTTTTCGACGGGCGAAGTAAAGCCGATTCGCGGCACGTCACGCCGCGAGGTGGGGCACGGCGCGCTCGCCGAGCGGGCGCTGCAGGCGATCCTGCCGCCCTACGAACAGTTCCCGTATACGCTGCGCATCGTCTCGGATATTCTCGAATCGAACGGGTCGTCGTCGATGGCCACGGTGTGCGGCGGCTCGCTGGCGCTGTTCGATGCCGGCGTGCCCGTCAAGTCCGCCTGTGCCGGCATCGCGATGGGACTGATCACCGCCGGCGACCGCACCGCGATTTTGACCGACATCCTGGGCACCGAGGACCATCTGGGCGATATGGATTTCAAGGTCGCCGGCACGCGCGATGGTGTCACCTCGATTCAGATGGACATCAAAGTCGAGCGGCTCGACTGGAAGGTCATTGCCGAAGCCCTCGAAAAGGCCAAGAAAGCGCGGCTTCACATTCTCGACGTGATGCAACAGACGATGGCACAGCCGCGCTCGCAGCTCTCCAAGTATGCGCCCCGCATCCTCACGATCCAGATCCGGCCGGACAAGATCGGGGACGTCATCGGTCCCAAAGGCAAGACGATCCGCGGCATCCAGGAACAAACGGGCGCCGAGATCAACGTGGACGACACGGGATTGGTCACGATCTCCGGCGTGGGCGAAGCCGCCGAGCGGGCACGCGACATGATCTCGGGAATCGTGCAGGAACCCGAGGTGGGCAAAGTGTACGAGGGCGTGGTGAAGAGTACGACGGCCTTCGGCGCCTTCGTCGAGATCATTCCGGGCGTCGAAGGGCTGCTGCACATCTCCGAGCTGCAGCATGGCCGCACCGAAAAGACCGAGGACGTGGTCAAGAAGGGCGACCACCTGAAGGTGAAGCTGCTCGAGGTGGACGAGCGGGGCCGGATGCGGCTGTCCCGGAAAGCGCTCATCGAGAAGAACTAGCGTGTCCGACACGCTAGATACGGTCCTCCTGGACCGGGAAATCCACCGCACCACGGCGCCGAACGGGGTGACGGTGCTGAGCGAGCGGGTCCCCACCGTTCGCTCGGCCGCCGTGGGCGTGTGGGTGCGCACCGCGAGCGCCCACGAGCTGCGCCCCAAGATGGGCGTGTCGCACCTGCTCGAGCACATGGTCTTCAAGGGGACGGAGCGGCGCACGGCGCAGGAGATCGCGCTGTCGCTGGAGTCACGCGGCGGGTCGCTCGACGCGTACACCTCGCGCGACTCCACCGCCTATCACGCCCGCGTGCTCGACACCGACCTGTCGCGCGCCCTCGATGTCATCACCGACATGATCCGCCGCCCCACGCTGCGCGACAGCGATCTCTCGCTCGAGCGCCAGGTGGTGCTGGAGGAGATCAGCACCGTCGCGGACACGCCGGATGATGAAGTCTTCGATCTCATGTACGAGACGATGTGGCCGACCCATCCGTACGGCTTCCAGATCCTCGGCACCAAAGAGACGGTGAGCGCGCTGTCCGCGGCCGATCTCAAGCACCTGCATGGCCGCGCCTACTTTCCCGGCAACTGCATCATTGCCGCGGGCGGCAATCTGACGCACGATGAGCTGCTCCAGGAAGTCGAGCGGCAGGGCTGGTTCGACGGCGGCGGCACGACGTCGCCGCCGCTCGATCCGCCACCCGTGCCGCCGGTGCCTCCGGCGGTGCGGGGCGTGACCAAGGCGTTCGAGAAAGACACCGCGCAAACGCACATCGTCTTCGCGACCGACACGATCCCGTACGCCGACAGCCGCAAGTACGGCATGCTCGTGCTGTCGAACATCTTCGGCGGGGGGATGTCGAGCCGGTTGTTCCAGCGGGTGCGCGAAGAGCTGGGGCTCGCGTATGCGATCTACAGCTTCACGTCGTTCTATCGCGCCGTCGGCATGGCCGGCGTCTACGTCGGCACCCAGCCCGCGCGCGCCGAGAAAGCGGCGGAAGCGATTCACGGCGAGTTCGCGCGCATGGCGAGCGAGGGACTGCGGGGCGAGGCCCTGGAGGACGCGAAACAGCAGACACTGGGGCAGCTGATGCTGTCGCTGGAGAGCCCCACGGCCCGGATGTATCGTT
>WNGE01000073.1_pt1 | contig 110059 bp, 116 predicted proteins | sample 5400651 | NCBI WGS metagenome assembly WNGE01 (sample SAMN13153370, study PRJNA577476) | soil metagenome | isolation source: 60 cm soil or saprolite under grassland replicate 2 | place: USA:California | collected 2016-06-15 | reverse complement strand
TCCTGCACACGAAGTATCTGGGCCACAAGCGCTACAGCCTCGAAGGCGCCGAGAGCGCGATCCCCATGCTCGACGCGCTGCTGTCCGCCGCGGCCGACGACGGCGTCGAAGAGGCGGTCCTCGGCATGCCCCACCGCGGCCGGCTCAACGTCCTCACGAACGTGATCGGCAAGTCGTACAGCCAGATCTTCCGGGAGTTCGAAGGCGAGCTCGACCCGATGTCCGCCCAGGGCTCGGGTGACGTGAAGTACCACGTCGGCGCGACCGGCAAACACGCGTCACCGGACGGCAACGAGATCGTCGTCACGCTGGCTTCGAACCCGAGCCACCTCGAAGCCGTCGATCCGGTCGTCGAGGGCATGGCTCGGGCCGAAGAGGACCAGCGCGGCGACGAGGAACGCGCGAAGGTGCTGCCGGTGCTCCTCCACGGTGACGCCGCATTCGCCGGGCAAGGCGTCGTTGCCGAGACGTTCAACCTCTCGGCAGTGCCCGGCTACGACGTCGGCGGCACCGTACACCTGGTCGTGAACAACCAGCTGGGCTTCACGACGGCGCCGGAGATGGGCCGCTCGGCGGTCTACGCGACCGATGTGGCGAAGATGGTGCAGGCGCCGATCTTCCATGTGAACGGCGACGACCCCGAAGCGTGCGTGCGCGTGATGCGGCTCGCGTTCGAGTTCCGGCAGACGTTCCGCAAAGACGTCGTGGTCGACATGATCTGCTACCGCAAGTACGGGCACAACGAGGCCGACGAGCCCGCGTACACGCAGCCGCGGATGTACGAGCTCATCGAGCAGCACCCGTCCCCGCGCACGCGTTACACCGAGACGCTCGTCCGACGGGGCGACATGACGCTCGAAGAGGCGGAGAAGGTCGGGGAGGACTTCAAGGAACGCCTCGACGCCGCCTTCAGCGAGACGCACCGCAGCGCGCCACCCGACCCGAGCCAGGCGGCGACGCCCGATGCGCCCAGCGAGCCTCGGCTGCCGTCGCCGCAACCCGATCCCTCGGCACGCGTCGCGACCGGTGTCGACCGCTGGGAGCTGGCGCGGGTCGTCGACGGGATCATGTCCCGTCCCGAAGGCTTCACGGTGCACCCGAAGCTCGAACGACTCCTTCAGGCCCATCGGGTCGCGTTCGAGAAGGGCGAGGTCGACTGGTCGCTGGCCGAGACGCTCGCGTTCGGCTCACTGCTCCTCGAGGGCACACCCGTCCGTCTCGCGGGTCAGGACACGCGCCGGGGCACGTTCAGCCAGCGTCACGGCGTGCTCGTCGACCAGCGCACGGAGGAGGAGTACCTCCCCCTCGCGCACCTGGCACCTGATCAGGCGCCCTTCATGCTCTACGACTCGGTGCTCTCGGAGCTTGCCGCCGTCGGCTTCGAGTACGGCTACTCGGTGGAGTACCCGGAAGCGCTCGTGCTCTGGGAAGCGCAGTTCGGCGACTTCGTCAACGGCGCCCAGGTCGTGCTCGACCAGTTCGTCTCGTCGGCCGAGGACAAGTGGGGGCAGCCCAGCGGCGTTGGTCTCCTGCTCCCCCACGGCTTCGAGGGCCAGGGACCGGAGCATTCGAGCGCACGCATCGAGCGTTTCCTCGCCCTGTGCGCGGAGGACAACATGCGCGTCGTCTACCCGTCGACCGCGGCCCAGTACTTCCACGTGTTGCGACGCCAGGCGCTGGCGACGCGGCGCGTGCCTCTCGTCTGCTTCACACCGAAGCGGTACCTGCGCGTGCACAGCACGCGATCGCCGGTGACCGAGCTCACGGCGGGAGGGTTCCGCGTCACACTCGACGACCGCGCCGAGCTCAACCGCGAAACAGTGCGTCGGGTGCTGCTCTGCACGGGCAAGATCGCGCACGAGCTCATGGACAAGCGGGACGCCCTCGGCGCGGCCGTCTCCGTCGTGCGGGTGGAGCAGCTGTACCCGTGGCCGGAGGAGAGCATCGTCACGACGATCTCGAGCTACCCGAATGCGCACGAGGTGTGGTGGGTCCAGGAGGAGCCAGCGAACATGGGCGCCTGGAACTTCGTGCACGCCCGGCTCGCCCGGGCGCTGCGTGAGGGAGCGGAGCTGCGGCACGTCGCCCGGGAGGCGAGCGCGAGCCCTGCGACCGGGAGCCAGACGATCCACGAGCGGGAACAGGAGCAGCTGCTCGCCGCCGCGTTCGAGGGACTGGACTAGCTCTCTGGTCGCACTTGCTTGCGCAAGTGCTCCAGCCAACCATCGTCTCGATCCGGGGCCGGGGGAACCCCGGCCCCTGTCGAAGGTGCCCCTCTCATCGTGTGTTCGCGGTCGCTCCGAACCCGCGTAGGAGCGCGTCGACGAGCGCATCGACGAACGAGTCGTTGAGCGGCTCCCGCGTGACCAGGAACCGGTGGAAGATCGGCCCCACGAGCATGCTGCTCATCACTTCGACGTTCGTGTCGTCCGGCAGCTCGCCACGGTCGACGGCTCGGCGAAGCATCTTGCGGGTCCTCGCTTTACGGTCGGCCAGGAACCGCTGGTAACCCTCGTCGAGGGCGGGGTACCGGCGTCGCTCGAAGACCATCACCGGCATCACCCGACCGGCCGCGCTGTTGTTGAACACCTTGATGAGCGAGCGCGCCAAACCGCGCAGGTCGTCACGGAGGTTGCCGCTGTCGGGGAACGCGATCTCGTCGGTGGCGAGGCAGCTCGCGGCGGCAACCACCAGGTCGACCTTCGACGGGTACCGCCGGTAGATCGTGGCCTTGCTGACACCGGCACGGGCCGCGACGTCCTCGACGCTCAGTCCCTCGAAGCCGCGCTCGGCGAAGATCTCGACGGCCGCTTCGAGGATCGCCTCGTCGGCGGTCGTCGACCGAGGTCGCCCCGGCGCTCGGACGACCTCGCCGGACGCGCTGACTGTGGCTCCGGTCACCGTCGTTCCTCCGGCGGCTCGGCGGGCACGTACGCGGGCTCGGCCCCGGCAGGGGCGTCGACCGGAGTCGGGGCGTGGTCCGGCGCCGCCTCGTCCGGGACCGGCTGTCCCGCTTCGTACCGGGCCTCGAGCTCCTCGACCGGGCGCCGGGCGCGAGCTGGCTCGCCGACTGGAGCGCGAATCCCAGCGAGTTCTTGACCTCACTGGCCACGCCGCTCGGCAGCGGCTGGCCGGCGACGGCATCTCCGACCTTCGTGCCGTAGGTCGAGGCGAGGACGCTGCCGATGATGGCGACACCCAACGCGCCGCCGACCTGACGCGTCGTGTCGTTCACGGCCGAGCCCACGCCCGCCTTCGCGAGCGGCAGTGAGCCCATGATCGACTCGGTCGCCGGCGCCATCGTGAGACCCATCCCGACGGCCATCAGCATGAGGCGCCAGAAGATGTTGCTGTAGCCCGTCGACGCGTCGAGCTGCACGAACGACAGGACGCCGAGAGACACGAGGAACATGCCGCTGGTCACGACGACCTTCGTCCCGACCCGCTCGACGATCCGGGCGCTGAGCGGCGCCACCACCATCATCGTGAGCGCCAATGGAAGAAGTCGAACGCCCGCTTGCAACGGCGAGTACCCCAACACGAACTGCAAATACTGCGTGAAGAGGAAGATGACGCCGAACATCGTGAAGAAGAGGATCGAGATGGTCGCACTCGCTGTCGTGAAACGCGGGTTGCGGAAGAAGTTCAGGTCGAGCATGGGGTGGGAGCTCTGGCGTTCCCAGAGGAAGAACGCGACGAGCAGGACCGCCGCCACACCCAATGCGCCGAGGATCGTGGAGTCGGACCAACCGTTCTGAGGAGCCTCGATGAACGCGTACACGAGCGACACGAGGCCGGCGATCGAGAGGCCCGCGCCCACGAGGTCGAGCTTGGGCGCGGTCGGATCCTTCGAGGTCGGCATGATCAGGACACCTGCGCCGAGGGCGAAGGCGACGATCGGGAGGTTCACGAGGAACACCGAGCCCCAGTAGAAGTGCTCGAGCAGGAAGCCCCCGGTCACGGGCCCGATGGCGACGGCGAGGCCGGCGACGCCGGCCCAGATCGCGATGGCGCGGCCGCGCTCGCGACCCTCGAAGACGTTCGTGATGAGCGAGAGCGTGCCCGGCATGATGAACGCCCCGCCGACGCCCATGAGCGCGCGCGACGCGATCAGCTGGCCCGGCGACGAGGCCATGGCCGAGAGCAGCGAGCCGAGTCCGAAGACCGCGAGTCCCACCTGGAGCGCGCCCCGGCGGCCGAACCGGTCGCCCAGGCTGCCGGCGGTCAGCAGCAAACCCGCGAACACGAGCGTGTAGGCGTCGACGATCCACTGGAGCTGGCTCGTGGTGGCGTCGAGGCCGCCTTCGCTCGCCGGACGGGCGAGGGTCGGCAGCGCGACATTCAGGATCGAGTTGTCGACGACGATGATGAGGAGGCTGAGGCAGAGCACCCCGAGGATCAGCCACCGCCGCTGGTGCACCTTGTCGCCCATGGCCGCCCCTTTCGAGATGGGGAGCTTCCGCGTACCGAGGTTGCAACCCCGCCCGATACAAAACGCATCCGTATCGTATCGAAATGTGACGACTGTCTCAGTGCATCAGCCGGAGCGCGCTCTCAGCGCCTTCCACCCCACCACGCCGATGGCGAGGCCGAACCCGATCGAGATCACCGCGAGCGCCCCGTGCACGACGTAGAAGCCTGCCGAGCGGTCCTCGCCGGCCATGTTGACGAGGCGCGTGACCCAGACGAACAGCGTCCACCCGCCCGCGGCGAGCAGGAGGATCGAGACGCGCCGGGTCACGACGCGGCTGCGATGGCGTCGACCGCTCGCTGAACAGAGCCGGCCGACGCGTTCACGAGCGGCAGCCGTACGTCTGGCGTCGGGATACGACCGTCGGCGTGGAGCACGCCCTTGAACACCGTCGGGTTCGGTTCCGCGAACAGCGCCTGCGTGACCGGGAGCAGCGCCTCGGCGTGGGCGCGCCCCTCCTCCACCTTGCCCGCGAGCCCGCACTCGATCATCTCGACGAACCGCGCCGTGCACACGTGGGCACTCGCGCAGATGGTGCCGGCGCCGCCCATCAGCACGAGCGGCAGGAGGAAGGTGTCGGTGCCGCCGAGCACGGCGAACCCGGCGACGGAATTCGTGAGCCGCAGCAACTCCAGCGTGTCGTCGTCGAGACTCGCCGGTGCCTGCTTGATACCGGCGAAGTTCGCTTCACGCGCCAGTTGACGGACGCCGGCGGCGCTGAGGTTTCGGCCCGTGCGAGCGGCGATGTTGTAGATGACGAGGGGCACTGGGCTCACCTCGGCGACGCTACGGAAGTGGGCGACGATCCCGGCTTCGGACGGGCGCACGTAGTACGGCACGACGATCAGAGTGGCGACGAGCGCCGGCGTCCCGGCGAGCTCCTTGACCGCCTGACGCGTGGTGCGCGTGTTGTTGGTTCCCGCGCCCACGATCAGCTGCGCGGATCGCTCAGCGCACACTTTCGCGCACGCGTCAATGACCGCGTGCTTCTCGTCGGCGTCGAGAGCGGTGGACTCACCGGTCGTTCCTAGCGCGACGATGCCGACCGCACCGGCGTCGAGATACTCGCCGCAGAGGCGCTGGAGGGCGTCGGTCGCCACCGATCCATCTTCGGCGAACGGTGTGATGACCGGCACGTAGACGCCGCGGAGATTCGCGTCGGTCGCCATCACCGCAGGCTACCCCGCCGGTCCCCCTGGTTTTGGCGTCGCTCAATACCGCAAGCATGCGAGCTCCGCTCACTTCGCTCGCTCCGCTGTCTGCTTGTCCGGAACTCAGCGACGCCAGAATCCGGAGTTTGAAGCGACCCGGCGTAGCCTCGCCGCCGTGTCGGATGCGTGGCGCACGATTCTCACGCTGGTTGCCGGTGTCGGCACTGGCGTGCTCTCGGGCATGTTCGGCGTCGGCGGGGCGGTCGTGTCGACGCCGGCGATTCGTGTGCTCGGCGCGACGCCGCTCGAGGGCGTCGGGTCGACGCTGCCCTCGGTGATCCCGTCGGCGGTCAGCGGTTCCCTCCGCTACTGGCGTGAGCGCCTCATCATCGGCCGCATCGCGTTGTGGACCTCGGCGACGGGAGTAGCGGCGTCGGTCGGCGGCGCTCTCCTCGCCGGCACGGTGCCCGGGAACGGCCACCTCCTCATGATCATGACCGCCGCGTTGCTGGGGTTCACGGCCTATCGCCTGGGGAACGCGCCCCGTTCGTCGAACGCGCCGACGCACTCACGGCTCGACGTCGAGGATCCGGTCGGTGATCTCGCCACCCCTGCGACCGATCTGGAGACCACGAGCGAGCAAGAGCCCGTGCGGTCGTTGCCCGAGGAGCGGCAGACCGAGACGTGGCGCCTCGGCGCGATCGGCGTGGCGGCCGGCGGATTGAGTGGTCTCCTCGGACTCGGTGGCGGCGCGGTCATGGTCCCGGCATTCGCCGGTTGGGTGCGGCTGACGATCAAGGAGGCGGTCGCGACGTCGCTACTGTGCGTGGGGGTACTGGCCGTGCCGGGGACGATCACCCACGCCGTCCTCGGCAACATCAACTGGGCGTTCGCGATCCCGTTGTCGATCGCCGTGATCCCGGGCGCCCGCCTCGGTGCACACCTGGCCATCCGGGCGTCTGCCCGCGGCCTCCGTATCACGGTCGCGATCGGGCTCGGCGCGATCGCGATCGTCTACGCAGCGGGCGAGATCATCGCCCTGTTCGGCTGAGCGCTCTACTCGTTCGACCGCTCGCGCGCCCGCATGAAGATCTCGTCGAGCATCGCCTCGGTGAGCTTGCCCGTGAACGTGTTCTGCTGGCTGGGGTGGTAACAGCACAGCACCACAGCGCGAGCCGTTCGCACCTCGACGCCATGACCGAACCGCGGGCGCGGCGCAGGCAGCGGCGCACCCGCGGCAGCCAGCAAGCGAGCGACGGCGTCGTACGCGAACTGGCCGAGCGGCACGATCACGCGCACACGTTCGAGCAGCTCGAGCTCGCGCACGAGATAGGGCAGGCACCGGTCACGCTCCTCGGGGGTCGGCTTGTTCGCCGGCGGCGCGCAGCGCACCGCGGCCGCGATGTAGGCGTCGCGTAACTGAAGCCCGTCGTCGCGGTGCACCGACGTCGGCTGGTTCGCGTACCCGGTTCGGTAGAGGGCACCGAACAGCCACTCCCCGGATCGGTCACCGGTGAAGATCCGGCCCGTGCGGTTGCCCCCGTGTGCCGCCGGTGCCAGCCCCACGACGAGGAGTCTGGCCTGCGGGTCGCCGAAACCAGGGAGGGGACGGCCCCAGTACTCCTCGTCTCGGAACGCAGCGCGCTTCTCGCGCGCGACGCGTTCGCGCCATTCGACGAGTCGCGGGCACGCGCGGCACTCGATGATCTCTTCGGTCAACGCGGCGAGTGCATCTACCTGCGAGGGCTCAGCCCTGACCACCTCCGCGAGCGTACGCGTGCGAGTACCGTGCCGGGCCGTGCGTGTCCTCCTGATCGTCAACCAGACCGCGTCGGCCGTCACCGCCCGCCGGCGCGTGCTCGTGCAGCGCATCCTCGGCGCCGATCACAAGCTCGAAGTGGCGGAGACTTCTCGCCGCGGCCACGCCGCCCGCATCGCCCGCGGCGCGGCCCTCGACGGCGTCGACGTGGTAGCAGTCTTCGCCGGCGACGGGACGCTGAGCGAGGCCGCCGACGGGTTGGCACGCTCCGCCACCGCCCTGGCTGCGCTCCCCGGCGGGTCAACCAACGTCTTCGCCCGCAGCATCGGCGTGGCTTACGACCCGGTGGAGGCGGCGGAGCAGCTACACGCCTCACTCGCCCGCGGCAGCTTCCGTCGTATCGGGCTCGGTGTCGCCAGCGGACGCCGCTTCCTCTTCCATTGCGGACTGGGTCTCGATGCCGCCGTGATCTCGCAGGTCGAACGGGGTTCCTTTCTCAAACGCTACGGCGCCCACCCGTTGTACGTCGCGGCGACCGTCGACACGTGGTGGCGCCGTTACGACCATCGCCGGCCGCGCTTTCGCGTCGAGCTCGGGGACGGCGACGTCGTCGGCGACTCGGCGTTCGCCATCATCTCGAACCAGCGGCCGTACACGTACCTGGGTCGACTGCCGATAATGGTCGCACCTGATGCCGGCATCGACGCGCCGCTCACACTCACGCTCTTCCGTTCGCTCGCGCTCTCGGTGCTGCTGACGTGCGCGGCGTCGGCGTTTCGCGGTGGCCAACTCCTCACCCGCCACCCCAAGGTCGCGTACCGATCAGGCGTCCACGCGCTCACGGTTGCCGGGCACGGCGCTTTCCCGTGGCAGGTCGACGGCGACTACCTCGGTGAGATCGATCGACTCACGATGTCGTGGGAACCGGACACGCTGACCATCGTCACGCCGTGATCACCCGGCGTGCGACGTCCGGCACGTCCGTGATCAGCGCGTCGACGCCGGCGGCAGCCAGGCGTCGCATCTCGTCTTCACCGTTCACGGTCCAGACGTTCACTGCCATCTGGAGCTCGTGCGCCCGCGCCACCGCGTCCTCCGCCACGGTGTCCGTGAGCGAGCGCACGTCGGGATGCGACGCGCCGTGCCCGTGCGCGTGCGCGACCTCGACGCCTTCCACCGGGTCCATGCCGACAAGCGTGAGGAACCCCGTCGGGATCGAGTCGTCGAGCGCGCGCACGCGATCGGCGGACGCGAGGTTGAACGACGACACGAGCACATCGTCACGCAGTTCTCTCCGCGTGAGTAGCTCGACGACAGCCGCCGCCGCACCATCGTCGGGGTCGTAATCGGCGTCCCCAGGCAGGTTCTTCACCTCGACGTTCACGAGCATCCCGGCGCAGGCGTCGAGCGCCTCCCCCAGGGTGGGGATGTCGGGTCGGGCGGTGCGGATCTCAGATAGCGCGCGCTGCGCGAGCACCCCGACACCGCGTGCGTCAGCATCGTGGTGAACGACGAGCGCGCCGTCGGCGGTGCGGTGCACGTCGAGCTCGACCCCGTCTGCGCCGAGCTGCGCCGCCGCCACGAACGCCTCGATCGTGTTCTCGGGCGCGACCCGGCGGGCGCCCCGATGGGCGATGATGCGTGGGGCTATCACCCCCCGTCCCCGCGAAAGTGCAGGTCAGGCCGGTTGCGCGATCGTGTCGCGGCAAATACGCTCATCGTCTGCCTCGAGGCGGGAGCCCGAGGATGCTTGTGAACGTGCGCACGAGCGGTCCTGCAAAGTTCGCACGACGACCACGACGACCGGAGACTTCGTGGCGCTGACCTGGATCAGAACCCATGACTGGGACGCGGACGCCTGGCGCGCGAACTCGGCGTGCCGCGACTCCGACCCCGACATCTTCTTCCCCATCGGCAGCACCGGACCCGCGCTCGAGCAGATCGAGACGGCCAGGCGCATCTGCACCGCCTGCACCGTCAGCGACGAGTGCCTCGAGTTCGCGCTCGCCACGAACCAGGAGGCGGGCGTCTGGGGCGGCACCACCGAAGAGGAACGGCGGAAGCTGCGAAAGGCCTGGTTGGCCAAGCAGCGCCGCGCCGCTAGCTAGGTTCCCCCGCTCTCGGCTGCTTGGTCGCCGTCGCGGGCTCCGGCTCGTGCGGCAGCGGACGGCAAAGCCGCCACTGCCGCGGCGCCTGCGGCGCCGGGCCGCTCGGGCCCTGGATCTCCTCACAGCTCGACGGGCGCGCTGGGCGCCACCGGCACTCGTAGGCGCACGTGTGTGCCCGCGCCGCGCCGCCCGGTGGGACCCAGCTCCATCGAGCCACCGAGCTCGTCGCTCACCAACGCCTGCACGATCGACAAGCCGAGGCCCTTCGAGGCGTCGAGTGAGAACCCGGCCGGCAACCCGACGCCGTCGTCGGTGACCTCGACGACCAACTCCCCGTCGAGGCGCGCCAGGTGCACCCGCACGTTGCCTGCCGCCGGGCCGGCGCCGTCACGGGGGAAGGCGTGGTCCACCGCGTTCTGCATCAGCTCGTTGAGCACGACGGCGAGGGCGGTGGCAACGTCGCCGCGCAAGTCCCCGGCGTCGCCCTGCACTTCGAAGTCGAGCTTGATCTCCGGCGTCGACACCGACTCTTCGACCGTGCGCACGAGGGGCTTGACGATGTCGGCGAACGGCACCACGTCACCCGTGTCCCGCGAGAGCGTCTCGTGCACGATCGCAATCGACCGGATGCGCCGCTCCGACTCCTCGATCGCGTCCTGTGCCTCCTGCGTGGTGAGCCGGCGTCCCTGAAGGCGCAGCAGAGCGGCGATTGTCTGGAGATTGTTCTTCACGCGGTGATGGATCTCGCGAATCGTGGCGTCCTTGGACAACAGCATGCGGTCCCGCCGTCGCAGGTCGGTGACGTCCCGCATGAGCACGAGCGCGCCGACGACCGTGCTGTCCTCGAGCAGCGGGATGGCCCGCATCAGGATCGATGTGTCACCTCGCTCGACCTCCTCGGTGACGGGCAGGCGGGCCTGGAGCGCGGCGTCGACGGCGTCCTGGTCGAAGCCGATCTCGGCCAGTCGCTGCCCGGACGCGTACGCGTGGATGCCCATGCGGTGCAGGGAGCTGATGGCATTCGGGCTCGCGAACCCAATGCGGGCGTCGCCGTCGAGCACGATCACCCCGTCAGCAACCCGCGGCGCGTCCTCGTACTCGACCTCGTCACGCGGGAACGGGAAGCTGCCTCCCGCGATCATCCGCGCAAACCTGTCGAACACCTCGAAGTACTGGCGCTCGAGCGAGCCGCGGCGGCGTCCGAACGTCAGCGGCGTCTCGCGGGTGACGAGCCCGATCTGTGACCCGTCACAGCGGACGGGGATGCACGTGACCCGGGCGCGCTCCGAAGCGCCGAGCGCCTTGGTCTCCCCCTCGAGGATCTGCCCCTCCCGCCACGCCCGGCTGACCAGGGGCCGCTCGACCTCGCTGACGACGACGCCGACCATGTCGGTCGTGTACAGGGTCTGGTCGGTCGTGGGACGGACCTGGCCCAGCACGACGAAGCGATGACCTTCCTCTCCCTCGATGGGGGCCATGAACAGGAGGTCGGCGAAGCAGAGGTCGGCCAGCGCCTGCCAGGACGCGAGGAGCCGGCGCACATGCTCGAGCGCGGGACCTCGCAGCGCCGTGTTGGCACGCGCGAGCTCGCTCGGAATTGCCACGGAGGTCGATGGTACGACTTGTTTTGGCGCCGTTTACATACCCATGAGGTATGTAGGCGGCGCCAAACGGTTTACGGCTCGAACAGGCAGTCCCCGATGCGAGCCAGTCCGCTCACGTCGTAGATGTCGACCTCGAAGTTGGGCACGTTGACGACCACATCCGGTACGGCCGACAGCTCCGTCTTGAGCTCCGCCTCCCGCTTCGCGACGACCGCGAAGTTCTTGAACGACTCCCCGATCGTCCGCAGCACGCGCGTGGTACGGGCCACGTCGGTCAGCTCCGGTTTCCCGGTGCCTGCGAGTAACTCGGCGAGGGGCCCGGCCTCGGCGGCCAGGGCATCGGCGGCACGCGCGCCCTCGGGCGAGAGCAGGTAGTCGGGCAGGGTCTTGTTGAGCACGAGCGCGCCGAGATGGAAGTCGCGCTTGGTGAGCTGCTCGCAGAAGATCTGCGCCTCGCGCAACGGGGCGCCCTCGAGCGTGGTAACGACGGCGAACGTGGTGCGGCGGTCGTGCAGCAGGCGCTCGACGGCCTGGGCCCGGCGCGCGAACCCCTCGTACATGGACTGGAAACTGAGGAAGAACTCGGCGATGTCCTGGAGGAACTGGCTGCCGAGGATGCGGTCGGCCACCTGGTAGAAGGGCCGGCTCGCGACGTTCAGGACGCGGGCGCCGCGACGGCCGCCTACCCGGTACGGCATCGTGAGCCACCGCAGGAGCCGCCCGCCGAAGAAATCGGCCATGCGGCTCGGCGCCTCGAGGAAGTCGATCGCGTTGCGCGTCGGTGGCGTGTCGATGACGATGAGGTCGTAACGGCCGGTGGCGTGGATGTCGAAGAGCCGTTCCATCGCGATGTAGTCGTGGCTCTGGACGAATCGGCCGGTGATGTTCGTGTACAGCCGGTTCTCGAGGATGCGATAGGCGGTTTCCTCGTCGGGCGCGTGCCGCAGCACCAGCTCGTCCCACGACCGCTTGGTGTCGAGTTGTGCTGCCCACAGCTCGCCGCGGGGCTCGAGCCCTGCGGCCTTGAACGCTTCGACAGGCACTTGCTTCTCGACATTGCCGAACCCCTCGAGACCGAGCGCGCTCGCAAGCCGGCGCGCGGGGTCGATCGTGAGCACGAGGACCTTGCCACCCAGCCTGGTCGATGCCGCCACGCCGGCCGCGGCGGCGACAGACGTCTTGCCCACGCCGCCCGATCCGCAGAAGACGACGATCTCCTTGGTTGCCAGCAAGGACTCGAGGCTTCCGGTACCGCGCGGCGCGGGCGTCACAACCCCAGCTCCTGTGCCAGCGAGTCCGCGACCATCTTCGTGACTCGCAGGCCTTGGTCGCGCACGAACAAGTAGGGCAGATACAGCGTCGGCAGCTCGACGGCTTCGCGCAGCTCCGCGAGGTGCGCGGCACGCGTGCGGCGCAACGACACGGCCAGGCGGGCCGCCTCGAGCACCGCCGTCGCGCCCGGCCCGACGCGCTCGGTGATCACGGCGCTCGTATTGTCGTCGCGCAGCGCTTCGAACGTTTCCTCGTCGGCGCGCGTGAACAGCTCGGGGAGCACCCGATTCACGATGACGGCGCCGAGCGGCACCGACAGCTCGGCCCGCGCCCGTCCCACCAGCTCGATCGTCTCGTTGACGGGCATCTCCTCCGGCGTCGCTACGACGTTGAGTGCGGTCACCGATGGATCCGAGAGCAGCTGGACCATCCAGTCGGTCTGCTCGCGAACCATGCCCACCGAAACCAGCTCCTGGATGGCGCGGGGTGCGTCGAGCTGCCCGATGATGTGCCCAGTGGCGGCGGCGTCGACGACGACGAGGTCCCAGTCCGCCCGTCCCTCGATCGACTCTCTGACCTCCCAGCACACCTTGCCGACGGTGAGGATCTCCTTCACGCCCGGCGCGGCGGTGGCCACGAAGTCGAGGACGCGCGCGAGCGGGCCCAGCCGCCCCAGCACGGGGACACGCAGGTTGAGCTTCAGGTATTCCTTGAGCGAGTCCTCCGTGCGCATCGCCATCGCGCACACGCCCGGGTAGACCTCGCGGGGCTCGAAGCCCACCGAGGGCTGCTCGAAGTTGCCTGGCAGGTTGCCCTTGGCGTCGGCCTCGACCACGAGGACACGCTGACCCCGCTCGGCGGCGAGCAGGGCGGTCGCGGCGGTCACCGTGCTCTTGCCGACCCCGCCCTTACCGGTGAAGAACAAGAGGCGCCGCGCCAGGAGGTCGGGCGCGGGTTGCATCCTCGCTAGATGCTGCCGAAGCCCACCCGCTTCGCTCCTTCTTCGCTCTCGACCTCGATGTAGGCCAACTTCTCGAGCGCGATACCCACCCGCCGTCCTTTCGAGTCGGTGAGCCAGACCATCGCTTCACCACCCTTGATGGCTTTGTCGACCGCCCTCAACGTGTCATCGACGTTGTCGTCGAGCTCGAGGGTCAGCTCTTTCGGCGTGTGGATGACACCGATGCGGACTTCCATGGAGGCAATTCCTTCGCGATCCGGGGCCCCAGCCCTCGCTCCGGCGATGTTAGCGATCGCCTTGCGCGCCCATTTGGCCCGGACTGTCGACGCCGTCGAGGTACCGGTCGTGGCGGGCCGCGACCCGCTCCTCTGCGTTCATCCACTGGTACACGACGATCCCGATGCAGAGGAGGCCGAACAGCTCACCCGAAATCCAGAACAGTCCCGCCCCGGTCCGCTGGTCGGAGAGCGGGCTTGCTCCCCAAGAGCGCTCGACCTGGTCGTACCAGCCCGCGGCGATCACCGTCCTCGTCGTGAGCAGCGCGACGCCCACGAAGGTGTGGAACGGCAGGAGCACCAGCACGTAGAGCAGCCGGGCGCCGTAGCCGAGCGCGTGCGGTATCGGGTCGAGCCCGACCACGTGTGCCAGGAACAGCGTTCCCGCCAGGAGGAAGTAGGCGTGGGTTGCCACGTGGAACCAGTCGTTCCGGAGCGAGAGCTCGTACAGCGGCGTGAAATACAGGGTCACGACGCTGCTCCCGAACATCAGCCACGCGGTGAGCGGGTGCGTGAGTACCCGGATCGGCCCGCTGTGCAGGACACGCAGGATCTTTCGTTGCGCCGGGCGGGACGCAGCCTGGAGCGCGAGCGTGACCGGCGCCCCCAGGACGAGCAACAGCGGCGCGACCATTCCGAGCAACACGTGCTGGACGACATGCAGACTGAACAGCACCCGGTCGTACGCCGCGAGCCCGGACTCCGTCGCGATCAGGATCAGCGCCAACCCGGAGAGAAACGGGATCGTGCGCGCCGCAGGCCACGATCGTCCCCGCGCGTGGAGCCGGCGCAGCCCGACGATGTAGGCGGCCGCGACGCCGACCACGACCGGGAACGTGACGTCGAGCGACCAGTCGGTGAAGAAGATGTCCCACGACGGCGCCGCGGGCGCGGCGACGGCGGCTTTGCCGACCGTCGCCGCAAAGCCGGAGCTTGCGACGGCGACCATAAGCGCGACCAGCGCGGTCACCGGGTCACGCTAACCCTCCCGAGCTCGCAGGAGAGGAGCGGGAGGTTGCGACGCCGACCAGCGAGCGTGTGCCAACCTGTGCCCCGATGGCGGACGGCGCGGCGACCGAGGCGCCCCGGCGGCAGCAGCCGTCGATGCTCGCCGTCGGCACCGTCGTGTGGCTGGCGTCGGAACTCATGTTCTTCGGCGGGCTGTTCGCGGCCTACTTCACGCTGAAGGCCGAAGCGCGAGAGTGGCCGCCGCCCGGCGTGGAGCTCGAGACGCTTTTGTCGGCGATCTTCACCCTGTTCCTCATCGCGTCCAGCGGCACGATGGTGCTGGCCGTCCGGTCGCTCGAGCGCGGCCATCGCGCCGGTATGGCGCGGTGGATCGTGCTGACGATCGCGCTCGGCGCATTGTTCCTCGCCAATCAAATCCGTGAGTTCTTCACACTCGACTTCCAGATCTCGTCGAACTCGTACGGCTCGATCTACTACCTCATGACCGGTTTCCACGGCCTCCACGTCCTTGCCGGCCTCGTGCTCATGGTCATCGCGCTCGCGATCGCGACCGGTCCGGGCCCTCTGGCGCGCCGCGGGCCGGTGGTGGAGTCGATCGGTTACTACTGGCACTTCGTCGACGTCGTTTGGATCGGCTTGTTCACCACGCTCTTCGTGATCCGGTAAAGAGGTAGGGAGCCGACATGTCCCGCCGCGTCGTCGCTGTGCTCGTCGCCGGGCTGTTCGCGGCCGTCGTGCTCGCAATCGGTCTGCACACCGCGGATGCGACCGCGCCGCGTCAGCCGGGCCCGGATCCCGAAGCCGTCGAGCGACGACGCGCACTCTATCTGAGGGGTTGCGCGTCCTGTCACGGCGCTGCAGGCGAGGGAACCAGTCAGGGGCCCGACCTGGTCGGGGTGGGCGCCGCTGCGGCCGACTTCCAGCTGAGCACCGGGCGCATGCCCAACACGGCCCCGGACCGGCAGTCGGTGACCAAGCCGTCCCCGTACACCAGGAAGCAGATCGACGACCTCGTCGCCTACGTCGCGTCGCTCGGGCCCGGACCGCCCATCCCCGACGTGATCACGCCGCCCGGCGATCTGCAAGAGGGTGCGCAGCTCTACCTTCAGAACTGCGCCGCGTGCCACAGCGCGGCGGGCAACGGCGGCGCGCTCAGCCTGGGGCGCGACGCGCCCACGCTCCACGACGCGACCCCCCTTCAGGTTGCGGAGGCGATACGCACGGGGCCCGGGAACATGCCGGTGTTCGGGCCGCAGACGCTCACGCGCAAGCAGGTGAACTCGATCGTCGAGTACGTCGAGTACCTCAAGAAGCCTGAGAACCCAGGAGGTCTCTCGCTGGGGCTCGTGGGGCCGATCACCGAGGGCCTGGTCGCGATCCTGATCGGTCTGGGCGGGCTGATGCTCGTGAGCCGCTGGATCGAGCCGCGGGCTGTACGCGAGGAGCCACCCGCGGTGACGGCGACAGAGGAACAACAGTGAACGGCGAGCCCGGAGAGCCGCAGGAGCGGCGTGCTGCGAACCGGGCCGCGCTCGGGTTCGGCGTGACCGCAGCGGCGTCGGTCGGCCTCTTCTTCACGTACGCGTTCGGGGGTCAGGAGCAGATCGAGGGGTCGCTGCTCGCACTCGCGCTGGGCGGTCTCGGGTTCGGGTTCGTGCAGGTGGCCAAGCACTTGCTTCCCCAGGGCCCGTACGTCGAGGAACGCGAGCAGCTCGCGTCGACGGAAGAGGACCAGCGGGCGTTCGCGGCCGACTTCAAGCGAGGTGAGGGCTGGATGTCCCGGCGCGGATTCCTCGTCAAGATGCTCGGCGTCGCCGCCGGAGCGATCGGGCTCGCGGCGCTCCTGCCGATTCGGTCACTCGGACCGAACCCGGGCAACAAGCTCTTCCGCACGAGGTGGCGGCGGAACGCCCTCGTCGTGGACGAGCAAGGTGAGCCCGTCAACGTCAACACGCTCGCGGTCGGCGGCGCGCTGACCGTCTTCCCTGAAGATCACGTCGGCGTCGAGGACTCGCAGACGATCCTGATCCGCATCTCGGACCGCGATGTGGTGACACGACCGGGGCGGGAGCAATGGGCGCCCCAGGGGTACGTCGGGCTCTCGAAGGTGTGCACGCACGCGGGCTGCCCCGTGGGCCTGTACCAGCAGCAGTTCAAGAAGCTGCTGTGCCCGTGCCACCAGTCGACGTTCTCGGTGCCCGAGGGCGGGACACCGACGTTCGGCCCCGCGACCCGCTCGCTCCCCCAGCTGCCGCTCATGGTCGACAACGAAGGGCTCTTACGCGCTCGGAGCGACTATCAGCAGCCTGTCGGCCCGGGGTTTTGGGACCGTGACACATGATCATCAAACGCCTCGCCCGGTGGTTCGACGAGCGCCTCGGCGCCGCGAGCTTCGCCCGCACCGCGCTCAACAAGGTGTTCCCCGACCACTGGTCGTTCATGCTGGGCGAGCTCGCGCTGTACCTCTTCGTGATCCTCATCCTCACGGGTGTGTACCTGACGTTCTTCTTCACGCCGGGAAGCAAAGAAGTCGTGTACCAAGGCAGCTACGCGCCGCTGCGCGGCGCGTCGATGTCGCAGGCGTACGAGTCGGTGATGCGGATCAGCTTCGACGTCCGCGCCGGTCTCGTCATGAGGCAGATCCACCACTGGGCCGCGCTTCTCTTCGTGGGGGCGATCATCGCCCATCTCATGCGGATCTTCTTCACCGGTGCGTTCCGCCGGCCACGCGAGCTGAACTGGGTCGTCGGCGTCACCCTCCTGATCCTCGCGATCGCGAACGGCTTCACCGGCTACTCGCTCCCCGACGACCAGCTGTCCGGTACCGGACTGCGAATCGCGTACTCTGTCGTGATCTCCGTGCCCGTCGTCGGCGTGTGGACAGCGTTCCTCATCTTCGGAGGCGAGTTCCCCGGCAACGAGGTGCTGACCCGGTTCTTCGTGCTCCACATCCTGATCGTCCCGGCTCTCATCACCGCGCTCCTGACCGTGCATCTGGCGGTCCTCGTCCGCCAGAAGCACACGCAGTTCCGCGGGCGGGGCCGCAAGGAGAGGAACGTCGTCGGCGCACGGCTGTGGCCGACGTTCACGGCCAAGACCCTTGGGTTGTTCTTCTTCGTGTTCGCGGTGTGCGCGGCGCTGGGCGGCCTCGCCCAGATCAACCCGGTGTGGATCTGGGGACCCTTCCAACCCGCCGCGGTCAGCGCCGGATCACAACCCGACTGGTACGTGGGCTGGCTCGAGGGCTCCCTCCGGCTCCTTCCCGGGTGGGAGACACGCGCCTTCGGGCACGAGATCCCCAACCCCTTCTACTCCGGGGTCCTCCTCCCGGGGATCACGTTCGCGCTCCTGTACGTGTGGCCCTGGCTCGAGGCTCGCTTCAGCCGCGACTACGAGGAGCACCACCTGCTCGACCGGCCTCGCGACCGTCCGGTGCGCACGGCCATTGGGGTCGCCGTGCTCGCGTTCTACACCGTGCTATTCGTCGCCGGCGGCAACGACGTGCTCGCCGCCCGGTTCGAGGTCTCGGTCAACCTCATCACCGACGTGCTTCGTGTGGCGCTCTTCGTCGTGCCCCTTGTCGCCGGCTTCTTGACGTACCGCCTGTGCAAGGAGCTCTCGGCAAGAAACCCGGTCCCGGAAGAGCCCGAGCCGCCTCCCGCCGCCGAGCTCGTCATCCGGACCGCAGAAGGCGGCTACGTCGAGGTCGAGGAGCCCGTCGGCCCGTCTCCTCCCTGAACCGCCGTCGGCCTTCGCCGGCTTTGCAGGATCATGCCGACGACGCCGAGGCCGAGGAGGGCGGCGCCGGGGAGGATCACCCAGATCCCGAACACGAAACCGGTGGCGAAGATGACGGCGCCGAGGCCGAACACGAACGGCCAGATCGACGGGGCCGGGAACTCGTCGACAGGCCCCGCGCCCTCTTCGAGCGTCGCGTCCGGACGGTCCTCCGGGCGCGGCGCGAACTTGCGCGCCTGGAGGAACAGGTATCCGCCGGCCACCAAGCCGAGCAGGGAGGACGCGACGAGCATCGTGGTGCCGGCGTCCTCGTAGCTCGTGAACCAGTAGATCGCGCCGATGACGACGAAGAACGCCGTGACGCCGAGGTAGAAGAGCGACTCGACCTTCATTCCCGCGTCAGCTCCTGAATCTTCTGGTCCCAGAACGGGCGCTCCGATCGGATGGGCGGGAGCGACTCGAAGTTGCGCTCCGGCGGCGGGGAGCTCGTCGCCCACTCGAGGGTCTGGCCGTCCCAGGGATCAGCGCCGGCGCGTGTGCCGTATCGCAACGAACGGATGACGTTCCAGACGAAGATGAGGACCGCGACGCCGAGGACGAACGAGCCGATCGTCGAGACCAGATTGAGGGCCCCGAAGTCGTCGCTCGCCTTGTACGTGACGACCCGCCGCGGCATGCCCTCCAAACCCAGCTGGTGCTGGACGAAGAACGTCACATTGCTCCCGATGAAGAACAGCCAGAAATGCCACTTGCCGAGCTTGTCGCTCAGCATCCGGCCCGTGAACTTCGGGAACCAGTAGTAGATCCCACCGAACAAGGCCATGGCCAAGGCCATGAAGATGTAGTGCATGTGGGCGACGACGAAGTACGTGTCGGTCACGTTGAAGTCGATCGGCGCCATGGCCTGCTGCACGCCCGTGATGCCGCCGATCAGGAACGTGACGAGGAAGCCGATGGCAAAGAGCAGCGGCGTGCTGAACTTCAGCTGGCCGCGCCACATCGTGCCGATCCAGTTGAAGAACTTGACGCCGGTCGGGACCGCGATCAGCAGCGACAGCGCGCTGAAGAAGGGCAGCAGCACCACGCCCGTTGCGAACATGTGATGGGCCCAGACGCCCACCGAGAGGCCACCGATCGCGAGCGTGGCGAAGATCAGACCCTTGTAGCCGAACACCGGCCGGCGCGAGAACACCGGGAAGATCTCCGTCACGACGCCGAAGAACGGCAGGGCGATAATGTACACCTCGGGGTGGCCGAAGAACCAGAACATGTGCTGCCACAGCACCGGCGTCCCGCCCTTTTGTACCTCGAAGATGTGGGCATCGAGGTGTCGGTCGGCGAACAGCATCGCCAGTGCCGCGGTGAGCACGGGGAACGCCAGGAGAATCATCGTGCTCGCGACCAACATGTTCCAGGTGAAGATGGGCATCCGGAACATAGTCATGCCGGGCGCGCGCAGCATGAAGATCGTGGTGATCAGGTTCACCGCTCCCAGCACGCCGGCGGTGCTCGTGACGATCACGCCGACGATCCAGAGGTCGGGTCCGGCGCCGGGCGCATACGTCGCGCCCGAGAGCGGCGCGTAGGCGAACCACCCGAAGCTGGCGGCTCCGCTCGCTGTGAGGAACCCCGACACCATCACCAGGCCGCCGAAGAGGTACAGCCAGTACGCGAGGGCATTGAGCCGAGGGAAGGCCACGTCGGGCGCGCCGATCTGTAGCGGCACGATGTAGTTCGCGAGTCCGACCGCGAACGGCACGATGAACAGGTAGATCATGATGCTGCCGTGCATCGTGAAGAACTCGTTGTACGTCTCTGGACTCACGAGGTTCAGATCGGGCTGGGCGAGCTGGGTGCGGATCACGAGCGCGAGCACGCCGCCCGTCAGGAAGAACAAGATCCCCGTGACCATGTAGCTCAGCCCGATGACCTTGTGGTCGGTGGTCGTGAGCCAACCCAGGATTCCGACGTTGTGGCGTGGCGCCGGCGCCGGCGCCGCTGGTGCGGTGGGCCGCTCGGCCGTGGTGGTCATCGCGTTGCGCTCCCTGCGGTCTGCTGCTCGGCGACCCAAGAGCGGTAGTCGGCCATGCTCACGACCTTCACAGTGAACGTCATCCGGGCGTGGTCGAGGCCACAGAACTCGGCGCACTTCCCCGAGTAGGAGCCCTTGTCATGAGGCGTGAGGTCGACCTTGTTCGTGACGCCCGGGATCACGTCCCGTTTGTAGAGGAAGTCGGGCACGTAGAACGAGTGGATGACGTCGGGCGACGTGAGGATCAATCGGGTCGTGCGGTCGACGGGCAGGACCATCGTCGGCTCTTTTTCGGGAACGCCGGTGACCGTGACGTTCTCGTCGCGGTAACGGAACTGCCACTGCCATTGAAAGCCTTTGACGTCGATCGTGACTGCGGGGTCGCGTACGAGCGCGTCGACTTCGGTCTGTGTCCGCCATGAGAAGGCGAACAGCACTGCCACGATGATCACCGGCACGACTGTGTAGAAGATCTCGAGCTTGATGATGTATTGGGTCTGTGTGGGCAGGTCGTCGTTGCGCCGCCGGTAACGCAGGATCGCGTACAGGATCAAGCCCCATACGAGCCCGGCAACGAAGATCGCCACGATCACTGATCCCTGCCAGAGTCCGAAGATGTCGCGACCTTGGCGGGTGGCGCCGCGCCCGCCCCCGAAGTCCAGGCTGCACCCCGAGAGCACCGCCGCGGCGAGGGCGAGGGCGACGCGCCTCATGCCGCGGGACACTACCGTCGCTCGTTGACACAGAACAGGAACGCATCCGAGGATGCGCCGTGATTTTCGGGCAAGCGCTCGCAGCCGGTTCGAGCTCCGAGAGCGCGAGCATCTCGGTCCCGCTGCTCGTCGTCGCGGCCGCGGTGGGCGTTGCGTGGGTGTTGCTGCTGGCGGCGCTGGTCGCGTGGCGACGCCCGCATCGGATCGAGTCCCGCCCCGCGAGCCAGGATCTGCCGCCGATCACGCCGGCGGTCGCAGGCCTGGCGTGCGACGACTTCGAGCTCTCCGCTGAGCTCCCGCCGGCGACTCTGCTCGACCTCGCTGCCCGCCCACGTCGTCCGTCTCGAGGAAGTCGCGCCGGGCAAGACGATCTGCCGTGTCCGCCAGACCCGATCCGATGAGCGCCTCGAGCCGTACGAGCGCCGCGTCCTCGACGAGGTGGCACGGAAGGCCGTCGGCGGTGTCGTCCCGACGGACGCGCTGACGACCGGAGAAGAGGATGCGTCAGCCGGGTGGCATCGCGCGTTCGCCAAAGAGGTCATCGCCGACGCGCACCGTCGAGGCCTCACGAAGGACCGCTGGCGGTTTCGTCACCCGGGTCGGCGTGGGTCCGTTCCTCGTCGGCGGGTTGCTGTACCTGGCCACCGCGCTCGGCGGCGACGCGAGCGGCGACCGCGCCGTACCGGCGATCGGCGCCGTCGCGGTCGCTTCGATCGTGCTGCTGTTCGCGGCGACAGCCACGTTCGGTCGTTCCCTGGCCCAGCTGCCGACGCCCGCCGGAAAGGAGGTCGCGGCACGGTGCCTCGGGCTCCGGTCGCATCTGCGGGAGAACGAGCACCTCACCGAGCTGCCACCGGCCGCGGCGGAGCTGTGGGGTCGCCATTTCGCGTATGCGGGCGCGATGGGCGTCGCCCGTACCGCGATCGAGCTCTTGCCGTTCGGCGCCGAGGACGACAATCGCGCGTGGAGCCGCTTCGGCGGCCGGTGGCGCCGCGTGCGCGTGCGCTACCCCCGCGGTTGGCCGCCGGGGTGGGGGACGCACCCGGCGTTCGCGGTGTTCCTCGCGGTGCTCTGGGGCGCGGTGGCGATCGGCGCGCTGTACGGGCTCGTGCGGGTGGCGCAGTGGGCTGCCGAAGCCGACACGACGACCGACCCGACGTTCACCCGCGAGCAGCTCGACTGGATCGGCCGCGGCGCGCTCCTGGTCACGATCCCGTTCGCGCTCGTCCTGCTGTGGGCGCTCTACCTGCTCGTGCGGGCCGTTCCCGACCTGTGGCTCCGGCGCACGGCGAACGGCGACCTCGTACGCGCCCGCGCCCGACAACAGATCTTCGAGTCGAACAGCGACAATCCGAAGTACTGGTACTACCTCGCCCTGGATGACGGGACGCGGTCCAGGATCCGGTCGTGGCGTGTGCACCGCGAGCTGTACGAAGCACACCCGCAGGGCGAGACGGTGACCGCGCTGTTTACCCCGAACCTCGGCTACGTGCGCGAGATGCGCGCCGCCTCGCCTACGTGATCTTGAGCTCGGGCCTGAAGATCTTTTTCGGGGCGAGCTCCACGTCGATACGTTCGGCCATGCGCAGGAACTTCTGCGACGCCTCGTCGTCGGGATCGGTCACGACGAGGGGTCGGCCCTCGTCGGCGCCGACGCGCAGCTCGGGCACCAGCGGCACCTGACCCAGCAGCGGCACGCCGAGCTGGTCGGCGAGCTCCTGCCCGCCACCGGCGCCGAACAACTCGTACGCCTTGCCGTCGTCGCCCCGGAACCACGACATGTTCTCGATCACGCCGATCACATCGAGGTTCACCTTCTGGGACATGTACGCCGCGCGCTGGGCGACGCGCTGCGCGGCCGGCTGCGGCGTCGTGACGATGATGACCTCGGCGCGGGGCAGGAATTGCGCCATCGACAGCGCGATGTCGCCCGTGCCGGGAGGCATGTCGACGACCAGGAAGTCGGGCTCGTCCCAGTGCACGTCGGTAAGAAATTGCTCGAGGGCTTTGTGCAGCATCGGGCCGCGCCACACGACCGGCTGGTCTTCGCGCGCGAAGAATCCCATCGAGATCAGGTTCACGCCGTTCGCCTCGGGCGGGATGATCACGTCGTCGATCACGACCGGGGCGTGATCGATCCCCAGCATGCGGGGCATCGAGAATCCCCACACGTCGGCGTCGACGGCGGCGACCCGCTGGCCACGCTGGGCCAGCGCCACCGCGAGGTTCGTGGTCACCGACGACTTACCCACGCCGCCCTTCCCGGACGCGATCGCGAGGACGCGGGTGCGGGCGTCGGTGAACGGGTTCACGCGCGCCGGCCTGCCGTCGGCGCCGGCGGGTGCCGCGTGCTCCTTGCGCAGACGGGCCGCGACCGCCTGGCGCTGCTCGTCGTCCATCACCGTGAGGTCGACGTCGACCGCCTCGACCCCCTCGAGGGGTTGGACCGCTTCGGTGACGCGCCGGGTGATCTCGGGTCGCAGTGGGCAGCCGGCCACGGTCAGGGCGACGGTCACGGCCACCCGCCCGCCCTCGATCGCGACCTCCTTCACCATGTCGAGGTCGACGATCGACTGGTGCAGCTCGGGATCCTCGACCGGCCGCAAGGCCTCGAGGACGGCGGCTTCGGTGGGCATGGGGTTCCTCTCCTCCTCGCCTCGTGCGGGCGGGACATTTCCACTACGGGCATAGGTAGAATACCGGCATGGCAGAGGAGGCCGCGAAACACCCCGGCGGCCACACGGTCGATCTGAGCGCCGACGAGTTCAGCGCCGCCGTAAGCGCGGTCACCAGCGCCTTCGGGGACCCCACCCGCCGCGACATCTACCTCTTCGTCCGGTCGGGTGGTGACGGCGTCACCGCCGCCGAGGTTGCCGAGCGCTTCGATCTCCATCCCAACGTCGCCCGTCATCACCTCGAGAAGCTGACCGCGGGCGGCTACCTGACGGTCGAGCTGGCCCGACACGAGACCGCCGGCCGCCCGTCGAAGCGGTACCGGGCCGGGGAGCTCGACACGTCGCTGAACTTCCCGCCCCGGCGCGACGACCTCCTCGCCACGCTGCTGGCGCGGGCGCTGGAGATGCTCGACCCCGACGAAGCCGCCGCCATGGCCGAGGAGGTCGGGTACGACTACGGCTTGGCCATCGCCGCCCGCATGACCCCCGAGGCCGGTGACGTCGGCGCCGGCCACCGGTCGGTGCGGGCCGCGCTGGCGACCGTCGCCGATGCGCTCACGGCCCACGGCTTCGCCGCCCACGCGGAGGCGAGCGGCGGCACGCTCCAGATCGTCGCCGAGCAGTGCCCGTTCGGCGACGCGGCCAAGAAGTACCCGCACGTCGTGTGCTCGGTCGACCGGGGCATGATCCGCGGGATGCTCGCCGGCCTGTACGGGGAGACGCGCCCGCTGTTCACCGAGAGCCGCCCGGCCGGCGACGATCACTGCGTCGCCACCGTCTGACGCTGCCGTCGTGCGGCGGGCATACCTCGACCACGCGTCCACGTCTCCGCTGCGCCCGGACGCGTTCGAGGCGATGGTGCCGTACCTGCGCGAGCACCACGCCGATCCCGGACGGCTCCATTCCGAGGGGAGAGCGACGCGGGTCGCGCTCGAGGGGGCCCGCGAGCAGGTGGCGACGCTCCTCGGGGCCCGTCCGCGCGAGGTGGTGTTCACGGCGAGCGGCACCGAGGCGATCAACACGGCGGTGTGGGGCGCCGTGGCTCGCGCCGAGGAGTCGGCGCACCTGGTGACGACGGCGGTCGAGCACTCGGCCGTGCTCGACGCGTGCAACCGCAGCGGCGCCGACGTCACCGTCGTCGGCGTCGACGGCCTCGGTCGCTGCGACCCTGCCGAGGTGCTCGGTGCCGTGCGAGCGAACACTGCCCTCGTCACCGTCCAGCTCGCCAACCACGAGGTCGGCACTGTCCAGCCCGCGGCCGAGGTCGCCGCGGCTTGCCGCGAGCGTGGGGTGCTGGTGCACGTCGACGCATGCATGGCGGCCGGGCACATCCCCGTCGACTTCGAGGCCCTCGGTCCAGACCTCTGCTCGGTGAGCGCGCACAAGTTCGGTGGACCGAAAGGCGCCGGTGCGCTGCTCGTCCGACGCGGCCTGCGATTGCCGCCGTTCGTCGTGGGCGGCGCGCAAGAGCGCGCCCGGCGAGGTGGACTCGAGGACGTGCCCGCGATGGTCGGATTCGGCGCCGCCGCCGCCGAGCTGCTCGGCGATGGACGCCTCGACGCGGAGGCGCGCATGCAGCGCGAGCTCACCGACCGCGTGGCCCGCGAAGTGCCGGAGCGCGTCGGGGGCGTCGTGCGCTACGGCCACCCCGATGAGCGGGTGCCGCAGCTCGTCTGCCTCGGTGTCGAGGGCGTCGAGGCGGAGCCGATCCTGCTCGGACTCGACCAGCGGGGCGTGGCCGTGCACTCGGGTTCTGCATGCTCGAGCGAGGCGCTGGAGCCGTCGCCGATCCTCGCGGCCATGGGCGTCGACGCCGACCACTCGCTGCGTGTCAGCGTGGGGTGGAGCTCGACCGCCGAGGACGTCGAGGCGTTCCTCGACGCGTTCCCGGCCGTGGTGGACCGGCTACGGGCGTTGCGGGCAGGATGACTCCATGGGAGTCGTGCTGATCCTCGACTGCAACGATCTCGACCGCGAGGCCGAATTCTGGTCCGCGGCCTTGCGTTACCGCGAGGTGTATCGCGGCGAGCCGTATCTGGTGCTCATGCCGGAGGAGGGCGATGGATCGGGGCTCGTGCTCCAGCTCCAGCGCGTCCCGGAGCCGAAGTCGGGCAAGAACCGGCTCCATCTCGATCTGCACGTCGATACCGTCGAGCCCGAGGTCGACCGGCTGATGGAGCTCGGCGCGCGACCGCTGAAGGATCCGACCGTCGAGAGCGGCTTCCGCTGGCGCGTGATGGCCGATCCCGAAGGCAACGAGTTCTGCATCTGCGCCCGGTGTGCTGAATGATGCGTCTCTCAGGCACGCATAGCGTGCCCTGAGAGACGCATCTAAAACCCGTGCGGCGCGACGAGGCCGTGGTCGAACGCGAAGACGATGGCGGCGGCGCGATCGCGCAGATCGAGCTTCGTGAAGATACGTCCGATGTGGCTCTTCACTGTGGCCTCGCTCACGAACAGCGATTCAGCGATCTCGGTGTTGCTGGCGCCCCGGCCGATCAGGCGCAGCACGTCGCGTTCCCGCGGTGTGAGCTCGGCGATGCGCTCCGCAGCGCCGTCGTCCCCCACTGGTGCGGCCAATCGGTACTGCGGGAGGAAGCTGAAATCGCCGTCCGGCCGATGAATCCGGCACCGCACATCCGTACCGTCAGCGCCATGGCACGCAACGGATATCTCAACCGCCTCCGGGCCGTACCCGCCTTCCGGCGCTGCACCCGCCGCCAGCTCGAGCAGGTCGCCCGGCTGGTCGACGTGGTCGAGCTGCCCGCAGGAACCGTCGAGCTCGACCGGCGCGAGCTCGTCGTCACGCTCCGACACGGTGCGGGCGCTCGTCGTGGGCCGACAGACGCTCCCGGTGCTGCTCGAGATGGCACCGGATCTCGTGACCGAGCCGCGGGAGGAGGTGGCGTGGCGAGCGGGAAGCACAACTCCCGCTCTACGGTTGCATCCGGCATGATCCCGGTGAAGCGCCTGAACCATGCAGTCCTCTACGTGCGTGACGCGGAGCGGTCCGCGGGCTTCTACCAGGAGGCGTTCGGGTTCGAGGTGGTCGAGCGGATGCCCGGTTTCGCCGTCTTCATGAAGGCGTCGGGCTCCGACAACCACCACGATCTCGGGCTCTTCTCGGTGGGCGCGAACGCGCCCGGCCCGGAACGCGGGCGGGTGGGTCTCTATCACCTCGCGTGGGAGGTCCCGTCGATCCACGACCTCGCCGCTGGCCGAGAGACGCTGTCGCGACTTGGCGCGCTCGTCGGCCAGAGCGACCACGGCGCCACCAAGTCGCTCTACGGCAAGGACCCCGACGGCAACGAGTTCGAGGTCATGTGGATGGTCCCTCGCGAGCACTGGGGTGAGGACGAGCATCGCGCCACCGTCGAGCCGCTCGACCTCGAGGCCGAGCTCGCCCGCTGGGGCTAACGCGACTGCTGACGCAGCACATTGAGCGCGGAGCCGGCGCGGAACCACTCGATGTGCTCATCCGACATCGTGTGGGTCGTCACGATCTCGTCGACACCGCTGTCTTCGTGGCGCACGACCACCGTCACGGGCTTCCCGGGCGCGAGCTCGTCGAGACCCACGATGTCGATGATGTCGGTGGCGCCGATCTTGTCGTAGTCGCCCGAGTCGGCGAACGTCAGCGCGAGCACACCCTGCTTCTTGAGGTTGGCCTCGTGGATGCGCGCGAACGAGCGCACGAGGACGGCCCGGCAGCCCATGGACCGCGGCTCCATCGCTGCGTGCTCACGTGACGACCCTTCGCCGTAGTTCTCGTCACCGATCGCCACCCACTCGATGCCGGCTTCCTTGTATGCCTTCGCCAGGTCGGGCAACGGCTTCACCGAGCCGTCGCGCACGTCGACGCCGTTGCCGTGGCCCTCGGCGAACGCGTTGTGCACGCCGGTGAACAGGTTCTGCGAGATGTTCGTGAGGTGCCCGCGGTAGCGCAACCACGGGCCCGCCGGCGAGATGTGATCCGTCGTGCACTTCCCGACCGCCTTCAGCAGCACACGGAGGTCGGTGAGGTCGTCGCCGTCCCACGCCGGGAACGGCTCGAGCAGCTCGAGCCGCTCGCTCCCCGACCGCACGACCACCTCGACCGTCGCCGCGTTCTCGGCCGGCGGCAAGAAGCCCGAGTCGCCGGGGTCGAAGCCCTTCGCGGGTAGCTCGTCGGCGGCGGGCGGCTCGAGGTGCACGGGCTCGCCGTCGGGGCCGGGGACACCGTCGTGGACGAAGTCGACGTCGAGGCGTCCGGTCAGCGCCATCCCGACGACGGTCTCCGGCGACCCGATGAACGCCAGCGTCTCGGCGTTGCCGTCGTTACGGCGCGGAAAGTTGCGGTTGTACGACGTCACGATCGTGTTGCGGTCGCCCATCTGGATGTCGTCGCGCTTCCACTGGCCGATGCACGGCCCGCACGCGTTGGCGAGCACGCTGGCGCCGATCGCCTCGAGATCGGCGAGCAGCCCGTCGCGTTCGATCGTCGCCCGGACCTGCTCCGAGCCCGGCGTGATCAGCAGCGGCGACCGAGCCTCGAGGCCGGCCGCCTTCGCCTGGCGGGCGACGTGCGCGGCGCGCCCGATGTCCTCGTACGACGAGTTGGTGCACGACCCCACGAGCGCATACGAGATCTCGGGTGGATAGTTCTCCTCGACGACGGCGGCGCGCACCTCCGAGATCGGCCGGTCGAGGTCGGGAGTGTGCGGTCCGACCAAGTGCGGCTCGAGCTCGTCGAGGTCGATCTCGATCACGCGGTCGTAGAAGCGCTCGGGGTCCTGTTCAACCTCCTCGTCGACGCGCAGGTAGTGGGCGTACTCGTTGGCGAGGTCGGCGATCTCTTCGCGCCCCGTCGCCTTCAGGTACATCGCCGACCGGTCGTCGTACGGGAAGATCGAGCAGGTGGCTCCGATCTCGGCGCCCATGTTGCAAATCGTTGCCTTGCCCGTCGCCGAGATCGACTCGCAGCCGGGCCCGAAGTATTCGACGATCGCGCCCGTCCCCCCCTTGACCGTCAGGATCCCGGCGACCTTCAGGATTACGTCCTTGGGCGCGGTCCAGCCCGAGAGGCGGCCCTTCAGGTGCACGCCAATGACCTTCGGGGCCTTCGTATTGAGTGGCCAGCCCGCCATCACATCGACGGCGTCGGCACCGCCGACTCCGATCGCGACCATGCCCAGGCCGCCCGCGTTCGGGGTGTGGCTGTCGGTGCCGATCATCATCCCGCCCGGGAACGCGTACTGCTCGAGGACGACCTGGTGGATGATCCCCGAGCCCGGCTTCCAGAAGCCGATGCCGTACTTCTCGGACACCGTGCGTAGGAACTCGTAGACCTCGGAGTTCGCGTCGACCGCGCTCTTGAGGTCGATCTCGGCGCCGACGTGCGCCTGGATGAGATGATCGCAGTGCACGGTCGTCGGCACCGCTACACGCGGCAGGCCCGCCGTCATGAACTGCAGCAGCGCCATCTGGGCGGTGGCGTCCTGCATCGCGACACGGTCGGGCCGGTAGTCGGCGTAGTCAGCGCCGCGGTGCAGCCCGATCGTGTGGGGATCGTCGGCGTGGGCGAACAGAACCTTCTCGGCGTACGTGAGCGCACGACCGAGGCGCTTTCGTGCAATCGCGAGCCGCTCCGGGTAGCGACCGTACGTCTCCTCGACGAGGGCGACTGGCGTCGTGGGCCCGGTCGTGTCAGCCATCCGTCCTCCTCTGCGCCCTCGCCTGTCGTAACTCCGAGGCTACGTCACAACCCCTTCGATTCCCGGAGTCGGCGAGCGACTAGTGCGGCTGCCAGGCGTCGGCGACGGTGGTGAGCTCGCTCACGCCGTCGGGCAGCTCGCCTGCGGCCAGGTCGGCGAGGGTGACGTGCTCGAGCACGGCGCGCACGTTGGCGCGAAGCGCGACCCACACCTCCGGAAGCCGGGCGGCGGCGCCGGTGTACCGGAGGCTCTCCGGGCGGATGCCCTGGACGGCGGCCAGTGGGCCTTCCACCGCGCGCAGCACCTCGGCCAGAGAGATCTCGGCTGCCGAGCGGGTGAGGGCGTACCCGCCCTCGGCGCCGCGTCGGGTGCGCACGATGCCGGCGTGGCGGAGGTCGGCGAGGATGTTCTCGAGGAACTTCTGCGGGATGCGCTGGGCGGCTGCGAGCTGCTCGCCCTTGACCGGACGCCCGCGGGGCTCGGCGGCGGCCAGCTCCGCCGCCGCCCGCACCGCGTAATCCGCCTTGGCCGAGATCCGCATTTGACTCGCCTCCCCTAAAATCTTACTTTGTCGATCAGATTTGTGGGCTTTAGCGGAGGCGGCGTGGACTTCGATTTCGGCGTGACCCTGGCCGGGCTCCTGGTGGGCTTCGTCGTGGGCCTCACCGGGATGGGCGGCGGCGCGCTGATGACACCGATCCTCGTGCTGCTGTTCCGGATCAACCCGCTGACGGCGGTGTCGAGCGACATCGTCGCCGCCGTCGTGATGAAGCCCGTCGGCGGTGGCGTGCACCTCCGCCGCGGGACGGTGAACCTGAGCCTGGTCCGCTGGCTGACGATCGGCTCCGTCCCCGCCGCATTCGCCGGCGTCCTGGTGCTCCGGGCGATCGGCGCGCCGGAGTTTGGCGAGCGCCTCAAGGTCCTCCTCGGCGCCGTGCTGCTCGTGGCGGCGGGGGCGATCGTCGCCAAGGGGGTCTTGCAGGCCCGCCGTCGCGCCGAGGCCGCGGGCGTGCACGCGATCGCCATCCAACCCGGGCGCACGGTGCTGATCGGCATTATCGGCGGGCTCGTCGTCGGCATGACTTCGGTCGGGTCGGGATCACTGGTGATCGTGATGCTGATGCTCCTCTACCCCGCGCTGTCGAGCAACGAGCTCGTCGGCACCGACCTCGTGCAGGCGATCCCGCTCGTCCTGTCGGCGGCCGTGGGGCACGTGCTGTTCGGCGACCTCCAGCTCGGGCTGACCACGTCGCTGCTCGTGGGCAGCGTCCCGGGCGTCTACTTCGGTGCCCGGATTTCGTCGCGCGCACCTGATCGCATCATCCGCCCCGTGCTCGTGATCGTGCTGACGGTGTCGGCACTCAAGCTCCTCGGCGCGTCGAACGTCGTCGTCGCCGCGCTCCTCGCCGGCGCCGGTCTCGCCGCCCTCGTCATCTACGCCTGCCGGCGCCCGCCGCGCTCGTCCCCCCAACCATCTCGGAGGTCCGACGATCATGCTGTCCGCCCGTAGCGCGCCGCGATGGGCGCCCCTCATGCTCGCAGCGGTCGTCGCCGTCGGCCTCGTGACGCCCACCGTTGCTACGGCCGCGCCGGAGCAGGAGCGCGTCACGCTCCGGCTCGGTTACTTCCCCAACGTCACGCATGCGACCGCGCTCGTGGGCGCCGAGAGTGGCCTGTTCCGGGAGAAGCTCGGCAGCAATGTGCAGCTCGACACGAGCACGTTCAACGCCGGCCCGCAGGCGATCGAGGCCTTGAACTCCGACGCGATCGACGCGACGTACATCGGTCCCAACCCGGCGATCAACGCGTACGCGCAGTCCGACGGCGAGGCGATCAGAATCGTGTCGGGCGCGACGTCGGGCGGCGCGTTCCTCGTCGTGAAGCCCGGCATCAAGGGGACCAAGGACCTCAAGGGCAAGAAGGTCGCCTCTCCGCAGCTCGGCAACACGCAGGACGTCGCGATGCGCACCTGGCTCAAGAAGAAGGGCCTGAAGACCACCACTGCCGGAGGCGGCGATGTGTCGATCGTGCCCCAGGAGAACGCCCAGACCCTCGACCTGTTCAAGCAGGGCGAGATCGACGGCGCGTGGGTTCCCGAGCCGTGGGCGACCCGGCTCGTTCAAGAGGGCGGCGGGAAGATCCTCGTCGACGAGCGCAAGCTCTGGCCCGAGGGGCGGTACGTCACGACGCACCTGATCGTCCGCACGGACTTCCTGAAGGATCACCCCGACGTCGTGAAGAAGCTGCTCGAAGGGCAGGTCGCGGCGAACGAGCTCATCGCGAACGACCCGCGCCGCGCCCAGCAGCTCGTCGGCCAGGGCATCCAGAGCGCGACCGGCAAGGCGATCCCGGCCGAGCTCATCGCCGCCTCGTTCGAGAACCTCGTGTTCACGAACGACCCCGTCGCCTCGTCGCTGCGCAAGTCGGCGAAGGACGCCCAGGCTGCCGGGCTCCTGAAGCCGGTCGACCTGAAGGGGATCTACAACCTCAAGCTGCTGAACCAGGTGCTGAAGCAGCAAGGAGAGCCGGCGGTGAAGGCATGACGACCACCCAAACGGCCGCGATCCCCCGCGTTGAGCCCATCCGCCTGCGCGGCGCGAGCAAGATGTACGGCCACGCCGGTGACGCGGTGCCCGCGCTCGACGCGATCTCACTCGACGTCGAACCTGGTGAGTTCGTCTGCCTGCTCGGCGCTTCGGGCTGCGGGAAATCGACGCTGCTCAACCTCGTCGCCGGCCTCGACCGCGCCACCGCGGGGACGGTCGACGTGCGAGGACGCACCAGCCTCATGTTCCAGGAGGCCGCGCTGTTCCCGTGGCTCACCGCGCAGGGCAACGTCGAGCTCCCGCTGAAGCTCCAGCGGGTGCCGAAGGCGGAGCGGCGGGCGAGGGTTCGAGAGCTCCTCGGTCTTGTTCACCTCGAGGGCTTCGAGCGCAAGCTCCCCCACGAGCTCTCCGGTGGCATGCGTCAGCGGGTGCAGCTCGCTCGGGCCCTCGCCCAGGGCGCCGACATCCTCCTTATGGACGAGCCGTTCGGCGCCCTCGACGCGATGACGCGCGACCTCTTGCACGACGAGATCGAGCGACTCTGGAAGGAGCAAGGTCTCACGATCCTGTTCGTGACGCACAACGTGCGTGAGGCCGTTCGCCTTGGCGACCGGGTCGTGCTGCTCTCGAGCCGTGCCGGCCGGGTGGTCGCCGAGTTCGCTGTGGAGATCCCGCGCCCTCGCCGGATCGAGTCGCACCCTGTGGCCGACCTCGCATCCACGATCACCGCCCGCCTGCGCGAGGAGGTGCGCCGCCATGGCGACCCGTGACCTGCTCGATCAGGAGCTCTCAGGGCTCGATCACCTCGAGACCGTGCTGCCGTCCCGACCGAGCCTCGGCGCGCGCATCTGGTCTGCGGCCTGGCCCAAGTTGCTGGCGGTCGCCATCGCGCTCGTCGCCTGGCAGCTCATCGTCTGGAGCGGCTGGAAGCCCGAGTACGTGCTACCGGGGCCGCGGCGCGTGTGGGACTCGTTCGTCGAGAACTTCGGTACGAACATGGAAGCAGCGGGGACGACGCTGTCGCGCGGGTTCCGCGGGTTCGCGTTCGCGCTCGTGATCGGCACGATCATCGGCGCGCTCGTCGCCCGCAACCGCGTACTGCGATCGGCAATCGGCTCGATGATCACCGGGCTGCAGACGATGCCGTCGGTGGCGTGGTTCCCGCTCGCGATCCTGTTGTTCAAGCTGGACGAGGGCGCGATCTTCTTCGTGGTCGTGCTCGGCGCGGCGCCGTCGATCGCCAACGGGCTCATCAGCGGCATCGACCACATCCAGCCGATCCTGCTGCGCGCCGGGCGCGTGCTCGGCGCGCGGCGATGGAGCGCGTTCCGCTACGTGGTCCTGCCCGCCGCGCTTCCGTCGTTCGTCGGCGGGCTCAAGCAGGGGTGGGCGTTCGCGTGGCGCAGCCTGCTCGCCGGTGAGCTGATCGTGCTGATCGGCGGCAAGTTCTCGCTCGGCCAGCAGCTCGACGCCAACCGTCAGCTGTCCGACTCGCCCGGCGTCATCGCGGTGATGATCGTGATTCTGATCATCGGGATCCTCGTCGACGCGTTGCTGTTCGGGACGGCCGAACGCTGGATCCGCCGCCGCTACGGCCTCGTCGACACCGCCGCGGCGTAATACGCATCACGCGGCTAGGCGAGTCCTCGCCGCTCGGATCTCTGGGGCCTCGAACGGGAGTGCCTTGAGGAAGCGCGTGAGGCCGAACATCGCGGCGCGAACCGACGGCGTCGCCGGGTGCAGCCATGGCAGGCCGTAGGCGCGTCGCGCCACGCGGGGCAGGACCGCCAGCGTCGCCGTCACGGGTATCGCCCACAGCGGCCGCAGTGGCAGCGGCATCGGCGGGTAGAGGATCAGGCGCATGCTCTCGCGGGCCCCGTCCGTCGCTTGGAGGCCTTCGACACCGCGGAGGTAGTCCCGCAGCTCTCCCATCGAGCGAAGCGCCATCGCCGAGGGCAGTCCGACGAGCTCGGCGACGCGCGTCATCTCGTCGACATACCGGTCGGCGTCGTCTTCCGAGAGGCGTCCCGCGTAGCGGCGGTACGTGAACACGACGGAGTGGACCTCGACGGCGTGGATCCACAGCAGGAGATCGGGATCGTTCGCCGAGTAGGCGCGTCCGGTCACCGGGTCGACGCCGTGCACGCGGTCGTGGATGCGGCGGATCGCCGCCGCCGCAGCCTCCGCGGTGGGCGTGTCGCCGTAGGTCGTGTCGAGCACGAACTTGAACGTGCGGTTCAGCCGCGTCCACGGGTCGTTCTTGTAGTCGCTGTGCTGCACGACGCCGGCCATCGCCCGCGGCTCGAGCGCCTGCACGAGCAACGCGCGCATCGCCGCGATCATCGTCGAAGGGTCGGCGTGCAGCCGCCAGGTCACGCTGTCGGGACCGAACAGACCGACGTCCATCGCAGCCATCAGTCTCGGGGCGTCTCCTCGATCCGAACCGAGTGCATCACGTCGCCCACCTGCGTCTCTTGGGCGACGTCGATGCCGTCGACCACGTAGCCGAAGAGGTTGTACGCCTTCTGCAGCTTGCGAGTGCAGTCGTCGACGCAGATGAAGAACTGTGACCCGTTCGTGTCGGGCCCTGCGTTGGCCATCGCCACCGCGCCGAGCGTGTACTCGCCGCGCACCGGCTCGTCGCCGAACCGGTAGCCCGGGCCGCCGCGTCCTGTTCCCTCCGGATCGCCGCCCTGGATCACGAACTCGGGGACGACCCGGTGGAAGGTGAGCCCGTCGTAGTAGCCACGGCGGGCGAGGGCGACGAAGTTGTTCACCGTGTTCCGCGCCAGCTGCGGGTCGAGCTCCATCGTGATTGTGCCCCGGTCGGTCGCGATCGTGGCCCGGTAGATGGCGTCGTCGTCGATCTCGTGCTCGGGGGGCTCTGCCATTACGGGGGCACCGTACCCGCGCCGCCCGGCGGAGCGGCGGTTTGCGCCAGCGCATTTCGGGCTTGGGTTGCGAACTGGCCGTCGGGCGCGAGCACGAGATAGCGCTGGAACTCACCGACGGCGGCGTCGACCTCGTTGAAACCCTCGAGCAGGAGCACACCTCGGTAGAAGTGCGCATCGGCGTGGTTGGGATCGGCCTGCACCGCCCGGTCGAGCAGAGTGCGGGCGCCGGTGACGAGCTGGCGCTGCGCATCGGGGCTGGGCACCTGCCCCGCGACGATGAAGCGGACCCGGCCCGCGTTGGCCAGCGCGTCGGGGTTGTCCGGCGCGACCTTGACCGCCTCGTCGAGCTGCTTGAGCGAGCCGACGATGTCGCCCTTTTCCTCCAGGAATCGCGCCAGCGCGAGCCGGGCGCCGGCGTCCTTCGGGTTGGCGCGCACCGCCTCCTCCAACCGCGATTGCCGCTGATCCCGGCTCGGCGACGCGGTCGGGGAGTTCCCGGACGACGTCTGACCGGGAAGGCGGGCGCCGAGGGCGGCGGCGAGCGTCACCGCCGCCAGCGCCGCGAACGCGACGATCGCGCCGATGACGAGCCCCTGCCGCCGCCACCGGACGGGCGGCGCCGCCGGGCGAGCGTCGACACCGTCACGCAGGGCGCGGATCGCGGCAGCAGCGCGGGCGGTGTAGTCGTCGTGCAGCTCGCGGTACGACTCGTCGTCGATGTTGCCCGCTGACCGTTCGGTTTCGAGGTCGTCGAGCGACTTGAGGAGGAAGTCACGCTCGCGTTCGAGCTCCTGCCGCTCGTCGGGATCGACCCGGGTGCTCATGGCCGGGCGCGCTGGACGAGCTGGCGGTCGGCGTCGGTCGGGCGCAGATGCGGCTCGCGCCGCCAGCGCCGCAGCGCGAGCACCAGCCCGCCGCCGCCGAGCACGACCGCGGCCGCGGGAAGCCCCCACACGAGGATGCCGAGCCCGCCACCCGCGGGCTTGAGGAGGATCGACTCGCCGAACTTGTCGATGTACGCCTGGCGGATCTCGGCGTCGCTCTCGCCGGCGGCGACGCGGCGTCGGATGTCGGCCCGGGCTGCGCGTGCGGTCTCGGTCGAGCTCTGTTCGATCGACTGGCCTTCGCAGTCGGGGCAGCGCAGCTCGGAGCTGAGGTTGCGCACGCGGCTGGCGTCGGACTCCGTGCCGCCCCGAGGCCAGGCGACGATCGCCAGCGTGACCACGACGACGCCGGCGAGCGCGATCCACGCCAGCGCGCGGCGGCTCACGGCTGCCCCCCGGCGGCGCGGTACATCGTCTCGAGCTGGGCAACGCTCGATGGACCGAAGTTCGAGGCCGCGATCACCCCGTCCGGGGAGATCGCGTACGTCTCGGGCTGGCCGCGGGTGCCGAAGTCGAGCGCGGCGCGCCCGCCCGGGTCGAACGCGACCGTGTACGGGACGCCCTCCTCCTCGGCGTAGGCGCGCACCGCCGACTCGGTGTCGTCGCGCACGATGCCGATCATCACGAAGCGCGGGTCGGCGGCGTGACGGCCCTGGAACGCAACCAGCGCCTGGTGCTCCTGCAGGCACGGCAGACACCACGAGTTCCAGAAGTTGACGACCACGACCTTGCCGGCCAGGTCACTCGATCGGACCTGGTTGCCGTCGAGAGTGGGGAGGTCGAAGCTCGGCGCGTTCTTGCCGACGAGGTGGCTCCGGTTGGTGTCGGCGCGGGGATCGGTCCCGACCTGGGTCGCGAGCACCACTGCCAGCATGGCCACGAAGGCCCCGGCGGCGAGGGCGATCCAGCGCGCCCGGTGCCTCACGTGAGCGCGCCCTCACGCTCGCGCAGCGCGGGCTCGACCGGCACCGGCTCCTTCTCTTCCGCGGGTCGCGCGCGGCGTCGCAGACTCGGGGACAGCGCGACCAGCGTGCCGAGCGCCATGACTCCCCCGCCGACCCACAACCACACCACCATCGGATTGACCGCCACCCCGATCGTCACCCGGCCCTGCTCGTTCGGCGACGAGACCAGCGTGAGGTACACGTCCTCGCGCAGCCCGGTTCGCACCGAGGGCGTGCCGATGCCCTGGGCCGCGTTCCGGAACGTGGAGATCGCAGGCGCGTACGTGCCGAGGTCGTCGCCGCCCCGCTTGATGCGCACGTCGGCCAACACCGTGTTCTTCTGGCCGGTGCGCTTCTCGTTGGACCCGAGGTACGTGAGCGTGTAGCCGCGCACGCTGGCCGACTGCCCCGCTGTCAAGCGCACCTCGCGTTTGGTGGAGTAGGCGGACGACGCCGCGATCGCTATCGCCGCGATCACGACGCCGACGTGCACGACCAGCCCCCCATACAGGCGAGGGTTGCTCCGCACCGCGCGCACGAGCGCGGTCGGCCACGCCTCGCTCGACGCCCGCCGGCGGCCGCGCGCACCGACGACGAACTGGCGCACGATGCCGGCTACCGCGAACGCGCCGAGTCCGAAGGCGAGCACCTGCGCGAGCTCGCGCGCGCCGAGCGCGACCGCGACGACCATCGTGAGCGCGCCCGCCCACGCCGACACAAGCAATCGGTCGCGCAACACTTCTCGGCTCGTCGTCCGCCACGGCAGGGCGGGCGCCGCCGCCATGAGGAACAGCAGCGCGAGACCGATTGGCGTCGTCATGCGGTCGAAGTACGGCTCGCCAACCGACAGCTGGCGACCCTGGAGCGCCTCGGCGATCAGCGGGTACACGGTGCCGAGCAAGACCACGAACGCGAGCGCGGCGAAGAGCAGGTTGTTGGTGAGGAACGCCGACTCGCGTGACACGGGCGAGTCGATCCGGCCCGGCGCGCGCAGCCGGTCGCCGCGCCATGCGATGAGCCCAATACCGGTGGCGGCGACCACGCCGAGGAACACGAGCAGGGTCGGCCCGATCGCCGACTGCGTGAAGGAGTGGACGGAGTTGAGGATCCCGGAGCGGGTGAGGAAGGTGCCGAGGATCGTGAGGCAGAACGTCGCGATCACCAGCGACAGGTTCCACACGCGCAGCATCGCCCGGCGTTCCTGCACGATCACCGAGTGAATGAACGCCGTCGCCGTCAACCACGGCAGCAGCGACGCGTTCTCGACGGGGTCCCACGCCCAGTACCCACCCCACCCGAGGACCTCGTAGCTCCACCACGCGCCGAGGATGATGCCGACAGTCAGGAAGCCCCAGGCGACGAGCGTGGCCCGACGCGTCTCGGCCAGCCAGCCTTCGCCGAAGCGGCCGGTCACGAGCGACGCGATCGCGAACGAGAACGGCACGGTGAAGCCGACGTACCCGAGGTAGAGCATCGGCGGGTGGAACGCCATGAGCGGGTGGTTCTGGAGCAGCGGGTTCGGGCCCTGCCCGTCGGCGGGCGCGGTGGCCAGCGTCTTGAACGGGTTGGCCGGGCCGAGCATGAGACCGAAGAAGAACAGCGCAACGACGAGCCCGACGAGCGTGGCCCACGCGACGAGCGGGTCGTTGGCGCGGTGACGGAACTTGTGGGCGGTGAACGCGAGGAAGCCACCGAGCACGACCGCCCACAGAAGGATGGAGCCCTCGAGCGCGGCCCACAGCCCGGTGATCGTGTACAGCAACGGCGTGGCGCGCGCGTTGTTGTCGGCGACGTACTTGATCGAGAAGTCGTGCGTCAGCAGCGCCCACTCCATCACCGCTGCTGCGAGCACGGCCGCGGCCAGCACCACGAAGACGTAGCGCCGGCCGGTGCGCAAGAGGCGCTCGTCGTGGCGGGCGAGGCCGACGGCGAGCGTGCCGACCCCCAGCACGGCGCCGCTGGTGCCGAGCGCGAGCGCGAGGACGCCGAGTGAGGCTTTCACTGGTTCGTCCCGGTGGTCTTGACCTCCGGCGGCTTGTACTCGTTGCCGTGCTTGATGAGGATGCGGTCCGAGTCGAACGCGGCGCCGCTGCTCCAGTTGCCCTCGCACACGACCGGCGCGCCTTCCTTGAACAGCTCCGGGGGGTCGCCGCGGTGCACGACCGGGATCGTCTTCTTGCCGTCGGTGATGTCGAAGCGCACGCCTTGCCTGGTTTCGGCGATCGTGTCGGGCACGACGGCACCCGCGACGCGCAGCCGGTTGTCGCCTTCGCTCGAGCGCTGCGCGACCGCCTCCGAAACGGTGCGGAAATACACGACGTTCCTCGATAGCACGACTGCGAGCACGATGATCGTGATGATGGCGGCGGCGCAGATCGCGGCGGCGATGATCGCCCGTCGTTTCGTGCGGGAGCGCCGGGGCGTGGGAGTTGGCGCCGGCAGCGGCGCGGTATCGGTCGTGGTCACGGGGTCGGGCTCTGGCCCGGCGGAAGGCTGCGCCGGGCCCGACGCGTGCGACGCACGATCGATGCCCAGTACGCGGCGAGCACCGCGGCCGTGAGCGCCCAGCCGGTGACGACGTAGCCGGCGTCGGTCATCGACGTGCCCCCGAGTCGACGAGCTCGTCCGACCCGCCGGGGGCGCCGCCGTCGCCGGAAGCGACGCGCTCGGCGATGGCCTGCGTCAGCTCGCGCTCCTCGCGCCCCTCTTCGAGCGCTTCGAGGCGGTAGCGACGGTCCAGCAGATAGACGTAGACGAGCGTGAACGCGAGCACGCCCCAGAAGAGCGTGAACGCCATCGTCCCGTGGATGTTCGCCTTCAGCTCCTCGTTGAACACGGTCCCTTCCTGGTGGAGGGTGCGCCACCAGTCGACCGAGAAGTGCACGATCGGCACGTCGACGAAGGCGATCAGCGCCGCGATCGCGCAGCGGGTGGCACGACCGGGACCGGGAATGCGCCGGAGCGCGAGGTACCCGACGTACAGAAAGAAGAGGACGGCGGTCGTGACGAGGCGAGCGTCCCACGCCCACCAGATCCCCCATACTGGCCGGCCCCACAGCGAGCCGAGGACCAAGGTGAGGCCGGTGAACACGACGCCGATCTCGGCCGACGCTCCGGCGATGCGGTCCCACACCGCGGACCGGGTGCGCGGCCACAGGTAGAGCGCGGAGCCGAGGGCGGTAACGCCGAAGGCGAGGTACGCGAGCCACGCCGCCGGCACGTGCAGGTACATCAGACGCTGGGCGTCGCGCTGGACAGCGTCGGGCGGCGCCACCCAGAGGCCGAGCACCGCGAGGACGGCGAGCGCGACGAGCGCGGACCAGCCGAGCACGGTGGCGAGCCGCCGGTTCAGCAGGGCGTAGCTCTGACCGGGGTCGTCGGCGGAGCCGATCATGTCTCCTCCAGGAGCGGGCCGAAGGCCAGCATCCCGATCGTCGTGTACAGGACGGCGAACAGCGCGAGCAGCGCCACCCACGGCCACCCGTCTGCGGGTGTGCCCTCGAGCCCCGCCTCCCACGCCCGCGTCGCCCCGAGCATCACCGGGGCCACGACCGGCAGCAGCAAGAGCGGGACGAGCGTCTCGCGCACGCGCAAACCCGCCGCCAGAACGCCGTAAAGGGTACCGGTGGCGGCGATGCCGGCGGTCGCGGCAACGCCGGCGGCGAGGAGGAGTCCGAACGAGCGGAGCTCGACGTCGTAGAGGAGGGCGACGCCGGCGCCGAGCACGACCTCGAGGACGACGAGCTCGGTGGCAATTGCGCCCGCCTTCCCCAGGAAGACCGCGCTGCCGTCGAGCCCGGAGAGGCGCAGGCTGTCGCGAGCCGCGTTCTCGGCCTCGACCGCGAAGGCGCGCGACACGGCCAGCAGCGCCGCGAGCAGCACCGCCACCCAGAACAGCCCCGGCGCGACGCGCGGTAACACGCCGCGGCTGGGATCGAGCGCGAACGCGAACAGCAGTACGACGACGACCCCGAACGGCAGCACCTGGTAGAGCGTCACCCGCGACCGCGCCTCGATGCGCAGGTCCTTCCCCGCCACGAGCAGCGCCTCCCGCCACAGGTTCATTGCGACACCGCTTCCTTCTCGGTTTTGGCGTCGTTCAACCCCAATAATTCGGGGTGTGCGACGCCAAAATCTTTGGTGACCCCGCCGGCGAGGACGACTTCGCGGTGTGCAAGCGCGCGTGTGCGGTCGAGCTCGTGGGAGGCGAGGATCACGGTGCGGCCTTCGGCGGGCGACGAGGCAACGACGGTGTCGAGGACGGCGCGGCCGGCGGCGTCCAACCCGGCGTGGGGCTCGTCGAGCAGCAGGAGCGGGGGCTCGCGCGCCAGCGTGACGGCCAGCGCCAGCCGCCGCCGCTGACCGGCCGAGAGCCGGCCGTGCACGACGTCAGCCTGGCCGACGAGACCTACGCGCTCCAGCGCGGCGTCGGATGCGCTCGCGTCACGACCGGCAGCGCGCGCCGCGAAACGGAGGTTCTCGCGCACGGTCAGGTCGTCGTAGCAGCCGGTCTCGTGGCCGAGCAGTCCGATCGCGCGGCGCGCGCCGCCGCGGTCGACGGACAGATCGTGGCCCAGCACCTCGGCCGTGCCGCCGTGCAATCGGTGCAGGCCGGCGAGCAGGCGCAGCAGGGTCGTCTTGCCCGAACCGTTCGCGCCGGAGAGCAGCACGACCTCACCGGCCTCGACGTCCAGGTCGACGCCGGCCAGCGCCGGGAACCGACCGAGCAGACAAACCGCGGACCGTAGACGGACGACGAGGGGCATACAGCCTCCACGGGCTTCACCCCGGGTGGGTGGAAAGACGCACGAAGAGTGTACGAAGAGCCCTCTGACCTGGGCGAACCGCGTTGATTGCAACGGATAGGACAAAGCCGCCCACTACCCTCTGCCGTCGTGCGCACCGTGGTCAGGGCGGTCGGCCGTGTCCTCATCACGGTCGGGCTGCTGATCCTCTTGTTCGTCGCATACCAGCTGTGGGGCACGGGCATCTACGAGTCCCGCGCCCAATCGGACCTCCAGGACAAGTTCGATCGTCAGATCGCGACGAGCCCGTCGACGACAATCACCTCTCCTGCTTCTCCGTCGACGACCGCTCCGACCACGACCACCTTTCCCTCGCTGACCACGACGAGTGCTCCGACCACGACGACCGCGCCCGCTACCACGACCGCGCCCCCGACCGCGCAGCCACCGGCCGAGGGCGACCCCGTCGGGGTCATCACCATCGACAAGATCGGCGTCGACAAGGTCGTGGTCGAGGGCACGAGCGTTCCCGACCTCCGCAAGGGCCCGGGCCACTATCAGGGGTCCCCGCTGCCCGGGCAGGTCGGCAACGCCGCCATCGCCGGTCACCGGACCACGTACGGCGCGCCGTTCGGAGACCTCGACCAGCTGACCGGGCCGAAGGGCGGGAAGCGCGGCGACACGATCTCGGTCCGCACGGTGACGGGGACATGGCGTTACGAGCTCACTCAGGATCCCTTCGCCGTCAGTCCGAGCCAGATCGAGGTCCTCGATCCCGTTCCCGGGATAGCGACCCTCACGCTGACCACCTGCAACCCCAAGTACTCGGCGTCGGAGCGCTTGATCGTGAAGGCGCAACTGACCGGGCAAACTCCGCTCCCGGCGCCCGACGCGCAACCGAAGCTCGTGCTCGACACCGGCCTCTCCGGAGGCAGCGAGTCGCGGACGCCGGCGTACCTCTGGGGGTTGATCGCGGCGGCCGTCGGCGGCCTGTGGTGGCTGGTGTTCCACCGCTACCCGCGCTGGACCACGTGGTTCGGCGGCGCGATCCCGTTCCTCGTCGTGCTCTTCTTCTTCTACACCTACCTCGAGCGCGTCCTGCCCAACAATTACTGACTCACGCGCGCAGTGGCGCGGACGTGAGCTCACGCACGCCGTCCTCCAACTGCACCTGTGCCGCGAACCCCAGTTGTGAGCGTGCGCGCTCCGTCGACGCGAAGACATGCCGTACGTCGCCGATGCGGTAGCCACCGACGACCTCCGGCGGCGGAGACCCGTCGCCCGCCGCTGCCACCATCGCGGTAGCCAGGTCCAGCACGGTGCGCGGCGTCCCACTGGCGACATTCAGCGCGCCGAACGCGGGCGGGTCGGCGCCGAGTGCGAGGACGTTGGCGTGGGCGACGTCGCCGACGTGGACGAAGTCGCGCCGCTGCATCCCGTCCTCCAGGACGCGCGGCGCCCGGCCGGCGGCGACCGCGCTGCGGAAGATCGCTGCGACCCCGGCGTAGGGCGTGTCGCGAGGCATACGGGGCCCGTAGACGTTGTGGTACCGCAACGCGGTGACCGGAAGCCGATGCTCTCGCCCGAAGGCGAAGCACAGGTGCTCCTGATGCAGCTTCGTGGCGGCGTACACGTTCTGCGGGTCGGCGGGCGCGTCCTCGGGAACCGCCTCCGGAAGCAATGTCCCGCCGCACGTCGGGCACACCGGATCCCACGCGCCACGATCGAGGCGCGCCGGGTCGCGGCCGCGGGGCCGGACGAGGCCGTGCCGGAGGCAGCGGTACCGGCCCTCGCCGTACACGACCATGCTGCTCGCCAGCACCAGGCGGCCGCGGAAGCCCTGCTCGTGGAGCACGGACAGCAGCACGGCGGTCCCGGTGTCGTTGTGGCTCACGTACGCGGGCGTGTCGGCGAAGTCGACGCCGAGACCGACCATCGCCGCCTGGTGGCACACCGCATCCACCCCCGCGGTCGCGGCGGCCAGCGTTTCGGCGTCGCGCACGTCGCCCTGGTGATACTCGAGCTCACCTGCGGGTGCGCCGAGGGGCTCGATCGCGTCGAGCACGCGCACGTCGTGGCCGGCGGCGACGAGCGCGTCCGCCACATGCGAACCGATGAACCCCGCCCCGCCGGTGACGAGGACGCGCACTTATCCGCGACCAGGAAGCGGTAGACGGACCGTGAACCGGCAGCCGCCGTTCTCGTTGCGAACGGTGATGTCGCCGCGATGGGCCTCGACGAAGCGGCGGGCGATCGCGAGCCCGAGCCCGGCGCCGACGTCACCCGGCGTACGCGCGGCGTCACCGCGGAACGCGACCTCGAACACGCGAGGAAGGTCCTTCTCGGGAATGCCACCGCCCGTGTCGACCACCGACACGTACGCGCCCGTATCGTCGTGGCCGGCCTCGACCATCACGGTGCCGTCGCTCGGCGTGTGCCGGATCGCGTTCTCGAGGATGTTGCGGAGCGCCCTCAGCACCTCTGACGCCGAGACCTCGAGCTCGGCCGGCGGGCCATCAAGACGCCCCTCCAAGCGCACACCCTTGGCAGCGGCGATCGGCGACGCGCCGGCGACGGCATCCGAAACCAGGTCGCCGAGCGAGACCCGCTCCATCTGCAGCTCGAGGACACCGGCCTGGGCGCGACTCAGCTCGAAGAGGTCGTCGACCAGCTCGGCGAGCCGGTCGGCCTCGCGTCGCAAGGTCGTGTAGTAGCGCGCGACCGTTTCCGCGTCTTCGACGACGCCGTCCTCGAGCGCCTCGACGATGGCGCGGATGCCGGCGAGCGGAGTGCGCAAGTCGTGCGACACCCAGGCGACGAGCTCGCGCCTCGACGCGTCGAGCGCCTGCTCGCGCGACCGCGCCTGCTCGAGCCGCTGCGACGTGAGCTCGAGCTCCCGGTGCAGGCGGGCGAGCTCTTGTGGCGTGTCAGGACCGGGCGCGGCGGGTGCAGCGTCGCCGTCACCGATACGCCGGGCGACGGCGACGAGCGCCTCGCTGGCGGCGCCGACGCGGCGGCCGAGGACGAGCGCGCTGGCAACGCCGACGGCTCCGGACGCGATCAGCATGACGTCGAGTGCCCAGACGTCGTGTCCGGACAGGAACATGGCCCGAGCACCCGCCCACGCGCTGACGCCGACGGCCGCCATCGCGGCGACTGCCACCGCGGCCGCCTGGGCGCCGAGGCTTCGTCGGCGGAGGGCGCGCAACACGAGCGCGCCCGCGATCGCTGCCACCGCCGCCGTTCCTGCGGCCAACAGGACGAGCTCGAGCGTCTCGTTCATGGGTCGAACCGGTAGCCGACGCCCCAAACGGTCGTGATGCGCCGGGGCGCCGAGGGGTCGTCTTCGATCTTCTCGCGCAGGCGCCGGATATGAACGGTCACGGTCGAGGTGTCACCGTAGGTGTAGCCCCACACGCGCTCGAGCAACTCGTCGCGACGGAACACTTGCCGAGGCTGCCGGGCAAGGAACGCGAGCAGCTCGAACTCGCGAGCGGTCAGCGTCGCGAGCTCCCCGCGCACGCGCGCTTCACGCGCTCCGAGGTCGATCGCGAGCCCGTCGTACTCGAGCATGCCGGTCCGGTCGGTCTCCTCGAGCGGCGACCCAGCGCGCCGCAGCACCGCCTTCACCCGCGCTGTGAGCTCACGCGGCGAGAACGGTTTCGACACGTAATCGTCGGCGCCGAGATCGAGGCCGAGGACGCGGTCCTCTTCGGAGCCGCGAGCGGTGAGCATCACCACCGGGATCGGAGCGCGCGCACGCAGGCGCCGGCACACCTCGAGCCCGTCGAGTCCGGGGAGCATGATGTCGAGCACCACGAGGTCGGGAAGCTGGGCGTCGGCGCGAGCGAGCGCCTCGCGACCGTCGGCGACCGACTCCACCGTGAATCCCTCGCGCTCGAGGTACCGGGTGGCGACCTCGGCGACCGTCGGATCGTCCTCGACGATCAGGACACGTGCCGGCGCGTCGGTCACCACGGGATCTTCACCACGCTTGTCACAACGATCGCGGTCGCGGCTTGCATCCCGAGCCATGCGCTCGTGGTGCGGCGGCGGCCCATGCTCAGGGCCGCACCGGCGGGAAGGAGCCACACCGCGAACGGCAGCCAGATGCGCTCGACCTCGCCCTTCGACATCCCACTCATCATCGCGAGTCCGACGGCGAGAAGCCCGCCGCCCACCAGCAACCACAGCCTGCGATCACGCAACCGGGTGAGCGAGACGGCGAACGCGGGGCCGAGCACGATCGCCAATGCGGCCGCGTTGCTTACGAGGAATTCGGCGTACGGGCGGCGCGACCCGACGCCGGCGAAGTACCGGTCGCGGGTCGCCAGTAACCCCGCCACCCATGAGAACCCGGCGGCGAGGAATCCCAGGGCGACGGGGAGTGCGCCCGCGCCCGCCAGTACGAGGGGACGGAACCGCCGTCGATGCCATGCGACGACCAGCGGCACCACCGCCAGCAGCACGAGCCCGTAGGACAGGAAGACCGTGACGCCGAACAGCAGGCCACCGGCGAGAGCCAGCACGTCGGATTGCGGCCGGCGGGCACCCGTCGCGAGCACGATCAGGGCAACCGCCGATGCGCCGACTCCGGCGTAGAAGGCGTCGGCCGTCGAGGCGATCCAGATCGCGGCGGGCGCCAGCGCGACGAAGGGTGCAGCCCGTCGGGCCCACGTCTCGTCCGCGACGTCGCGCACCGTGACCAACACCGCCGGGACCGCGGCGACGCCGCCGCCGATGCACACCACGGCCGCCCAGCCCGACCCGCCGAGCCCGATGCGGTCGAGGCCCCACAGGAGCAGCAGCATCCCCGGCGGGTGCCCTTGCACGTGCGTGCCGTAGTCGCGGAGATGATCGGCGAAGGTGGAAAGGAACACGCCCGGCGAGCCGACTTTCGGTACATCGGCCAAGTACTCGGGGCGATACTCCAGCGGCCACGTCAACGCATGCGCGCCGTCGACGAAGGCGAGCGCGATCGCCCATACGGCCGCGACGGCGGCCGCGCCGAGGAGGAGGTGGCGGAAACTGACTCTTCGCGCCGCCACTGGGCCGGCAACCGCCACGAGCGCGCCGACCGCAACGGCGGCGAGGGCCCGAGGCGTGACGCGCAGGTCGAACGCGCCGACGAGCGGCGCGGCATCGAGCTTGATGTCGGTTCCCCTCGCATGAACCCGCTCGATGAGTACGTACGCGAACGCGATGAGCGCTACCCAGACCATCAATGCGCACGCCTCAGATGTGAACGCGCGCCGCGGGTCGACCTCGCGGGTGGTCGGGCGCGACACGGTTGCGATGTCGGTCACGCCGCTGGCCATGGTCGGAACATACCGGCGATGCCGCGCACACAAGCTCTGAACCCGCGCGAGTTTCGAAGATCGTAAGCACCTGCATCGTTGTGTTCTGACGGCGCGTGGGTACCGTCGCTACTGATGCCCGAAGTCGTGCTACCCGTCCTCGACGAGGTTGACGCGCTCCCGATCGTGCTGGCGCGTATGCCAAATGGGTACCTGCCCATCGTCGTCGACAATGGCTCGACTGATGGTTCCGCGGGCGTGGCGCTCAGTTTGGGTGCGCGCGTCGTCGAGGAACCTCGGCGCGGGTTTGGCGCCGCATGTCTGGCCGGATTACGCGCCGCGACGAGCGACGTCGTCTGCTTCATGGACTGTGACGGTTCCCTCGACGCCGGCGAACTGCCGCTCGTTGCCGCACCCGTGGTGGAAGGCGCGGCCGACTTGGTCCTTGGCGCGCGCTGCGGGACCGGTGCCGGCGCGTGGGCGCTGCACTCGCGGGCGGCCAACCGCGTTCTCGCCGGCCTCATCCGGTGGCGCGCCGGCGTGCGGGTGTCTGACCTCGGGCCGATGCGGGCCGCCCGCCGTGATGCGCTCCTCGGTCTCGGGCTCGTCGACCGGCGCTTCGGCTGGCCGTTGGAGATGGTCCTGCGGGCCGCCGCCGCCGGCTGGCGGATCGTCGAGCTCCCTGTGTCTTACGCGCCCCGGGTCGGACGGTCGAAGGTCACCGGCACGGTCCGCGGGACAGCCCGCGCGGTCTTCGACATGGCGAGGGTGATGCGTTGACCATCATCGTGCTGGCCAAGGCACCCGTGCCCGGCCGTGTCAAGACACGGTTGTGCCCGCCGTGCGACCCCGATCAGGCAGCGCAGCTCGCGGAGGCGGCGCTCGTCGACACGCTGACTGCCGTCGCGGCCACACCGACTCGGCGCCGTGTGCTGGCGCTCGACGGCAACGCCGGCCCCTGGCTCCGTGCGGGCTTCGAGGTGCTCCCCCAACGCGGTGACGGACTCGACGAGCGCCTCGCGCACGCGTTCACCGATCTCGGCGAAGGCGGACTCCTGATCGGCATGGACACGCCACAGGTCACGCCGGCGTGCCTGCGCGCCGCCCTCCGCGCGCTGCAGGGCGGGCCAGCCGACGCCGTCCTCGGGCCGTGCCTCGACGGCGGGTGGTGGGGCATCGGGCTGCGTGCACCGGACCCCGCCGTGTTCCTCGGCGTCCCGATGAGCACCGCCGGCACCTACGAGGCACAACGCTCTCGCCTCTGCGCGCTGGGTTTGCAGACGCGTCCGCTCCCCGCATTGCGCGACGTCGACGACATGGATGACGCCGTCGCGGTCGCGCGCGACGTGCCGCACAGCCGGTTCGCGAACACACTGCGGAACCTCCGAACACGGGGTCCCGCGCTCGCCGCTCGATGACCGCGTGCTTGCGCGCTACGAGCGGCCACGCGCTCCCGGGCCATGGCAATCGGTGGCTCGGACCACTCACCGTCGAGGATGACGCGGTTCTGGCGCGGGCGGTGCCGCCGGTGCTCGACGTGGGGTGTGGGCCGGGCCGTCACGTCGGCGCGCTCGCCGAGCAAGGAATGGTCGTCCTCGGCATCGACATCACGCCCGCGGCCTTGGACCTTGCGCGCCGCCGCGGCGCGCCGGTGCTGGCGCGCTCGGTGGTCGACCGCATCCCCGGGGCAGGACGGTGGGCTAGCGCGCTGCTCCTCGACGGGAACGCCGGCATCGGCGGCGACCCGGCGACGCTGATCGCCCGCGTCGCGTCACTGTTACGTCCGGGCGGCACGCTGCTCGTCGAGCTGGAACCCCCAGGCTGCGCGGCCAACGCCGAGCTCGTTCGCCTCGACATCGACGGGGTCGAGGGACCGTGGTTCGCGTGGACCGCCGTCGGCGCCGCCGACCTCTCCGCGTACGCGGCCGTGACGGGGCTGCAGCTCGAGGACGTGTGGTGCGCCGGCAGCCGCTGGTTCGGGAGTCTCCGACGTGGCTGAGGCCACCACCCCGCGCGTCTTCACCAGCTCTTTGCGCGACGAGCGCAACGCCGCCATCCTCGGCGTCGCGCTCGGCGTCTCGTTCACGGTGTGCTTCGTCACCGGCGTGCTCTCGCACCTGATCCAGGACCCGCCGAGCTGGTTCCAGTGGCCGTCACGGCCTGCGGGGCTGTACCGCGTCACCCAGGGTGTCCACGTCGCCACCGGCCTCGCGTCGATCCCGCTGCTGCTCGCCAAGCTCTGGCTCGTCTACCCGAAGCTGTTCGCGTGGCCGCCGTTCACGTCGGTCGCGCACCTGGTCGAGCGGCTTGCGATCCTCCCGCTCGTGGCGGGTGGCGTCTTCGAGCTGTTCACCGGTCTCGCCGACACCCATCTGTGGTATCCGTGGCCGTTCAACTTCCGCAGCGCGCACTACTGGGTCGCGTGGATCACGATCGGCGCCCTCGTCGTGCACCTCGGCGCCAAGTGGGCGATCACCCGAGCCGCGCTCTTCACCCGCGCATCGTCGACCGAGGCGCGACCGGCGGATGCAGCCGCCAGTGCGTTCGACCGGCGCACGTTCCTCGCCACGGTGTTCGCAGCCGCCGGCGCCGTCACGGTCTTCACTGTCGGCCAGACGGTGAGGCCGCTCCGCACGCTCGCGTTACTCGCACCGCGCCGACCTGACGTCGGGCCGCAGGGCTTTCCGGTGAACCGCACCGCCGCGACCGCGGGCGTCGTCGAGACCGCTCGCAGCCCGGACTATCGCCTCACGGTCGAAGGCAAGGTGCGCAGACCGCTCACCTTCACGACGGCGGAGCTGCGCGCCCTCCCCCAGCACGAGGCGACCCTGCCGATCTCGTGCGTCGAAGGCTGGAGCACCACCCAGCGTTGGCGGGGCGTGCGTGTGCGCGACCTGCTCGCACGAGCAGGAGCGAGAACCGACGCCGAGGTCCGCGTCCATTCGCTCCAGCGGCGCCGCGCCTACCGCTCCTCGGACCTCAACCGCTGGCACGCCCACGACCCCGACACGCTCCTGGCCCTCGAGGTCAACGGCGAGATCCTCGACCTCGACCACGGGTTCCCGCTGCGCCTCATCGGGCCCAACCGACCCGGCGTCATGCAGACCAAATGGGTCACGAGGCTGGTCGTACGGTGACGGCCCCTCGGTACACCCGCGCGTTTTGGATCGCGCTGCCTATCGGCACCGCGCTCATCGCGTTCGGCGCGGTCGGCCTGGTCCAGGACACGGGGTTGTCGGCCGCCGCCGACGTCGCACGATGGTTCATCGGAGCTGACCTCGCCCATGACTTCGTGCTCGCACCGATCGCGTGCCTCATCGGCTTCGCGGTCACCCGCGCGTTGCCGCGCTGGTGCCGGGCGCCGGTGCAGGCCGCGCTGCTCACGAGCGGCGTCCTGCTCATCGTGGTGTTCCCGGCGTTGCGCGGGTTTGGACGCGACTACGTCCCCGACAACCCGTCCGTCCAGCCCCTCGACTACACGACTGCGACCCTGACCGCGCTCGGTGTCGTGTGGGTCGCTGCCGCGACTTGGCTCGCCGTCCGCGCCGTTCGTGCACGCGTGGCGCGCCCCGCCCGTCAGTCCTGACCGGGAAGGACGTCGACCTCCGATTCGTGCCACACGGGGTGGTCGCCGGCCGTCTCGACGTTGAAGCCGAAGTCGTAGACGAGCTCCCCGCCGTACACAGCACCGAACGAAACGAGCCCACCGGCGATGATCGACAGGATCATGACGAGCGGCGTGGTCGCGACGTGATTGCTCCACTGGAACAAGCGGATCACGATGTCGACGATGACGATCGCGGTGACCGTGAGCATGACCGTCATGTGCCAGTTCGCCGTGCGGCGGGCTTGGTTCCCGGGCTCGGTGGACCGCAGCCAGTCCCAGAAGCCGGTGAGCGCGGTAGCGAGTGACACGATCGCGCCGGCGATGATCACGTGGGTGCCCGAGACGAAGAAGTCCCGACCGATGGTCGAGTCGTCGCCGGCGATCCGCGAGATCACGTCGAACACCGCGACGAGCAGGTAAGCCGTCACGGGGAAGTCCGTCAGCGGCGGATGAAACGGCTTCCCGGCCCACCCTCGCAGGCCCTTGAACTTCCTCCCCCGGAACGTGAGACCCGGGCGGATCGAGTACCAACGTCTCATGGCTCCCCCTTGTTGCGCGACCGGACGAGCCGAATTCTCACACGCGCGGCGCGTGCCCCGCAGGTACCGTGCGAAGGTGGCCCGACACATCCGGCTCCGCGAGTTGCTGGTCGGCGTCGAGGGTCTGGCCCTGTTCCGCCGGCTCGTGGAAGACGACGACGCGACCGCGGAGGCGCGCATCGACGAGGTGCGGCGCATCGTGGGAACCGACGAGGAAACGACGTTCGGCCTCGGAGCCGACGTCCCCGAGCTCGACCCGCGCGCCGGCTACGCCCGGTGGGCGGCGACCTACGACCGTCCAGGCAACCCGCTGATCACTCTGGAGCAGCCGGTCGTCTGGGAGCTGCTGGACGCGTTCCCACCGGGCCGTGCCCTCGACGCTGCCTGCGGCACCGGCCGTCACGCCGCGCACCTGGCGGAACGGGGGCACGAGGTGGCAGGCGTGGACGGGTCTCCCGAGATGCTGGAGCTGGCGCGCGGCAGGGTCCCCGAGGACGTGCGATTGCGCGAGGGTGATCTTCATGCGTTGCCGGTGGACGACGGCGAGTTCGACCTCGCCTTGTGCGCGCTGGCGCTGGGTCACTGTGACGAACTGCGCGCACCGGTCGCCGAGCTCGCCCGCGCCGTCCACTCCGGCGGCGCCGTCGTGCTGTCCGACCTGCACCCGGCGATGTCGGTCGCGGGTGGCCAGGCGCTCTTCGAAGGCGCCGACCGCAGCCTCGCTTTCGTGCGCGAGCACGTGCACCTTCACGGCGAGTACCTGGAGGCGTTTGCGGACGCCGGGCTCGACGTGGTTCGCTGCCTCGAGCCGCGCTTCGGACCGGAGGAAGCCGGTATGCAGGGCATGGCCGCGCAGTTCATCCCGGAGGCGACGCGCGCCGCGTTCGTCGGCCTGCCCGGCGCGCTGATCTGGCAGCTGAGGCGTAGCTAGCTGTAGATCCCAGGCACGTTGGTCAGGCGGCGTTGAGCCGCGAGGCCGGTGGTCGGTGACCGAGGGCACCGTGGGGTCGTCGGTGGTTGTAGTAGTCGAGCCTGGGGCTGAGTGCCAGAGCGCGTTGCGCGCTGGTCTGGTAAGCGGCCGCGTAGGCCCATTCGCGTAGCAGCGTTTGGATGAAGCGTTCCGCTTTGCCGTTGGTGCGGGGCCGATTTGGGTTGGGTTCGGAGGTGGCGGAGCCTCAGTTGCCGGCAGGCGGCAGCGAAGTCATGGGAGATGTAGCAGCTGCCGTTGTCCGTCATCACTTCGCGCAGGTGCACGCCTCGTTCCGCGAACCAGGCGACGACGCGCTGAAGGAAGTCGACCGCTGAGCCTTTGCGTTCGTCGTCGAGGATCTCGACGTAGGCGAGGCGAGTGCAGTCGTCCACGGCGACGTGGACGAACTCCCAGCCCGTCTTCCGTGACCTCCAGCCCGGCACTCCGCGGCCAGTCACGCGATGTCCGGGCCGGTCGAAGCGACCGAGCTTCTTGACGTCGAGGTGCACGAGCTCGCCGGCGTGGCGGCGGCAGTAGCGGTTGGGCGGCTCGGGTAGCTCCAGGCGACTGAGGCGGTTCAGACCCAGGCGTGCGAGGACCGCCCCGACGGTCGACACTGCCATCTTGAGGTCGGCCGCGATACGAGTCGAGGTGAACCGCAGCCGCCGGAGGCGCTCGATCAGCGCCTCGACGCTCTTGGGGGTGCGGCGCGACACCCGCTTCGGTGCCGACGAGCGGTCGAGGAGCTGAACGTCGCCGGCGCGCCACCGAGCCAGCAAGCGATAGACGGTCCGTTCACTGACCCCGAACGAGGCCGCGACATCACCGACCTTCCAATGCTGCTCGAGCACACGAGCAACCACCAGACGGCGATTCGACGGGACGAGCTTGGCGTTACCGTGAAGATGCACCGGGCCCCTCCTTGGGACTGTTGGCGTTAGGCACCTTCAGTCTCCAAGGAGGCCCGGGCTGACGAACGTCTTTGGGATCTACAGCTAGCTCAGCGTCCCTCGAAGCGCGGGGCGCGTTTCTCGGTGAACGCGGCCAGGCCTTCCTGGAGGTCACGGCTCCCGAACGCGCGGGCTTCGAGGGCACGCATCTCTGTCCCACCGGCGCGGTCGACGCCGCCGAGCACGATGTTGAGCGCTCGCTTGTGCCCCTGAACCGTCAGCGGCGCGAGAGCGGCGATCTCGGTTGCGAGCTCGAGCGACGCGGCGAGGGCGTCGTCGGCGTACCGCTGCACGAGGCCCACGTGGATCGCGTCATCGACGTCGAACGTGCGCGCCGTGAGCAGGAGGTCGCGTGCAGCACCCTGGCCGACGAGCGCAGCGAGCCGGTGCACGTTCGCCGGGCTCAGGAACACGCCGAGGCGGGCGGCAGGGATCGAGAACGTCGCGTTCGGCGCGGCCACGCGCACGTCACACGCCACCGCTAGCTGCAGACCGGCGCCGATGGCGGCGCCGTTGATCGCCGCCAGCACTGGCGCCGGGTAGTCGACGATCGCGTCGAGGAGCCGGTCGAAGGCAGGACGGAACGTGTCACCCCCGCCGGGCTCCGACGCATCCTCGGCCCGCACGACGAGGTCGGCGCCGGCGGAGAAGGCCTGGTCGCCTGAGCCGGTGACCACGACCGCGCGCAGGTCATGGTCGGCTTCGAGGTGCGCGAGCAGTTGCGCGCACAGCTCGGCGTTGAGGGCGTTCCTGCGCTCGGGCCGGTCGATGGTCGCGATCCCGACGAGCTCGCGAACCTCCCACCGGATCATTTGTTCTCCTGTCGCCGTCGCAAGCTCCGGCTTTGCGGCGACGGTCGGCAAAGCCGCCGTCGCCGCGTGTCAGGTCTCGTCGATGATGGCGATGAGGTCGCCTTCTTGCACGACCTGCTCGGGCTCGACGTGCAGCTCACGCAAGACCCCTGGGATCTCGGTCACGACCGGGATCTCCATCTTCATGGACTCGAGGATGACGATCTCGTCGCCCTCGGCGACCATCTGCCCCTCCTCGGCCACGACCTGCCACACGTTCGCCGTGATCTCCGCCCGGATCTCCGCCATAGGGGCGGGACTCTACGTCAGACAGGCAGGACGCCGTGCTTGCGCCACGGCCGCTCGACGCGCTTGGCGCGCGACACCTCGAGGCCGCGCCAGATCGCGTTGCGGGTCTCGGCCGGGTCGATCACGTCGTCGACCTGCGCGTGCCCGGCCGCAATGTAGGGGTCGATGTTCTGACGTATCTCCTCAGCGAGTTCGAGGCGTTTCTGGGTCCGCTCCTCCTCGGGGACGGCCTCGATCGTCTTGCGGTGGATGATGTTGACGGCGCCGTCGGGGCCCATCACCGCGATCTCGGCCGTCGGCCAGGCGACGATGAAGTCGGCCTCGTAGGCCATGCCGTTCATCACGAAGTAGCCGGCGCCGTAGCTCTTGCGCATCACCACACTGATCTTCGGGACCGTCGCCTCCGACACCGCGAACAGCATCTTGGCGCCGTGCCGGATGATCCCCTGCTTCTCGACCGCTGACCCGACGATGAACCCGGGGACGTCGTGCAGGAACACGAGCGGGATGCCGAACGCGTCACACATCCAGACGAACCGCGCCACCTTGTCGGCCGCGTTCACGTCGAGAGCGCCGCCCAAGACCATCGGCTGACTGCCGACGATCCCCACCGGCTGACCCCCGACCCGAGCGAGGCCGGTCACGACGTTCTTGGCCCACTCCGGCTTGATCCAGAGGACGTCGGCGTCGTCGACGAGGGCGGTGACGACCTTGCGCATGTCGTAAGCCCGCCGCGGCGCGGTGGGCACGATGTCGTAGAGCTCCTCCACTCGGCGGTCGACCGGGTCGCCGCGCTCCCGCACGGGCGGCGGCTCCTGGTTGTGCGACGGAAAGAAGGAGAGGTACTTGCGGACGATCTCGAGGCACTCCTTGTCATCGGCAACCTCGAGGTCGGCTACGCCCGAGATCTTCGTGTGGACGGCCGAGCCCCCCATCTCCTCCTCCGTGACGTCCTCGCCCACCGCCGCCTTGACGAGGTGCCGGCCGCCGAGCGCCATGGACGACGTGCCCTTCACCATCGGCACGAAGTCGGCGAGCGCGGGGATGTACGCCGTGCCGGCGGCGCAGTGCCCGAGCATCGCCGCCACCATCGGCACCACTCCACTCATCGCGACCTGCTCGCGGAACAGCGCGCCCGCGCCCGCGAATGTCGAGCCGCTCGTCGACTGGATGCGGGCGCCGGCCGAGTCGAGCAGCCACACGAACGGGATGCGCTGACGGATCGAGAGCTCACGGAGACGGGCCATCTTGCGCTCGCCCACCTGGCCCATCGATCCCGCCATCACGGTGAAGTCGTACGCCCCGACGGCGACGGGCCTGCCGTCGATCTCCCCCACACCGGTCACGACGCCGTCGGCGGCGAGGTACCGGTCGCCGAGGCCGGCATCCATGTGGTCGGCGAGCATCGCGTACTCCACCCACGTGCCCGGATCGAGGAGAAGATCGAGGCGTTCCCGCACCGTGAGCTTGCCGAGCGAGTGCTGGCGCTCGACCCGCTCCTGGCCGCCCATGGCGAGCGCGCGGTCACGCCGAGCTTTGAGGTCGCCGACTAGCGGACCCCAATCGTGGACGTCGCCGCCGCCGGTGGCAGTCATGGCGTCATCCTCGCACGGCGAGCACACTCCCCCGATTGCAACTCGGCCCGGCTCACCTTCCCTACCGACCCTTCCACTTCGGCTCGCGCTTCTCCGCGAAAGCGGCGACACCCTCAGCGGTGTCCTCGGACGCGCTCGTCACGGTGAGCATCGCCTGGAGGTACGCGAGGGCGTCGTCGGGATCCATGTCGAGCACGCGGTAGAAGCTCTCGCGCCCCCACCGCATGATGAGCGGCGATTTGGACGCCAGCGACGCCGCGAGCTCGTCGACGGCTTCATCGAGTTTCTCGACGGGTACGACGCGTGTGAGGAACCCGATCCGCTCGGCCTCGGCGGCGTCGACGCGCCGGCCCGTGATCATCAGCTCGAGCACCCGCTTCGCCGGCATCGAGCGGAGCAGCGGGACGGTGATCATGTACGGCCACAAGCCCACGTTGATCTCGGGCGTGCCGAACTGTGCGTCAGCGGCCGCGATCACGAAATCGCAGGCCAGCGCGAGGCCGAACCCGCCCGCGAGTGCATAGCCACGGACACGTGCAATGGTCGGCTTGCCGAGCTCCCAGAGATCGCGGAACAGGGCGGCGAGCATGCCGCGCCCCTCGTGCGCGGCGGCGGCGCCATCGGCGATGCCCCCACTTCCGAGATCGGCGCCGGCGCAGAACGCCTTGTCGCCCGCGCCGGTGAGCACCACCACCCGGACGGCGTCGTCGGCCTTTGCCTCCGTCACGGCGTCTCGCAGGCCCTGCATGACACTGAACGACATCGCGTTTCGCCGCTCGGGCCGGTCGATCGTCACGCGTGCGACCGAACCAGCGATCTCGTAGCGAACGTCCGCCATGAGCAGAATCGTAGAGAGCCGGGAGCAGCATCGCCCGTTGTACCGTGGCGCGCCGTGGGCAGCATCGCCATCGCCGGTGGCGTCGCAATCGCGATCGTGCTCGTGACCCGGGGCAGCCTGCGACAGCTGCTCCAGCTCAAGATCCAGGGCATCTGGATGCTGGTGCTCGCTCTCGGCATCCAGCTCGCGCTCGAGTTCGTCGACCTCCCTAAGGACCGCATTGACGATCTGGGCTTCGGGCTGCTTATGGCCTCGTATGGCCTGCTCCTCGCGTTTTGCTTCGTCAATCTGCGCATTCCCGCGATGTGGATCGTCGGGTTGGGCGTGGCGCTCAACACGCTCGTGATCGGGCTCAACCAAGGAATGCCGACACGCGATCGCGAGGTCACCACCGCTGCGGGTCGTACCGTCGAGCGGCCGATCGAACGGACCGTGAAGCACCGGCCGGAGAGCGACGACGACCTGCTGCCGTTCCTTGGGGACCAGATCGTGATTCCGGACCCGGTCGACGAGGTGATCTCGGTGGGTGACATCGTGCTCGGGCTCGGGATCGTTTCCGTCTGCTACTTCGGAAGCCGTCGTCGCGTTCCGCGCGCGGTCCGCACGGCGCGCCTCCGGGAGCAGGCGCAGCGCAACGAGCTCGGTCGCCGGTCCCGCACCGGTCGGACACGCCGGCGGACGACCAAACCCACACCGGCAACGTCGGGCGAGACCGTCAACGACCCGCTGTGGGCAGAGCTGGAGCCGGCCGACACGCGTCTGTCGAGCGAGGACGGTCCTCGCGAGCCCGCCGCCCACGCCGAGGCGGACGAGGACGAACGTGATGAGCCGCTCTCCGGAAGAGATCGCTAGACGCGCGAGCGCAGCAGACCGCGGCGCGCCAGCACGGTCTCCAGCGCCGCGAGTACCCGGCCGTCGTACGTACCCAGGGCTCCGGTAGAGCTCGTCGAACGCGCTCGAGGCGAGGAAGCGGTCGAGCAGTTCCGCCCCTGCATCGTGGCGATCAATATCGAGACCTCCGGCCTCCGAGCCCACGTGCTGGTGCGGCTGGCATACGACAACGGGGAACGCGCAGGCTCCGCCGAAGGGACAATCGCGGCGGCGTCGCGACCGCGACTGGTCGGGGCGGCAACCCTCGACGCCATCCAGCAACTCGTGCGCGACGCCGACCGCTTCGGCCTCGACAGTGCCCAGATTCTTCGGGTCGGCGCGCACGACGTCGCCATCGTGGCGCTCGTGGCCGTCATGCCGCCGCACGAGGAGGTCGTGTCCGGCAGCGCCACCGTGCATCAGAACCAGGACCCGTCCGACGCTGTCGTTCGTGCCGTCCTCGACGCGACCAACCGGAAGCTGTCTCGGGTCGAGTAACCAGTATCGTCCTCGCGATGGCGCGCGAGGCGGTGCTCTTGTCGTACCGGCTCGGCGGCTCCGACGGCGTGTCGGTCGAAGCAGCGAAGTGGGACTGGGCGCTGCAGTCGCTCGGTTTCACCGTGCGCCGGGTCGCGGGCGAGCGGTGCGACGCCCCCCGGCGTGAAGACGTGGTGTTGCCCGCGTTCGCGATCACCGGTGCCGACAGCGCAAGGCCGAACCCGCAGCAATTGGCGGCCGCGCTCGACGGCGCCGACCTGGTGGTCGCCGCCAACATCTGCTCGCTCCCGATCAATGTCGACGCCGCGGGCGCGGCGCGCGACGCGCTGGCGCGTCATCGAGGCCGCGTGGCTTTCCACCACCACGACCTGCCGTGGCAGCGAGCCGAGCTGGCGGCGGTCCGGGGCTTCCCGCCGGCGCAGCCCGGCGCACTCCACGTCGTCGTGAACGACCGCTCGCGTGAGGGACTGGCTGAGCGTGGCATCACGGCCCACACGATCCGCAACACGTTCGACTTCGACGCCCCGGGCGGGGACCGCGCTGCAGCACGGGCAGCCTTCGGCTTCACCGATGCCGAACTCGTCGTGCTCCAACCGACCCGGGCGATCCCGCGCAAGAACGTGCCTGGCGGGCTGCGCTTCGGCGAGGCGCTGGCCGGGCTGGTCCGCGACCGTCGGGTCGTGTACTGGCTCACCGGCCCGGCCGAAGACGGTTACGGGCCTACCCTCGTAGGCGAGCTGGAGGCGACCGCGCTGCCGGTGACGCTCGGCCGCACCGCCCGCCCGATGGATGCGTATGCCGCCGCCGATGTCGTCGCGTTCCCTTCGACCTGGGAAGGCTTCGGCAATCCGGTGATCGAATCGGCGGTTGCCCGCCGGCCGCTTGCCGCGCTCGGCTACCCCGTGCTGAACGAGATCGTTGCCAGTGGCATGCGGGTCTTCAGCGTCGAGGACCCGGGTGAGGTGGCGGCGTGGCTGGCGTCGCCCGACCCGGTGATGCTCGAGGCGAACCGCGAGCTCGTCCGCCGTGACTTCTCGCTCGCCGACCTGCCGGGCCGCCTGGACGCCGCCTTCGCCGCTGCGGGCTGGAGCTCCTGGTGAGCGCCGACGACCCGATACGCGCCCGCCGCGCTCGCATCGCCCGGATCGTCCGCCACGCCCGCCACGCCGGGTACGCGGCGCTCGCGGTCTCGGTGGTGAGCTTCGCGGTGGCGGCGGCCACCGACTTCCCGGCGCTGGCTGTCGACCTGTCGATCGCGGCGCTGGTCGCCGCGATCGTCATCCTGCCGCTGCCGATCATCCTCGGGTACGGCGTGCGCGCCGCGGAGCGGGAGGAGCAGCGCGGCGGCGGCGGCTTTGCCGACCGCCCGCCGCAAAGCCGGAGCTAGCGACGGCGACAATAGGGGCTGTGAGCGATACCGTTGACCCACCGGTCAAGAAGGACAGAAACGGGGGAACGAGATGCCCAAGGCCGCGGTCTGCAACGCGATCGACACGCCCCTCGAAATCGTCGACGTCGAGCTCCAGGCTCCGAAGGCGAACGAGGTCAAGGTGCGGCTCGGCGCCTCGGGCGTGTGCCACTCCGACCTCTCCGTCCGCAACGGCACGCTGCTCGCGCCGCTCCCGGCCGTGCTCGGCCACGAAGGCGCGGGCGTGATCGAGGAGGTCGGCGAAGGCGTCGCGCATCTCCAGCCCGGGGACCACGTCGTGATCTCGTGGATCCCGCAGTGCCGCGACTGCTACTTCTGCCAAGGCGGACAGGGCCACCTGTGTGACGTCGGCCTGCCCACCATCGCCACCGGCGGCCTGCTCGACGGGACGCCCCGGTTCCTGCGCGACGGCCAGCCACTGCTGCAGATGTCAGCCAGCGGGACGTTCACGGAGTCGACGGTCGTCCCCGCGATCAGCGCGGTGAAGATCGACAAGGACCTCCCGCTGACGGCGGCGGCGCTGATCGGCTGCGGCGTCCTGACCGGCTTCGGCGCTGCCCACAACACCGCCGACATCCGCCAGGGTGACACGGTCGCCGTCGTCGGATGCGGCGGCGTCGGCCTCAACGTGATCCAAGGCGCGAAGTACTCGGGCGCCGAGCGGATCATCGCGATCGACATGGTGGACGGGAAGCTCCAGACGGCGCAGAAGTTCGGGGCCACTGACCTGGTGAACGCGCGCGAGGACGACAGCATCTCGAAGGTCATGGAGCTCACCGATCAGCGGGGCGCTGACGTCGCGTTCGAGGTCATCGGGCTCCAGGCGACGATCGACCAGGCGTTCACCATGACGCGCCGGGGAGGTCAGACGGTGCTCGTGGGCGTGCCCGCGATGGACGTGATGATGACCGTGCCCGTCGGCCTCGGACTGATCTTCTCGGAGAAGCAGATCCGCGGCTGCCTATACGGATCGTCGAACGTGCATGAGGACATCCCGATGCTCGCCAACCTCTACTCCGAGGGGAAGCTGATGCTCGACGAGCTCGTCTCCCACGAGATCAAGCTCGACGACGTCAACTCCGCCATGGACGAGATGGGCTCGGGTGAGGTCTCCCGCTCGGTGATCGTGTTCAACTAGCTCGCAGGTACGCTTCAGCGCGGCGACGGCGGCTTTGCCGACTGTCGCCGCAAAGCCGGAGCTTGCGACGGCGACAGGAGACATCGTGCAGTACCGGCGGTTCGGGAACAGCGAGCTCGTGGTCTCCGAGGTCGGCTTCGGCGCATGGACGATCGCGACCGACTGGTGGGGCAAGGTCGACGACAAGGCTGGTCTCGTGCACACCGCGCTCGACGCGGGGGTGACGTTCTTCGACACCGCGCCCGTGTACGGCGACGACGGCTTCGGCGAGACGATCCTCGCCGAGCTGCTCGGGCGGCGCGACGACGTCGTCGTGACGACGAAGGTCGGCTACGACATCGATGCGCCCCGCATCGCCCCCGGGCATTCCGAGCGGCCGCAGGACTGGAGGCCGGAGTCCGTGCGCGCACAGGTCGAGGCGTCGCTGCGGCGTCTCGGTCGGGATCACATCGACCTGCTCCAGCTGCACAACGTGCGCATCGAGCCGGTGCGCGACGACGCGCTGTGGGACGAGCTCGAGAAGCTACGCGTCGAGGGCAAGGTGCGAGAGCTCGGGGTCGCCGTCGGGCCCGCCATCGGCTGGCTGGACGAGGGCCTCGAGGCGTTGCGACACCGGCCGATCGTCTCGCTCCAGACCGTGTTCAACCTGCTCGAGCAGGAGCCCGGCCGCGCGTTCGCGGCCGAGCCAGCGGTGACCGACGGACGCGTCGGGCTCATCGCCCGCGTGCCGCACGCGTCCGATGTGCTTTCGGGCAAGGTCACCCGCGACACGGTGTTCGAGGGCGACGACCACCGCGCCCACCGCAAGCGTGAGAACCTGCTCGACCTCTTCGACAAGGCCGACGCTCTGAACTTCCTGCACGGGCCCGAGACCGGTCGCACCATCGGCCAGGCAGCAGTGGCCGGAATTCTCGCCATGGACGGCTTCACGACCGTGCTGCCCACGTGCGTGACCGTCGACGAGGTGCGCGAGTACGCAGCCGCGCCCGACCTGCCGCTCTCGGCCGACGAGAAGGCCGAGGTCGATGCGAAGTGGCGCGACAACTTCAGCGTCACCGACCGCTACGAGATGCCGTTGAAAGGCAGCGGCTGACTACCCGCGGCGACGGCGGCTTTGCCGACCGTCGCCGCAAAGCCGGAGCTTGCGACGGCGACAATCGAACCCCCGAGTAACGTGTCGCCGATGGCGGTGCGACTTCCAGCCGAGCAGCGCCGGCGCCAGCTGCTCGACGTCGCGTGCGACGTGTTCGCGACCAACGGTTTCCACGCGACTGCGATGGACGACATCGCGACGGCCGCGGGAGTCACGAAGCCCGTGCTCTACCAGCACTTCCCGTCGAAGCGCGCGCTGTTCGTCGAGCTCCTCGCCGACGTCGGCCGTCAGCTGCTCGAGGAGCTCACGAAGGCGACCAGCCGGGCGACCACCGGCCGCGAGCGCGTCGAAGAGGGCTTCAGCGCGTATTTCCGCTTCGTGACCAACAACCGGGCTGCCTTCCGGCTGCTCTTCGGGGCGTCGGCCCGCAACGACCCGGAGTTCGCGCGTGTGGTCGACGAGGTGCTCCACGACGCGGCCGAGGCCATCAGTGAGCTGATCGAGATCGACGCCACCCCCGAGCACCGTCGCGTCCTTGCACACGCACTGGTCGGCGTCGCCGAGGCGACCAGCCGGCACGCCCTCACGGATCCCGACGCGTCACGCGACCCCGACGAGCTGGCGGCGTGGATCTCCGAGCTGGCGTGGTTCGGCCTGCGCGGCATCCGGCCCGAAAACCGGCCCACGCTGGCTTGATCTAGGTCAGCGGGCGCCCCGCACCAACGAGCCGGGGCGGGCGCCGGTGTCGTGTCCGTCCCGCATGACGACTTCGCCGCTCACGATCGTGGCCTCGTAGCCGTCGGCCCGTTGCAGCAAGCGACGGGCGCCGGCCGGAAGGTCGTAGTGCATCTCGGGGCGGTGCAGGGTGAGGCCGTCGAGGTCGATCACGTTGAGGTCGGCCTTCTTCCCCGGAACGAGCTCGCCCCGGTCACCGAGCCCGTACAAGGCGGCCGTGTCGCCGGTCATCTTGCGCACGACGAGCTCGAGCGGGAGCCGCTCGCCGCGGCTGCGGTCGCGCACCCAGTGCGTGAGCATGTAGGTCTCGATGCTCGCGTCGCAGATGGCGCCGCAGTGGGCGCCGCCGTCACCGAGCCCGAGCGCGGTTGCGGGGTTCAGCACCATCTCCCGGATCGGGTCGTGAGTGAACCGGCTGTACCCCAAGAGTGGCCGCAGCAGCAGCTCGCGCCCGTCGTGCGCCAGGAGCAGGTCGTAGAACAGGTCGGTCGGGTCGCGACCTTCGCGTTCGGCACGCGCCGCGATGCTCTCGTTCGGCGGCGGCTCGTAATCGGGCGGCTCGCCCATGGGGAAGACCCGGTCAAGGCCGAGGCCGATGAACGCCATGACGTCGTCGTGCTGCGGCGCCTCCGACAGGATCGCCTCGCGCACCGACGGATCACGAAGACGCGCCACCTTCTCGTCGAGTGGCAGCGGGTCGATCGCCTGGTAGCTCGGCCGGTCGCGCAGCGGATGGAACGTCTGGAGCCCGAGAAGCAGCCCGAGCGGACGGCCCGCGACTTGGGGCCGGATGGGGACGCCCTTGTCGTGGACCTCGAGGGCGAGGTCGAGCATGCGCTTCCACTGATCCGGGTCCTGGTCGTGCTGGATCAGCGCAAACGTCACGGGCCGGTCGATTGCGGCCGCGAGGCGCCGCATCCAGTCCATCTCACGGTCGGCGGCGGCGAGGTCCTCGCCGAGCACGCCGGCGGGCGCGAGCTCGAACACTCCCGCGTCCATGTCGGCGAGGACTCGCCCGAGCGCGAAGAGCTCGTCTTCGGCCGCGAACGTCCCGGGCACGGGTTCGCCGTCGATGGCGCGGTGAGCGATCGTGCGCGACGTCGACACACCGAGCGCGCCGGCTTCGATGGCGGCGCGCACGATCCCCGCCATGGCGGTCGAGTCGTCGGATGTGGCGGGCTCGTTGCGCGCGCCGCGCTCCCCCATCACGTATGCGCGCACCGCGCCGTGCGGCACCTGCGTGCCGACGTCGAGTGCCAGCGGCTGCTCGTCGAGGAAGTCGAGGAACTCGGGGAACGACTCCCAGCCCCACCGGATGCCGGCAGAGAGCGCCGTGCCGGGGATGTCCTCGACGCCTTCCATGAGCCCGATGAGCCAGTCGTGCTTGTCGGGTCGCGCCGGCGCGAAGCCGACGCCGCAGTTGCCCATCACGACGGTGGTGACACCGTGCCACGACGACGGCGTGAGCAGCGGGTCCCACGTGACCTGCCCGTCGTAGTGGGTGTGCACGTCGACGAAACCGGGAGTGACCAGCTTGCCGGTGGCGTCGATGACCTCGGCGGCGTCGCCGTCGATCTGCCCGACCTCGGTGACGCGGCCTCCGTCGACGGCGACGTCGCCCTCGAATGCGGGGGCGCCGGTGCCGTCGACGACCGTGCCGCCCCGGACGATCAGGTCGTGCATTGGCTTCCCCCTTGCGGCGGCCGGGTCTTCGGCTATCTTGCCCCAAGACGAGAACGTGTTCCAGTTTTCGCCGAGCCGGCCGGGAGGTCCCGCCATGACCACCATGACCCTGGACGACGTGAACCTTGCCGACCCCGGCAACTTCGTCCCGGGCGTCCCTCACGAGATGTTCGAGGTGCTGCGGCGCGAGGCGCCGGTGTGGTTCCACCCCGGCACCGACGAGGTCGAGGGGTTCTGGTGCATCGTCAAGTACGCCGACCTCACCGAGCTCAGCCGCGACTACCCGCACGCGTCGTCGGCCCTCGGCGGGATCACGCTGCAAGACAGCACGCCCGAGGACCTCGAGATGCAGCGGCAGATGATGCTGATCATGGATCCGCCCAAGCACACGAAGCTGCGACTGCTCGTGAACAAGGGCTTCACGCCCCGCATGATCGGCCGCCTCGAGGAGCACATCCGCGACGTCACGAAGGCGATCGTCGACGAGGTCGCGGCGCGCGGTGAATGCGATTTCGTCGTCGAGGTCGCCGCCGAGCTGCCGCTCCAGGTGATCGCCGAGATGATGGGTGTGCCGCAATCAGACCGGCACAAGATCTTCGAGTGGAGCAACCGCCTCATTGGGTCGGAGGATCCCGAGTACAACGTGTCGCGCGACGAGGCGATCGGCGCCGCCACCGAGATGTTCATGTACTCGACCGAGCTCGCGGCCGAGAAGCGGGCGAACCCCGGCGACGACATCATCAGCACGCTGCTGCAGGCGGAGGTGGAGGGCAATCGGCTCAGCGACACCGAGTTCAACCTGTTTTTCCAGCTGCTGGCGGTGGCCGGGAACGAGACGACCCGCAACCTCATCTCGAACGGGATGAACTTTCTCTTCGAACACCCCCACCAGTGGGCGAAGCTCATCGACGATCGTGTGCTGCTTCGTGGCGCGATCGACGAGATGCTGCGCTACGCGTCGCCGGTCATGTACATGCGCCGGACCGCGCCCGAGGACTTCGAGCTCCGCGGGCAGACGATCCGCGCCGGCGACAAGATCGCACTCTGGTACATCTCCGCGAACCGCGACGAGGACGTGTTCGAGCACCCGCACCGCTTCGACATCACGCGCTCGCCCAACGAGTACGTCGCTTTCGGCGGGGGCGGCCCGCACTTCTGCCTCGGCGCCAACCTGGCCAAGCTCGAGATCCGCGTGATGTTCGAGGAGCTCCTCGACCGTCTCCCCGACATCGAGCCCGCCGGCGACGTCCAGCGACTCCGCTCGAACTTCATCAACGGCATCAAGCACATGCCCGTGAAGTTCACGCCCGCATAGCGTTCTGGCGTCATTTACGTGCCCATGTGGCATGTGCTTGACGCCAAAACAGTTAGTGTCGGCGGCGCTCTTTCTTGCTGAGGGCGCGGGGCTGCCACGGGTCCGCGCCCGTGATGCTCGTACCCGGCGGCACGACCTCGTCGATGCGATCGAGCACGTCGGTGTCGAGGCGCACATCAGCACCCGCGAGCAGGTCCTCGAGCTGCTCCATCGTGCGCGGGCCGATGATCGCCGAGGTCACCGCCGGGTGCTCGAGCACGAACGCCATCGCCATGTGCGTGAGGCTGATACCGGCGTCGGCCGCAATCTTGAGCAGGTCCTCCACGGCGTCGAGACGCCGCTCGTGGACGGCGCGCTGGCGCTCGTCGGTGATCGGCCGGTTGGCGAGCCTCGAGCCGGCCGGGATCTCGGCGCCCTTGCGGTACCGGCCGGTGAGGTAGCCGCCGGCCAGCGGGCTCCACGGGATCACGCCCATCCCGTAGCGCTGACACGCGGGCAGCACCGCCCGCTCGATCTCGCGCACGAGGATCGAGTACGGAGGCTGCTCACACCGGAACCGCTCGCGCCCGCGGCGCTCCGCCACCCACTGCGCTTCGACGATGTAGTCGGCCGGGAACGTCGACGACCCCGCATAGCGCACCTTTCCCTGGTGCACGAGGTCGCTCAGGGCGCCGAGCGTGTCGTCGACGTCGGCGGTCTCGTCGGGCCGGTGGACCTGGTACAGGTCGATCCAGTCGGTGTCGAGACGGCGCAAGCTGTTCTCGACTTCGCGCTGGATCCAACGCCGCGAGTTGCCGCGCATGTTCGGATCCTCGCCCATCGGCGCCATCGCCTTCGTTGCCAGCACTAGGTCGTCTCGGCGGCCCGCGATCGCCTTGCCGACGATCTCCTCCGATTCGCCCGCCGAGTACACGTCTGCGGTGTCGACGAAGTTGATCCCGGCTTCGAAGGCGCGGTGCGCGATGCGAACGCAGTCGTCGTGGTCGGGATTGCCCCACTTGCCGAACATCATGGCCCCGAGGCAGAACTCGCTGACCTGGACGCCAGTGGTGCCGAGTGTGCACATCTCCATATTTCGGAGCCTACGCCTCGGTTGCGAGGTCCCGGTTCTCGGGCACGAACTTGTTCGCCGTGAACGTCGCGCCTTGCGGATCGGCGATGACCGTCGATCGGATCCATGGGGCGTCGAAGGGTGGTACCACCACATTGCCGCCGAGCGCGGCGGCCTTGTCGGCGATGGCATCCGCGTCGTCGACCCCGAATGTCACGCCCCAGTGCGGTGGGACGTCGGGCTGGTCGTCGCCGATCTCAATAAGCGACGCGACGACGTCCTCGAAGCCCTTTGGCGCGCCCACCGCGGCCATCTGCTCGCGGAGGCCCGGATTGTCCCGCTCCAGGTAGTCGCCGTAGCCGGGCAGCGTCCACGCCTGGAAGCCCCCGTCCATGTCAAGGGTCTGCCAGCCGAAGAGGGAGCCGTAGAAGGACTTGGCGGCTTCGACGTCGCGGCTGTTCAGATCGTTGAAGTTCAGGCTTCCGTGCTCGTTGACGATCCTTGCGCCCTTGTGCTGCTTCGCCTGCCAGATGCAGAACGCTGCGCCCTCCCGATCGGTGACAAGCGCCATCCGGCCGGAGTCCATGACCTCGACTGGCTCCATCACCACGTTGCCGCCGGCATCACTGACTTTGGACGCGGTCTCGTCCGCGCTGTCGACCCAGATGTACGTGTTCCACATCGCCGACGGTGGCGCTCCTTCGGGGATCGATCCGACGGCGGCGACGTCACCGCCTCGGATCCGGGCGATGAAGTACTGGCCCTCCGATCCTGGCGGCATCACATCTTCGAACTCCCATCCGAACAGGTCGCGGTAGAAGGCGACGGCCGAGTCGGGATCGGGCTGGCTCGTGTCAACCCAGCAGGGCACGCCGGGGATGTATCCGTCTCGTTCGGGCATCGCTGCTCTCTTCCGGTCGCGGGCGGTGGGACGCTGATCAGAGTTGCAGGTCCCACTGGGTCATGGGCGGGAGCTCACCCGCCAGGACGGCGTCAAAGCGCTCGCGGAGCATCGCCTCCGTCGCGTCGCTCGTCGTGATGAAGAATCGTCCGGTCCGGACGGCGTCGAACACTAGGCCGGCGACCTCGTCCGGTGGCCGCCCGCCTCTCTCGAGCAGGTCGCGCAGCGCCTGCTCCACGAGGTAGTGATCCGGCGCCTGCGCCTCGCTCGGCGGCTCGTCCGGCCGGTTGCGCGTCGAGTAGGCGATCTTCGTGTGCACGAGCCCGGGCACGAGCACGGACACGCCGATCGGCGAGCCTTGGACCCGCAGGTCGTGCGCCAGGCACTCGGTGAGCGCGAGCACGGCGAACTTGCTCGTGATGTACGGCGCTGAGAACGCCCCCGTGATCAACCCGGCGAGCGACGACGTATTCACCACGTGGCCCTCGTCGGCCGCTTCCAGCATGCGCGGCACGAACGAGCTGATGCCGTAAAGGACGCCCCAGAAGTTGACGCCCATCACCCACTCCCAGTCCGCGACCTCGCGCTGCCAGGTGATGCCGGCCTGGAACACACCGGCGTTGTTGCACAGCAGGTGGACGGCGCCGAAGCGCTCGTAAGCAAGGCCGGCGAGTGCGTCGACCTGGTCGGCGCGTGCCACATCCGTCGGGGCAACCAGGACTTCCGCGCCCGCCGTCTCGACTTCGGCCGCGGTCTCTTCGAGCGCGCCGACCTCGACGTCCGCGACGGCGACGCGCATCCCTTCGCGCGCTGCATGCAGTGCGAGCGCCCGCCCGATCCCGCTGCCGGCCCCCGTGACCACGGCCACGCGCCCTTCGAATCGGTCCACGACGTCTACGGAGGCGTGCCGCGGTACACGTAGCCGTCGCGGATCGGTGTGCGATCGGCGTAGAACGGCGTCAGCGCCGCGTCGACACGGTCCGGAGTCCAGCGGTCCTCGACGTCGAAGTGCCGGTCGATGCCGGGCCCCTGGACGACGTCGATCATGCGCCCGTAGACGACGAACACCTGGCCCGAGACGTTGGCGGCGGCCGGTGATGCGAGGTACGCGACCAGTGGTGACACGTTTTCCGGGGCGAACTTGTCGAAGTCAGGGTCCGCCTCCTCGAAGCCGGGAATGGTCTCGGTCATGCGCGTCCGGGCGCGCGGCGCGATGGCGTTGGCGGTGACGCCGTACCGTCCGATGCTGTTGGCGGTGGCGAGCGTCAGGGCGATGATCCCCGCCTTGGCGGCGGCGTAATTCGGCTGACCGGGCGACCCGAACAACCCCGCCTCTGACGTCGTGTTCACGACCCGGCCGTAGACGGGCGCGTCCGCGGCCTTCGACTGCTCGCGCCAGTACGCGGCCGAGTGGCGAGACATGCAGAAGTGGCCTTTGAGGTGGACCCGAACAACGAGGTCGAAGTCCTCTTCGCTCATGTTGAACAGCATCCGGTCCCGCAGGAACCCGGCGTTGTTCACGAGGATGTCGAGCTGCCCGAACCGGGCGACCGCGGCCTCCACGAGCTCGCGCGACGCGTCCCAGTCGGCGACGTCGCCGTGGTCCGCGACCGCCTCGCCACCGGCGGCCGTGATCTCGTCCACGACCGCGTCGGCGGGGCTCTTCTCCTCGTCACCCTGGAGCGTGCGGCCGTAGTCGTTGACGACCACGCGCACCCCGAGCCGGGCCAGCTCGAGCGCCTCGGCGCGGCCGAGCCCCCGCCCGGCCCCGGTGACGATCGCGACCTTGCCCTCCATCCCTTCCACTCGCAGCCCCTGTCGTCGGCGGAAAAGTGAAATACGTTCTAGTCCGTGAGCGAGCCAAGAGTCGCCTTCGTGACCGGCGCCAGCCGGGGCATCGGCAAGCAGGCGGCGATTGCGCTGGCCGAAGCGGGGCTCGACGTGGTGATCACGGCGCGCACGGTCCGGGAGGGTGAAGGCGTCGACGACTCAGACGGCGCCGCCCGCCCGATACCCGGCAGCCTCGAAACCACCGCGAGCGCGATCGAAGCGGCGGGCGCGCGCGCGTTGCCAGTCGCGATGGACCTACACGAGCGCTGGAGCCTTGTCGACGCCGTGCAGCGCACCGTCGACGAATGGGGACGGATCGACGTGCTCGTGAACAACGCGATCGATACCGGCCCTGGCGACATGTCGCTCTTCGAGAACACACCGGTTGAACAGCTCGAGGCGAAACTGGCCGCGAACGTCGTCTCGCAGGTCGTGCTCATCAAGGCGGCGCTGCCGGGCATGCTCGAGCGCGGCGACGGCACGATCGTGAACGTCACGTCCACGGTCGCGATGATCGACCCGCCGGCGCCGGCGGGTGAGGGTGGCTGGGGCGCCGCCTACGCGATGTCGAAAGGCGCGCTCCACAAACTCGCCGCGATCCTCGCCGTCGAGGTCGGTGATCGTGGCGTGCGCTGCTTCAATCTCGACCCCGGCTTCGTCATCACCGAGCGCATGGAGGTCAACGCCGCGGCGCTCGGGCTCGAGGGCCGCTACAAGGGCGCGCCGCCCACGGTGCCGGCGGCGGTCGTCGCCTGGCTGGCGACGAGCCCGGAGGCCGCCGAGCTCAACGGGTCCACGATCTCGGCGCAGAAGTTCGCCCGCGAGCGCGAGCTGCATCCGGACTGGCGGAGCGACCGAGGCGGTGGAAAGTAGAACCGGTTACGGTCGTGGCATGCAGATCGACGACCTGATCCTCGTCAGCGTCGACGACCACGTCGTCGAGCCCGCCGACCTCTTCGAGCGTCACCTCCCCGAGCGCTGGCGCGACCGCGGACCCCATGTGATCCGCGCACCGAACGGGGCCGACGTGTGGATGTGGGGCGACCAGCGCGGCGCGAACTTCGGGCTGAACGCGGTAGCCGGCAGACCGCCCGAGGAGTACGGCATGAACCCGATGTCGTTCGGGGAGATGCGCGACGGCTGCTACGAGATCGACGCCCGGGTCCGCGACATGAACGTCAACGGCGTCCTCGGCTCGATGTGCTTCCCGTCCTTCCCCGGCTTCGCCGGACGCATGTTCCACAGCGGCGGCGCGGCGGGCGACGACAGCGCGCTTCCGGTCCTCCAGGCGTACAACGACTGGCACGTCGACGAGTGGTGCGGCACGCACCCGGGCCGGTTCATCCCGCTGGCGGTCCCGCCCGTGTGGGACCAGGACGCGATGGTCGCCGAGGTTCGACGCATGACGGCCAAGGGGTGCCACGCGTTCACGTTCTCCGAGAACCCGGAGAAGACGGGGTTCCCGAGCCTGCACAACGAGTGGTGGGATCCGTTCTGGGCCGCGTGCGCGGACGAAGGCACGCTGGTCTGCTTCCACATCGGCTCGTCGTCGGAGATCCCGATCACCTCGGTGGAGTCGCCCGTCGACGTCACGCTCACATTGATGCCGGTGAACATCGTGCAAGTGGCGGCCGACATCATCTGGTCCGACTTCCTGCGGCGCTATCCCGGGTTGAAGATCTGCCTCTCCGAGGGCGGCATCGGTTGGGTCCCGTACTTCCTCGAGCGCGTCGACCGCACGTACCACCAGCAGCACCGGTGGACCGGTCAGGACTTCGGCGGAAAGCTCCCGAGCGACGTGTTCCGCGAGCACATCGTCACGTGCTTCGTGCAGGACCGCATCGGTATCGAGCTACGGCACGAGGTCGGGATCGACACGATCACGTGGGAGGTCGATTACCCACACTCCGACTCGACGTGGCCGCACTCCCCCGAGGCGTTCGCGGAGCAGCTCGACGGCGTGCCCGACGACGAGGTGCACATGATCGGGTCGGAGAACGCGATGCGCCACTTCCGGTTCGACCCGTTCACCCACCGGCCGCCAGAACGATGCACCGTCGGCGCGTTGCGGGCCGAGGCCGCCGGCGTCGACACCACGCCCCGCAGCGCGGGGACGCCGCAGCCGCGGCCCGAGCGACCGGTGCGCATCGCCGACATCGCGGCGATGAGCGGCGCCGCCCGTTAGCACGGACCCCACCCGAAATTGGAACCTGTTGCAATTTCGGCGACAGGGGGTTAGCGTCTCCCCCTATGGAGTTCGGGATCTTCAACAGCCTGTACGTGCCGCACCAGGTGACCGACGGGGTCCCCGACCCCCAGGCCGTACAGCACCAGCGGCTCATGAACGAGCTGACCTGGACCCGGGCGGCGGACCGATCCGGCTTCAAGTACACGTGGGCGACCGAGCACCACTTCCTCACCGAGTACTCGCATCTCTCGGCGAACGAGTCCTTCCTCGCCTACCTGGCCGGGGTCACCGACCGCATCCACCTCGGTTCGGGCATCTTCAACATCACCCCGCCGGTGAACCACCCCGCCCGTGTGGCCGAGCGGGTGGCCATGATCGACCACCTCAGCGAGGGACGCTTCGAGTTCGGCGTCGGCCGGGGCTCGTCGAGCACCGAGCAGAAGGGGTTCGGCATCCCCGACCCCGAGCTGACGAAGGAGATGGTCGACGAGGTGTTCCCCGAGTTCAAGCGCATGTGGTCGACGACGGACTACCGCTTCGACGGGAAGTTCTTCTCCATGCCACCGCGCAACGTGCTGCCGAAGCCGTACACCGATCCTCACCCCCCGCTGTGGATCGCGGCCGGCAACCCGTCGACGTTCGAGAAGGCGGCCCGCATGGGCGTCGGCGTGCTCTGCTTCGCGATGGGCGCGCCTGACATGCTCAAGCCGCTGGTCGAGATCTACAAGAACACGATCGACCAGGCCGAGCCTGTCGGCGCATACGTGAACAACAATGTCATGATCACGAGTCAGATGCTGTGCCTGAATGACGGCCAGAAGGCACGCGACATCTCGTGCGACATGAACGCGAGCTATCAAAACAGCCTGGTGTTCCACTACCTCGACACCTTCCCGAAGCCACCGTGGGTTCCGGAATGGCCGGAGCTGATCCCCGAGCCCGTGCCGGACGAGCTCGAGCAGCGGATCCACGCCGGCCGCGTCGTCGTCGGCACCCCCGAGGAGTGTGAGAAAGCGGTGCATGGCTACGTCGACACCGGCGCCGACCAGCTGGTGTTCGGGCAGCTGTCGACGACGATGCCGATCGAGGTCGCCGTCGAATCGATCGAGACGTTCGGGCGCGAGCTGATCCCGATCTTCGACAAGGACCCGGTGCACAGCACGCAGCGCCAGCGGGAGGCCTACGTCGCCGCCCGCGGGCCCCAGGTGCGCCCGATCGGCAAAGCCCACGACGCAGTGCGCGTCTAACCGATGGGCGAGTGCGGCGGGCGAGTCGCGCTCGTCACCGGCGCCAGCCGGGGCATTGGCGCCGCGATCGCGCTGCGGCTCGCCGAGGAGGGCGCGGCGGTCGCGGTCACCGCTCGCACGCTCGAACTGCATCCGACCCTGTTCGGGACACTGGAGGAGCGACCGCCTCTGCCCGGCACGCTGAACGACGTCGTCGCCGCACTCAGGGCTCGGGGGGCGAAGGCGGTGGCGATCCAGGCCGACCTGTCGGATGTGGAGGCACGCGCCCGCATCGTGCCCGCCGTCGCGACGACCCTGGGGCCGGTCGACATCCTCGTGAACAACGCCGCTGCTGCGTTCTACCGCCCAACCGCCGAGCTCACTCTTCGGCGCCGGCGACTGCTGTTCGAGCTGAACGTGCACGCGCCGGTCGACCTCGCCCAGCAGGTCATCCCGGAGATGCGGGAGAAGCGCCGCGGCTGGATTGTGAACGTCTCGAGCGCGACGTCGCGTCACCCGAAAGGCCCGCCGTTCGACCCCGGCATCAAGCTCGGCGCGACCAGCACGTTGTACGGCGCTACGAAGTCCGCGCTAGAGCGAATCACGACGGGGCTCGCGGCCGAGGTGTACGACGACGGCATCGCCGTGAACTCGATCGCTCCGGTCGCGGCGGTGCGCACGCCCGGATCCGAGGCGCACCTCGGTCCGCTGCTCGACGAGCGGCCCGACATCGTCGAGCCCGTCGACCTGATCGCGGAGGCGGCGCTCGTGCTCGCCACCTGTGATCCCGCGACCTTCACCGGCCGGGTCGTTTACTCACGGCCGTTCCTGCGGGAGCTTGGCCGGCTGCGCGAGAGATAGAGAAACTGAGAAAGCGACCCAGGAGAGATAGAGAGAGCCAGAAAGGACGCGCCCATGCTCTCGCCGATGGACGACTACCCCCTACACCAGATCGCCGAGCCGATCCGCAACGTCGGGACCAGCGACCGCAACTTCTACGACCGCTACTACTTCAACCTGCACGGCTGCAGCGACGAGCTGTTCCTGATCATCGGCGTGGGCCAGTACCCCAACCTCGGCGTGCAGGACGCGTTCGCATGCGTGCGCCGAGGCGACAAGCAGCGGGTCGTGCGAGCATCCCGCGAGCTCGGCGACCGGATGGACACGAGCGTGGGACCGTTCCGGGTCGAGGTGATCGAGGGCCTGCAGAAGGTACGCGTGGTCCTCGAGCCCACCGAGCACGGCATCGCCTGCGACCTGACGTGGGACGGCGCGATCCCGGCGTTCCTCGAGCCGCGGCAGTACATCCGCAAGTACGGGCGGGTGCTGTTCGACACGATGCGGTTCGCGCAGACGGGGTTCTGGTCGGGGACGCTCGAGGTCGGCGGCGAGCACTTCGACGTCACACCCGACCGGTGGTGGGGCACGCGCGACCGGTCATGGGGTGTGCGGCCGGTCGGTGAGGCCGAGCATCCCGGCATCCGCCAGGCCGAGGGGCAGCTCGGTGGCATGTGGAACTACGCGCCGATGCAGTTCCCGGACTTCTCGCTCCTCTACATCCTCAACGAGACCGACCGCGGGGAGCGCCCCACCGAGGAGGCGGTGCGGATCTGGGCCGACCCCGCACGCGAGCCGGAATGGCTGGGCCGGCCCGAGTTCGAGCACACGCTCGTGCCGGGCACGCGCATGGTGTCCTCGTCGGTGCTGTCCTTCCCGGAGGCGCCGGGCGGCGGCTTCGACGTGAAGGTGACGCCGCTCACGCACGTCTACCTCGCGGTCGGCACCGGTTACGGCCTGGAGGAGGACTGGCGCCACGGCATGTACCAGGGCCCGCTCGTCGTGCAGGGCGTGCAGCGCGACATGGACGAGCTCGAGAAGTGGGCCTGGTACGGCATCGTCGACCACGTGGCGCGCTTCGAGACCGGCAACACGGTCGGCTACGGCCTCCACGAGCACGGCTTCTTCGGCCCGTTCCGCAAGTACGGCCTGCAACGGGGCGACGACACCGCGCCGTAGGACCCTTCGTTTTGGCGCCGGCTACATACCTCATAGGTACGTAGCCGGCGCCAAAAGCAGTCAGTTGCTCTGCGTCAACCCCAGGTAGGCGGCGTCGAGCTCTTGGGCGATCTGGTGGGGCGCGCCGACGAGCTGGATCTGGCCGCGCAGCATGATCGCGGCAGTCTCGGCCACGTCGAGCACCTCGTGGGCGAACTGCTCCACGATGAGGATCGACACGTCCTCGGCCGCGATGCGGGCCACCGTCTCGTAGAGCTCCTCGACGATGAGCGGCGCCAGCCCCATCGACAGCTCGTCGAGGAGCAGCACCTTCGGGTCGGTCGTCATCGCCCGCGCCATCGATAGTATCTGCTGCTCGCCGCCCGATAGCGTGCCCGCGAGTTGCTTGCGCCGGTCGCGCAGGACGGGAAAGCGCTGGAAGGCGCGCTCCTCGATCTCCGACAGGTTCGGCCCCGTGTACGTCGACATGCGGAGGTTCTCCGTCACGGTGAGGTTCGGGAAGATTCCGCGGCCCTCCGGGATGCAGCAGACGCCGGCGCGGGCCAGCGCGTCGGAATGCTTGCCGGTCGCGGGGCGTCCTTGGAGCAGCACGTCGCCGGACGTGGGCGCGATCTCTCCGCTAGCGACGCGTAGCGTCGTCGTCTTGCCGGCACCATTGGGCCCGAGCAACGCGAACACGGATCCGGCCGGCACGGTCAGGCTCACGCCGTGCAGAACCTCGATCGTGCCGTAGCCGGCGCGGATGTCGCGCAGCTCGAGCGCGGGCGGTCGTCCGTCGCCGCGTGCGCCGTCGCGCGACGCGGCCGCCGGCGCCCGGCGCGTCCGCTCCTCGGCCTCGCCGAGATACGCCGACCGAACGCTCTCGTCGGCCTGCACATCCTTCGGCGTCCCGACGGAGATGATGCGACCGAAGTCGAGCACGTGAATCTGCGCGCAGGTGCCCATCACGAACTGCATGTCGTGCTCGACGAGCAGCACCGCCAGCCCCGACTCCGCGACCGCCCGCAGCAGTTCCCCGAGGGTGGCGGTCTCGGACTCGTTGAGGCCCGCCGACGGCTCGTCGAGCAGCAGTACGCGCGGTTGTGTCGCGAGCGCCCGGCCCAGCTCGACAAGGCGCGCGGTCCCGGTCGGCAGCCGGTCGACGCGCTCGTCGGCCACGGCCTGGAGCCCGACCCGCTCCAGGATCTCGTCGGTCAGCGCCGACGGCGAGCTCGAACGGTCGCGCGACCATCCCTGGCGCATCTCCGCTGCCACGAGCACGTTCTCCCGCGCAGTCAGCGACCCGAATGTTTCGAGGCGCTGGAACGTCCGGCCGATCCCGAGCCTGGACCGCTGGTGGGGCTTCCGGCGCGTGATGTCGCGGCCGTCGAGCTCCACCCGACCCGCGTTCGGGGCGAGCAGGCCCGTGACGATGTTGAACAGTGTCGTCTTGCCGGCGCCGTTCGGCCCGATCAAGCCCGTGACGTGGCCCGATTCGAGATCGAGCGACACGCCGTTGAGCGCCTGCAGGCCGCCAAAGCGGACCGACACCTCGCGCACATCGAGCAGCGCCATGTCAGGTCGGCGCCTTCCAGCTGATCCCGCTCTCGCGGGTCTCGGTCGACGACGCGGTCTCGCCTGAGGGGACGGCCGCCGGCACCGGCGCTTCGGGGACGGGCTCGCCGGGCTCGACAGGAGGCGCCGGTGGCGGCCGCTTGCCGGTACCGAGCCGTTGCCGAAGGTCCTGCATGAACGCATGGCGCGCGTCCTTCCGCCACGGCAGCAGCGGCGCGAGCGCGAACCCGAGCTCCACGGCCGCGCCGTTGGGCCGGAGCGCGACGTTCAGCGCCAAGAGGCCCGGGCCGAGCCGCTCCAGCGTCGAGAGCCACGACGTCTGGAAGGTGGCGTCAAGCACCAAGAAGACCCCGGCCCCACCGATAACGCCGCTCGCGGCCGCGCCCGCCAAGCGCGGTCCGATCGGAAGGTTTGGTTTCACTTTCTGGAGGACGATGAGACCGATGGAGAGGCCGGCGATGACTCCCACCCACAGCAGCCACGAATTGTCAAAGTTGTCCTTGATCACCGGGAAGAGGATGAACAGGATGCCGCCGATCAGCGCGCCGCTCACGCACTCGACCCCCCCGACCACCACGAGCAGCACGATCGGGATACCGATGAGCATCGTGTATTGCTCGGTAGCCGCGCTCGTGCGCTCCATCGCGAGTAGCGCGCCGGCGAAGCCGGCCATGGCGGCCGAGAGCGCGTACACCGACAGCTTTACCGTCAACCGGTTCATGCCGAGCGTGGCGGACGCGGCTTCACTGTCGCGCAACGCGACGAGCCGGCGCCCGTACGCGCCGCGACGGAGCCAGACGACGAGCATCGCCATCACGCCGAAGATCGCCGTGATTAGCAGCAAGTAGGCGCGGTCGTCCGTAAACCGGTACCCGAAGATAGAGATCCGAGGGATCAGTCGCGCCCCGTTCCCGAAGATCTCGGGCTGGCCGAAAAAGAACTTCTCGGCAAGCACCGCGAACGCCAACGAGGCCAGCGCCAGGTACAGGCCCTGGAGACGAAGGGCTGGCAACGCCATGGCGACGCCGAACGGGATCGCGAACGCAGCTGCGACGAGCAAGGCAAGCGGACTCCCGGCCCCGAACGGCGCCCACTGGAATACTGCGAAAGCGCCCGCCCCGGCAAAGGTGATCTGGGCCAGGGAAATCTGACCCGCCCACCCGGTGAGTGGGACAAGCGAGAGCATGAGGATGGCAGTTGCGATTGCAAGCGCCACCCGATTGAGGTTCTCGGGACCCATGTTACGAGTAACGAAGAACACGACGATCCATACGACCGACATGCCCAGGGCGGTCTCCCACACCTTCGCCACCCTTGGCTGGTGGAGCTTCGGCGACGGTGGCGCGCGCCTGAGCTCGATCCGGGCGAACGGAACCGCGAGCAACGCAACGAACAGCACGATCATCGGGATGACGTAATTGGGCTGCACCGCGCTGAACCGGCCCGAGAAGTCGAGGAAGATCGTCGCGAATGCGATGGCGAGCCCGAGCAAGATCCCGCCCGCATACGTGAGTGGCAGGCTTCGCAGCCGGCCGATGATCGCGGCAGCGAAGGCGTTGATAATCAGCAGCGTGAGGGCGTCGGCTTGCAAGCCCAGCTCGGGTGCCAAGAGAATTCCCGAGATCGCCGCCATCGACGAGCCCAGTGCCCATGCCAGCATCGATGCTTGCGTCGGTCGCGCTCCGTGCAGCCCGGCGAGGCTGCGGTTGTCCACCACCGCGCGCATTGTCACGCCCATACGGGTCCGGTAGAGGAGCAGCCGCAGCAAGACGGCGATGGCGATCGCGACGCAGATCGTGATCGTTCGGTGCCACGTGACGGCTGTCGTGCCGAGGTGGAATGCCGGACCAGTGCTGGCGAAGAAGGCCGGAACCGAGCGGCCCTCGGTCGGGTCCCAGATGGTGCCAGCCAAACCGAGGAAGAAGAACATCAGGCCCAAGGTGACGACGATCTGCACCACCAGGGACGCACTGAGCAGATTCCACCGGTTGAGCAGACGCTCGATAAGCGCACCCAGGAGGGGCGCGATGACCACCACGGCCAAGAACAGCGCCAGCGGCGCCGGGAGGTGCTGGTTGACCCGCAGCTCCCAGTAGACGAACGCCATGAACATGCCGATGGCGCCTTGGGCGAAGTTGAAGATCCCCGAGGTCGTGTACGTGACAACGACGCCGGAAGCGGCGATCGCGTAGATCGACCCGAGCGTGACCCCGGTGATCAGCAACGTGTAAATGGTGTCGCTGGTGACCGGCGCGCCTCGCCAAGACTGCTGAGCGATCCAGAGCAGTAGACCGATGCCCACCGCGACCAGCGCCGCTTGCTGCCTGCTGATCCTCACGGTGCGCCCCCAAATCCCGAGGCCCGGGCCTCGCTCCTCACGAACCGCCCGGTTCAGGTCAGGTCGAGCTTCACGTCGACCACGTTCTTCGGGTTGCAGTCGAGCTGGCCTTTCTTCTTCGGATAGACCCGGGTGAACTTGCCCCCCTTGACCTGCGACATCACGAAGCAACCGTTCAACTTGTGACCGCCGACGTCGGTCGGACCGAGCATGCCGTCGGCGGTGAAGTCGTGAATCTTCGCCGCCTCCTCGAGGAAGCGGGCCCGGGTGAGCCCGTTGTTGCCGTCGGCCTTGACGACCGCGTTCACGACGTCACGGAAGAACAGTCCCGCGGCCCAGGCCTGGGCTCCGAAACCATCGGCTTTCTCGATGCCACCGGTGTTCTTGAGGTAGTTGTTGACCGACTTGTTCTGCTTCGCCTCCTCCAAGGGGATGAAGAACGTCGAGACGTATTCGCCTTCGACGTCCTGGCCGCCCTCCGAGAACAGCCGGCGGTCGTAGCACTGGAGCGTGCAGTCCCAGACCTTGACCGACGAAACGCCCTGGACAGTCGCCTCCTTGCGGAGGAACACGGTGCCCTTGTAGTCGAGCCCGCTGAGGGCGTACGTGGTGTCCTTCTGCTTGATCGCCTGCACTGGCGGCGTGTAGTCGCTCTGGGTCGCCAGGCCCGACACCTTGAACTGCTCGTCCTCCTTGATGCCGGCGTCCTTGGCGCCGGCGATGACCGGCAGCGTCGCGTTCACAGTCGACTGGAGGTCGCTCGGGATCAGCCAGACGCCGTGCAGTCCCTTGTTCTTCTTCAGGTGGTACTGCACATTCCCTTGCCGGGTGTGGTACGTCTGCGGGTGCTGATCTTTGGTCGAGCAGTCGAGCTGGCCCGCGATGACCGGGAACGAGATCGGCGAGCACTGGTGCTCGACGGTTGTCTGGAGCTCGGGCACGTCCGGCAGGCCGGTCGCCTTTCCCTCCCTGTCGGGGCAGCTCAACATCGGGTCGATGTTCGCGAGGAACAGCGCCGTCGTGCCCACGATGGCGAAGTCCTGCTGGCACGCCCGGATAACGGCGTTGCGGGCCTCGTCGGCGCTGAGCTTCGAATCGATGAAGTCGACCTGCACCTTGCGGCCGGCGAGCTTGCCCTTGTTGATGAACTTCGCGAATGCCTGCACTCCGTTCACCGAGCCCTGGAACAGTCCGGGTCGAGCGGCGTTGTCCACGTCGGCGATCACCGCGATGCGGATCGTGTCGGCCGTGATCCCGATGTCGCTCTCCGGCGTCCCCTGCTGGGGCGCAGCGCCGGCGGAAGCCGGCAGCAGTCCTGTGCCCGCCCCGACGACGACGGCCACGACAGCCCACAGGCCTCGCTTCACGTGTCCCCCCTCCGGTTCCGCCGCCCCCCGGGCCGCCCCGCTGCGGGGCATTGTGTCCCGAATCGAAACGTGTTTCAAGACCGGGCCATCCGCCTACGCTGTCCGGAATGACGAGCCCTGTGGCGGAACGGGCCCCGGCGGGGGCGATCGACCTCCTCGACGGCGACCTCTACGCCGGCGATCCCGACCCCACCTACGCCTGGCTGCGCCGGCACGCCCCGGTCTACCGCGACGAGCTGAACTCGCTGTGGGGCGTGTCCCGGTACGACGACATCGTCGCGATCGAGAAGGACCCGCCCACGTTCTGCTCGTCCGAGGGCTACCGGCCCAACCTGCCCGCCGACGACTCGATGATCGGCAACGACGACCCTCGCCACAACGAGCGGCGCCGGCTCGTGGCCCGGCGGTTCACGCCCAAGGCTGTCGCGGCGCACGAAGCCGAAGTGCGCGCGCTGGCACGGGGGCTGGTCGAGGCGGTACTTGACCGCGGGCGCTGCGAGGTCGTCGAGAAGCTGGCGGCGCCGCTGCCGGCGATGGTCATCGGGCGCCTGCTGGGGTTCGACCACGACCAGTGGTCCCGCGTCAAGTACTGGTCGGAGACGACGATCCTCGCCGGCGGCGGGCCCCGCTACACGGCCGACAGCGTGACCGAGGCGTTCGAGGACTACTGCGAGCACGCCGCCCGACTGATCGCGGCGCGGCAGACGGCGCCCGCCGACGACGTCACTTCGCTGTGGACGGCGGCCGAGGCGAACGGCGTGCTGTCCGCCGACCAAGTGCTGTCCGAAGGATTGCTGCTCGTCGACGGTGGCGCCGAGACCACCCGCACCGTCATCACGGGCGCCGTGCTCGCGCTGATCGAGCACCCCGAGCAGTATCAGCGGCTCGTCGACGAACCGAACCTGTTGCCGGTGGCGGTGGAAGAGTTCATTCGGTGGGTCACGCCGATCCTCAACATGCGCCGGACGGCCACCCGCGACACCGAGGTCGCGGGCACGCCCGTCAAGGCCGGCGACGAGGTCCTGCTTATGTACCCGTCGGCGAACCGCGACGAGTCCGTGTTCGACGCGCCTGACCGCTTCGACGTGGGCCGCGCGCCGAATCCCCACATCGCGTTCGGGTTCGGCACGCATTTCTGTTTGGGCGCCGCGCTCGCCCGTCTGGAGATCCGCGTGATGTTCGAGGAGTTGCTCCCCCGGTTGCGCAACCTGCGCCTGGCGGCGGGCACGGCCCCCGAACGCATCCCGAACGCGTTCGTGCGCGGGTTCCGCTCGCTGCACGTCGAATTCGATGCGGCTTAGATAGGTGCCGTGCCGACGATCGCCGAGCTCGTGCGCGTCCGCGCCGGTGACGGGAATACGGCGATCCTGTTCGAGGACAGCTCGTGGAGCTACACCGAATACGTGGCGGCGTGCGCAGAACGCGCCGCGCTCCTCAGCGAGTTGCGCCGGCCGGGCCCGTTCCACGTCGGCGTCCTCCTCGACAACGTGCCGGAGTTCGCCATGTGGCTGGGCGCGGCCGCCGTCAGCGGCGCGGTCGTCGTCGGCATCAACCCCACCCGGCGGGGCGCAGAGCTGGCCCGCGACATCACCCACACCAACTGCCAGGTCATTGTCACCGAGGAACGCCACGAGCCGCTCCTCGACGGCCTCGACACGGGCGTCGAGCGCGATCGCGTACTGACCGTCGAGTCGGCGGCCTATGGCGACGCCCTCGACCGCCATCGGGGCGCCGCGTTGCCCGACGTCGAGGTGGCCGAGTCCGACCTGTACCTGCTGCTGTTCACCTCGGGCACGTCGGGCGCGCCCAAAGCGTGCTTGTGCTCGCAGGGCCGTCTGGCGCGCATCGGCGTCACGCTGTCGGAGCTCGTCAAGCTCGGCCCCGGCGACGTCTGCTATCTCGCGATGCCGATGTTCCATTCCAACGCGCTCATGGCGGGCTGGGCCGGGGCGCTCGCCGGCGGCGCGACGGTCGCGCTGCGGCGCAAGTTCTCTGCCTCTGCGTTCCTCCCCGACGTGCGGAAGTTCGGCGTCACGTACTTCAACTACGTCGGCAAGCCACTGTCGTACATCCTCGCCACGCCCGAGCTACCGGACGACGCCGACAACACGCTGCGGCTCGTGTTCGGCAACGAGGGCGCCGACCTCGACATCGAACGGTTCTCGCGCCGGTTCGGGGTCCCGGTCATCGACTCGTACGGCTCGACCGAGGGCGGCGCCTACGTCAGCCGCAGCCCCGACATGCCACCGGGCGCGCTCGGGCGCGGCGGCGAGGGGGTCACGGTGCTCGATCCCGAGACGGGGGCCGAGACGCCACCGGCGCGCTTCGACGTCGACGGACGCCTTCTCAACCCCGACGAAGCCATCGGGGAGCTGGTCAACCGCCTCGGCGCCTCCGGTTTCGAGGGCTACTGGAAGAACGACGAGGCGAACGCGGCGCGCGTCCATGACGGCATCTACTGGACCGGCGATCTCGCGTACCGAGACGAGCAGGGCTTCATCTACTTCGCAGGGCGGGACTACGACTGGCTGCGCGTCGACGGCGAGAACTTCGCCGCTGCACCGGTCGAGCGGATCCTCGCCCGGCACCCCGACGTGGTGCTGGCGGCGGTGTACGCCGTACCCGACCCGGACGTCGGGGACCGGGTCATGGCCGCGCTGCAACTGCGGCCTGGGGCGACGTTCGACGCGGCCGGGTTCGCCGCTTTTCTCGGCGCCCAGCCCGACCTCGGCACCAAGTGGACGCCACGATTCGTGCGCATTGCCGAGGAATTGCCGGTGACCGAGACGAGCAAGGTGCTCAAGCGCGTTCTCCGACGCGAGCGCTGGGAATGCGCGGACCCGGTGTGGTGGCAGCCCGAGAAGCGCGGCCCGTACCAGCCGATGTCCGACGCCGACGTCGACGCGCTGCGCCAGCAGTTCACCGCTCGCGGCCACGAGCGCGTGCTCGAGGCAACGTGAGCGACCGCATGCTGGAGGGCCGCGTGGCCGTCGTCACCGGAGCCGGGCGCGGCATCGGACTGGCGGAAGCGACCCGTCTCGCGGCATACGGCGCCAAGGTTGTTGTGAACGACGTCGGCGTCGCCACCGACGGCAGCGCGACGAGCGAGACACCGGCCGACGAGGTGGTTGACGCGATCACCGCGGCCGGCGGCGAGGCCATCGCCGACGCGCACGACATGTCGAGTCCCCGTGGCGGTGGAGCGGTCGTGGAAGCGGCGCTCGACACGTGGGGGCGCATCGACATCGTCGTCAACAATGCCGGGATCGGGCGTCCCCGCATGGTCTTCAACCTCGAGGACGACGAGTGGGCCGATGTGCTGCGCGTTCATCTGACCGGAACGTTCGGTGTGAGCCGCGCCGCGTGTCGTTGGTGGCGAGCCGAGCACAAGGCGGGGCGGGGCGGGTACGGGCGGCTGATCAACACCTCGACCGGGTTGTTGCTCTACGGCGGCGCGGGCCAGTCGAACTACGTCGCCGCCAAGGCGGGCGTGCTGGCGTTCACGGACGCGGTTGCCACCGAGATGGCGCCGTACGGCGTGACGGCGAACACGATCATGCCGTCGGCGCGCACGCGCCTCGCGGTCATCGGCTGGCGCATCGACCGCGCCCGCGCCGAGGAGGAGGCGTTCGACCCCACTGACCCGGTCCACGTGGGCGAGATGGTCTGCTACCTCGCGTCGCCGGCGGCGGGCTGGCTGTCGGGGCAGTGCTTCCAGGTGCGGGGCGGAGTCGTCGAGCACGTCCGGGCCTGGGAGGTCGACGCCCAGGCCGAGCGCCACGACCGGGGCTGGACCGCCGGCGAGCTCGCCACCGAGGTGCCCCGCCTGTTCGGCGCCGGCGCCAAGCGCGCCGACCCACCGCCCAAGGACTGGCAGGACCAGTACCGCAAACACCGGGAAGGCGACGAGCGAACTTGACGAGCCCGCCTTGCGAGGCGCCGGAGGACGCGCGACAACTGGACCACTACCACGACCGAGGGGGATGCATGAAATATCTCGTGACATGGACCGCACGCGATGGGGGCTCGGCTGCCGACAACGAAGAGGCGGTCAAGCGCACGCTGGCCGTGTACTCCAAGTGGTCGCCCCCCGGCGACGCCACGTTCCATCAGTTCCTCACGCGACTGGACGGCGCCGGCGGCTGCGCCGTCGTCGAAACCGACAACCCGGCCAGCGTCGCCGAGGGACCGTCCAAGTTCGGCCCCTACTTCGACTTCGAGATCACCCCGATGCTGGACATCACCGAAGGCGTCCCGCTGCTCAATGAGGGGATCGAGTTCCGGGACTCAATCCGCTAACCGCACGAGGTCATGAGAGCGCGTTGGGTACGGGTTGCGCCGCGCGCTCCATGCACTGCACGTCGAAGTAGATCGGCAGCAGGTACTTCACGTAGAACGCGTGCGTCGTGAGGTCGCCGATGACCAAGTCGTCGTACTCCTTGATCCTGACGCGGTCGTCTTTCTCCTGGTAGCGCTTGCACTGCTCGAGCTTCTCGTCGACTTCGGCCCGGGTCGAGAACAGCAACCCGAGGTGGTCGTAGCCCGGCGACTGCATCGGCTTCTCGCTCTCGGCCAAGAGGATGAACTGCTGCGCCTCCTCGGAGAGCAGGAGGTGGCACAGCTGGCCCACGACCTCGGTATCGACGCCCGTCCAGCCGAACACGCTGCCGTAGAAGCTGTCGACCTCTTCGCGGAAGTCCTTCGTGAGCGTCCCCGGGGGAAATGTCATCTCCATGTGGTTGAACCGCATTGTGGGCATCGCGCTTGCTCCCCCTCGCCAGAATTGGTCACCCAAGTCTACGTTTGTGCGCCATGGCCCATCGCTTGCGCGCCGTCGACCTCGACTTCCTCGAATCAGCGCCACTGCGCTTCGTGTTCGAAGCCGACGTCGCCGCGCCACAGGCGGACGTGTTCGCCGCGATCAGCGCCGACCCGTCGACGTGGACCTGGTGGCCGGGCCACGACGAGGGAAGCTACGAGAGCCCGCCACCGCACGGCGTGGGATCGCGTCGGCACATGCGCATGGACGATTCGTGGTACCGCGAGACGATCCTCGCCTGGGACGAGCCCTTGCGCTGGGCGTACCGCGTCGACGAGAGCGCCGACTCGCTGCTCGAGGCACTGGTCGAGGAATGGAGGGTCGAGGGCGACGCCGACGGGAGCACTGTCCGGTGGACGTTCGCCGTCGAACCGGGCGCCGACGTCGCGGCGGGCTTCCCCGCGGCCAAGACCATGATCGGCGACATGTTCGACCAGGCCATGGCGAACCTGAGCGCGCGGCTCTCGGCTGCGCGAACCTGAACGACATGGCGGCCACGGTCTCCGGCTACAGCCACGTCGCCATCTCGGTGACCGACCTCGACGCCGCTCGCGACTTCTACTGCGACGTGCTCGGGTTCGAGGAGCTGCCCCGGCCCGACTTCGGGTTTCCCGGGCTCTGGCTGCGGGTCGGGAGCCTCCAGCTGCACCTGGGCGTCGCCGAAGAGCCGCCGTCGCCCGGCGCCGGCTTCCCCCACTTCGCGATCTACGTGCCGAGCGAGCAGTTCGACGCGACGATCGACGCCGTGCGCGCCGCCGGGGTGAAGATGCTCGGCGAGCCGTCGACGCGCGTCGACTTCAGCACGACCGTCCACGCCGCGTTCATCACCGACCCGTCCGGGAACGTCATCGAGCTGACGGACGTGGGGCCGCTTACTCGAACCTGACCTTCACGGTCTTCAAGCCCCCGTCGCAGTCGAAGGTGCCCTTCTTCTTCGGGCTGACCCGCACGAACTTGCCGTTCTTGACCTGGAGGATCACCCCGCACGGGCTGATCTTCCGCCCTCCGACGTCGGTGGGTCCCAGCATGCCGTCGGCGGTGAACTCGTGGATCTTCGCCGCCTCCTCGAGGAACCGAGCTCGGGTCAGCCCGTTGTTGCCGTCGGCCTTCGCGACGTTGTTCACCACATCGCGGAAGAACAGCCCCGCCGTCCACGCCTGCGCGCCGAATCCGTCGGCCTGATCCCTGCTTTCCAGGTTCTTCAGATAGTTGCTGACCGACTTGTTCTGCTTCGCCTCTTCGAACGGGATGAAGAAGAGCGAGACGTACTGGCCTTCGACGGCGGTTTCGCCTTCCTCGATCGTCCGACGGTCGTAGCACTGGAGGGCGCAGTCCCAGACCTTCACGCCGGTGGCGCCCTGGACCATTGCTTCCTTCCGGAGGAGAACATTGGCCTTGTAGTCGACGTTGTTCAGTACGTACGTGCTGTTGTTCTGCTTGATCGCCTGGACGATCGGGGTGTACGCCGCCTGCGGTGAGAGGCCCGACACCTTGAACTCGCCGTCGGACTTGACGCCGAACGACTTGTACATCGCCACCAACGGGAGCGCGGCGTTCACCGTCGACTTCAGATCGCCAGCGAGCGTGAAGACGCCGTGCAGCCCCTTGTTGCGTTTGGTGAAGTACTTGGCCGTACCCGCCCGCACCGTGACCTGCTTCTCGGCCGCGTCCTTGGTCGCACAGTCGAGTCCGACGACGATCACCGCGAACGACACCTGCGAGCACTGGTGCGCGATCTCGGTTTGCAGCACCGGCACGTCGGGCAGCCCGGTGGCTCTGCCCGCCTGGTCGGGGCAGCTCGTCATCGGCTCGATGTTGTTCATGAACAACGAGGTGGTGCCGACGATGGCGAAGTCCTCCTGGCACGCACGGACGAGCGCGTTGCGCGCCTCGTCGGCGCTGAGCTTCGAGTCGATGAAGTCGACCTGGACCTTGCGTCCGCCGGCGACCCCGCCGCTGTTGTTGATGAACTTGGCCGCCGCCCGGATGCCGTTCACCGAGCCCTGGAACAGACCCGGTCGGGCCGGGTTGTCGACGTCGGCGATCACGGCGATGCGGATCGTGTCGGCCGTGACCCCGATCTCGCTCGCCGGTTGACCTTGCGCCGGCCTCGCCCCCGCCGACGCCGCCGGGATCGCGGCTGCCATCAGCCCGAGCGCGGCGACGAGCACCACGTACCGCCTCCCCTTCACGGCTACCCCCCTTGTCGCCGTCAGGTGCGGTGCATTATGTCCGGTTTTGCGACACCTGTCAGGGCAGGGGAGGGATCCACTGCACGCCGTTGATGTGGCTGCCGCCGTCGGCGAACAGGGTGTTGCCGGTGACATACCGGCTGTCGTCCGACGCCAGGAAGATCGCCACCCCGCCGATGTCGAGCTCGGGGTCGCCCATGCGGCCCATCGGGTTCTGCTCGAGCATCTCGGCCGCGTTCTCGGGTGCTGCTCGCGCGAAGGCCACGTACGCGGGCGTCGCCGCCGCCGGCGCGATCGCGTTCACGAGGATGTTGTGATGCGCCCACTCGCGCGCCGCCGTGCGCGTGAGCGCCCGGATCGCTTCCTTGGCCGCGTTGTAGTCGGCGGAGTACATGTGCGCGTTGATGCCGTTGAGTGACACGAAGTTGATGATGCGCCCGCCGCCCTGCGCGACCATGTGCGGGAACACCGCTTGCATCGCCCACAACGTGTGGAGCGGACCACCGCGGTACGCGAGCAGGAGGTCATCGCTGGGCTTCTCCTCGAGCCGGCCGAACGGCCCCGCCACGTACGCGTTGTTCACGAGCACGTCGACGCGCTCGAACGTCTCGATCGTCGCGTCGACCATGCGCTGCACTTGCTCGCGGTTGAGCACATCGGTAGGCACGAACAAGGCCGGCGCGCCCAGGTCGTCCTCGAGCTCCTTCGCTACGGCGCGGCCGGTGTCCGCGTTGATCTCGGCGATCGTGACTGCCGCGCCCTCCCGCGCGAACGCGCGCGCCACGCCGCGGCCGATCCCTTGTCCGGCGCCGGTGACGATGGCGGCCTTGCCGTCGAGCCGCGCCACTGACTTAGTTATCGCTGCCCAGCACGAGCGCGCTGGTAGGGACCCCGGTTCCGGCCGTGACGAGCACGTGCTCCACTCCGTCGACCTGGTTGACCGACGTGCCCCGCAACTGGCGCACGCCCTCGGCGATGCCGTTCATCCCGTGGATGTACGCCTCGCCGAGCTGCCCGCCGTGCGTGTTGATCGGAAGCTTGCCGCCGAGCTCGACGTTGCCGTCACGGAGGAACTCCTTGGCCTCGCCCCTCTCGCAGAAGCCGAACTCCTCGAGCTGGGGCAGGACGAGCGGCGTGAAGTGGTCGTAGATGACCGCGGTCTGCATATCGCCGGGCCCGAGGCCGGTGGTGTTCCACAGCTGGCGGGCGGCGAGCCCCATCTCCGGGAGTCCGGTGATCGTCTCCCGGTAGTAGCTCGTCATCATGTCCTGGTTCTCGCCCGCGCCCTGGGCCGCGGAGTTGACGACCGCGGGCGGATGGGGCAGGTCGCGCGCTCTTTCGAGTGACGTGACGACGAGTGCTTGCGCGCCGTCGCTCTCCTGGCAGCAATCGAGCAGGTGCAGCGGCTCCACGATCCACCGGGACTGCTGGTGCTCTTCGAGCGTGATCGGCTTGCCGTAGAACCACGCCTTCGGGTTCGTCGCCGCGTGCTTGCGGTCGGCGACCGCGACCCGTCCGAAGTCCTCGCTCGTGGCGCCGTACTCGTGCATGTACCGGGACGCGAACATCGCCACCCATTGCGCCGGCGTCAGCAGACCGAACGGCGCGCACCACGAGAAGTGGGCCTGCTCCGCGGTCGCGACGGGGGGTCGGTCCTGCACACCCGCGCCGAAGCGACGACCCGACCGTTCGTTGAACGCCCGGTAACAGACGACGTAGTCGGCAACGCCCGCGTGCACGGCGAGTACGGCCTGCTGCACCGTGGCGCAGGCGGCACCGCCACCGTGATGGATGCGTGAGAAGAACGACAGCTCGCCGACGCCCAGATTGCGCGCGATCTCGATCTCGGGGTTGGTGTCCTGGGTGTACGTGACCATCCCGTCGATCTGGCTCGGCTCCAAACCGGCGTCGGCGATGGCGGCCTCGCACGCCTCGACCGCGAGCCGCAGCTCCGACCGGCCCGACTCCTTCGAGAACTCGGTCGCGCCGATCCCGACGACGGCCGCGGCGTCGCGAAGCTGGTTGCGGTCGCTCACCGGGGCAGCTCCAGGGCGACGGTGCCCGTCACGTGGTCGCCGAGGTCGTTCGCGCCGCGCACCTCTACCTCGACGACGCCGTCGTCCTTCTTGGTCACCTGCCCCGTCATGGTCATCGTGTCGCCGGGGTGGTTGGGCGCGCCGAGGCGGATCTTCACGCTCTTGAGGACGGCGTCGGGCCCGGCCCAGTCGGTGACGAACCGGCCGACGAAGCCGTTCGTCGAGAGGATGTTCATGAAGATGTCGGGCGAGCCACGCTCCTGGGCGAGACCGGGGTCGTGGTGCACGTCCTGGTAGTCGCGGGACGCGATGGCCGTCGCGACGATGAGCGTGCGCGTCAGCGGAATCACCAGGGTCGGGAGCTCGTCCCTGACCTGCACGTCGTCATAACGGAGGGAAGTTGTCGTGCTCATGCCGGTGCCTCCGCGACCGCTCGGCCGAGGCGGGCGAGCTGCGCGCTCGCGCCGCCCAGGGTGTCCTCGATCTGTTTCCCCCACAGGAAGTAGCGGTGCACGGGATAATCGACGTCGGCGCCCATCCCGCCGTGCAGATGCTGGGTGATGTGCACAACGCGCTGGCCGCCCGCGGCTGACCACCACTTCGCCACCATGACCTCGCGCGTCGCATCGAGCCCGGCGGTGAGCCGCCACGCCGCCTGCCACAGGGTGACCCGCATGGCCTCGGTGTCGATGTACGCGTCGGCAGCCTTGAGCGCGACGCCTTGGAACGTCGACAGCGGCCGCCCGAATTGCTGGCGCTCGGAGGTGTAATCGGCCGCCATCCGTAACGCGCCCTCCGCCACCCCGACCTGCATCGCGCACAACCCGACGAGCGCCCGGTCGAGCATCCACGTGGTAACACGTCGCCCGTCGCCGGCGAGCGGCTCGGCGGGTGCGCCCGCGAACGAGAAGTGCGCGACCTTCGATCGGTCGGTCGTCGTTGCCGGCGTGCGTTCGACGCCGGGGCCGGCGGGATCGACCAGAAAGACGCCCAACCCGCTGTCGCCCGTCGCGGCGGGCACGAGTACTCGGTCTGCGATGTGTCCGGCGGGCACGCTCGACTTCGTGCCGTCGAGCCGGAAGGAGTCGCCGTCGCCGGTCGCGGTTACCGACGGGTGCAGTGGGTCGTTGACGCCGGCCTCGGACAGCGCGTCGGTGAGCACGACGTCGCCGCGCGCGACACCCGGCAGCAATACCTGCTGTTGCGGTGGCGTGCCGAACTCGGCGATCGCGAGCGCGCCGAGGACGAGCGTCGGCCACAGCGGGACCGGCGCGACGCGCCGTCCCTGCTGCTCGAGGACCAGGCACAGCTCGATCAGCCCGAGCCCACTCCCGCCGTGCTCGTCCGGCACGGCGATGGCGAGCAGTCCGGCGTCGGCGAGCGCGCGCCACAGCTCGCGGTCGAACCGCTCGTCACTGCGCTCGACCTCTTTCACGCGCTCGGTCGTCGCGTGACCTTCGAAGATCTGCGCCGCGAGATCGCGGACCGCTTCCTGCTCCTCCGAGAACGTGAAGTCCATTTACTTCTCCGGCCTGAAGGCGGGCAGCGTGAGGTCGGGGTCGTGGTCGACCCACTCGACCTCGACCGGCATGCCGATACGAATGTCGCCCGGGTCGATGCCGATCACGTTGGCGACGAGACGCGTGCCCTCCTCGAGCTCGATGAGCCCGACGGCCAGCGGATAGTCGAACGCCGGGACCTGCGGGTAGTGGTTCACGACGAAGCTGTAGACCGTGCCGCGCCCCGAGGCGTCGGCGACGTCCCACTCGTACGACCGGCACTCGCCACACATCGGGCGCGGCGGATGCCGCAGCGTCCCGCACCGCTTGCAGCGCTGGATCAACAGCCGGTGCTGGCGCGCGCCCTCGAACCAGAACGCGTTGTCCTGGGTCAGCGCGGGGCGGGGCCGCCGGGGGCGCGCGGCCTCCTCTTCTTCTTGCGCCCTCGACGATGATCGGCCGGTTCCGGGCTTGAACTTCAGGATCCGGAACCGCATCGTGCCGACGAGCTCACCGTCGTCGGTGCGGTAGTCGACGCGCGTGGTCACGAAGTGACCGACACCGAGCGCGGTGGCCTTCTCGTCGGAGACCCCCTCGATCGTCGTCGTCGTGGACAGGTGGTCACCCAGATGCAGGTAGCGGTGGTACTCCTGCTCGCAGTTCGTCGCGACGACCGAGGTGAAACCGGCGTCGTCGAGCAGTTGCATGAGCTCGTCGCGGGCGTTGCCGCCGCTCGAGGGGCGAGGTCGCACTCCGCGCATGACCCACGCCTGGAGCATCACCGGCGGAGCAACGATCTGGCCGTGCACCGAGCTCGCGGCCGCGTCCGGCTCGACGTAGACCGGGTTCTCGTCGCCGATCGCCTCGACCCAGTGCCGGATCATCGGCTGGTTGACAGGATCAGCGCCGACCTCGGGCGCGCCAACCTCCCGACCTTCGAACTCCTTCAACCGGGCGGCGAACGCCGCCTTGTCGGTGTCGGCCGCGTCGGTCGTCGTCGCCATGTTCGGTGTCCTACCGCGCCCGCCGGGCCATTCCCAGGCCGGCGCTCGCGATGATCTCGCGCTGCACCTCGTTGACCCCGCCGCCGAACGTGTTGATCTGCGCCGCCCGTCCGGCGCGCTCGACGTCGCCGTGCAGCACCGCGCCCGGAGACCCCGGCGGCAGATAACCGGAGGCGCCGAGGATGCCGAGCAGGGTGCGATAGACCTCGACGAGGGTCTCGGTCCCGTACACCTTGACCGCCGACGAGTCGGCAGGTGCGAGCGCACCGGCGTCGAGCGCGGCCGCCATGCGCCAGTTGAGCAGCTTCATCGCCTCGAGCCGGGCGTGGGCGCGGGCGAGGTCCATCTGCGCCCACGGCACTTCGATCATGCGCCCGCCGTGCCCCGAGTCGGTGTTCCGGCACCACTCGACGACCTCTTCCCACAACCGGTGGGCGAGCCCGCCCATCGCAGCAAGGCCGACGCGCTCGTGGTTGAGCTGCGTGGTGATGAGCTGCCAGCCGGCGTTGGCCTCGCCGACGACGTTGCCCTTGGGCACGCGGACGTCGTCGTAGTAGGTGGCGGTCGTGAAGTTGCCGCCGACGGTCTCGATCGGCGTGCACTTGAACCCCGACGACGACGTCGGAACCACGATGATCGAGATGCCCTTGTGCTTCGGCGCCTCCGGATCGGTAAGGCACGCGAGCCAGACGTAATCTGCCTGGTTGGCGCCGCTCGTAAACACCTTGTTGCCGTTGATCACCCACTCGTCGCCGTCGAGCACCGCCCGGGTACGCAACGACGCCAGGTCGGTGCCGGCCTCGGGCTCCGTGTAGCCGATGGCGAAGTTGATCTCCCCGGCGAGGATGCCGGGCAGGAAGAAGGCCTTCTGCTCGTCGGTGCCGAAGCGCATGATCGTCGGCCCGACCGTGTTCAGCGTCACGAACGGGAACGGCGCCCCCGCCCGCTGCACCTCGTCGAAGAAGATGAACTGGTCGGTCGCCGGCCGCCCCTGCCCCCCGTACTCCTTGGGCCAGCCGATCCCGAGCCACCCGTCCGCGCCCATCTGCCGCACGATCTCCCGGAACCGCGGGCTCCCCTCCCCCGGCTCCCCCAGCTCCGCCCGCACCTCCGGTGTCAGCAGCTGGGCGAAGTACTCCCGCAATTCCTTCCGGAGCGCCTGCTGCTCAGGCGTGTACTCGAGGAACATAGAACGAGTTCTAAATCTAACCCACGGAGGCCGTTCGCCGTCAGGGCGGGTCAACCCCTGCGAGCGAGCGCGTAACCCAGGGGCAGGAGGAGGCCCCACACTGCGAGCGCCACGATCAGGTAGCCAAACCAGAACAAGCCGGCGAGGAAGCCCACCCCAACCAAGGCGTAGCGGAGCGCCGCGAGCCGTCCGGAGACGATGAGTCCGCTCTCGTGCTCCCTGCTGGCGATCACCAGCAACACCGTCGCGTAGCCGAAGCAGAAGATCGCCCCGATGGTCGCGACGACGACCACGCCTACATCGCGTCCAGCACGTGGGCGCGGCCGTTGGCCTCGAACTCTGCGTGCAGCGCGGCGACGTCGGCGTCGGTCATGCGGCGGTAGGAGCCGTCCTTGCCCTCGCGCATCCACACCGGGTCGTCGGTTTCCCACCGCAGCGAGCGCAGCGGCTGCTTGTTCACCTTGCCGGTCGCGGTGAGCGGTATGTGCTCGGCGACGCGGACGTACCGCGGTGCCCACTTCGTGCCGAGATCCGGCTGCGCAGCCAGGAACTCCGCGAACGCATCCGGATCGAACTCCACCCTGGGCGCGAGCTCGAGCGCAGCCATTACCTGGTCACCCGTACGCGCGTCGGGCACCGGATACACAGCGACCATCACCACGCCGGGCACGCGCGACAGGATGTTCTCGATCGGTGCGGCGGCGAAGTTCTCGCTGTCGACGCGCAGGCGGTCCGCGCTGCGGCCGGCGAAATAGAACCAGCCGTCGGCGTCCCGGTACGCGAGGTCGCCGCTCCAGTACCAGCCGTCGCGAACGCGCTCGGCTGTCGCCTCCTCGTTGTTGTAGTAGCCCTCGAATCGGGCGCCGCGGTCGCGTCGCACGAGCTCGCCGATCGCCTCGTCGCCGTTCACGATCCGGCCGTGCTCGTCGAAGCGCGCCGGCGGGCACTCCTCGCACGTGGCCGGATCCATGACGGCAACGTCGGCGTTGTCGCCCGGACGCGGCTTCCCCAGCGCCTGCTCCGGACACCCCGGCAGCCGCACGATGGCGATCACGCCTTCGCTCGACCCGTAGTTCTCGATGAGCTTGCAGCCGAACCGGGCCTCGAAGCGCTCACGGTCCAGCGCCGACGCCTCGGTCCCGAACCCGAGCCGCAACCGGTTGTCGCCGTCCTCGGGAGTCTCCGGCGTGGCGAGGATGTACGACAAGGCGCGGCCGACGTAGTTGAAGTACGTGGCGCCGTAGCGCCGCACATCATGGAGGAACCCCGACGCCGAGAACCGGCGGCGCAGCGCCATGGTCGCCCCGGCCGTCACCGCCGTCGTGACGTTGGCCATCAGCGCGTTGCCGTGGAACAGCGGCATCGACTCGTACAGCACGCTGTCGCGGTCGATGCCGAACATCGGCACCGTCGCCAAGCCCGCTCCCGCCAGCCGGCCCGAGCTGCACACCACCGCCTTCGGCGCGCTCGTCGACCCCGACGTGAACAACAGCAGCAGGCGGGTGTCGGGCGGCGGCAGCTGCGCGGGCACGGCTGCTCCCGAGAACTTGCGCACGCGTGCCTCGTACTCCGGTGTGCCCAAGGTCAGCATCGACTCGGGAGGGACGCCGAGCTCGAGGCCGGCGAGCATGCCGGCGCCGTCCGTGTCGCTGACGACCAGCTGGCAGTCGGTGTGGCGCACGTCGTGCGCGAGCTCGGCGCCGCGGCGGGTGGGGTTGATCCCGACGACCGCCGCGCCCGCGAGCGTCGCGCCGCCGATCCAGTACAGGTACTCGGGCACGTTCTCGAGCAGCACCCCGACGTGGAACGGCCCCTCCCGCCGAGCGTCGGACAAGAGCGCGGCCCTCGTCACCGCCTCCTCGAGGAACGTGCGGTACGTGATCGTGTCGTCTTCGAAGAGGATCGCGGGGTGGTCGTCGTCGGCCCGCGCCGCCAGCACCTCGGCGAAGCTCGGCACCGCGCCCCCCGCCACGGCGTCAGTTCCCGGCGAGCTCGCGGAAGGGAACGGTCTTGTCCGGCCGCGGCTCGGGCGGCAGACCGAGGACCCGCTCCCCGATCACGTTCCGTTGCACCTGCTCGGTCCCGCCGCCGATGCGCGTCCCCCACTGGTTCAGGAATTGCTGCTGCCAAAAGCCGCCGTACGGCGCGTCGTCGTGCAGCAGCATCCCTGTGGCGCCCTCGAGGGCGAGGGCGAGGTCGCCGTTCAAAGCCACGTGCCGCGACACCGCCAGCTTCAGCACCGAAGCCTCGGCCCCCACCGCGGCACTATTGCGCCGCGCCACCTGCGCCCGCTGGCCCAGGTACCTCAGGACCTCGAAGCGGATGTACGCGTCTGCCAACCGCTGGCGCAGCACCGAATCACTCGCGCGGTCCTGCGCGCGCGCGAGGCGCGCCAGATCACGAAAACCGACCGCACCGCCGCTACCGATCAGCGTGCGCTCGGCGCCCAGCGTCGTCTGCGCCACGGCCCAGCCACCATTCACTTCGCCGACGACGTTCTCGTGCGGAACGCGCACGTCGGTCAGGAACACCTCGTTGAAGTGCGCGACGCCGTTGATCTGACGTAGCGGCCGAACCTCGATCCCCGGCGAGCGCATGTCCAACACGAAGTACGTGATGCCCTGATGCTTCGGCGCGTCCGGATCGGTCCGCGCCAGCAGGATCCCGAGTTCGCTGTGGTGCGCGCCCGAGCTCCAGACCTTCTGCCCGTTGACGACCCACTCGTCGCCGTCGCGCACGGCGCGCGTCCGAAGCCCAGCGAGGTCGGACCCCGCCCCCGGCTCGCTGAACAGCTGACACCAGACCTCGTCGCCGCGCAGCAGCGAGGGGAGGTACCGCTGCTTCTGTGCCTCGGTGCCGTGCGCGATCAGCGTCGGCGCCACCATCCCGATGCCCACCGCGAACACACCTACGTCGACGTCGAAGCGCGCCTGCTCCCGGGCGAAGATGCGGGCCTGCGCCGGCGTGCCGCCGAGGCCGCCGTACTCCTTGGGCCAGGCGATGCCGGCCCAGCCGCCCTCGAACAGCGTGCGCTGCCAGGCCTTGCCTCGACGAACGTGTTCGGCGTCCGCTTCCGGGCTCGGGTCGCCCAGGAAGCGGAACCTCGCGAAATCGTCGTCACCAGGACGCCGCCGGCGCGCGTGCAATTCGAGGAACGCCCGCGCCCGAGCCCGGAACGCGTCGTCAGGGTCTTCCGGTGCGCCGTCCTCAGGCACCTGCAGGCGGCACGATCGACTTCAGCTCGACGTAGTGGCTGAGCCCCTCGATGCCGAACTCGCGCCCGATGCCCGACCCCTTGTAGCCGCCGAACGGCGCCACGAAGTCCATCGTGTACTGGTTCACGCCGTACGTGCCGGTGCGCACGCGCCGGGCGATGTCGACACCCTGGTCGATGTCGCCCGTCCACACCGATCCGGCGAGGCCGTACTCACTGTCGTTGGCGATGCGGACGGCGTCGTCGGGCGTGTCGTACGGGATGACCGCGAGAACGGGCCCGAAGATCTCCTCGCGCGCGATGCGCATCGAGTTGTCGACGCCGGAGAACACCGTCGGCTTGACGTACCAACCCTTGTCCAATCCGGAAGGACGGCCGTTGCCCCCCACGGCGACCTTCGCCCCTTCCTCCTGGCCGACGGCGATGTACTTCTCGACCCGTTCCTGCTGACGCTCGGCGACGAGCGGACCGACCTCCGTCGATTCGTCCTGCGGATCGCCGACCGCGAGCTCGCCGACCATGCCCGACACGGCGTCGACGACTTCGTCGTAGCGGTCGCGGCTGGCGAGGATGCGCGTCTGCGCGACGCACGCCTGGCCGTTGTTCATGAGCGAGGCGAACTTGAGCCCTTGGACGGTGGCCGCGAGATCAGCGTCGTCGAGGATGATCGCAGCCGACTTCCCGCCGAGCTCGAGGCTCACCCGCTTGAGCTGCTCACCGCAGATCGACGCGATGCGGCGGCCGGCCGCGGTCGAGCCCGTGAACGCGATCTTGTCGACGCCGGAATGGCGCACGAGGTGCTCGCCGACCTCACGGCCGGCCGGGACCACGCTCACGACACCTTTCGGAATACCCGCCTCGTCGAGGAGGTCGGCCATGAGGAACGCGTCGAGCGGTGTCTCGGGCGACGGCTTGACCACGATCGTGCACCCGGCGATGAGTGCGGGCGCGAGCTTCGACATGATCACGAACTGCGGCACGTTCCACGGCACGATGGCTCCCACGACCCCCGCCGGCTCGCGCCGCACGATCACGTCGCTCCCGAGGACACCCTGCCGGCGCTCCTCCCACGGGTACTCGGCCGCGATCTGGAGGAACGTGTTGAGCATCATCCACGGCGCGGGCGACTGGGCGAGGTTCGAGAACGAGATCGGCGAGCCCATCTCCTCGGTGATGAGCGCGGCCATGTCGGGGATGTGCGCGGCGTACACCTCGCTGAACTTCTGCACCGCGGCGATGCGCTCCTCGGGCGAGAGGCGGGGCCATTCGCCGTTGTCGAACGCGTCGCGCGCCGCTGCGACGGCGCGGTCGATGTCGGCCTCGGTGCCCTCGGGGACGCGCCCGACGAGCTCCTCGGAATGGGGGGAGATGACGTCGATGGCGCTGGAGCTCGCCGGCTCCACCCACTCGCCCCCGATGAACAGCCGCTTGTGCTCGTGCATTGCGCCCTCCTCGACTTCGGCGGGACCAGGGTAGAACCTGTTCTAACGCACGGGCCACCTCGCCGCGCGCGCTCTCTCTCTATCTCTTACAGGTCACGCTCTTACAGGTCACGGAGCAGCAGGCGGGCCGCCGACTCGAGCTCGTCGCCGACGGCGCCGACGTTCGTCCATCCGTTCACCCACCCGAGCAGCGCCGAGAACCACACGTGCGAGAGGGCGCGGGTGACTCCCACCCTGAGCTTCGGGTCGATGTCAGCCATGGGCCCGGCAACCACCGCCGCCATGATCGCCGTCACCTCGCGCTGGCAGCCGGAGACGGCGGGATCGGGTGACGAGATCGCCGTGACCATCGCCGCCGTGAGTTGCGGCTGCCGCTCCTGGGAGTGGGTCGCGCGCCGCAGCACGTCGACGACGCGGTCGGCGACGGTGTCGCCCTGGGTCGGGCGCTGCTCGAGGCGTCGTTGCTCCGATCGCGCGAACTCGACCTGGCAGGCGGCGAGCAGATGGTCCTTCGACGCGAAGTACCGGTAGATCGTCCCGAGCGCCACGCCCGCCTCGCGGGCGACGTCCCGCATCTGCACGGCGTCATACCCGCCGTCGGCCGCGAGCTTCATCGCGGCGTCGATGACGCGCTGACGTCGGGCCGCCTGGTTGGGCGTGAGGGTGTCGAGATCGAGTTCGACTGCCATCACGCGAGCGTAGGCACGCCGGCGAGAAGAGACGCGACCTCGGTGAGCCGTTGATCGAGGACGGCGGCTGTGTCCCGGTACACCTCAATGGGCAAGCCGACTGGATCGTCGATCTCGTCAACAGCGCGGCCCAACGGATGCAACGGCGGCCGGGCAGCAGACGCGCGTTCGGCCCATGCAGACACTGACTCCGACTCGGTGCGTGGTCCGATCTGCCCACCCAATCTGGAGAGCTCGCCGACGAGGAACGTGCGCTCGGCGGCATCGGGCCAGCGCGACGTCACGAAATTGACGTGTTGACGAGTCATGCCGAGCACGAGGTCGGCCCGCTCGACCTGCTCCGCTGTGACTTGGCAGTTCTCGTGCGCAGAGACGTCGAGCCCCATCTCGCGCATCACGGTGACGGCGTGATCGGTCGCGCCGGCGTACCACGGCCGCGTTCCCGCCGACGTGACGCAGGCATCGACGCCGCGTTCGGCGAGCCGCCGCTCGAGAATGGCCGCCGCCATCGGCGAACGGCACGCGTTACCGGTGCAAACGACGAGGATGTCGATGGCACCCGAGTCTATGGATGCACCGCGTTCAGGCGTGGTGGGCGAAAATCTCGAGATCGCGCTGCGTCAGGCGACCCGTCCCGCGGTGAACCGTCCCGTCGTGCGCCCACACGGCTTCGACCTCGTCGCCGACGCCGTGCTCGCGGAGGAAGAAGATCAGTTCTCGGTTGCCGAACACGGCGCCCGCGCCGAGCTGCAACAGGATGTCGCCCGGCTGCAGACCGATCTGGTCGGCGAAAGTGCCCGGCTCCACCTGCGCCACCTCGGCGCCTGGACCTGTGTCGAGGAACGTTGCCCCGAGCCACGCCTCGGTAGTGACGTCGCGGTGCCGTGGGTAGCTGACCCCGTGGTCGAGGTAGAGCATGAGGTCGGCGTAGTTCTCGAACATGCCGTTTCGCACGGAGTCGCTCTTGAGGATCGAGTCACCACCGAAGCCTGCGTGCGTCACGGTGATCCTCGTCCCGCCTTCGACGGGCTCGAACACCACGGTCACGTCGATGCCGGTGTTCGGATCAGCCGCCCATTGGCGGTAGCACAGCAGCTCGTCGTGCTTGATCTGCGTGACCTCGAAGTGCACCTGCCCGCCCGGGCTCGCGGCATCGGCCTTCACGCCCGGCGCGCCTTCCGCGGCGTCGGCGTCGAACTTCGGAGTGAACCATTGCTCGAGCTCGTTGGGGTCGGTGAAGGCCCGGAACGCACGCTCCGGCGGCACCCGGACCGAGAACGTCTTCTCGTAGTCATTGCTCATGTGTCTGCCCCTTCCTCGGTCTGGGCCGTCGGATGCGCGGCCGACACGATGCGGTACGGCAAACCGTCGCGGCTGCCGTACCGGTCACAGAGCTCTCGAACCGTTTCGAGGTACTCGTCGAGAAACGCTGCCCGGTCCTTCTCGTCGGCGAAGTGCACGTCCACCTCGACCGCGGCGCTGGCAATCTCCTCGCCGTCGAACGCGGCCCGGTCGAGCAGCGAGATCGCGTCGCGCTCCAGCTGTCCCCCCACCATCACGAGTCGCTCCAGCGAGTGCTGCTGTCGGAGCGTGTCGACGCGTCGCGGATCGGACCACGCGACACGAGGCGAGACGAGGAAGTTGCGGGCGACCGCTTCGTACAGCGTCTCGATGAAATTCCCTGAGCGCCGCTCGCCCACCGGCGCGACGAGCCCGACGCGCTCGAGCTCCTTCAGGTGGTAGTTGACCTTCTGCCGCGCTTCGCCGACCTCTCGCGCAACCGTCGCCGCCGAACCGGGCTCCCGCAGCGCCTCGAGGATTCGCACCCGGAGGGGATGGCCGAGCACCTGGAGCGCTTCGATGTCCTCGACCACGTGCACCGGCTGGGCCACTGCCCCGCTCCCCTCTAGGAGAATTTCTCTGCCTGGACAATAAATCTTGTCCACGCCGCGGTCAAGGAGACCAGAATCGGCGCCAGCTCTCCCACGCCTCGGGCAGCTCGCCCTTGCCCGTGTGGTGCTCGGGCCAGTCGGCCGGCGGGAGCCCGAGCGGCGACCGCCCGAGCTCGGCGCCGTACCAGAGCAGGTGCTTGCGGCGCACGAAGTACCACGTTCCGTTGCGCCGTTCGTAGGTGTCGCGGTACTGGATCGCCTGGATCACCCAGCGGTCGTCGACCTGGATCTCGCCGCGGCAGTAGACGACGCCGCGGGCGTGGTCGGCATCGCCGAAGTCGATGACGTGGTTGCCGACGAACAAGATGGTGACGCCGACCTCCCGCAATGACCGCTCGAAGAACTCGCGCAGCGCGTCCCTCCCCTTGCGGTCGGCACCCACCTGGACGTCGTCGACGAACAGCGCGACGAGCGCGTCGAGGTCACGGGAGTCGGTGGCGAGCGCGTAGCGGGCCACGAGCTGGCGAATGGCCTCGATCGACTCGAGGCGGTCGAGCCGCTGCGCCTCGGTCATCCGAGGTGCTCGCGAACGAGGCTTTCGGCGCGGTCGGTGTCTTCTTGCAGGAAGAAGTGCCCGCCCGTCAGCGTGACCAGGGATGCGCCGGCGCGCTCGGCCTGCTTCGCGAACCACTCCTCCGGCAGGTCGCTGTGGTCGCCGCACGCGACGACGGCATCAGCGGCGAGATCGTTCAGGTGACGCCACGCGGCCGGCGCGCCGTCCGGCCCGCCGGACACCTCGAAGATGGTCGCCTCGACCTCGGGCGGGCACGCGAGCTCGACTTGTCCGTCGGGCCGGTCGACGAATCCCCAGTGCACGTACGCCGCGAGCGCTTCGCGTGCGAGCGCGTCGAACGGAGGCCGGCTGCGATACGAGTGCAGGACGCTGTCGCGATCGGGCCAGACGGCACGGCGCTTCCGCGCGATCGCTGACATGAAGTTGCCGCCGTCGCCGGGCGCGGAGCCGCGCGGTCGTGCCGCCATGCCGTCGGGCGACATCGCGATCGGCTCGCACAGGAGCAGATGCCGGAGTAACCCGGGCCGGAGCTCGTCGACCAGCACCGCGACGCCGCCGCCCAGGGACTGCCCGAGTACGACGGCGCCGTCGATCTCCAGATGGTCGAGGACCGCGAGCACATCGGCTGCCATGCACTCGAAAGTGAAGCCGTCGCGCGACGCAGGGGCGTCGGTGCCGCCGTGACCGCGTAGATCGACGGCGACGGGACGGAACATGTCGCGCAATCGCAGCGCGAGCGGCTCGAACAGCCCCGCACAAAGTCCGTTCGGATGCAGGAGAAGGATGGGCGTCCCGTGGCCGCCCCAGTCCAGCGCCGCGATGCGCAGGCCGTCGCGCTCGACGGCAATTTGAGCGGGCGTCAAACGGGCTCGGCGGCGAGTATGCCGCCCAGCTTCAGCAGCTGCGGCGTGGCGCCGCCGAGCGTGAGCTCGAGCTCCTTGGCCCACAGGAAGTACCGGTGCAGCGGGTAGTCGCGGTCGACGCCGATGCCGCCGTGGAGGTGCTGGGCCGCGTGCACGACGCGCTGACCGCCGTCGGCGGCCCAGAATTTCGCCACCGCGACCTCGGCCGCGGCGGGCAGGCCCTCTTCGAGCCGCCACGCCGCTTGCAGCGCGGTGAGGCGCACGGCCTCGGTGTCGATGTAGGCGTCGGCGGCGCGCTGGCCCACCGCCTGGAACGTGGCGATCGGACGGTCGAACTGCTCGCGCGTCTTCGTGTACTCGGCCGTCATCTTCAGGGCCTGCTCGCACACACCGGTCGCGATCGAGCACATGGCGGCGTTGGCGCGCTCGACGATCCAGTCGACGATCGCAGCACCCGACTCGGCGTCCCCGAGCACGTCGCCCGCGTCGACGTGCACGCCGTCGAGCTCAAGGCGGGCCTGCGGAATGCCGGACGTCGTGTCCTGGCGCTCCCGGGTGACGCCGCTCGCGCTCGGGTCGACGATCAGCACGACAATCGTCCCGTCGTCGCCGGCGGCCGCGGGCACGAGGATGCGGTCAGCGACGAGGCCCGCGGGAACGAGCGTCTTCACGCCGTCGACACGCCAGCCGTCGTCGTCGGGGCGGGCCGTGGTCGTCGGGTGCATCGCGTCGGTGCCCGTCTCGACCAGCGCCGCCGTAAGCACGGTGTCACCTGCGACGACGCCCGGCAGGTATCGCTGGCGCTGGGCGTCGGTGCCGAACTGCGCGATCGGCAGCGCCCCGAGCACGACCGTCGGTAGCACCGGGACGGGCGCGACCGTGCGTCCGACCTCCTCGAGCAGCCGGCAGAGCGCGACGAACCCGAGGCCGCTGCCGCTGACATCCTCGGGCAACGCGATGCCGAGCAAGCCCGCCTTCGCCAGCTCCGCCCACGTGTCGCGGTCGAAGCCCTCCCCGCCCGCCTCGATCTCCTTGAGCCGTTCGTGCGTGACGCGATCCGAGAGGATCTGCCGCGCGAGATCGCGCGTCGCCTCTTGCTCTTCACTCAGTGAGAAGTCCACCCGTCCCGCCTAGCGCTTCGCCATCGGCATGCCGAGGCCGAACACGGCGATCAGATCTCGCTGTACCTCGTTCACGCCGCCGCCGAACGTGAGGATGATCAGGCTGCGGTAGTACCGCTCGAGGCGCGACTTCAGCACCGAGTCGGGCGCGTCCTTCTTCAGGTAACCGGTTTGGCCGATCACCTCGAACAGCAGCCGGAACGCCTCGAGGTAGAACTCGGTCCCGAACACTTTGATCGTCGACGCATCGGCGACGTCGAGGCGGTTCTGGGTCGCGTCCCACGCCACCTTCCAGTTGGCGAGGCGCAGGAACTCGAGCCGGGCGTGAATGCGGGCGAGGTGCACCTGCACCCACTCCTGGTCGATGACGCGCCGGCCGTCGGCGAGCTTGGTCTCCTGCGCCCACCGTCGCACGTCGGTCAGCGCCCGCTCGATGATCCCGGACGAGCACAGCGTGACGCGCTCACGATTCAGCTGGTTGGTGATGAGCGCCCAGCCGTTGTTCTCGCCGCCGACGAGGGCGGTCGCGGGGACGCGCACGTCGTCGTAGAAGACCTGGTTGATGTCGTGGTCGCTCATGAGGTCCATGGGCATGATCTTGATGCCGGGCGTGTCCATCGGGACGATGAACATCGATATGCCCGTGTGCTTCTTCGCCTCGGGGTCGGTGCGGACGGCAAGCCAGCAGTAGTCGGCGCCGCCGGCGAGGCTCGTGAACATCTTCTGACCGTTGATCACGTACTCGTCGCCGTCGCGCTCGGCTTTGGTGGTAAGGGCGGCGAGGTCGGTGCCGGCGCCGGGCTCCGTGTAGCCGATGCAGAAGTGGATCTCGCCCTTCAGGATCTTGGGCAGGAACTCCGCCTTCTGCTCCTCGGTCCCGAAGTCCATGATCGTCGGGCCGACCGTGTTGATCGTGAGCATCGGGACGGGCGCGCCGGCGCGCATGGACTCGTCGAAGAAGATGAACTGCTCGATCGCGGAACGGCCCTGGCCGCCGTACTCCTCGGGCCAGCCGATTCCGAGCCATCCGTCCTCGCCCATCCGGCGGACGACTTGACGGTTCACCGGGCCGACGCCGCGGCCCTGTGCGAGCCCCTCTTCGACTTCGGGCGTGAGCAGCCGCTCGTAGTACTCCCGCAGCTCACGCCGCAGTTGCTCGTGCTCTTCGCTGTACCCGATGTACATCAGACCTCCAAGTTACAGCCCGAGCGGTTCGAGAGCGCCCGTCCGCATGCCCGCAGTGAACCCGCCATCGACGACGAGCGCGTGGCCGGTCACGAACGACGCGTCGTCAGAGGCGAGGAAGGCGGCGGCGGCTGCGATCTCGTCGGGGCGCCCGAAGCGTCCGAGCTTGTGCGCCTCCCGGTACTGCTCGCGAACTTGCGTCATGCCCTCCATCGACATCACCGACTCGAACATGGTCGTGCCCTCGATGAAGCCGGGGCAGATGCAGTTGGCGCGCACACCGACGCGGCCATAGTCGATGGCGAGGTTCTTCGTCAGGAGCACGACCGCGCCCTTCGACGCGTTGTACGAGCTCCCGCCTTCGGTGCCTTCGACGCCTTCGATGCTGGCGATGTTGACGATGCTGCCGGAGCGCTGCTCGACCATGTGCGTGAGCGCGTGCTTGCACACAAGGAACGTGCCGGTGAGGTTCACGCGGATCACGCGCTCCCATTCCGTGGTGTCGAGCAGGTGGATCGGCCCGCCGCCGGCGACGCCGGCCGCGTTCAGCACGACGTCGAGCCGGCCGTGATCGTTGACGCTCGCGTCGATGGCGCTGCTGATCGCTGCTTCGTCGGTCACGTCGGCGACACGTACGTCACCGTCCGGACCCGGTTGCAGATCGACGCCGACGACCTTCGCGCCCTCGTCGGCGAAGCGGCGAGCACACGCGAGCCCGATCCCCGACGCCGCGCCGGTCACGAGCGCGACCCTGTCGTCGAGGCGACCCACGACGGTATGCTCACTGAAACGTGTTCTAGTCGTCAAGGCGGGGGTTCGCGGCCGTGCCCATGAAGTTCGCGCTGTTCTACGAGATCCCGGTGGCGAAGCCATTCACCGACGGCAAGGAGCACGCCGCGTACAAGAACACGCTCGAGCAGGCCGTGCTCGGGGAGCAGGCCGGCTTCCATTCCTTCTGGACCGTCGAGCACCACTTCCTCGAGGAGTACTCGCACTGCTCGAACCCCGAAGTGCTCTACGGCGCGATCGCGGCGAAGACGACCACGATGCGCATCGGGTACGGCGTGCGCCTACTTCCGAAGCCGTACAACCACCCGATCCGGAGCGCGGAGTCGGCGGCCGTGCTCGACCTGCTCTCCGACGGCCGGGTCGAGTTCGGCACCGGGCGTTCGTCGACACGGGCCGAGATCGAAGGCTTCGACATCGATCCGCACGACACGCGCGCCATGTGGTCGGAGGCGCTCGAGCACATCGTGGGCGCGTGGACGAACGAGTACTACAAGGCCGACGGGAAGTACTGGCGCATGGGCGGCCCGCGACGCGTGCAGCCCAAGCCGCTCCAGCAGCCGCACCCGCCGCTGTGGGGCGCGACGAGCAGCGCCGACGGGCACCGCGAGATCGGCCGTCACGGCATCGGGCTGTGCTCCTTCACCGTCGGTGTGCCGCCCGAGGATCTCGTCGAGCGCATCGCCATGTACCGCGAGGGTCTCGACGAGTGCGAGAAGCCGGTGGGCAAGTTCGTGAACGACCGCGCCGCCACGTTCACGATGGTGCACTGCGCCGACACGAGCGAGCAGGCGTTCGCCGACGCCGAGGAATCATTCCCCTGGTACATCAAGACGGCGGTCCGCCACATCGGGTCGCTGGTCGACTGGATGGAGGGCAAGGACCTCGGCACCTACAGCTACGCCGAGCACATGGCGCAGCTCGACAAGGACGGCACGCTCGACCACCTTAACTTCGAGTACCTGCGCGAGAGCGGGTCAGCGGTGGTCGGCGACCCCGAGCGGTGTATCGAGATCGCCGAGCGCTACGAGGCGGCCGGCTGCGACCTGCTGCTGTGCCTCGTGAACCCGTACAAGATCCCGCACGAGAAGGTGATGCGCTCCGTCGAGCTTTTGGGCGAGCGCGTGATCCCGGAGTTCGCGTAGCGCCTAAGCGGTGGCGCCCTCGATGAGGCTCATCGCGGACGGCTTCGGCACGCGGGCCACGTTGGCGAGCCGCAACCCCGCCGCACGGAACAGCGCCGCGAACTCGTCCTCTGTGCGCTCTCCGCCGCCCGTGTTCATGAGCATGTTCAGGTCGCTCATGACGATGCCCAGGCGGGCGAAGGACGGCTTTACGACGGGCGGGAGCACCGGCTCGAGGATCAGCACCCTGCCGTTCGCGCGCATCGCCTGGCGGCAGTTATCGAGGATCGTCACGCAACGATCGTCGTCCCAGTCGTGGATGACGCTCTTCATGATGTAGGCGTCGGCGCCTTCGGGGACGGATTCGAAGAAGTCGCCCTCGACCACCTGGCAACGGTCGTCGACACCCGCGTCGCGGAGCCGCTCGGACGCCTCGGCCAATCCGGGAGCGGTGTCGAGCAAGACGCCGTGCAACCCAGGAGTGGCGGCGAGGATGGCTGCGAGCAGCGTGCCGTCGCCGCCGCCCACGTCGACGAGCGTGTTGAACTGCCCGAAGTCGTAGGACTCGATGACGCCCGGCGCTTCGCGAAGTGTTCCCTCCGACATCGCCAGGTTGAAGTTCCTCGACCGTTCTGGGTTCTCGGCGAACTCGACGAACGGCGGCGATCCGATTCCTCGCTCGAAACTCGGCTTCCCCGTCTGCACGCCGCCCATGAGGTCTCCCCACGACCGCCACACGTGCTCGCCACAGAACAGCATGGTGGTTGCCCACATCGAGTCGGGCACGTCGCTGCGGAGCGGCTCGCCGAAGTCGGTGAGGCCGAAGCGCCGCGGCTCCGTCTCCTCGAGGATGCCGAGATAGGCGAGCGCCCGCAGTAGCCGGTAGAGCGACGGCGGATGCGTGCTCGTCGCGTCGGCGAGCTCGTCGCTGCTCTTGGCACGTCGGCGACCAGGTCGGGGATCCGAAGCCGGCAGGCCACGGAGAGCACCGCCGAAGGGAAGAACCCGAAGATCAGCTGCTGGAGCAGAGGGCGACGCGCGTCGTCGGTCGTGTCGGCCATGCCGTCAGGGTAAGCGGCTCGTCGTCAGTGGGTCAGCCCCACACCTTGCGCGCGACCTCTGCGATGACGCCGAGCTTCTGCCGCTCGTCGTCGATCGTGAGAGCGTTCCCGAGCACCGACGTGGCGAACCCGCATTGGGAGGAGACCGCGAGCCGGTCGAGCGGGGCGTACCGGCTGGCCGCGTCGATCCTTCTCGCGAGTTCGTCGACGGACTCGAGCTGGGGCCGCTTCGTGGTGACCAGACCGAGGACCACCCATTTGTCGGCCGGAACTTGCGCGAGCGGCTCGAACGATCCGGCGCGCGGGTCGTCGTACTCGAGCAGCAGCCGCTGAGCGCGTATGCCACCGAAGATCTGCTCCGCGATCGCGTCGTAGCCGCCCTCGACGAGCCACCGGCTCGCCTGGTTCCCGCGGCAGAGATGGAATCCGAAGGTCACGCCAGGACGATCACCGATCACGCGGTTGTCGAGCTCGAGGCCCAGCTCCAGCCACCGCTCGGTCGGCCAGCCACGACTGGCGTAGAAGTCCCGATACTTCGGGTCGAGCACCATCGTGTAGTGCGGCGCGTCGAGCTGGAGGTACGTCGCTCCCATCGCCTCTAGCTCGTCGGCTTCGTCTCGAAGGAGGTCGGCGACGTCGCTCAGAAAGTCTTCGAGCGCCCGGTACTCGGGCGGGGCGCGGTCGGGATCCCAGAAGTTGGCGAACAGGCTCGGGCTCGGCAGCGTGACCTTGAGCACCCGATCGGTGCGTCCACGTGCGTAGGCGAACTCCTCGGCGCACAGCGACCGTCGGCGCCGCAGCTTTCCGACCACCGCGAGCTCCGGACGCTCGATTGCTCGATCACCGACCTCGTCGTCGCCGTGCCACTCGCCCCACAGGAACGCGTCGAGGTCCCAGTCCGAGAGGCCCTCGACCGCGGCCGGCAGCTGGCTCTGGAACGACAGCCGGCGCATCTCGCCATCGGTGACGACCTCGACACCGGCGTCCTCTTGCAGGCGGAGCGCCTCGTCGACGGCGTGGTCCTCGACCGCCTTCAGCTCGAGCGCCGTGAGCTCGCCGACGGTGAATCGCTCACGCGCCTCGAGCAGCCACGGCGGGCGAAGCAGGCTCCCGACGACGTCGCTGCGGGACTCGATCATCGATCACGCGCGCGGTCGAGGACAGGCTTGACGTCCACGATCGGTGTCCCGTCGACGGCCTCGAGGTTGCGCACACGCATTCGGGTGCCGTCGATCTCGACGATCTCGACCCTGTGTAACCCGATCGGGTTCGGTCGGTCGGCCGAGCGGGTGTTGAACACTCCCTGGATCGGGTTGGCCGGATCGTCGCGAGGATGGACGGCCAACACGCTCCGGTCGGCACGATCGAGCCAGGTCAGCACGAGGACTTCGTCGTTGACGTGAAGGTCACGGAGCGCCTCGCTCACGAACGTCTCGAACGCGAGCCAGGCGTCCGGCGATCCCTCGTCACCCTGCTTTGGAGCCACCTCGGGATCGGTCAACGGCGACTCGACCCATCCGATCGGCCGCAGGACGAAAGGACCCTCGTCAGCTGACACGCAGCGCGATGGTAAGCAACGTCGCGGCGGCGAGAGACGAGAGCGTCCGGACGTGGTTCGCGGCCGTCCACTCCCTGACGTAGCGGCTCCAGTGACCCGCGGCGTCGGGGCTGTTCGGGTCGAGCTTCGCGAGTGCATCGTTGCGGGGCACGTGGTACGCGCCCGTCACGAGGATCGTCCCGACGAGATAGACCGCGCCGCCGATGAGGAGGTAAACGGCATACGGTTCGCCGCACTCGAGCACCGCCCCGATCACGACGGCGATGCACGCCAGGGCGGTTCCGAACAGCGCCCCCATGACGAGAGGATTGATCACCGTGACGTTGATCGACTGCATCGCTGCGAGACCCTCGGCTGCGGCCCGGCGGGCGAGCGCCTGCATCACGGTCGCCGAGAAGGCGAAGAAGAAGCCCGCCACCAGCCCGCAACCCAGTGCGGTGACGAGTGTCAGGACAAACAGCCAACCGTCGATCATCGCCGCGCCGCGCTTTCCGCTGGGACGTCCCACGCGCCTGAGGCCGCGGCGTCCCGCGCGAAGTCGCTGAAGTCGCGCGGCTCCCGACCCAGAGCGCGCTTCACGCCGTCGGAGAGGTACTCGCTGCGACCGTCGAGGATCATTGTGAAGAGGTCGACGAACTCGGTCACTTCCTCCGGTGGCATGCCCGACTCGGCTAGCGCCGACGCGAACTCGTCGGCCGAGATCGGTACGTACCTGACCTCGCGACCGATCGCCGTCGAGATCTCCGCCACGGCGTCGTGGAAGGTCAGCAAGCGGGGGCCGGTCACCTCGTAGAGCTGGTTCCTGTGCCGCTCATCCATCAGCGCGGCGGCGGCGACGTCGGCGATGTCCTCGACGTCGATGAACGGCTCCTTCGTGTTACCGGCCGGGAAGGCGACTTCACCGTTCAGCACGTCCTCCCGCCAGAAGTACTCGCTGAAGTCCTGGGCGAAGAAGCTCGACCGCACGATCGTCCAGTCGGCGCCCGATTCCTGCACTGCCTGTTCTGCCAGATGCGCGCCGGGCTCGTTCCGGCCCGACAGCAGCACCAGATGCCGGACGCCGTTCTTCACCGCCACGTCGGCGAACGCGCGCACGCGATCGGGCGCCCCGCCGAACGTGAGGTCGGAGTGGTACGCCACGTAGGCGGACTCGACGCCCTCGACGGCCGGCGCCCACGTGCTCGGGTCCAACCAGTCGAAGGGCGGCGTGCTGCGCGGTGTCCCGATCCGAACCGGAAGACCCCGGGCCTCGAGCCGCTCCACCACCCGGCGGCCCGTCTTGCCGGTCCCGCCGATCACCAAGATCAAGTCCTTGTTCTCGCTCATTGGTCTCTCCCTTCCTTTTCGAAACGTTGTTACGATACGTCGTATCGTAACGCCGTCGCGATACACTGTCAACCGTGGGGCGACCGAGCGAGCACGACGACACCACCCGGGCGGCCCTCCTCGCTGCGGCCGAGCGCCTCATCGACGAGGGCGGGCCCGACGCGGCGTCGGTGCGCGCCGTCGCCGACGAGGTCGGCACCTCGACCCGCGCCATCTACAGCGTGTTCGGCTCCAAGCAGGGGCTGCTCGAGGCGCTGGCGACCCGCCTGTTCGAGGATCTGAACGAGGCCATCGACGCTGTTCCCCTGACCGATGACCCGGCCGCCGATCTCGTGGCAGCGGGGATGCAGGCGTTCCGGAAAACCGTGCTCGCGCACCCGTCGCTGTACCGGCTCGTGTTCCTCCGTGTCGTCCCGGACCTGGAGCTCGGGCCCGACTTCGGCCAGGTCGCGTACGAGGCCTTTGGCCGGATGCAGGCGCTGGTCGAACGCGTCGCTCCCGACGGCCCGGCCGTGCACCAACGCGCGCTCGCGTTCCACGCGCTGACCGAAGGCCTGGCGTCCATGGAGGTGCGGGGGCAGATGCTCGACCAGGTCGACGCCGAACGAGTCTGGCGGGAGGCGCTCACCGCGCTCGTTCGCGGGTTCGAGAGCGATCGTGCAAGCGCAGGGCGCGGGGTACCCCCAGGCCGGCAAGGGCGATGATCTCGCGCTGAACGTCGCTCCCTACCCAACGGCGATCAGCGGGTTCTCGCCCGGCGATGTCCGCGTGTCGGGCCCAGATAGTGAGGTAGGCCGCTGGCTGGTCTGCTGTCGGTAGGTCGGACGGGCTCAGTCCCGCAGGTTTCCCCGCTGGGTGCGTGGGTTCCGTCGCGCCGTGGACGCAGCTTCGCCAGCGGCCCCCTGTCGAACCGTGCATGCGGT
>WNGE01000360.1_pt1 | contig 110204 bp, 107 predicted proteins | sample 5400651 | NCBI WGS metagenome assembly WNGE01 (sample SAMN13153370, study PRJNA577476) | soil metagenome | isolation source: 60 cm soil or saprolite under grassland replicate 2 | place: USA:California | collected 2016-06-15 | reverse complement strand
CTGACGCTACGCCATCCAAGCTGGTAATACACGCCGTGACACACCAATTCAATGGCTACATTTCAGATGCCGAAACAGGGCTGCCTCCGTTGACAGGCAACGGAAGCAGGCCCATCAAGCCACGTAACTTCGGGCTAGGAGGACTTTCTCAGACGCCCGCCCTTTTCACGGCCGCCTCGATGCCGTCCAGAAGGACGGTGAGCCCGGCGTCGAAGGTCTTCCTGGCCTCCTGCTCCAGGTAGGGCGCGGTCTCGGCCTCGGGCGGGGACGCCCCCTCGCTCTCCAGTCGGGTCACCATCGGAAACCGCTCGGCGAAGTCGGGCGCGACCTCGTGCAGCAGGACGGAACGGGCCCTGGGCAGGAACAGCCGTTAGCTGGGGCGCGCCACGGCGGTGAACCTCACCGACGCGAGCTGGGTGGCCTGGGCCACGAGCCGGTCGCGGCTGTCCCAGATGTCGCACACCTCATCGACCAGCCCGCCGGGCGCGGACCGAGCGCCGTCGGGCCGCCGGTCGCCGCCGACGAGCCTGGTGCGCTGGCGCACCCGAAGCGGCCCGGGCGCGGGCACGCCGCGCACGTACACGGTCAGTTCCAGAGTCGGCACCCAGCCGGACGGGTGGATGGTGAATGTCGCGGGCAGGAGCGCGTCGGCGACGTAGAGCAGGCTCACCGGGTCCGGCGGCATGTCGTCGGCGAAACGCAACCAGGCCCGGACCTCGCCGCTGCCGTCCGGGTGCCCGTCCACGAACCCGAGGACGGCGGGATCGAGACGCAGCTCGACGGCGTCGAGCATGTCGATGCGGAAGCCGAAGCCGGGCGGCTGCGCCGAAACATGCACGCAGTCGGCCGGCGCGGGCAACGGGACCGGTGGCTCGCCGGACCAGTACGGCTCGGCGGCCGGGTCGAGCCGGCCCATGGTGAGCAGCGCCTCCAGGCAGGTCCCGCTGTCCTGCGCGAGCTGCGCGCGGACCTGGCTGACGGTGCGTCCGGTGCGTAGGCGGTCAATCGTCACGCGTGCCGGGCCCACCACTGTCGGGGCGAGAAAGTGGGCGCTGGCAGCGAGCGGGTGTGGATGGTCGACCTCGCCAAGGGCGGTGCCGGCCGTGCGGGCGAGCATTGCCAGCAGGTACCCACCGTTGGGGCGGCCACCGACCGTCCATTGGGCATCGACGTGCGCATCGAACGTCGATGCGTCCGCGCCCGCGACCACCGTCGTGGCATCCACGAATCCCGCCATCGGCGTCCTTTCCGACGAGCCGGCCCGCTGGCACGCCGCACCGCGGGAACGCGATCAGAATAGGTCAGCATACGAAGCGTCGTGGCCGGGCCCCAGCCGTCGGCGGGATGACACCACGCACCGGAACACGGCACACTGGGTGGCGCTTGTCGGACCGGACGCGACGGCGCGCCCGGCGGGAGGTCCGGTCGCAGCGCGGTAAGGAGGAAGCGTCTCGATGGACGGTGGCGACGGTAACCGCCGCGACCCCGGCTCCGCCACACGTCCCATCGTCTCGATCGCCGCGATCGTGTTCGGCGGCCTCGGCATCGCCTTCCAGCAGCTGTCCACCGGGCAGCCGCAGTCCGTGGGACGTTGGCTCATGCTGGCGGTCGGCTCGCTGATCGGCGGGGCGGTCGGGATCCTCGCCACCGGGCTGTTCGACCGCCTGCTCGCTTGGGCCACGACTGGATGGGAGCGGTTTCGCGAGCGCGCCCAGGCGAGGACCGTCCTACTGGCGGTGCTGGTCTGCTCGGCCACGGTCGGCGTCGGGTTCGCCACGCCGCCGGTGCTCGCGGGTGCCCACCGCTGGCTCAACGGCTGCCCGCACCCGACCGAGCTGCGGGTCCTCACCGCCCCGGACGGGGTCGACGGGTTCCGCCAGTTGGCTCGCGACTACGAGCAGTCGACCGCCGCGGCCAACCACGACTGCCCTGGGGTGAGCGTGTACGTGTACGCCGCCGCACCGGGTGCCGCCCGGACCGCGCTCGCGACCGGCTGGCCCATCGACGCGCTGCGTGACCTCGGGCCACGCCCGGACGTGTGGCTGCCGGACTCGAGCCTGGAGGTTGACGACGTCGCCTCCGACGCCAAGCGCTACGCCAACGTGCTGCCGGTCGCCGACAGCTGGCCGATGGCCTCCTCGCCAGTCGTGCTCGGCATGCCCGCCACGGCCGTACCCGAAGCGATGGCTACCGGCAGGCGCAACCTGAGCTGGACCCAGGTGCTTTCGCGCGTCGACGAACTCGGCTGGGGGCTGGTCCGACCGGATCCGACCGTGTCCGTGGTGGGCCAGCTCGCGACCACCGCGATGTACGTCAGCGCGGCGGGCGGTCCTGGCCGGATGCCCGACCCGGTCCGTGCCCGCGGCATCGAACAGCGCATCGAGCGGTCGCTCGACAAGGGAAGCTACCCGCTCGGCGACAGCGCCGCCCTCCTGTGCCGGCAGCGCCGCGGCGACGCGCCCCCGACCGCCATCGTCACCACGGAGCAGGCTCTGGTGCGCTTCAACCAGGGGTACCCCCTCGGCGGCGAATGCGGCATCGGGCAGCCGCCACCGTCTCCGGAAGCCCGGCTGCTCGCCTTCTATCCACCCGACACGCTCGGGCTCGACCACCCGTTCATCCGGTTCGGCTGGGGAGACCCGGCGGATCCGCAGACCGCCGCGGCGACCGCCTTCGGCCGGTGGCTGCGCAGCGGCCAGGGCAAGGAGGCCTTGCTGCGGATCGCGCTGCGCCCTACCGGTCCCTTTGAGATCACCGATCCGCTCACCGAGAACAACGGAGCGGCGCCGGGCGCGGCGTTCGTGCGTACCCCGCCACCGCGCGAGCTCCGGTCGCAGACGTCGGTCCGATACGACGCAGCCCGCCGCCCCGGGCGGGTCCTGCTCGCGGTGGACGCCTCCGGCTCGATGGGGGAACGCGCCGCCACCACCGGCACCCGGTTTGAGGTGGCCACCCGGGCGATCCAGCAGTCGCTGCGCCTGATGAGCGACCGCGATGAGTTCGGGCTGTGGGTGTTTCCGGCCGACGCGGAGGGCCGCGGCACCCGGCAACTGGTGCCCATCGGCCGCGGCGACGCGACCGCCGACGGCTTACCGCGCCGGGAGGCGGCCGTGGCCGCGCTGGGCCGCGTCACGCCGGCGGGCGGCACCCCGCTTCACCGCACCATCGTCGACGGCGTACGGGCGGTCGGCCCGACCGGTGAGGACCGTGTGACGGCGCTCGTGGTCGTGACCGACGGCGAAGACACCAGCAGCGGCCTGACGCCTGCCCAGGTCACCGCCGCCGTCCGGGACAAGCAGGTACGCGTGCTGGTGATCGCGGTCGGCGAGGCACACTGCTCGGCCCAGGCGCTCACCGACGTCACGGCCGGCACCGGCGGCGCGTGCTATGAAACCGGCCTCGACAGCGTCGACGACGTCCTGGTCGAGCTGTTCAGTGCGCTCTGGAAAGGTGGTGGCGCCAGTGGCTGACCGGCGCATGGCCGTGGTCCGCGACTGGCTGAGCGCGGCGCGGAAGTGGGCCCGGGACCGGCCCGGCCGCGTGGGCTTCGCCGCCGGCGTCGGTGCCGGCGTCGTGGCGAGCACCCTGTTCGCCACGTACGTGCTCCCGATTCTGGCGACCGGCCACGACCTCGAACCCGGCACCCTGGTGGTCCTGAGCGGGCGCGACGACAGCGCCGGCGGCCAGCGCCGCGAACTGATCAACCAGTGGAACTCGATGCACCCGCGCAACCAGGCCCGCATCGAGGAGCTGTCCGGGATCGCCGACGCCCAGCGCAGCGAGATGGTTGCGCGCGCCCAGGCCAAGCGGCGCACCGTCGACGTGTACAACCTCGACGTGACCTGGGTGGCCGAGTTCGCCGCGCGCCGTTACATCCGCCCGCTCGACGAGACCGGCCTGGATACCAGCGGTTTCCTCAGCGGCCCACTGGCCACGTGCCGGCACAGCGGCGAACTCTGGGCGCTTCCCTTCAACACCGACGCCGGCCTGTTGTTCTACCGCACAGACCTGGTCGCGACACCACCGTCCAGCTGGGCGCAGCTCACCGGCGACGTCGAGCGGGTGTTCGCCGCCCGGGAGCGTGACCAGCGGCTGGTTGCCGGATACGCCGGGCAGCTGGCCGGCTACGAGGGCCTGACCGTCAACGGGCTGGAGGCGATCTGGGCGGCGGGCGGTGACGTCGTCGACTCCAGCGGGCGGGTCGTGGTCGACTCCCCGCAGGTGCGGACGGCGCTCGTACGCATGGCCAACGGGCTGGCGCCGGCCGACCCGCAGATCGTGATGCGGCAGTCGGTGAGCTTCGACGAGACGTCGAGTACGCAGGCCTTCCGGGACGGGAAGGTGGCGTTCATGCGTAACTGGCCGGTGGCGTACCGGACACTCGACCAGTCGAGGGGCGGCGATCCGGCGGCCCGGTTGCCGTTCGCCGTTGCCAAGCTGCCGGGCCCGAGCGTCCTGGGTGGGCAGGACCTGGCGGTCGCCCGCAACACCGGCAAGCCCCGCGCGGCGCAGGCACTCGTCGAGTTCCTCACCAGTGAACGTAGCCAGCAGATCCTCTTCGAGCGGGGCGGCTTCGCCGCCACTCGGGAGCTTGTGTACCGGGACTCGGCGGTGGTGGACGGGTACCGGTATGCGCCGATCCTGCTCACAGCGATCCGCCAGGCCCGTCCGCGCCCGGTGACCGCGCACTACGCCCAGTTCAGCAAGGTGTTCCAGCGGCTGGTCCAGCAGGCCCTGGAAAACGGCGGCGAACTGCCGCCGGACGCCCGCGACCGGCTCGCGGACGCACTCAAGGGGTACCAGCGGTAGCCGGTGCGTGTCATGACGCCCGTAGCCGGAGAAGTCCGCGGCCGGCGTCGGCGGCGCGCACCGTCCATTCCGGCGGCCAGGTTCGCTCGTAGCTGCCGGTAAGGTCGGCCACGGCGGCCCGGTCCAGATTCGCCGGAACACCGAAGGTGACAGTGTCGAAGCGGACCCCGTCGTGGAAGGTCGCCCAGGCAAAAGACGCCTCCTGCGTGAACGTCGTACGCAGGAAGTCGGCGTACCCGCGGAAGGCCACGCCCTGCAGCGAGCAGCCGCCGTGGAACCGGGTGGCGCCGAACACCGCGGGTCCCCCGAACGTCGCCGTCTCGAACGAGCACTCCTGGCGGAAAACGGCCTCGGCGAACGACGCCGCGCGGCTGAACACCGCTCTGGCAAAAACGACACCTACATGGAACGTCGCCTCGGTGAAATCCGTCCGGCGCGTGAAGCTCGCCCCGTCGAAATGAGCCCGGCCGTGCAGCGCCGCCCCGACGAACTGGACGGCCCGGTGAAACGTCGCCTCCTCGAACCGGGCCGCACCGTGAAAGGTCGCTCGGTCGAAGTGCGCGCGGTCGTGGAAGGCGGCCCGGTCGAAGCGGGTCACGCCGTAGAACGTCGCCCCGGCGAATCCCGCACCGCGCACCTGTACGCCATGGAAGTCGAGGTCGACGAGGGTCGCGCCGGTGAGGTCGAGGGCGATCGCGGGCCAGAAGTCGAGCCGGCTGTCCGCCTCCTCGGGGCTGGCCGTCCCGTCCTCCGCCGCGCGCAGGTGAGTGGCGAGGATCCGCTGGGCCGTGACGCGCACCTCCCGCTCCTCGCGCCGCGTGTCCTCGCCATCGGCTCCGGGCAGCTCGTACGGCATCCGCAGGTACGCGCAGAGCACGTTCACCACGGTCTGGCGGTGTTCGGGGTTGCTCTGCGCCAACCGTTCCAGCGCGTACAGGCCGGCCAACCGCACCGGCGCCTTGACACTACCGAGCTGGTCCGCCGCCGTGGCGTACAGCTCGGTGACGCGACGTTCGGCCGCGTCCAGACGCGCGTCGGAGGCGGTCCGCTCCTGGTGCGCCTGCGTCGCCTCATCGACCTTCCGCCGGTGTTCCTGCGCGGCCTCCGCCAGTCGATTGGCCGCCTCGGCCAGCCCGTTGGCGGCTTCGGCGACGCGCTGACGCCGGTACGCCATCACCAGAGCGACCACGGCGCCGAGCCCGCCGGTGATCGCGAACGTCAGCTTCAGCAGGTCGAAAAGGTCGGCAATGGTGAGCTGCCGCTTCTGCTCGACACCGGGCAGCCCGAGGGCGAGAAACGCAGCCCCGGTGATCACGATCAGCAACGCGACCGCACCGCCCACCGTCCACAGCAGGGCCGCCCGGATAGGGACCAGCAGCAGTCCCCGCTCCGCCTCGCGGTCGACATCGGTCATGGCACACCGGTATAGCAGTCTCGCGGGCGCGGCGGAGACCCGAGGTGCAAGACGGGCGCGCCCGGTCATCGCCACCGGGTGACGAGGAAAGCCGTCAGATAGCCCAGGGCGTTGGTGGCCCAGTGCAGGGCGATCGGCGCCAGCAGACTGCCGCTGCGCCGCCGGACCTCGCACAGGACCACCCCGGCCAGCGCCGTCGCGATGACCGCCGCGGTGACGACCACAGCCGAGTGCGTCCGGAACACCCGGCCCGCGACGGGATTCAGCTCGGGCAGGTCACGGGCGGGCAGCACGTGCCACAAGCCGAACAGCGAGCAGGAGACCGCGGTGGCCCAGGTGATGCCGTACGCGTCGCTCACCAGCCCGTACAGCACGCCGCGGAAGGCGACCTCCTCGAGCATCACCGTGCCGAGCGGAATGCGTACCAGCGTCTGATAGGCAGCCGCGCCCACCCCGGCGTGCTCGACCCGCCGGTCCAGGAACACCCGCCGAGTGGCCGGCAGCAGCGCACCGGCGAGGTAGCCGACCGCCACCAGCGTCGCCAGGGCCAGTCCCCACCGGGCGCCACGTGCGAGTTCGTCGCGTCCGAGCCCGGCATCGGCCCAGGTCAGGCCCGTCAGGCGGAACACGGCCAGCAACAGCGCCGTGGTGACCAGCGACATCGGCAGGTAGGCCGACCGGGCGAGCCGATTGTTCAGCAGGTTGACCACGACCAACACGGCCACGGCCGCCGCCAGCCCGACGGGTGGGGTGAACGTCATGACCATCTACACGCTCTCCGGAAGCTTGTATCGGTCGGCCGATGAGTTTTCGTCCGCCGCGCGGTCTCTATTGGTGACAGCACCAATACTCGAACACGCCCGGTGCCGGGCGTGCGAGGAGGAAACATGAAGCGACCCAGTCTGAACAGCATCCTGCTCGCCAGCACTGACCCCGAGCGGCTGCGCGCCTGGTACGTCGCCGCGCTGGACCCCGAGGAGAACACGGACGTCGGCGGTTACCGGATCCTCAAGTTCGGCGAGGTCTACGTCCTGATCGACAGTCGCGAAGATGTCTCGGACAAGAACCCCGAGCCCGGCCGGGTGATCCTCAACTTCGACGTGGACGACGCGCGTGCCGTCGTCGCACGCCTCAACGGCGTGGGTGTGTCGTGGTTGGCGGAGCTCGAAGACCGCGACGGCGGCCTGTTCGCCACTGCGATCGACCCGGACGGCAACTACGTCCAGGTGATCCAGCTCAGCGAAGAGCAGCGTGCGGGCATGGAGCAGAAGTAACCGACGGAAGGTGGAGAGGCAATCATGTTTGGTATGACGAAGGCGTTCAGCGGCTTCTCGGTGGACGACATCCCAGCCGCGAAGAAGTTCTACGGCGAGACGCTCGGCCTCAAGGTGTCCGAGGAGCACGGCATGCTGACCCTGCACATCGCCGGCGACCGCGACATCCTGGTCTACCCCAAAGCCGACCACACGCCGGCCACCTACACGATCCTCAACTTTCCGGTCGACGACATCGACAAGGCCGTCGACGAACTGACCCAGCGAGGAGTGCACTTCGAGCGCTACGACAACATCGGGACGGATGAGAAGGGCATCGCGCGCGGCGGTGGCCCGCTGATCGCGTGGTTCACCGACCCTGCCGGCAACGTGCTGTCCGTAATCCAGGAAGGGTAGGCGCCAGGCGGCGAAGGAGATCGGGGTACGCCACCTGGCCGGGAAGTGCCGTTGCCACATGCGCATGACGGCCGATGTCTCACCCCCGGGCGCCCGGTGACTCTGGGCTGGAGTCCGATACCGGGCCCGGCGAGAGGTGAGGTACCCGATGAACGCGGAGACCGGCACGCGCGGTCAGCTGTACGCCTCGGCGACCAGCGCGCCGGTCGATCCGCACGATCGCTGGAACTACCAGGCCCGGGGTGAGACGCCGGCACAGCGGCTGGACCGCTGCTACGCCGAGCTTCTCCAGGAGGTGCGGGTCGCCCAGACCGGCGTGCAACTGCTTCTCGCGTGCCTGCTGACGCTGGCGTTCACCCCGCGGTTCCCCGAGCTCACCGGGTTCCAACGGCACGTGTACGTGGTGAGTCTCGTTCTCGGTGCCGCCGCGGCGGCGCTGCTGATCGCCCCTGCCGCGTTCCACCGGTTGCTGTTCGCCCGGCGTCTCAAGCACCGCGTCGTCACCGCGGCGGGCCGACTTCTGCTCTGCGGTCTGTTTCTGCTGCTGCTTTCGCTCGGGGCGGCCATGCTGTTGATTCTCGACGTGGTGGTCGGCGGGCGCCTCGCGATGGGGCTGACCGCCGGTACCGTGGTGTGGTTTGTTCTGTGGTGGTTCGCGGTGCCGATGTGCGGCCGCGGCCTGGGCGGCCGCCGGTTCACCGCCGTTACGCCACCGCGCTCGCACCGCATGCGCTAGGCCGACTCCCGGCGGCCGACCTCCCGGGCGATATCCGTGCGCGAGTGCAGGTCCAGCTTGGACAGGATGTGCGATACGTGGCTCTGCACCGTCCGTCGGGACAGGAAGAGCTGGGTTGCGATCTGCGGGTTGGACAGGCCGCGTGCCACCAGGCCGGCGATCTTGACCTCGGTGGGCGTAAGGCTCTCCCATCCGTGCGTGGCCCGCCGGTGCCGGACGTGCGGGCCACGCCGGATACCGAACGTGCGGAAGCGGGCCTGGACGCGCGCCAGGTCCCAGCCAGCGCCCAGCGCGGTGTAGCGCTCAAACGCCTCCGTGAACTGGGCGCGCGCCCCCGCCGCGTCGCCGCCCTCGGCAAGGATGATGGCCGCCGCCTCCAGTGCCTGTGCCCGGGGCAGCACCCGGCTGGCGGCGGCGTAGCGCGCCCCGGCTTCTATCAACGTGATCGGGTCGGCGTCGAGCAGGCCGTGGCAGTGCAGCGCGGTCGCCGCACGGTGTGGCACGGTCGAATCCCGCGCCAAGGCGTCGGCACGAGCGGTGAGGGCCACCGCGGCGGCACGGTCATGGACAGTTACCGCGAGCCGGACGCCGTCGGCCAGAAGGTCACCGACCTCCTCCAGCTCTTCGGCGGTCTCGGACAGCCCTTCGGTCAGCGCGGCGACGGCGGCGGCCGGGGCGCCTGCCTGCTCCAGGTCCAGGCTACGCGCCAGGGCCAGCGAGCCGATCAGCCGACTGCCGATGCGGGCAGCGTACGGCCCGGCGCCCGACAGGACCCGGCGAGCACCGGCATCGCCACGGTGCAGCCGGATCGTAGCCGCGATACCCCGGTCGCTGCACTCGACGACCGGGTCCTTGCACGGACCGGCGAGCGGATCGGCCAGCTCGACCTCGGCCAGCGCGTCATCCCAGCGCCCCACATCGAAGAGCAGCTCCCCCAGGACGCTTCGCGCCTGGGCGATACGCAGGACGTTGCCGGCTTGCTCGGCGCGCTGGCCCACCTCCTGCGCCGCCTGGATCGCTGCGTCGTAGCGGTCCAGGTCGCCCAGTGCGACCGCGTAGTTGATCTGCACCATCAACCGGAGGTCGGCCAGCGCCGGATCCCCTTCGGTCACGGCCAGGGCACGCTCGAAGAGGGGCAGCGCTTCGTCGAGCTCGCCGAGCATCGCGTGCGCGATGGTGAGCACGCCGAGCGCCCAGCCGGTGGCCCAACGGTCGCCGGCCGCGGTCGCCTCGTCCAGAGCCGACGCGGCGACCCGGCGGGCAGTGTCGACCCTGCCCCGGCTGCGGTGGGTGCGCGCGGTGAGGACGAGGAGCCGCGCCCGTTGCCGGGGTTGTATGCCGGGCGTGCCGAGCGCCCGGTCGAGGGCCACCAGAGACTCCTCGGACCGCCCCTCCATCGCCCGGCACTGGGTCAGGGTCCAGTGCAGGTCGACAAGGAGATCCGGCCGGGTCACGTGCTCGAGTGTCGCGCTCGCCACCTGGGCGGCGGCCGTCGCGTCGCCCGCGCGGTAGAGCGCGTCGGCCAGCCGGCACGCCAACAGGTCGTGCGGCGCCGCACCGGGAGGTGCCGCCGCCACCGCGGCGCGCAGTAGCGGGATCGCCGCCCGAGGCGCCTGACCGACGAGCTGGTGAGCGGCGTCGACCAGCCAGTCCAGGATCCACCCGTCCACCAAGCCGGGCCCGGCGGCCTCCGCACCGGCCTCGCCACCGTCGAACACGGGCAGCAGCTGCCTAGCCACCCGCTCGGCTGGCGCGCCGGCCAGTGCGAGCGCTCGGCCGGCGTCCCGATGCCACGCGGCCCGCACGGAAGCCGGCAGCTCCTGGTAGAGCGCAGCGCGGATCATCGGGTGCCGGAACGCCAGCCCCGAGCCACCGTCACGCAGCACGCCGGCCACGATGGCCTCATCCAACAGGGGCAGCAGGTCGTTGACCCGCTGGCCCGAGACGGCCACCAGGTCGGACACCGGAAACTCCGCGCCGAGCAGTGCCGCGGCCCGCAACAGGTCACGCACGGGCCCGGATAGGAACGCGAGCCGATCGGCGATCGCCGCGGCCAGCGAGCCGGGCGGCCGGGCGGCGGTCACTTCGGCCTGCCCGTCCTCGACGGCGATCGTGCCGGCCCGGGTCAGGGCGTCGAGCAGCTCGGTGAGGTAGAGGGGGTTGCCCCCGGCACCGCGCGCCAACCTCAGCAGGCGGGCACCGGGAGCACTCCCCACCGCGCGCGTGACGAGCTGGATGGTGTCGGACTCGGACAGGGCTGTCAGCCGGAGCACGCCGGCGGGTTCGACGGCGCGGCGCAGCGTGACGAGGTCGGTGCGGCGGGGCACCGGCCGGCTCACACCGACAAGCAGCAGGGGAAGCTGGTGTACCGAGCGGGCCAGCTGGCGCCACGTCATCACGGTCGCCGGATCAGCCCACTGCAGATCATCGACGACCAGCATGACCGGCGCAGCCGCGCACACCTCGTCCACCAGGGCGAGGACCTGCTCGGCGGCTGCGGCAACGTGGTCGACCCGGTTGCCCAGGGCTCCGTCGCCGCGCAGCATCTGCATGATCGCGGCGTGTCGCGCACCGGCGTCCGGAATCCCGGCGTTCACCGCGTCGAGCAGCGGCAGGAGCGGAAAGGCCTGGCTCAGCTCGTCGCCCGCGCCCCACAGCACGTGGCAGCCGACCGCCTCGGCATGAGCGGCGGCGACGCGCACCAGCGAGGACTTTCCGATGCCCGGCTCGCCCTCGACGAGCACGACCCGGCCCCGGCCGGCCGCTACCGCGTCCACCCAGCCGCGAAAGCTGTCCAGTTGGCGCTGCCGGCCGACGAGGGAACTCAGGAGAACCGCTTCGGCCACGGCGCCGAGTCTAATTCAGGCGTAGCGGCAAGTAAACCGTCAGTTCATTTATCGTCCATATTCGTGCAACGAATGAATAGCAACAGAAATTGACGGCGACCGCTCGCCGTCAATGGTTTGTCTCGTTTTCACCGAGCGGTCTCCGCCCGTCACCGTGCGGCTGGGATCGTCACAAAATACCTGGCCAGGTACCGGACGTAGGCACCGACCACGCGGGAGCATCCGAATGCGTATCAGGCAACTGGCAAACACCATTGTGCTGGCGGTCACCGTAATGGCCGCGCTATTGACGGCGGCACCGGTCGCCGGTCCCGATGTCTACCACGACATGCAAATCAACGCGGCGAACCAGGCCACCACCGACGTGCGGCCCGCTGTCTACCACGACATGTAACGCACCTTCTGCGCCGTACCGGAGGCCGGGCGCCGGTCATCCCAGACTGCCGCCCGGCACCACCGCGAAACATCCGCCAGGTGGCGGACATCCGTCAACCGTCGACGCTCGGAGCCACTCCGCCGCCGGCCACCCGCGTGTGCGTTCGCCACCACGACGCCTCCCGGAGTTGCCCCGCCTCAGGTCGCCCAGGGCGTACGCGCGTCGCCGGTCGCCGCCGGCTGGGGCCGCGTCGGGTACCGGACCGCCAGCTCCGGCTCCGGGCCGGCGCTCGACCGGAACAGGTCCAGCCCGTCGGCACCCACCGGACGATCCTGCGCCATCTCCGCCTCGAAGGCGTCCCCCGCGGGTCGTGGCCAGCGCCGCCAGCGCCCGACGCTGGCTACCGCGACCAGCAGCAGCGTTCCCAGCAGCAGCGTCGTTCCGGTCCGTATCGGGGTCGTCGGGTCGGTGTGGCGGCCGGCCACGGACAGGCGGTGTCCCAACGTGTCCAGCAGCCGGTCGGGCGCGACCAGCAGCAGGGCATAGCTGGACACGTACACGACTCCAGCCAGCACGGCACCCAGCGGGGAGAACCGCAGCGTAGCGATCAGCCCGAGGAGCAGCCCGGCCGCTGCCAGGAACTGCAACGGCCGGACGAAGTCGCCGGTGTGGAAAGCGCCGCTGCTCTGCGCATGGGCGAACGCCTCGGCGGACCGGTCCTGGCCGAAGGCGAGCAGGATCCAGGCCAGTGGGGCGATGACGATCGCGGCGATCGCCGTTCCGACGTGTCGCATAGCGGGCACCGTACTGGTTGGTCGTCGACGGATACCCGGGTACGGCACGCCGCTGACCTCGTTCTTGCGGATAGTGCTGATGCCGGCCCCCGGGTGTGACACGCGAGGGCTCCGCGACGCTTTCCGATAACTTCGGCCTGCCGCCGGCTCAGGAGCGCCGCCGCGGCCGCGCTAGTTGCGAGGGCAACGACACGGCGGAGGCGCTGGAGCGGGGTTTCACCGCGGGCGGTTGAGTTCCGGCATTCGTGGGCGGTCGCGTGGTCTTCGTGAGCGCGGCCGGCAACGGAACCGGCGTCCGCCGCTGGGAGGGTCTGGACAAGGTCGGCCACCTTTCGGCCGGAGGTGAGATCGTGAAGCCCGTGCGGCTAGGCGGGCCGGACCACGATCCGCCGGGCGGCCGCGACGATGAGAGTGATCAGCAAGGCGCTAATGACCTGCACCGCGATCGCGGCGAGGATCTCGGCCATCGGTCCTCCTCGAGTAGCCGTTCGTGGGTGGACCATAGGACACCCGCGTGACGTCGAGATGGACGTGAGCGAAGACAGCGGTAACGCCGCGTTAACGAATCCGCCGGATCGCCGCACCGAGCCCTGCTCCGGAGGCGGCAGCGCCGAGCACGATGCTCCACGCCACCGGGCCCAACGGGCGCGATCCGAAGAACCCGCTCACCACAGGCGTCTGAACCGCAACGGCCAACGCGACGGCGGACAATGCGACGGCACCGAGCACGAGCCCGTCGCCGCGCGACGCGAGCGCCGTTTGCGCCAACTGGGTATAGGCGAGAGCACCGAGTGCGACCGTACCGGCCCGGTCGCGGCTACCCGTCACGCGAGCCGCCAGCCAACCGCCGTATGCCGCGGTCGCCGTCGCCACCGCTCGGCGGATGACGTCGTCGGTAAGTGCGGCGCCCAGCGAGGCATCCGGCCCTTCGACCAGCAGGGACTCGGATGTGACGTGGCGCGGCCGACGGGCCGCGATGGTCAGCGCCGGCAGCAGATCGGTGACCAGATTGATCAGCAGGAGCTGTCGGGCGTTGAGGGTCGGCCTGGCCGACAGCAGCGAGCTGCCCACGGTGAACGCCATTTCGCCCAGATTCCCGCCCAGGAGCAGCGCGACCGCGTCGCGGACGGCCATCCACAGGGCCCGTCCCTCGATGACAGCGTGCACGATGGTCTCGAGCCGGTCGTCCATGACGACCACGTCGGCCGCTTCCCGGGCGGCGGTGGTTCCCCGGTCACCCAGCGCAATCCCGACGTCGGCGAGCCTGATCGCGGGCGCGTCGTTCGCGCCGTCGCCGGTGACGGCGACCACGCGGCCGGCTCGGCGCAGTGCCGCGACGATGGCGACCTTGTGCGTCGGGCTCACCCTGGCGAACACAGACGCGTTGGCGACCCGTGCGTCGATCTCGACCTCGTCGGCGCCATCGAGATCCGGCCCGGTGATCACGCCGCGGGCATCGAGGATGCCCAGTTCGGCGGCGATTGACTCCGCTGTGCTCGGATGGTCTCCGGTGAGCATGACCACGTCCACGCCGGCCCGGCGCAGTTCGGTGACGGCCTGGGCAGCCGCCGGGCGAACCGGGTCGGCGAGCGCGAGCAGGCCGAGGAACTCCAGTCGCTCGACGCGCTCGTCGGCCAGGCTCCGGCGTCCGGATGCGGCGCGTTCGGCGACCGCGAGCACCCGCCAGCCATGCCGCGCCAGCCGGTCCACCTCCGAGTCGATCTCCTTGCGGTCGGCGTCGGTCAACGGGGCGTCGGCGCCCCCGCGCCGCCATGCGACACACCGGGGAAGCACGATCTCCGGTGCCCCTTTCACGCTGATCAGGTGGCGGCCGGGCGTCCGGCCGAGGACGGCGTGGAAGCCGCGCCCCGGCTCGAATGGAAGCTCACGCAGTGCGCGCCAACGCGGCGCCCCCTCGGCCGTCGTGATGCGGGTGTCCCCGCCACCCCCGGCGACCGCGCGGTCGGTGGGGTGTGGCAGGACCTGGTCATCGTTCGGGGGTGGCGTGGCGCGCAACGCGGCCGCGAGGACCAGACGCCGCGCGGGGGCTAGCTGCTCCACCGGCTCCGCGGTATGGCCGTCGGAGACCAGCCGCAGCCGGATACGCCCCTCCGTCAGCGTCCCCGTCTTGTCGAAACAGATCATGTTGACCCGCGCCAGCGCCTCCAACGCGTTGGGCTGACGGACCAGGACATTTCGGGCGGCGAGGCGCCGCGCAGCGGCGAGTTGCGCCACGGTGGCGACGAAGGGCAGGCCTTCCGGGATCGCCGCGACCGCGAGCGCCACCGACGCGCTCGCCGTCTCCCGCGTGCGGCCGCGAAGCATGCCGGTGCCAAGCAGCGCCGCCGCCGCGCCAGCCGCCACCGGAATTGATCTCGCGGTCATCCGCCGCAGTCTGGCCTCCACCCCGCCGGTCGGCTCTCTGTCCAGCGCGGCGCGCCCGCTGCGCCCGGCCTCGGTGGATCGACCGGTGGCGACGACCACGGCGGTGGCGGTACCGGCCGCCACCGTTGTCCCGGCGTACACGATGCTGGTGCGGTCGGCCACGGCGGGCGCCAGGCACGCGGCGACGCTCTTGCCTACCGGCAGTGACTCGCCGGTCAGGCTAGACTCGTCCATCTCCAGACCCGTGCAGGCGATCAGGCGGCAGTCCGCCGGCACCGCATCCCCCGGCTCGAGCGCGATGACGTCGCCCGCCACCAGGTCGTCGGCTGCCGCGAGCCGGACGCCACCGCCCCGGCGCAGCCGGACCCGCAACGCCCCCGCGGCGAGTAGGCGGCTCAACACTCGATCGGCGCTCACTCGCTGTGCGCCGCCGAGCAGCGCGTTCGCGGCGAGGACGGAAAGGACGAGGATCGCGTCCGTGGTGGAGCCGGTCGCCGCGGACAAGCCGGCTCCAGCGGCGAGTGGCATGGTGAGTGGGTTGTCGAGTTCCTCTACGACCGCCGCGAGCAGCGGGCTGCCCCCGTCGGGCTCGTCGGCGGCGGCGCTTCGGCGGCGCCGCCGGTCCGCCTGCTCGTCGGACAACCCGGTATCCGACGTACCCAGCTCCTGGAGCACCTCCTCGACCTCGAGCGCGTGCCAGGGCGCGGCGTCGTCTGTGAGCGGCGCCGGCCGGCGACCGACGCTCCGGGCGGACCATGCCCCCCGGGCGAGGGCTACCAGAGCCGCGGCCCCGACGGGCAGCGGCGCGGCCCGTGCGGTGCCGCGCCCGGGCGCGGCGAACCCGACCAGCGCGCTAGCCGCCGAGCCGAACACCGCCAACCGGGCGCTGCGCGAGCTGACCCGGCGGGCGAGGGTGGTCGCCTCGAGCACGAGCCAGGCGTTCTCCGCGCCCGGTCCGCACAGCAGGTGAGCGCCCCACGGTGGCCGGTGACCCTCGGTGAGCAGGCCGATCCCGCAATCGGCCGCGGCCAGCGCGGCGTCGTTACGGGAGGCCACGAGCGCAACTCCGTGCCCCTGCTCCTGCAGCGCGCGCACCGAGGCGGCGAGACGGGAGCCGCCCGCTGTCGTGTCCGCGCCAAGCCGTTGCGCCAGTTGCCGGCCGCCACCGGCGATGATCAGCCGACCGACCTTGCGGGCGGCGACGGCCAGCGCCTCGCCCATCGGAGCGAGGGCCGGCTGGACGGTCACCACGGCGACGAGCCGGCCACCGGCCGCCAAGCCGAGCGCGTCGCGGCGGCGGAGGCGGGCGCGGCGCAGCCGGCTCGCAAGGTCGGGCGGGGCGGCGACCGGCAGCTGCGCAAGGGGAGCCAGGGTCCACTCGTCGCGGTGGACGGTCCGGCGCGGCTGCTCACCGTCGAACAGGCGCAGCGCCTGCGCCCGGGCTTGCGCCGGCTCGCCCTCGACGGCGAGAACGTCGGCAACGACGCTCCGACCGCTGGTTAGCGCGCTCGCGTCGAGGACCACGGCGTCAATGCGGTCCAGTCGACGCAGGGCTCCGTTGTCAAGCGTGACGACGCCGCGCTGGGCGAGGACGCGGCCGAGCGTCGCGGCGTACGCCTCACGACCGACGTGTGCGGCCCGGGGGGCGGCGATCATCGCCGCGCGGGCCGCCCGCCGTCCGCCGGTCGGCAGGATCACGGCCGCTGCGAGGACCGCGACCAGCCCGGCGCGCCGGACGTACCGTTCGATCGGGCCGTCCGGCAGCGGCCCAGGCCGCGGGGAGCCCGACAGTGGCGGCGCCTGAGCGGCCTCGCGGCCGGTCAGCAATGCCGGCATCAGTCGATCATTGGCCCCACGGCAGGCGCGCTCCTCGGCGAGGAGCGCTACCCGAAGCGCGGCGTCGGTCAGCGGGGCGAACGGCGCCTGAGCGGCCCCGTTGATCAGCGCGCTGCCCAACGCGACGGCGGTCTCCGTCCGGCGCGCACCGAGGTGCGCCGCGAGCCGGCGTTGCAGGCCCGGAAAGAGGTCCGCGACCGCCGGCAACGCCGTCATCTCGATCGGTACCGGCGGAAGCCGCACCGCGCGGCCCGCCAGCGCCACACCGGCCGCGAGGACGTCTCCGGCCAGCGCCACACCGTGTCCGAGCATGCCGTCGATGTCTTTCGGCGGCCTCCGGTCGGGTTGGGCGGGGCGTTCCCGCTCCACGCGGTCGACCACCACGATCAGCTCGTCCGGCCGGACCCGGTCCGGATCGAACGCGACGATGACCCGGCTCAGCACGCCGTTCCAGGCGGCCCAGTGGACACCGTCGACCGCCTCCAACGCGTTCTCGAGACGGGCACCGCCGGTCGCATCCCGCGCGGGCGACACCGGGATGTGGGCGTGACCTCCGGAGGTCCACACACCAGCTCGGGGCGGGTAACCAGCGACCGGCGCCGGCGCGAGCAGACGTCGGCGGAGGCGAGCCAGTCCGGAGGCCACGTTGGGTTAAGCGGCGGTGTGTTCGGGCTCCTTCGCCGCCGAGGTCGTCTGGTCCGTGTCCATCCTGCCCGCCGGTTCCCGACCGCGGCCCGCGCCCCGGCGGCGGCCCGCCAGCCACACGCCGGCGCCGATCGCAGCGGCGACCGGCCAGTCGACGAGACCGAACGCCGCCAACGCGCCGAGCCCGCCGTAGTAGACGAGCTGATCGCGAGGCGGCATGTTGTCACGGACCGTATCAGTGGCCCGAAGCGCCCCGACCATGACGGTGCGCTGCGACGGGAGCCCGACATGCGGCCGCGGGACATGGGGCACGCGAACGTGCGGCAACGGTACGCGGGCGCCAGCAAACGGCAACGGCAGGCTGGACCGCCCGGTCTGCTCCGTGGCCGCGGCGCGCTCCTCCTCGGTTGGCGCCGCCGGTGCCGTGGGCACGTCACCCCGCTCGCGAGTCATCTTCCCGGCGCTTGTTGATTTCGGTGCTCCGCTCCGCGGCTGTGCCGCGGGTGACCGCTTCCGTGCGGCTCGGGCTCCCCGGTTTTCATCCTGATCTTGGCTAGCGGTCATTCCAACCACTCCCCCTGAGCCGGATTGGCGCTGTATTTCAGAGCTTTCGACAGGTCCCCTGATCAGTTCAGTGCGCCGCGACCGGCGGTGTCAACAGTATCGGCATGACAAGTTCATCCACGATGCAGCAACCCGACACCGGGTCCTCACTGGGCGCAAAACACCACATGCACCATGCGCGGCCGCGTGTCCGCTGCGAGCGGGAAACCTCGTACGGGGCCGCCGCGACCCGGAGTGAGAAACGTGTGGTGCGGGCACTACAGGGATGACGTCAGGACCTGGGAGAAAGATTGGCGGAGCACAGATGACGGAGCCGATCGGCACAGGCGGACTGGTTGACACCGAGACCGCCCTGCGACGCGAAGTCGACGTACTGACACAGCGGTTTCCCCAACTGGAACGCGACGAGCTCGAGCGCTACGTGCAAGAGACCTACGCGGAACTCAAGCGCGACGCCGAAGTCGAGGCGCATCTCTTCGCGTTGACGCGAGCGCGGGTAACCGAGAAGGCGGGCAACGGTTCTGCTCAGCAGCGCTTCGGGGCATCTCCGTCCCGGCGTGACACGGATGGAGATGCCCCGAGATCGACAGCCGCGGAGGAGATCCGCGCGTCACTGTTTCGCGGGCGTGGCCCCAACGGCGGCGCTTAGCCCGCAAGCCGCGAGCGTAGCAGCTGCTTTCCCTGGTCAGCGCCCTTACGGCTCTCGGCCTGAGCGCGCCGGAAGAACTCGGCCAGCTGGGAGTCGCCGTCGCGTTCGGCGTCCTGGATGTAGGTCTCCAGTCGAAGGGCGTTGCTCAGGCACGCCTCTGTGAACCAGATGATGTCGTAGTCCTTGTCCTTGGTGCCGGTCACCTGCCCGGTCTCGCTGCTGCTCGTTGTCACCGCTTCCTCCTGGAGTAACGAGATGTGACAGTCCTCGTACCCCCGCTGCTGCCGTCCATGCGATCTCGATCTCACCAGGTTGCCCGCGGATACCCGTTGTCCGACCTGGACGGCGCTTCGCCACCAGTGTCCCGCCATATGGATAAGATGAGATTATTTCGCGTTCGACACCACAACGGCCCTCAATGGGGTATATCCTCCCCGGCGTGGACCAACAGGATCACGACGACGTGGCGTCGTCGCCGTGCCGGCAGGCCGAGCCGCCGGCACGCTTCTTCAAAGCTCTGATCCAGATGTTGATCGGGACCGGTGCCGCTGTGGTGCTGACTATCCAGCTCATACGCGCGTTGGCCGGCGGCCAGACGATGCCGCAGGCGTACCACCAGGTGTTCGAGCTGATGGGCTTCGCACTCGCCCTCGCCGCCGCGGTGGAGCTGGCCTACGCGCTGCACACGCATGTCCCGAGCGAGGCGCTCGATCCGCTGATGCTCAGCCTGTCGGCAGCCCTGCTGCTCCAGTTGAGCGGTGTGAGCGTGTTCGACTTCTGGCAAGGGGTGGCGGCCGCGATGTACGTCGCCGCGCTCGGCGGGCTGTTCGTCATCCGGAAGCACCTGTCGCAGCCGCATCCATCGAGGGAGTGGACGATCAGCGACGGATGGCAACAGTTTCAACGGTGGCGCCAGCAGGGGCGTCAGGCTACTCGGCGCAACAACGGCCGGTCGCGGGCGAAAGAGGGCAAGCACGTGATCACTCGCGTTGCCGCCGGCACCGACGATGTCGCGCGCACGTCGACAGCCGATCTCGAGGGGGCGGGCCGCCGTGCGGCCAACGGTGTCTGACCAGCGCTCAGTTCGCCACCCATCGCCGAAACCGGAGCGTAGCTTGAGCCTCGGGGTAGTGCCGCGATGTGGCCATGGGACTCTCTGTCCACCGGGTGCTGGACACCTGGCATCGCCCGGCATGATCCGGGTCCCGGAGTATTTGCCGTTCCCTATCAGCGGCGGGAGGCGAGCGATGATTCTCGTAACCGGAGCGACCGGCACGGTCGGCAGCGAGGTGGTCAGACAGCTTGTCGGTCGGGGCGAACGGCCACGTGCGTTGCTGCGTGACCACCAGAAGGCGAGCCGACAACTCGGCGGGCAGGTGGATCCCGTCGTGGGTGATCTGGACCGGGCGGAGACGCTTCAGGCCGCGGTGACCGGCGTCGACCGGGTGTTCCTGCTAACCAGGCAGACCAGCGGTCAACTGGACCAGGAACGGAACCTGGTCGCGGCGGCCGTCCGGGCCGGCGTTCGCCACATCGTCAAACTGTCGGTGTTCCGCGCCGATGAAGACTCGCCGCTGCAGATCGCCCGACAACACCGGCAGGCGGAACGAGTGCTGACCGACTCGGGCCTCGCGTACACCATCCTTCGTCCGCCCTTCATCATGCAGAACCTGCTGGGCATGGTGCGCGGCGGGGCCATCTACACCGCGGCCGGAGACGGACGGGTAGCCATGATCGATGCCCGCGATGTCGCCGCTGTCGTGGTGGCCGCGCTGACCGGCCCCAACCATGCGGGCGAGATCTACACGCCGACCGGACCGGAGGCAGTCACCTTCGACGACGTGGCGACGATCCTGTCCCAACTGACCGGTAACCAGATCAACCATGTGCGAGTGCCACCGGACGCGGTGCGCAACTCCTTGCAGGCACTGGGTCTGCAGCCCTGGTTCGCGGACGACATGGCAAAGCTGCACACCATGCTGGCCGCCGGATACGAGGACGTCTTGACCGAAGACGTTCACGCCGCGACCGGGCAGCCACCCCGGACGCTTGCACAGTTCGCGCGTGACCACGCCCCCGCCTTTACCGGACGAGACGCGTCCTGAGCCCGCTTCACCGCTCCTGCAGGTACTCGTGAACAAGCTGGATCGCGACGGCGCCCTCCCCTGGTGCCGGCGTGTCGACCCGGCCGCCGGCTGCGCGGGAGTGCCGAGCCTGTCCATCTGAGTAGTCGCTGCTCAGGCCCGAAGGGTCGGTGGACTGAATCCTCGAACTCAGCGCACGGGTTCATCGCCGCTGCGCTGCCCGGCGCCCAGCCCGTCCGACGAACAGGAGCATCGTATGAAGTTCGGCCTCCACTACCTGCTGTCATGTTCGGAGTCCCAGTCCCCGTCGCAGCGCTACCGCGACACCATGGAGCAGGCGGTACGCGCCGAGGGACTAGGTTTTGAGTCGGTATGGCCGGTTGAGCAGCACTTCAACCAGGTTCAATCGGCATTGCCCTGCCCCACGCTGCTCCTCGCCGCGATAGCGTCCCGCACCGAGACCCTGCGGCTGGGAACGGCGATCGTGCAACTCCCGCTCGCGCACCCGATGCGCACCGCCGAGGAGATCGCGACTCTGGATGTGCTGAGCGGCGGCCGGGTCGAGTTCGGCGTCGGACGGGGATCGCAGGCCAAGCACTTCAGCGGCTTCGGCGTCCCGCTCGCCGAGAGCAGAGAACGGATGGTCGAAGCACTCGACTACATCCACGCCGCATTCACGCAAGATCGGTTCTCCTTTCACGGCCGCTTCTTCCACGCCGACGACGTCTGCCTCGTGCCGAAACCGGTCCAGCGGCCACACCCGCCGATCCGGGTCGCCGCCAACGGCCCGGACTCCTTCGAACTGGCGGGTCGGCGCGGATACCCGATCCTCGTCGCGACGCACATCAACCCTCTCCCGAAGCTGCGGGAACTCCTCCCGGTCTACCACGCGGCCCGAGCGGCGGCCGGGCATCCGCCCGCTGTCCCCGACGACCTGACGTTTCTCATGCCGTTCTACGTCGGCGGCTCCTCCGCCAGGGTCAGAAGCGACATGGAACCGGCCGTCAAACAGTTCGTACACGTGGCCTCGTCACTGCTGTCGTCCACCGCGGGAACCTGGGCCACACCCGCCGAAGCCGCGAGAATGAACGAGGTCCTGCAAAGGATTCGCGCCACCGACTTCGATGCGGTCAACGACAGGATGGGGATCTTCGACACACCCGACGGCTGCATCGACCGGCTCAAGCAGATCGAGCAGGAGTTCGGCCCAGGCCGGGTGATCAGCTGGTTCAACCTGTTCGGAGCGATCCCCCACCAGCGGGTTATGGAAAGCATGGAGCTGTTCTCGGCCAAGGTGCTCCCGCATTTCTGACTCGACGGATCCGGTGTATTCCCGTCGACCGGGCGGTGTCACGGAGCCGACCGGTAGGTCTTCGATAGACCCTCGATAGGCCGTGGATCTAGCGTCGCTGTCGGCGCACCGGGCACGGCGATGCGGGACCGGCCCGCTCGTCGCGGTGCGCCTTCCACGCCACGGGGAGAGGTACGAATGAGACTCCGAACACTCCTGCTCGGCGCGGCGGTCGCGGCGACCGCCGCCGTGAGCCTGCCGACACCGGCGTTCGCCTGGAGCGGAACGATCATCCCGTCCGAGACCGGCTCGGTGCGCTGTGACCGAGGCCGGATGTGCCTGTTCTACAACTCCAACCAGCAAGGTGCCAAGAAGTCGTTCGGCGGCAAGGTGCACAACTTCATCGACTACCGGTTCGAGGGACCGGGCGCAGGCTCCGGGCTCACGGTCAAGAACAACGCCGCGTCCATCACCAACGGCACGGACAACTGGGTCACGGTGTACTTCAACTCCAACTACGCCGGCAACCGGGACTGGGTCCACCCCTACTCCTACGGACGCCTCCGGTACACCTACAACAACAACGCGTCGTTCGACTACTCCCGCCCCAACTGACGGTCGCGGTGTCGGTGCCCCGCCCGGTACGGCCACGGCCGCAACCGGACGGGGCACGCCGCCGCTACGCCTCTCGCGACAAGGAATCACCATGCCGCGCATGTCCAAGCACCGCGGTCGGCTCGTTGCCGCCGCGTGCGCCCTGACCGCCGCGTTGGTCGTCACCGGCTGCTCAGACAGCGAACCGCAGCCACCCAGCGTCTCCAGCACCCCCCCGAGCTCCCAGGTGGCCGACCAGAAGCTGCCGTTGGAGGCGTACCTGCTGTCCGCTGACGAAAGCGGCCAGGTCCAGCAGGCATACCACGGGCTGATCACCGCGTGCATGCAACGCTTCGGGCGTACCTACAAGAGCGTGCAGCCGGAACAGAGTGGGCCGCGATCGCTGGTCGACCGCCGGTACGGTGTCACCGACGCGGACCTTGCGGCGCGGCACGGCTACCACCTGCCCGGCCCATCGGACGGAGACGCCGCCGGCCCGAACCTGACTCCGGACGACATTCTGGTGCTGGACGGCGCGGTCCGCGACATCGACGGCAAGCCGACGCTCGCGGTCGGCGCGCTGCGCGACCCCGCGGGCAAGCCGCTGCCCAAGGACGGATGCCGGGGCGAGAGCAACCGGACCCTCGGAAACCTCGACGTCACCGCCGCCGCGCGCGAGCTCAACACCAGGAGCTACGAGCTGTCCAAGCGGGACTCGCGGGTCAGGGCCGCGATGCGGGCCTGGTCGGCCTGCATGAGTGCCAGCCGGTACAACTATCCCGAGCCGCTGGCCGCCGTCGACGACCCCCGGTTCAGCGGTGACGCGCCGACACCCCTCGAGATCGCGGTCGCCGTCGCGGACGTCGCCTGTGAAGAACGCACCAACCCGGCTGGCACCTGGTTCGCGGTAGAGAGCGCGTACCAGAAGCGCCTCATAGCGGAACATCGTGACGCGCTGGAGCGGGTCCAGAAGGCGAAGCTGGCGCAGCTGAAGACGGTCGCTTCGGTCCTGCGCGGATAACGGGACATTCAGCGGATAACGGGACATTCAGCGGTGGCGGCTCACGCGGGAGAGCCGTTGGCGTGGACGGCGTGCAGGAGGAGGCGCACCTCGTCGGCCTCGGGCGCGCCGATGTCGGTGAACAGGGCGAGGGCGGGACGCCAGTGTGCCCGGGCGGCCTCGCCACGATCGAGGCGGTGCAGGGCGTGACCGAGGACGAGGTGGCTACGGGCCTCCTCCAGCCGGTAGCCCGTCCTGCGGTTGATCGCCAGAGCGCGTTGGGCATGGCTGACCGACCGCTCGGCCTGGTCGAGCCCGAGATGGACGGAGGCGAGCCGGGCAAGTGTGACGCCCTCGATCAGTTCGAGGCCCACGTCGCCGGCGATGGCGAGCGCGTCGTGGAGATGAGTGAGGGCCCGGTCATGCTCACCCAGGTGCTGGTAGATGGTGGCGAGGCCGACGAGGGAATCCGCCTCGCTGTTGGGCCGTCGGGTCTCCCGAGCTATCCGGAGCGCCTCCTGCTGACAGCGGACGGCCCGTTGGTGATCGCCGAGGCGGTCGTGGATGTCGCCGAGAATGTTCAGGGCCAGGCATTCGCCGCGCGGGTAACCGGTGTCCCGGCTGAGGGCCAACGCGGTGTTGACCAGCGGGAGGGCCTCGTCGTGACAACCGATGTCGTGCCGGATCACGGCGAGGCGGCAGACGGCATACGCCTCGTTGGCCCGGTTCCCGATCTCCTCTTCAAGGCTGAGGGCATGGGTGAGGTGCTCGAGAGCCAGATCGGTGTTCCCCAACAGATGGTGCAACTCCCCGAGGTTGGCCCGGACGATGCTCTCCGCGCCACCGGCGCCGACCTGCCGGTAGAGGGCCAGGGCCTGTTCGTTGTATTCGGTGGCCTGGCGTAGTCGGCCCAGCTCTCCGCAGACAGCACCGAGGTTGACGAGGGCGGCGGCCTGGCCGGCGAGCCGGTTGATCCGCTGCTCCAGAACCAGCGCCTCACCGTGACAGTCCATCGCCCGCATCAGTTGGCCGGACATCCGGTACGCGACACCGAGGTTGCCGAGGATCGTGGCCTGGCCCTCGATCCACCCGGTTCGCCGGGAGAGGCTCAGCGCCGGGTCGTAGCGGTCGATGGCCTGCGGGTGCCGGCCCAGGAGCAGGTCAAGCGACCCGAGGCTGAGCTGGGCGGCGGCCTCGCCCGGCACATCGCCGGCGGCCCGCGCCGCGGCCAGCCCGGCCTGGCCGATGCTGAGCCAGCCGACGGCGTCGACGCGCAGCTGGAAGTAGCCTCGCAGGGTGTCGGCGAGCAACCAGGCGGCGGGCAACGGTCCGTGCGCGGCGGCATGGCCGACGGCAGCGACCAGGTTGTGCCGTTCGGCGTCGAGCCACGCCGACGCCCGGGCATGGTCGTCGACGTCGGCCGGCCGCCGGCGAACATCGGTGGCCGGCAGTGGCAGGCGCACCATGTGCGGGTAGAGCTGCCGGGCAGCCGCGTCGGCGGTGTGCAGGTAGTAGTCGTACAGCCGCCGCACCGCCGCGTCCAGGTCAGGCCCGCTTTCCTCGGCGGTCGAGCGCTCGGCCGCGTAGAGGCGCAGCAGGTCGTGGAAGGCGAACCTACCGGCGGCATGCTGGTCGATCAGGTGCGCGGCCACGAGATGGTCGAGGAGCCGCCGCGCCTCCTCGTGAGTGCTGTCGGCCAGGACCGCGGCGGCTGCGGCGGTGACGTCCGGACCCGGTGCGAGCCCCAACAGTCGAAACAGTCGGCGGGCCGGCGGCGCGAGAGCGATGTAGGACACGCCGAACGCGGCGCGTACCGCGGCCGGACCGTCCCCGTCCACCTGCAACTTGGCCAGCCGGTTACCGGCCTCCAGCTCGCCGGCGTAGGCGGCGACGGTGTCGCGGGGACGGCCCGCCAGATTGGCCGCGGCGATACGCAACGCCAGCGGCAGGTGGGCGCACAACCGTGCGAGCTCGGCGACCGCGTCCGGCTCGGCGCGCACCCGGTCGGCGTCCACCAGACGGCCCAGGAGCGCCGTCGCCTCGTCAGGGTTGAGCACGTCAAGGGTGAGGCGCTTGGCGCCGTCGAGGGCGACCAGCCCGGTGAGCTGGTCGCGGCTGGTCACCATCACGAGGCAGCCGGAGGTCCCCGGCAACAACGGCCGGACCTGCTCGGCGCTGTGCGCATTGTCCAGCAGCACGAGCATCCGCTTGCCGGAGAGCAGGCTGCGGTACATCGCCGTCGCCTCGTCGACGTCGGTCGGCACCTTGTCGGCAGGCACGCCCAGCGCCCGGAGGAACCGGGCCAGCGCTTCGATCGGGCGCAGCGCCTCGCCGCCGCCATACCCCCGCAGATTCACGTAAAGCTGCCCGTCGGGGAACCGGTCGCGCACCGAATGCGCCCAGTGCACTGCCAGCGCCGTCTTACCCACGCCAGCCGTCCCCGCGATCATCGCGATCGCCGCCCGCGGGTAATGCCGGTTCTCACCGTCGGGGTCCGCCGCGGCCGGCAACATGGCATCCAGCGCGGACAGGTAACCTTCCCGACCGACGTATCCGACCACGTCCGGCGGCAGGTGGGCGGGAACGACGGCCGGCGCGGCGCCGCTATCCTGAGCGGAAACCGGCGTGGGCGCGTCGAGGCCCTGGTCCTCGCGCAGCATCGCCACCTCCAGCTGCCGCAGCTCCCGACCTGGATCCAGCCCCAACTCGCTGGTCAGCCGCTTCTCCGTCAGGCGGTAGACCTCCAACGCGTCGGCCTTGCGCCCACAGCGGTACAACGCCACCATCAGCTGCGCGACCAGCCGTTCCCGGAGCGGATGCGCGGCCACCACCCCGGACAGCTCGGCAATCAGGTCGGCGTGCCGGCCCACCCGAAGCTCCAGCTCGATACATTCCTCAAATACCGTGAGCCGACGCTCCTCCAGCCGCACCGCGTCGACCTCGAGGCCGCACACGCCGGTCAACGCCGCGCCGCGCCACAGGGCCAACGCTTCGCGCAACACCTCGACGGCGCGCTCGGGCCGACCCTGTGCCGCCGCCGACCGTGCCTCGGCCACCCGCATCTCGAACAGGCCCACGTCGACCCGCTCGGCCGGCACGGCAAGCTCGTACCCCGCCGGCCTCGTCACGATGACATCGCCCATCGAACGGCGCAGCGCCGAGATCGACGACTGCACCTGCTGGCGCACCGTCGCGGGTGGGTCCTCGCCCCAGACCGCGTCCGCCAGCTCGGTCCACGGCACGCGCCGGCCAGGTTCGAGCGCCAGCACAGCGAGCATCGTTCGCTGTCGCATCCCGCCCAGCTGGATCTGCCGCCCGTCCTGCCACACCTCGACCGGTCCTAGCAGCCGAAACTCCACCTGTCCAGCCCCCGTCCTCGCCCAACACAGCACGTCGGACGGCCAACGTGACCGCCCGACAACGGGCACCAGGAGCCGACCGGCCCGGCCAGCGTTCCCGGTAGGCGCAGGCCCCGCCGGGCCTGCCTGCTTGTCGGACGGTAGCCCGCCGCCGCAAGTACAACCGCAGAAGGGTCGGCCCCACCGACTCGGCGTCAGATCCGGCCGGCGAACTCGGCGACTCTGCGAGCCAGTGGGCCTCCGGCGCGTACCCATGTGAAGTGGTCCAGCGGCGTGCCTGCTTCGGCCGTCGTGTAGTGCACCCGCTCGACCGGTGCCATGGCCAGCATGCCGCACAGGTGGTCGAGGCTCGGCACCGGCGCGTAGCGGTCGCCGTCGACGCTGACGGCGAGCACGGGGTTACGCATTGCCGCGAGCGCCGGCTGCGGGTCGGTGCCGGCCAGCGACGGGTACCGGCCGCGCCGCGCACTGTACGCCCAGTCACGGATCACGCCGCGTGCCTGCCGGCCGCCGAACCCCCAGCCGGGCCACACGCCCCGCAGCGCCGCCACGGTCGCGATGCCCTGGGTATAGGCAAGGAGGGCGTAACTGGATGCGCCCGGATAGGTGCGCCAGTAGGGAAGCACGGTGGCGACCAGGACCAGGCCGGCGGCGTCGGCGCCGCCGGTGAGCGCGACATGCAGCAGGCACGTCTGGCCGCCCAGCGAGTGACCCAGCAGCAGGCAGGGCCGGCCATCCAGCCGCGGCTTGAGCGCCTCCTGAATGGCGCCGACGTCGGCGACGAGCTCCGCGTAGCCGTACCGGGACGAGCGGCTGGGGCGCGGCGAACTCGCGCCGGTGCCGCGCAGGTCGGCGACGAAGACGGCCAGCCCGGCACTGCGGAGCTCGGCGGCGAACGGCCGGTAGTACCGCGCCGGGACGCCCATCGCCGGCCAGATCACGACGGCGGGTGCGTCCGGAGCGTCGGGCTCCGGATAGACCTGCAGCCCGATCCGGTCGACGCCCCGGTCGACGTACTCCTGCGCGTACTCCACGGCCGCCAGCCTAAACTCGGCCCTCATCCGCCGGACCCGGTCAGTGCCGGATCGGTCAGGGTGTGCACGGGTACCAGCGGTCCCAGCCGCGGAGCCGACCCCAGTACCGGCAGTAGAAATTGTTGTCGGTGCCGAGGATCCGGATCGCCGGCGTATCCCGGTAGCCCAACAGCCACACTCCGGCGTTCGCCCGGCCGCCGAGCGAGATCCAGTTACTCCACTCGGTGTCGCCGTTGTAGCGCTGCCAGGTGTGCCAGACCGCGTAGTCCCAGCCGACGATGAAGGTCTCCTTGCGACCGTCGGGCCAGAGAAAATCCCGCCAGGTCCAGCCGTCGCTGCAGAACGTGCCGCCGGTGTGGGCGCCGCGGGTGATGTTGCAGCGGATGTCGGCGCGGTGCGGACCGGCGGTGTTGCCCTCGGTCACGTCGGGCGGGTTGGCCGCGGCGTTGGCCGGAGCCGGAGCCACGGCGATCACGCTCGCGGCGAATGCCAATGGAATGAGCGCGCGGCCGACGATAGCGCCGATGACAGACATCGAGCCTCCCCAGGATCGTTGACGTCTCCCGTCGAGTATCGACAGGCGATGCACGCCTCGGATCCGGCCGAAACCCTTGCAAGAGTCGCATGTCGGCGCGGCGGGCGGCCGAATGCGGGTGATAAGTAACTTTTTGCGGTGAGCATCTCCGCGAAGGTGGTCAGGTGCTGCAACAAATCGGTCTGGACCGGAGCTGCTTTGCCGCCATGCTCGGAGGCGAGGATGGGACCACGCTGTTCATGATGGCCGCCGAGTGGCGCGGTGTTGAGCAGATGTCAGCCGAGGACCGGGCCGGCCAGGTGTTGACCACCGAGGCGCCCGCGCACGTCGGCTGACCGACCGCTATCTCGCCCCGCCTCCGCTGGGGCTTTCGACGGGCGCCCCGCGTTCGCTCTCGCGTGGGACGCGGACGACTTCGCGGTAGCGCGGATGGCAGGCCCCGTAGATGGCGTAGTTCAGCCGGGCGTGGCGCAGGCTGAGATCGCCGTTGGGCCCACCACGCAGGGCCTCGAGGTCCGCGCCACCGCGCCCGTCGTCGGTCCAGAAGCAGACCGGGCATGTCCGGCATCCGGTCCGGTGGCCACAGCAGGGACAAGGTTCGATGCTCGACGGGCCCACACAAATCAGCCTTCCACGCGCGCACCTTGACGTAACAATGAGCGCACGTGGAGACGTTCTCGTCACACCGGCACGCTGTGGGTCACCTGAGGCTACCAACGTTCGGGCTCGCGCGGGTGGTTCACTCGGTTGCCGCCCGGTGGGCCACGTCCAACTCGGTGACCGTCGGCTCCGCGTGGAGGTCGCGGAAGATCTTGACGGCGGCTGACGTGCCCACTTTGCGGCGGTACTCGAGCATCTGTTCGCGGCTGCGCCAGAGCGTGATGATTCGCCAGTCGTCGGCATCGCCCTTGGCGAGGACGGTCTGCAGGACGCTGTGGGGCATCTTGGCGGTCACCTCCCGGTACGCCTCGGTGAGGGCGGCAGCGGACTCCGGTGGCACGGTCGCGGAGGTGATGGAGAGTACGAGTCCGGTCATAGTTCGACGCTAGACGCTGTTGCCGGCGGGCGGCATCCAGGAACGCACGCAACCACCGCAACATCCGCATCACCTCCACCGCCGAGGCGACCGGCCCGCAGTCCGGCACGTCGGCCGGTTCATTGGAGATTTACGCCTCGGCCGCCCGGCACATGCCGGGCCGCCGCACCCGGCTGCGGGCATTCCCGCGACCGTGCCCCGGAAGACCCGCAAGACCCGGAGGTGACTCTGATGGCATCCCCCGTACCGCCGGTTTCGCCGTGGTGATGGCGCTGGTGGTCGGCACCCTCACCGCGCCCGGCCGGGCACAGGCCGGCGATGGTGACCGCGCCTTCGACGCACAGGCCCACAAAGGTGGGCTGGCGCACCGTCCGGAAAGCACCCACGCGTCGTTCGGCAACGCGTTACGGCTGGGCGTCAGTACCCTCGAACTGGACGTGCAGATCACCGTCGACGGCGCCGCTGTCGTGACGCATGATCGCAAGGTCGACGGCCGCAAGTGCGTCGACACCGCGCCCGTTGCCCCGGGTCATCCCGCCTTTCCCTACGTCGGCAGGTACGTCAAGACGCTCACCCTGGCGCAGGTGAAGACCCTCGACTGCGGCACGAAGACCCTGCCCGACTTTCCCGCCCAGATCGCTGTCCCGGGCGCCCGCGTGCCCACCCTGCGCGAGGTCTTCGACCTGGTCAAGCGCTACCACGCGGACGACGTGAAGCTCAACGTCGAGACGAAGGGACCGGCGGTCTGGACTGGTGGCGCATCCGCGACCTGGGCGCGATGACCCGCCGGGCCGGTGCGGGCACCGTGTCGGCGAACTGGCAGGTGCACGATCCGGCCCAGCCGCACGTCACCTCACCCGACTGGTACCTGCGCCAGGACCCGACCTACTACCACGGCCCCACCATCGCCGACCTGCACCGCCGCTACGGGCTCAAGGTCGTGCCCTACACCATCAACGACGAAGCCACCATGCAACATGTCATCGACCTCGGCGTCGACGGCCTCATCAGCGACGACCCGGCCCTCGCCGTCCTCGTCGCACGCCGCAACGGGCTGCGCTGAGCAGCCCGGATCCTCGACGGAAGGAGCGCAGCGGTGCGCAGATTATGGGTTACCACGAGCGTGGCCGCCGGTCTGGTGCTGACGTTGACCACCGCGGCGGCCGCCACCGGCCTGCTTCGGGCCGGCCCGCGGGGTGACGGCACCGCCGTCACCCGGTCGGTTTCCAGGTCACGCCGGCCGGCCGGCAGACCACCCTCGGCGGCCTGCCGCTCGGCTCGGCGCTGAGCCCCGACGGCCGGCACCTGCTCGTCACCAACAACGGCCAGGGCGTGCAGTCGCTGCAGGTACTCGACGTCTCCGACGAAGACGACACCGAGGTCGAACAGACCCTCCCGTACGCCTCCCCGGAGGCCCTGTTCGTCGGCGTGGCATACAGCCCGGACGGCACGCGCGCCTACGCCAGCGCGGGCGGCAACAACAAGATCCGGGTGTACGCCGTGGACGGCCACGGCAGGCTCACAGAGCAGGCGGCGCTGCCGCTGCCGACGACCAACCCGGCCGGCCAGAAGGTGAACCTGTTCCCCGCCGGGCTCGCCGTGGCCCCCCACGGCAGGACACTCTACGTCGCCGATCAGCTTGCCGACGCACTGTCCACCGTGGACGTCGCGACCGGTGCGGTGCGCACGATCGCGGTCGGGCACAACCCGCTCAGCGTGGTGCTCACCCAGGACGGGCGCCGGGCGTACGTCACCAACCAGGGTGGCGACACGGTCACCGTGGTCGACACGCTCTCCCTGGCGGCCGTCGGCAGGTCCGGGTCGGCAGCCACCCCAACCGGCTCGCGCTCGACGCGCGCCGGGGCCTGCTCTACGTCTCGGTCGGCGACGACGACAAGGTCGCCGTGGTCGACACGAAAACCAACGCTCTGGTACGCGCGATCGACCTCGCGCCCCTACCACGGCGCGGCGGCCGGGTCCAACCCCGGCGGGCTCACCCTCTCGCCGGACGGCTCCCGGCTCTACGTCGCCAACTCCGGCAACAACGACGTGGCCGTGATCGACACCCGTACCTACCGCACGATCGCGCTGATCCCCACCGGCTGGTACCCGTCGGCCGTGGTGACCAGCCGGGACGGAAACACCCCGCACGTGCTCAACGCCAAGGGGCTGGGCGCCGGGCCGAACAACGGTTTGGTCAGCCCGGTCCGGCACGCTGGCCGGAGTTGGCCAGCCGGTCCGGCGCGACGGGCGCCAGGCCGTGGGCGTCCAGGAAGCCGGCGACCGACGCCGACCAGGGGTATTTTTCGGCCTGCCGCCGGGCCGCCAGTCGCCGGTCCGGTCGCGTGGCGAGGTCGAGCACCGCGTCGGCGTAGTCAGGCCCGTCGCCGGGTGCGGCGACGCCGGCCTCGCCCACGACCTCGGGCAGGGCGCTCTCCGCACTCACGACCACGGGCGTGCCGCTGGCGAGCGCCTCCAGCGCGGCCAGGCCGAACGTCTCCACCGGGCCCGGGGCGATCACGATGTCGGCGGTGGCGAGCAGACGGGCCAGGTGGTCGCGGTCGGCGATGAACGGCACGAACCGCACCGGCAGGCCCAACCGGCGGGCTTCGCCCTCGAGGGCGGCCCGGCGCGGCCCGCTGCCGACCACCACGAGCACCGCCGGCACCCCGCGCCGGCGCAGCTCGGCGAGCGCCGCGATCGAACGGCCCGGCTGTTTCTCCGGCGACAACCGTCCACAGTGCACCAGGAGCAGCTCGCCCGGGACGGCGTAGTCGGCGCGCAGCCGTTCGTCGTAGCGGTCGGGGCGAAAATGCCAGAGATCAACACCCAGGGGTACCTGAACCAGGTTGTCCACGCCGAGCCGGCGGAACTCGGCCGCCGCCCACGATGTCGTGCAGACCACCCGGTCGTAGCTCGCGGCGGTGCGGGCGTTGAGGCGGTCGGTGACCGGCCGGCAGTCGAAGCGCCGGCCGCCGAGCAGGCGCAGCAACCCGTCGAGGCTCTCGTGCGACACCATCATGGCCGGGATGTCGCGGCGCCGGGCCCATGGGCCGGTCCAGCGCAGAGTGGTGCGGTCGGACACTTCGAGCCGGTCCGGGCGCAGCCGGGTGAGCAGCCGGGCCACCCGCGCGCGACCCAGCAGCACCCGGTACCCGCCGGTGCCCGGCACGACCCGGCCCGGCACGGTGACGACCAGGCCCTGCGCGCTCTCCTCCTCGTGGTGCACCGCGCCGGGGACGATGAGGACGGGGTTGTGGCCGGCGGCGCGGTAGCCGGCGCCGAGCTGGTGCAGGGCGGTGCGCAGGCCACCGGAGCTGCCGGTGACGAAGTTGGCCAGCCGGACGATCCTCACGTGGCCCTGCCCTGGACCGGCAGCCGCGACGCCGGCATGAGCGGCAGGAAGCACGCCACGAGCAGGACGAGCCGCAGGGCCACGCCGAGCGGATGGTTGGGACGCGGGTCGGGCAGCGCGGTGAAGCACAGCGCGACGCTGAGCCCCGCCATCCACCACCGGGTGCGGGCGGCGGCGCCCGCGGCGACGAGCGCGAGCCCCCACACGGCGTACCAGGCGTGCAGGGTGGGCGCGGCCAGCGCCACGACGACCAGCGCGCCGCCGATCAGCGCGGCGGCCGTCCGGCAGCCGACCGCCGCACCGGCGGCCCGCCACACCAGAACCGCGATGACCACGGCACCGACGATGGCCGCGAGGACGCGGGCGACGCTCACTGCCTCGGCGAAGGTGACCCAGGTGACCTGGTGCAGCAGCCAGCCGAGGGCGGTCGCCGGGTCGTACGGGTGGCGGATGCGGCCGGGCACCTGCAGCGCGCCGATCCAGCCCCACCCGTTGGGCACCAGGGTCGCGCAGCCGGCTGCGGTGGCGGCCGTGATCGCCGCGGTGCCGAGGGTGCCCCGGCTGATCGGCCCGTCGGTGCGGGCCCGGCTGACCAGCACGTACGCGACGAGCACCAGGCCGGGCAGCTTGATGGCGAAGGCGGTGGCCGCGGTGATGGCGGCGAGGGCCCACCAGCGGCGGTGGGTGGCGAGGACGGCGAGCACCGCGAGGCCGGCGAGCAGTGCGTCGAGGTGCACGCCGCCGACCAGGTGCAGCACGACGAGCGGGTTGGCGGCGACGAGCACGAGCGTGACCACCTTGCGAGGTGGGTCGGCAAGGCGGACAGCGAGGACGGCACTGCCGACGACGGCCAGGACGGCGATCAGCCGCAGCAGGTACACGGTGGCGGTGAGGTTGCCCTCGCCGAGCGCGGCGATCTGCCGGAGCCCGGCGAGGGCGAGCGGCCCGTACGGTGCGGGGGTGGCCCGCCATACCGGCGACACCGCGTCGAGGATGGGACCGGCGCCGAGCCGTTCCGGCCCGACGGTGTAGGGGTCCAGCCGGGACAGCAGCAGCCAGCCCTGGGCGGCGTAGGAGTACGCGTCGAGGCTGAGCAGCGGCGGTGCCGGCAGGACGGGTACGCACCAGGCGAGCGCGACCCGGGCGACGCCGCCGGTGCCGATGCCACCCGCGGCGGCCTGCCGGTACAGCCGCAGGAACACCACGGCCAGCGCACACACCGACACGGCGGCGAGGACGGCGAACCAGCCGCGCCCGGTGGCCGCGGGTCGCCACAGACCGAGAGGGCCGGCCGGCGGGTTGACACCGGTCCAGCCGGCCCGGGTGGCGCCGACGACGACGCCCGCGGACGCGGCCGCCCCCGCGGCGGCCAGGAGCCTAGGCGACGACAACCGGTGCCTCCAGCTGTGCCAGGGCCGCGGCCAGGTCCCGCCCGAGGTACTCGTCGAATCCGGCGGCCTGCCCGCGCACCCCGGCCCACCATTCGGCGGCTGCCATGCCGGCCAGGCTGGGCACCAGATCGGTGCAGCGCGCCAGTACCCATCGGCTGCCCCTGGTCGCCATCCACCAGGCCTGGGCGCGCCGGCTGGGTTGCCGGTTGTCGGGCTCGAGCGCCGGCCGGGCCGGCACCGGGAAGCCGACGGCGGCGAGGGCGTCGGCGAAGCTGCGGGCCAGCAGCCGGTGACCCCGCTCGCCCGGATGCAGCCGATCGACGCTCCACATGCGACGGTCGTACGTGAGCGGGTGGTTCGCCACGTCGACGTGGACGGTGCCGTACCGGACCGCGACCGCGTCGGTGATCGCGTTGACCGCCGCCATCCGCCGTGCCAGCGGCCGGGCGAGCGCGGCCGGCAGCCCGAACATGCGGCCCGGGTCGGGCAACCGGGCGGTCAGGACCACCGCGCCGGAGTCGGTGAGCGCCGCGACGGCCGTGCTGGCCGCCCGGCTGATCGCGGCCGCGTCGAAGCGGTCGCGCAAGGTGTCGTTGACCCCGACGACGACGGAGGCCAGCCGCGGTCGCAGTGCCAGGGCGGCAGGTAGCTGGGTGTCCACGACCTCGGCGGTCCGCGCCCCGCTCACCGCCAGGTTGTGCAGTGTCAGTTGCAGCGAGGACGCGAGCTGTGCGGCCCAGCCTCGCCAGGTGCCGTCGGGCATGGGGTCGCCAACCCCGACGGTGGTCGAGTCCCCGAGTGCGGCGAACACGATCGACATGCCCTCACGATGATCGATAGCCCGGTGCTCAGGACCAAGCGCCGTTGACCATGCGGCGAAGAGTCGGCAACGAACCGGGGATGATCGTTCATGGCCCGACCGAACCCTCGTGGTAACGGAATGTTCACCGCCTGTAACCTCGGCCGTGCCGGACCATCGGCATAGCCTGACCCCATGAGCGGCACGATGACCCCGCCCGCACTCATCCGCGACGCTCGAGACCTGGCGCAAACCCTCCTGGGCGAGCGCACCGAGCGGTGGCGGCACACCGTCGGCGTGGCCCGCCGGGCCGAGGACCTGGCCGCGATATTGGACGGCGGCCGAGACGGTATCGACGCCGACGCGCTGATCGCCGCCGCCTGGCTGCACGACATCGGATACGCCGACGCGGTGCGCGACTCCGGGTTCCACCCGCTCGACGGGGCCCGCCATCTCGACCGGCTGCGCTGGCCGCGGCGCCTCAGCGCCCTGGTCGCCCACCACTCCGACGCGCGCTCGGTGGCCCGCGCCCGTGGTTTGCACGAGGAGCTGTCCACCTACCACCGGGAGAAGTCGCCGGTCGCCGACGCCCTCACCTACGCCGACCAGACCGTCGGGCCCGCCGGGCGGCGGATGAGCATCACCGAACGGCTCGCCGACATGCTGCACCGCCACGGCCCGGACTCCCCCAACGCCGCGGTGCACCACCTCCGCGAGCCGAACCTGCGGGCGGTCGCCGACCGGGTGGAACGGCGCCTCGCCGCCCTCCAGAACGCCCGCTGACGTCGGAGCGCCCCCGCGGGTCCGCCGAACGGATCGTCTTGCGATCACGTCCCGGCCAACCGCCGATTACCTGATCGTCAGATCCGGTCCCTAGCGTCCCGCGGCGTCAGAGCGCGCACGTCACGGGGGAGCACCGCATGGGACCGAACATGCCGCAGTGGGCCGATCCGGCGGTGCCCGACACCGAGTTGGATCCGCAGGGCCTGTCGCGGCGCGGCCTACTCAAGCAGGCCGGCCTGTTCGGCGCGGGGTTCGCCGCCGCCGGCCTCGGCGACGCCTCGCCCGCCGCCGCGCACGGCAGGGACGACGCCGGGGACGATGACCCCGATCTCGTGTACCTGGTCGGCGACCACCACGTGCACAGCGTCTACAGCCACGACGCCAAGTACACGTTCTCCCAGCTGGCGCGGCGGGCCGCACAGTTCGGGCTGGACTGGATGGTGTTCACCGAGCACAGCAACCTCGGCCACGCCAACGCCGGCGGTGCGCGGCGCGAGCACGACGAGGTGCTCACGGCGCGCGCCGAGAACCCGCGACTGCTCATCTTCCAGGGCCTCGAGTGGTACATCCCGGCCGCCGAGCACGCCACCGTCTTCACCGCGCCCGGGCCGAACGAGGCGGAGGTGCTGCGCCAGTTCGAGCTGGCCTTCGACGGCAAGCTGCTGGGGCGCACCGAGGGCTCCCCCGGTCACCCGGACACGCCCGGCAACGAGGCGCTCGCCGTGGCCGGGATCCGGTGGCTCGCCGAGCGCAAGCGCTCGGGTTTCATTCCCGACGCCCTGGTACTCGCGAACCACCCCTCCCGCCTGGGCATCGACTCGCCGCACGAGCTGCGGGCCTGGCGCGACGCGTACCCGGGACTCATGATCGGCATGGAGGGTGCGCCGGGCGCGCAGGGTGCGGCGCTGCCCGGCTGGGGCGGCCCGGGCAGCATCCGCGGGGAGTACCAGAACCGGCCCTCGCCGCAGTCGTGGCCCGGATACCCGGCCGAGGCGTACCTGACCTACGGCGGCTTCGATTGGATGACCGCGACGGTCGGCGGGCTCTGGGACGCGCTGCTGTCGGAGGGCACGCTGTTCTCGATCACCACGAACTCCGACAACCACCGGACGGTCCGCGACACGCTGCGCAACGGCGACTGGGCGCCCGGGCAGAACTTCGACAACACCGGACAGCTGCCCGATCCGGTCGAGGCCGGCACCCCGCAGCCGGGTAGCGACTTCTGGCCCGGCCAGTTCAGCCGCACCCACGTCGGCGTGGCCCGGTACGGCTACCGCGAGGTGATGGCCGGCCTGCGAGCCGGCCGGATCTGGGCCGACCACGGGCAACTGGTCGACGGCATCGATGTGCGGCTCGGGCACGGCGACTGCCGGGTGACCCTCGGCGGCCGGCTACGGGCACGGCGCGGCCAGCAACTCACGCTCACCGTGACGGTGACCGGCGCGTCCCGACCCACCTACCACGGCGACATCCCCCGCCTGGCGCACCTCGACGTGATCCGCGGCGCCGTGCGCGGCCGGGTCCGGGATCGGGACTCGTGGCGCGCCCCGGACACCCGCGTCGCGCACACCGTCGACGTGTCCCGGCGCAGCGGCACCTACACACTGCGCATCCCGCTCGGGCCGGTACGCGAGGCCGGCTACGTCCGGCTGCGCGGCTCGGACGGGCGCCGGCACGGCCCGGGCCTGCTCGGGCGCGCGATCGACCCGCACGGGCCGCTCCCCCACCCGCCCGGCGACGGCGATCCGTGGGCCGACACCTGGCTCTACACCAACCCGATCTTCATCGACGTGGAGTCCTAGATGGCACGCCGTCGCACCGTTCTCCAGGCCGGTATCGGCTCGGTCGGCGGTGCCGCGCTCGTCGGGGCCGGCGCCGCACCCGCGTTCGCCGACGTACCGGCCGCGCGGAGCTGGTGCCCCGACCCGCACAGCCCCCGCTTCACCCTCGCGGTCATGCCGGACACCCAGTACCTCTTCGATGAGGACCGCATCCACCCGGCGCCGCTCGCCGCGTCGCTGACGTACCTGCTGGACAACGCGAAGCGGGACAACATCGTCTTCCTCACCCACCTCGGCGACATGACCGAGCACGGCCTGCCCGGCGAGATGGACCGCATCAGCGAGACCTTCGCGCTACTCGACCGGCACGGCGCCGCGTACAGCGTGCTGGGCGGCAACCACGACGTCGGCGGCTCAACCGACGACCAGCGCGGCCCCAGCCCGTACCTGAAAGTTTTCGGCCCCAGGCGGTTCGCCCGGGCCCGCAGCTTCGGCGGCGCCACCCCCGACGGCTACAACACCTACCACCGGTTCCGCGCGGCCGGTCGGGAGTGGCTCGTGCTCGCGCTGGACTGGCGACCGACGGCGGGCGCCATCGCGTGGGCCCGCGAGGTCATCGCGCGGCATCCCCGGACACCGGTCATCCTCACCACCCACGAGCTGGTCTATGCGGAGGCCCCCGACGGCCCGGCGCGGCTCTCCGACTTCGGCCAGCAGCTGTGGGACCGGCTGATCGCCGACCACGACCAGATCTTCCTGACGCTCAACGGTCACTTCTGGCCGCCCGGGCGCACCACCCTCAGCAACAGGGCCGGCAACGACGTGCACCTGCACATCACCAACTACCAGAACCGCTACTACGGCGGCGCGGCCATGATCCGGCTTTACCACTTCGATCTCGACCGGGACACCATCGACGTCGACACGATCTCGCCGTGGATCCTCGGCCGGCCCGAGCGCGAGCGCAACCGGCTGGCCCGCGAGGAGGCCGAGCTGACCGGACCTGCCGACCGGTTCTCGGTACCCATCGACTTCACGCGGCGGTTCGCCGGCTTCGCGCCGGTACCGGTCCGCGGACCGCGCCCGCCGCGGGAGGTGCTCGTCCACGGCACCGTCGCCTACTGGCGCTTGGACCACGGCTCGCGCTTTCCCGACCTGTCCGGGCACGGCAACGACCTCGTCGCCGTCGGCACCGGCCTGACCGGATCGCCGGAGCACCATCCCGACCAGCCGGCGCACCACAGCCTGCGCTTCACCGGCGGGAAGGCGGGCGCCTACCTCCAGACGGTTGCCCACGCACCGATCAACGGCGAGACCTTCCGGCGCGGGTACACGGTCGAGGCGTTCTTCAAGCTGCCCGCGGACTGGAGCGCGTCCGCCAACGCGTGGTCGGCGATCCTGAGCCGGTGGGGCATGGCCGGTGAGGCGGGCGGGAAGGGCGGCGACCCGCAGGAGCCGGTCGCCACTCTCAGCGTGTCGGACGGCCCCGGCCTGCAGTGGGCCGTCTACCCGCTCAACCAGGACGGCATATCCACCAACTGGGGCCACGAGCTGCCGCTGGACCGGTGGTGGCACGTGGCGGTCGTCAACGACGGCCGGCACACCGTGATGTACGTGGACGGGTGCGAGGTCGTGCGCAACCCGGCCACGCCCGCCGTCGGCATCCGCACCCTCGGACGGCCGTGGATGATCGGCGGGTACGAGTACGGCGGCGTCATCGACCAGGTCTTCAGCGGCTGGATCGGTGACGTGCGGATCGTCGACCACGCGCTGCCGGTCAGCCGCTTCATGACCGCCTGAGTCAGCCGCCCCGGGTGGGTACGATGTGCCATGGCCACCCGGCGACGCGCCGGCCCGCGCTGGGCGATCACCACGTTGATCGGGCTCGCCGTGGTGCTCCTCGTCGGACCCGCGGCGCCGGTGGCCGTGTCGCAGCGCCGCGCCTTCACCCTCCTCGCCGAGCACCGCGTCGATCCGCGCGTCGTCGACCTGACCGTCGAGTCCCCGGCGCTCGGCACCACCGCGCATGCGCGGCTGCTGCTGCCGCCCGGCTGGTCCGGAGACAAGCGCCGCTGGCCGGTGCTCTACCTGCTGCACGGTTGCTGCGACACGTACCTGAGCTGGACCCGGTCGACCGACGTGGCCGCGCTGACCGCGCACACCGGCGTCATCGTGGTCATGCCCGAGGGCGGTGGCGCCGGGTTCTACTCGGACTGGTGGAACGGCGGCCGCGGCGGCGCCCCGGCGTGGGAGACCTTCCACCTCGTCGAACTGCGGCAGCTTCTGGAGTCGAGATACCGGGCCGCCGGTGAATGGGCCGTGGCCGGGCTGTCGATGGGCGGCCTGGGCGCGATGGTGTACGCGGCCCGCCACCCGGGCATGTTCCGGGCGGCGGCCTCGTACAGCGGCCTGCTGCACACCACCCTGGACGCCGGCGCCTCCGCCAACATCATGGGCCTCGTCGCCCGCGAGGGGTTGGACCGGTACGGGTTGTGGGGCGAACCCGCCGCCCAGGCGGATATCTGGGCCGCGCACAACCCGTACGATCTGGTGCCCCGGCTGCGCGGCGTGAGGCTGTTCGTGTCCGCCGGGACCGGCGACCCCGGACCACTTGACCCGTCCGATGCGATGTTCGACCGCACCGAGCGCTTCGTCGACGCCCAGTCGGTGGCCTTCGCACGACGCGCCGGCGAGCTCGGGCTGACGCTGACGACCGACTTCTACGGCGCCGGCACCCACAGCTGGCCGTACTGGCAGCGCGAGCTGCACCGGTCGTTCCCGACGCTCATGGACTCCATCGGAGCGCCCCGGCTCCCCTGACGAGTGGCCCACGCCGAAACGGTGAGCGACTAGGCGGACTCGTCCTGATCGGTGCGCAGCATTTCCACGAGCGCTGAAATGCCGTACATCATGGCTCTGTCCGCGAAGTGCTGGCGCGCCGATGCCGCGTCCTTGCGGTACGGGTCCTGACGGGCCAGGTGGGTCGCTTCCACCATGCTCAGGCCCTGGCGCCGGCCGGACAGCTTCCTCGCGGATCGCTCGGCGTCGACCTGGGCCATATAGGTGGCCGTGATGCGCTGGAACTCCCGGTCGGCTTCCTCGTACCTCTTAACCGCGGCGGCCCATTCCCGAAGGAAATGGCTGGCGCTATCGCTTACCACGACAAACATCACCTCAGTCGTGAACGACCCGTAGGACGGTCGGCGTGTGGGACAAGCTCTCGGTCTACCTCAGGCATACGCACGAACGACCGGTATCGCCCGACATGGAGTCGCGGCGTGACTACAGATAGCGCCAAAGGCGACGTTTCGGGACGCCCCTTCGAGCTAGCCGGCAGCTCGACGCAACTTTCGTGGTCGGGGTCGGCGGCGCCCGGTGCCGTGCCATGCTGATCGCGTGACGTTGGAGGACCTCGTCCGGCTACGCCGGGCCCGTGACCTGATGGACCGCGACTACGCGAAGCCGCTCGACGTCCCGGCGCTGGCGCGCGTCGCCCTCATGTCGCCGGGCCATTTCTCCCGCAGCTTTCGCGCTGCCTTCGGGGAGACGCCGTACAGCTACCTGATGACGCGCCGGATCGAGCGGGCCAAGGCGCTGCTGCGGCGGGGTGACCTGACGGTGACGGAGGTCTGCTTCGCGGTCGGCTGCACATCGCTGGGGTCGTTCAGCTCGCGGTTCACCGAGCTGGTCGGCGAGAGCCCGAGCTCATACCGGGCCCGCCGCCATGACGAGGGCGCCGCCATCCCGGCCTGCGTCGCCAAGATCCACACGCGACCGGTCAGGAATGGAGAAGCGAAACCTGCCCCCCGCCCGTAGCGTGAAACGCATGGACATCAAGCTTTCACTGTGCTTCATCGCCGTCGACGACCACGACAAGGCGCTCGCCTTCTACCGGGACGTTCTCGGCCTGGAGGTGCGCAACGACGTCGGGTTCGAGGGGATGCGCTGGGTGACCGTCGGCGCGCCGTCGCAGCCCGATGTGGACATCGTCCTCGAACCGCCCGTCGCGGACCCGAACGCCTCGCCCGCCGACAAGGAGGCCGCGGCGGAACTGCTGGCGAAGGGCCTGCTGCGCGGTGTCATCTTCAGGACCGACGACTGCGACGCCACCTTCGAGCGCATCCGCGCCGCGGGTGGCGAGGTGCTGCAGGAGCCGATCGACCAGCCATACGGCGTCCGCGACTGCGCCTTCCGCGATCCCTCCGGCAACATGCTGCGCTTCAGCCAGCCTCGCAGGCGGTGAGCTCTGGCCGTCCCCGCACTCCGGCATCACCTTGGTCCGCTGCGACGATGTGACGGCTGCGGTTGCAAATCGGGTTGCCCGGCCGGCGGGCGGCGTTACCGTAGCGGCGTGCTGAACCCTCCGGACGATCTCTCCGAGGACGCACTCGTGTCGGCGCTCGCCCGTAGGTGGGAGGTGACCGTTGCATCGATGGCCTACCGACCGGTCGGCTTCGGCAGCCATCATTGGGAAGTCATCGATGCCGCAGGCACCCGGTGGTTCGTCACGGTTGATGACCTCGAGGCCAGGCGGCACTCACTGCGCGAGCCGGTGAACGTGGCGCTCGACCGGCTGCGCCGTTCCCTCGCCGCCGCCCGGGACCTTCGGGACTGCGGCCGCACGTTCGTCGTAGCACCCGTCCCCACACTCGACGGCGAGCCGCTGGCGCGCACCAACGACCGGTTCGGCGTCGCGCTTTACCCGTTCGTCGAGGGACAGAGCTTCTCGTGGGGCGAGTTCTCCACGCCCGCGCACCGACACGCCGTGCTCGACCTCGTGATCGCTGTCCACACAGCTCCGAGTGCGGTCCGTCGACACGCCATGACCGACGATTTCGCGATTCCGCATCGCGACGAGCTGGAGGCGATCTTCGACCCGGCCGGCAACGTCGAGGATTGCGGGCCCTACGCGCGTCCCACCACCGTTCTTCTTGTCGAGAACGCGGCGCCGATCCAGCGGCTGCTCGCTCGTTACGACGAGCTCGTCATGGAAAGTCGCGCTCAGCCATCCCGAACGGTCCTCACCCACGGGGAACCGCATCCGGGCAACACCATGCGGACCTCCGAGGGCTGGCTGCTCATCGACTGGGACACCGCCCTCGTGGCGCCGCCGGAACGCGATCTGTGGAGCCTCGACCCCGGTGACGGATCCGTCCTCGGCGCCTACGCCGACGTAACAGGCCTGACGCCGCTGCCCTCGATGCTCGAGCTTTATCGCATCCGCTGGGACCTCGCCGACATCGCTGTCGACGTCAGCCGCTTCCGCAGGCATCACACGGGAAGCCTCGATGACGACACGTCGTGGGACGTCCTGCGCTGCCTGATCGCCCGTGTCAGCACACGGTCAGCCGGTGACGCGACCATGTAACACAAGCGCCCAGGTGAGGGCACCGAAGCCGGCGATGGAGGCCACCGCGCGGACGACGTTCCACCAGATCCATCGGGTTTCAAAGCGTTGCCGCACGGAGGCGAGGTCAGTGATCTGGTCGGGAGACCCGGCACGGTCGAGTGTGACTTCTGGCTTGCCGCCGATCGGCGACCCGCGGGGCGGCCGGCGCGCATCGCCGCCGAGGCCGCAAACGCCGATGAGACGTTCGAGCTGATCGCGTCGGGCGTGGGCGTGGCTCTGCTGTCGTCCGGCAACGCCCGGATCTACCAGCGCCCGGGAGTGCGCTTCGTGCCTGTCGCCGACCTCACGCCGAGCGAGTTGGCGGTCGCCCGCCGACGAGACGACCGGCGGCGCGCGGTCCGTGACCTCCTCGCCGCAGCCGTCGCGGCCTCCGGGGCGCCACGCCGAGGACGGGCGAGCCGGCCGGCCTCTGCCGGCACCTGGCGACGGTGCTCAGGCCGACGCACGGGCGGCGTTGCTCGCCTGACGGGGCCCAGGACCACGAGCAGCCGAGCGAGGTAGTCGTGTTGGTCCGGTCCGTACCATGAGCGCGTGCATCCCCAGACGGACCCTGATCCCGACGCGGAGCCAACCCGGATGGTGGTGTGCAGCGACACGCCTCTCGCGCTGCGCGTCGTCATCGAGCTGACCACCCGGTACGCGGCCAAGGTCACCGTCGTCCTCCCCTCGCGCGAGCAGGGCCACGGACCGCGGCTGGCCGAGCTTCCGGGGGTCGACCTGGTCGAGGCGCGCCGCATCGACAGCACCACCTACGAGCGCGCCGGTCTCGCCTCAGCGGCCGCGCTTGCGCTGCTGGCCCAGGACGACGCGGGCAATATCGACGCCGCGTTGCTGGCCCAGGAGATCAACCCGACCGTGCGCGTGGTGCTGCGCATGTTCAACATGGGGCTGGGTGAGAACGTGCGCCGGCTGCTTCGTGACTGCGCCGTGCTCTCCGACGCGGCCATCGCGGCACCGGGCTTTGTGGCGGCTGCCCTGGGCTCGGGTTCTCCGACGTACGTGCGACTTCCCGGGCGCACCCTGCTGGTCACTCGACGCGACCAGGTCCGCGCCGAGAATGTCGTTTGTGGACTTGCGGTGACTGGCGGGCGGCACGAGCCGGAGACGCTGCCCGCCGACGAGGAAGCGGCCGATATCGTGCTCGCCACCGAGGACTGGGTCGAGACAGCGCGACCTCGGCGCCGGCATCGCCTGCACCCGGTGCGGACGATGTCGATGCTGCTCGGGCGCCGACTGCGCATCGTGCTCGCGATCCTCGCCGCGCTGATGGTGGCCGCGACCGCGGTGCTCATGCTGGCCAAACACGTCGGCGTGGCGCAGGCCGCCTACGACGCGATCCTCACCACGCTCGCCGGGGCGAACCCGGACGATCACGCGTCAGGGCTCGAGCAGGTGACCCAGACGCTCCTGACGGTGGTCAGCGTGGCGCTGATCCCGGTGCTGACAGCAGCGCTGGTGGAGGTGGTCGTCAACGCCCGACTCGCGATCGCGGCCGGCGGGCTGACCGAGCCGATGTCCGGGCACGTCATCGTGGTGGGGCTGGGCGATGTCGGCACCCGGGTGATCCGGATGCTGCACGAGGCCGGCGCTGATGTGGTCGCGGTGGAGACCGACGAGCGGGCTCGGGGCGTCCGGGTGGCCCGGGAGCTGCGGATCCCGCTGGTAGTCGGGGACGCCCGGCAGGAGGAGACACTGCGGGCGGCTTCGGTGCAGACGTGCCGCGCGCTGCTGGTGCTGTCGACCGACGACGTCACCAACCTGGAGACCGCGCTGCTCGGACGTGGGGTCAAGGACGACCTGCGGGTCGTGCTGCGGCTGTTCGACGGCGATTTCGCGGACCGGGTGCAACGGGCGTTCGCCATCACCAGTTCGCGCAGCGTGTCGTATCTGGCGGCGCCGGCCTTCGCCGCGGCGATGCTCGGTCGCCAGGTGATCGACACGATCGCGATCAGGCGCCGGGTGCTGGTGGTCGCCGACGTCCCGGTGGGCGCCGGCTCGCCGTTGGAGGGCCTGGCCGTTGGCGAGATCCAGCAGGCCCACGAGATCCGGTTGCTCGGCATTCGCACCGGCCGGGGCCAGCAGACGCTGTGGGCACCTCCGCGCGGCCGGCAGCTCGTCCGTACCGACAGCCTCGTCGTGGTAGCGACACGGGCTGGCCTCGGGCGCCTGCTGGCACGCACCCGCTAGCGCGATCCCACATTTAGTCCCCGCGTGCGCGCCTCCGGGTCAGGTTAGGATGGCCGGGCCGCCGACACCGCAGCCCCCCGCGGAAGGAAGACGGATGCTCGACATTGCTGTCGAACCGGTACGTCCAGGCGAGGCCACCATCCGGGTCACCGGTGAACTGGACTGCGCCACCGCGAGCAAACTCCGCGCTGCGATCACCGTGCTCATAAACCGTGGCGACGTCGAAGCGATCGGGCTGGACCTTCGCGGACTGGACTTCCTCGACTCCGTCGGCGTCGGCACCCTCGTCGTCGCCCACCGCATCTGCCAGCAGGTCGGGGTTCGATTGCGGCTCACCGCCGCCAGCGCCTTCGCCGCCCGGCTGCTCGGCATCGTCGGCGTCGACGCCGAGCTTGGCCTGCCCGCGTCGCACCCGCACGACGAGGACGCGCTCGTCGCTCGTTAGCCGAGAAACGCCGGCCGACATGCCTGAGGCAGGTCCAGGGCGCTGTGTGACGTCCCTCCATTCGCTGACGCTTGTAGCAGCGTGACTGCTGACCTGCGGCACGCCCGGTCGCGCCGCCGGCCGGACGCGCGGGGGCTGCCTGGCGACGCCTCGCCATGAGCCGGCAGCCGGGTGTCGGGAGGGATGCTGTGTTGCCGGATCTTCTGCTGGATGGTCGCTACCGGCTGGAGGAAGAACTCGCCCGCGGTGGCACGGCGACGGTGTGGCGGGCACGGGATCTGCGCCTGGACCGTCCGGTAGCGGTCAAGGTACTCCGCACCACGGGGCCGGACGCTCCGACGATGCTGGAGCGGCTTCGCCGTGAGGCCCGCGCTGTGGCTCGATTGACCCATCCGAACATCGTCGGAGTGCACGATGTGGCGGTCGACGGCGCCTGCGCCTACCTGGTGATGGAACTGGTCGAGGGTCGAAGCCTGGCTGCCGAGCTCACCAACGGTCCGCTGCCGGTGGGGCGGGCGGTGGCGATCGCGGCCCAGATCAGCGACGTCCTCGCGGCGGCACACGCGGTCGGCGTCATCCACCGCGACGTCAAGCCCGCCAACATCATGCTCACCCCGGCCGGCACGGTGAAGGTCGTCGACTTCGGCATCGCCCGCCTGCCGGCGGCCGGTCAGTCGAACCTCACCGGCACGTTCCAGGTGGTCGGCACCAGCCTCTACATGGCACCCGAACTGGCCAGAGGTGCTCCCGCCGACGCCCGCAGCGACCTGTACGCCCTCGGCTGCCTGCTGTACGCGATGCTCACCGGTGCCCCGCCGTTCACCGGCGACGACCCGCTGGCCGTGCTTCACCGGCATCTGCACCAGCCGCCCGTACCGGTACGCGCGCATCGCGTCGACGTCCCAGCAGAGCTTGAGCGGCTGGTGGGCGACCTGCTGGACAAGGACCCGGCCCACCGGCCCGCCGATGCCGGCCTCGTCCGGGCCCGCCTTGCGGAACAGACCGAGCAACGGTACCCGGCAGCCGCCGCTGGCCCGCTGCCCCGGACGCGAGCGCCGGCGCTGGACCGGCCTACGCTGGTCATGCCCGGCATCGCCGAGCCCGCCGACGCGGAGCACTCCTCGGCGCCGCGCACCCTGCTCGACCGGTTCGGGCCACGCCGGATAGCGGCGCTCGTCCTGGTGACGACCCTGCTTGCGCTGGCGCCCCCGGCGCTGCTCGCGTACACCGGCCGGTCGCACGCGACAGCGGCCTCACAATCCCCCACGGCGACACCGCCGCCGCACGCCGCCCAATCCGTCGCCCCGCCCGCCGACGAGGTGGCGGCGGTCCGCGCCCTCGCCGAGCAACAGGTCCGCACTGGCCAGCTCGACCCGAAAGCCGCCAACGACCTGCGCAAGAGGCTCGACGACATCACCCGCCGCCTGGACAGAAACGACCCGGACAGAGCCGCCGGGACCGTCACCGAACTGAGCGAGAAACTCACCGACCTGCGCGACGACGGCCAACTCACCACCGCCGGGTACGACACCCTGGTACCCGGCCTGGACCGGCTCGCCGCCGCCCTACCCCACGACGAGCCGAGCCCGAACTAGACCGACGCCCGCGACCCCGCAGGCGTGCAGTTCGGGGTGGTGGCCGACGAGGTCGGCGCGGTCGGACGAAAGCCGTAGCGTCGAGGGCTATCCGTCGCCCACCGCCCGCTACGTATTCGGGTCCGGGCCGGGATCGCCGCCCGGGACGCGGACGCGCAGCCGTTCCAGGTACGCCTCCCAGCCCTTGCGGTGATGGTCGCGCTGCCCGTCGTCGGGCAGGTCGTGGTGGCGTAGCACGACGCGGGTGCCGCCGTCTTCCTCCTCGAGGGTCACGACGACCCGGGTGCTCCCGGGTGCGACGGCGTGGTCGTGGGTCCAGCCCCACGTGAACACGAGCCGGTGCGGCGGGTCGACCTCGACGAACTCGCCGGCCGCTTCCACGCCGTCGCGCATGCGCACCCGGTAGGTGCCGCCGGGCACCGGCTCCAGCGTGGCGTGGTTGCCCATCCACTGGACGTAGCGGGCGGGGTCGGTGAAGTAGGGGAAGACGGTCTCGGGCCGCGCCGCGATGTGGACGGTCACCTCGAGAGGGCCGGGTTCGGTCATGGCCGGTCCTTGTCTGCCTGCTCGGCCTCGGCCAGGCCCTTGAGGCGGCTCAGGCCGCCACGCCAGTGTTCTTCGACGACGGAGCGAAGCGAGCCGAGAGCGGCCTGGTCGGCACGGTAGAGCCGGCTGCGGCCCTCCCGACGCTCGACCACGAATCCGGCCGTCTTCAATACGGTCAGGTGCTGGCTGACGGCTGACCAGGACACCTCGAACTGCGCGGCGATGTCTCCCGCGGCGAGCTCCCGGTCCCACACCAGTTCGAGGATGCGCAGCCGCTGCGGCGCCGCGATCACCTGCAGCGGTTCCACCGTCCTGCCTCCGCTCGCCTCGATCCGCGATCCCAACCGTGAAGGGGTTGACGCGCTTATTTTAGACGGATCTAAAATGAGACCGCAACCCACTCATCTGGAGGACGTCATGGACCGATCCATCACCCTCGCCGTCGACGTCGACGCCGACCCCACCCGCGTCTCCGAGATCCTGTCGACCACCGACGGTCAGCGCGCCTTCTGGACCGCCGACTGCGACGTCTCCGCCGACCGGGCGCGATTCGGATTCGCCCAGGCGCCGGTCGACCTCATCGCCGACGTGACCACCGAGCCGGGCAAGCTGGTGCGGATGCGCGTCACCTCGGGCTTCCCGTTCTGGGAGGGCTCGACCTGGGAATGGGAGCTGGACCGGGCTGCCCGCGCCGAGACCGGGACGTCCGTGCTGTTCCGGCACTACGGCTTTGCCGAAGGGTACGCCGAGATCGACCTGGGTCACACCGCCCAGACCTGGGCGCTCATCCTGGACCGACTGGTCAGATACGTTGCCACCGGGACCCCGCAGCCCTTCTTCCCCGCGGCGTAGCGGCTGGCGGCTGAGGACCCGATGCGGCGCTGCGCGTCAATGCCGGGTCCGGCACAGTATGCGTCATGACAAAGACGATGCCCGTGTTGTACCGCCCGCTGGCCCGCTACGCCGAGTCGTTGCATGCGGCGGCCGGCGATACCCATCACGCGGCCTCGCCGCTCGGGGCGTGGCTGCTGTTGGCGCTGTGCGGCCCGGCGAGCACCGGCGGGGCCCGCGACGAGCTGATCCGCACCCTTGGAACCGATGTGCCGGTGGCCGCCAAGGCTGCGGCCGACCTGTTGGGCCACCGGCATCCACTAGTCCTCGCGGCGGCCGGGCTGTGGCACCGGCCGGTTGGTGACCAGGAAGCACTCGCGGGCTGGCTGGCCGGGCTGCCGGCCGCGGTGGACACGGGCGACCTGCCCAGCCAGGCAGAGCTCGATTCGTGGGCCGACCGCAACACTCTGGGGCTGATCGACCGCTTCCCGCTGAACCTGACGCCGGACACAGTGTTGGCACTGGCGACCGCGCTGGCGACCCGGGTGTCGTGGGAACGACCCTTCGATGCCGTACCCGCCAACGCCCTCGGCCCGGGTAGCGCCTGGACCGGAAAGGTCGACCACGTGCTACGCACCCCGGACGGGCCCGGCCACACGCAGTACATCACGGCCACCGACCGCGCCGGCGACGTCGCTGTGCACACCGCCCATGCGCGGGACGGGCTACTGGTCACTTCGGTGGCCGCCGCCCCCGAGGTACCGGCCGTCGACGTGCTCGCTGCCGCCTACGACCTGGCCCACGCCACGGCCACCGGCGGGACGGTCGCCCGGCGTTCACTGTTCGACCTGCCGTTGGGCGAAGGGCCACTGTGGACGGTGACCGAGCGGCAAGGGCCGACGACCGCGCCGGACGGCCGCGAAGAGCGGTGCTCCGCGGTGCTGCCCGCCTGGTCGGCGCACAGCGAACATCAGCTCAACCGCTCCGACCTCGGCTTTCCCGCCGCCGCCCGGGCGCTCGCCGAGATGCTCGGGCTACGCGATTACCGGTACGCGGCCAAGCAGTCGGCAGTGGCCCGATACAGCCGGGTGGGGTTTGAGGCGGCCGCCGTGACCGGGATGATGATGTTGACCGGCTTCATGGTGCCGGGTGAGGGGCTCATCCGGGAAGCTGAGCTGCGGTTCGCCCACCCGTTTGCCGTGGTCGCCGTGGCCGTCGACGAGCGCGATGGCACGGCGGCACCCGGCCCGTGGCACGGCGTGCCGGTGTTCTCCGCCTGGGTGGCCGAGGTGGAGGACGCGGGCGATGCTCAGCCGCTCGGCTAGGTCCGGCGTCCCGGTCGTCGTCGTGCCGCCGCCGGCGGTGAAGGCGGTGGGTGTTCCGGCCGGAGGCCGGAACACCCCGCCGTTGCGCTGGATCAGTTACCGCCAGCCGGTGATGTCGAGCACCACGCCGAAGCCGGTCTTGTTGTGCTGGATGCTCACGTAGAAGTGGCGACCGCTCGGGTCGAAGAAGCCGCCGGTCCATTCGGCGGTCAGGTCGTTGAGCGAGGCGATCCGCAGGCAGGCGTTCGACTGCAGGTCCTCGTCGCCGCGGTCGTCCAGGCAGGACCACAGGTCGTTGTTGTGTGGCTGGCCGAAGGTGGTATCGCCGTCCTCGTGGATGATCCAGTTGGCCCGGCTCGACTGGTACTCGATGTTGTCCGGCATGTTGATCGCCGGCGAGCCCAGGACGAGGACCTGGACCTCGGGAGTCGACGTGCCGCCCGAGGCGGCGGCGATGGTGCCGTCGGTCACGCAGATCGTCTCGCCGTAGTAGCGCGCTTCCTCGCGGCCGGTGTTGTTGCCGCAGAAGCGCACATTGCCCGCCGCGAGCGCCCTCAGGTCGAAGGTAAGGTCCTCCGGGCGGTAGTACCCGGTGGCCTGCGCGGCGGTCGCGCCGGGCCGCAGCGAGCCGGTCGACGGCGCGGGCGTGACCGGCACCCAGGTGCCGATGCCCTGCGACATGCCCTGGCCGGTGTTGGTGCCTTGACCGACCTTCAGCACCGCGACGCTACCCGCCGCGAGAGGCGAGTCGGCCAGCGAGGTGATCGGCGACCCGCCGGCCCACGGGCGCGTGGGGATGAACCGGTAGTACGAGCCGCCGGGCGCGCCGTTGATCGGCCCGAGTTCGTCACCGTAGTAGGACACGCCGTTGGGCAGGGTCGCGATGCCCTCGAAGGCGAGGGCGCCGAGCGCGGGTCGCTGCACGATCTTGTTGGTACTGGCGACCCCGCTGACCCGGTCGAGGGTGGCGTTGGTGATGGACAGCGGGTCGATCATCTCGTAGATGTGGCCGGTGCTGGTCTCTTCGCCGAAGATGACCGTGCCCCACGGCGTGACGTGCAGCGGGTCGCACGACTGCGTGCCGGTCACGATCGTGGTCGCCACGCCGGTGGCCAGGTCGATGCGTTGCACGCCCGGCTGTGCCGGGCCTTGTTCGTTGCAGGCGAGCAGATGGGTCGGATGGCTGACCGGAAACAGCGCCATCATGTCGAGGTTGGACGCCGCGTTGCCGGCGGTGACCACGCGCGCCTGCAGACCCTTCGCCAGCGTGGCGAGCTTGCGCGGGTCGGCTGCGGCGGTCGCCGCGTCGATGTCGAGGGTTGAGGACCGGTCAAGTCCTTTGATGACGCCGAACTCGGACAGCGCGCTGCGGTGGTCCGCCGCGTGGTCGTCGTCCTGGCCGCCGTACGCTGCGAAGCCGCCGACCATGGTGAGAGACAGGCCGACCGCCACGGCGGTGAGCACCGAACGTTTCTTCACCGAAATTCCTCCGACGATGAGGCCGATGGGATACGTCGAAAGCCTTCGCCCAGGTCGCCAACCGGCACCGGGCAAGATAGTTGAACGGTAGGTGAACGCAACGGGTGGCATATTCATCGGGCTTGGAGTGCGACTGGCGGTTGCGCGATGATCTCCCGGATCCACATTGCCGCGATCTTGGTGGCCATTTGCCGCCATAGCCGCAATTAGCCACCAAGATCCCCTATCAGGCGGTTGCGCCGCTGGCGGGTTGGTAGCTGAGAATGGCACGCCTAGACCAGAGTCTCGAGCGTTGCGCGGGCGCCTTTGGCGTGCAGGGACGCCAGCGCCGGCTGGTACGCGGCGACGAAGCGCTCGTCGTCGACCAGGTCGCCGAACAGCTCCCGGTTGGCGATGAAGGCCAGCGGGTCCTCATGCTGGCGCCGCGCGGTGGCCGTCAGCGTGTCCCTGAGCCGGTCGACCACCTCGATCGGCCGGCCCTGCTCGTCAACGCCTTCGGCGTAGCGGGCCCAGCTCGCCACCACGGCAGCCGAGCGCCGGATCTCGCCGCCGGTAGCAAGGTTGTGCCGGATGACCGGCAGCAGCCATTTCGGGATCCGGTCGGAACTCTCCGCGCACAGCCGGGCGACGGTGTCGCGCACCTCGGGGTTGGAGAACCGGGTGATCAGGTTGCGCTTGTACGCGTGCAGGTCGATGCCGGGTACCGGTTCCAGCGTCCGGGTCGCCTCCTGGTCCATGTAGCCGAGCAGGAAGTCCACGAACAGCGGGTCCCGGCACACCTCGTGCACCAGGCGGTAGCCGGCGAGGTAGCCGAAGTAGCACAGCGCCTGGTGGCTGGCGTTGAGCAGGCGCAGCTTCATCAGCTCGTACGGCTCGACGTGGGCGACGATCTGCACGCCGGCGTCCTCCAGCGGCGGCCGGCCGGCGCTGAAGTTGTCCTCGAGTACCCATTGGGTGAACGGCTCGCACACGACCGGCCAGCGGTCGTCGACGCCGAACCGGCGGCGGACCTCGGCCCGGTCGTCGTCGGTGGTGACCGGCGTGATGCGGTCGACCATGCTGTTGGGGAAGCGCACCTCGCGCGCCACCCACTCCCCCAGGTCGGCGTCGCGCAGCGCGGCGAAGGCGGCGAAGCTCTTGCGCGCGGCGGCCCCGTTGCCCTGGATGTTGTCGCAGGACATGACCGTGAACGGCGGGAGGCCCCGCTGCCGCCGCCGCGCCAGGGCCTCGGTGATCAGCCCGAAGACCGTGCGCGGGGTGGCGCCCGGCTGGAGGTCGTGGGCGACGTCGGGGTTGGCGGCGTCGAACTCGCCGGTGACGGCGTGGAAGTTGTAGCCGCCCTCGGTCACCGTCAGCGACACGATCCGGGTCCGCTCGGCGGCCATCGTCTCGATGACCGCCTCCGGGTCGTCCGGCGCGAACAGGTACCTGACGATGGAGCCGATCACCCGCGGCTCGTAGGTGCCGTCCGGGCTCTTGACCACGAGTGTGTACAGCCCGTCCTGGGCGTCGAGCGCCTCCTGCATCCCGCGGTCGGCGGCCATGACCCCGACCCCGCAGATGCCCCAGTCCAGCGCCCGGCCCTCGTTCATCAGCCGATCGAGGTACATGGCCTGGTGCGCGCGGTGGAACCCGCCGACGCCGAAGTGGACGATCCCGACCCGTACGTTGCCGCGGTCATACGTGGGCGTCGGCAGGTGACCGCGGAGCGACGGCAGGGTCTCCGTGTTGAGTGGCGTCATCCGGCTGTCCTACTTGACGGCGCCGAGGGACAGGCCCTGCACCAGTTTGTCCTGGGCGGCGAAGCCGGCGATGAGCACCGGCAGGGATACGACCATGGCGGCGGCGCACACCTTGGCCAGGAACAGGCCCTGGCTGGTGACGAAGCCGGTCAGGTAGACGGGTGCGGTCTGCGCGACCGTGCCGGTGAGCACGCGGGCGAACAGCAGTTCGTTCCAGCTGAAGATGAAGCAGATCAGCGAGGTTGCCGCGATGCCCGGCATGACGACCGGCCCGATCACCGACCGCAACGTACGGATCAGGTTCGCACCGTCCATCTGCGCCGCCTCCAGCATCTCCACCGGCACCTCGGCGAGGAACGAGCGCATCATCCACACCGCGATCGGCAGGTTCATCGACGTGTAGAAGATGATCAGCAGCCAGATGTTGTCGAGCAGCCCGACGCTCTGCGCGAACAGGTAGATCGGCAGCAGGCCGGCGACGACCGGCAGCATCTTGGTGGACAGGAAGAAGAACAGCACGTCCGTCCACTTGCGAACCGGTTTGATCGACAGTGCGTACGCGGCCGGGATGGACAGCAGCAGCACCAGGACGGTCGAGGTGACGCTCGCGGTGAGCGAGTTGGCCAGCGACGGCCACGGCGTCGTCCCGGCGCCTGCGCCGAAGAACTCCTTGTAGCCCTGGAAGGTCAGCGGCGCCGCGATCGACGGCGGGTTGGTCGCCGCGTTCGGCTCGCTGTGCAGCGACGTGAGCAGCATCCAGAGCACGGGCAGCACGAAGAGGATGCCGACCAGCCAGGCCAGCACCGTGAATACCAGGCCGGCCCGGTTACGCCGCTTCTGGCGCGGGGCGCCCTCGGCGGTGCGCGTGGCGGGGACGGGTGCGGTGTCGGTGATCGAGGTCATCGCGCGCTCTCCTCCCGGAAGAGGGTGGACACGGTACGCAACGCGAACGTCGCGATGATGATCGTGCCGATCACGACCACCACGGCCGCGGCCGACGCCCGGCCGTAGTCGTGCGCGTTGTAGAAGATCTGGTAGATCGTGTACGGGAGGTTGGCGGTGCCCAGGCCGCCCGACGTGATGGTGAAGACGGTGTCGAAGTTCTGCACCACGTAGATGGAGCCGAGCAGCCCACCCAGTTCCAGGTACTGGCGCAGGTGCGGGAAGGTCATGTACCGGAAGACCTCCCAGCTGCTGGCGCCGTCGATGCGGGCCGCCTCGATGACGTCCAGCGGCCGGCTCTGCAGGCCGGCGAGCAGGATCAGCATCATGAACGGGGTCCACTGCCAGACCAGGGCCACAATGATCGAGGTCAGCGGTACCGTGCTGATCCAGTCCGGTTGCGGCGGATTATTCGAGCCGAAGAGGTGCCAGATCCAGGTGAGGGTGCCGTTGAGGAGCCCGTACTCGGGGTTGTAGAGGGCGTGCTTCCACAGCAGCGCGGCGGCCACCGGGACGATGAGGAAAGGCGTGATCATCAGCGTGCGCACCGCGCCCCGGCCGCGGAACTTGCGGTCGAGCAGCAGCGCGATCAGCATCCCGAGGAGCAGGCTGACGAGCACCACGGCCGCCGTCAGGACGATCGTGGTGATCACGGCGTTGCGCATGTTGATGTCGGTGAACACCCGCTTGAAGTTGTTGAGGCCGGCGAAGCCACGTTCCTCGGGGTAGTAGGCGTTCCAGTCCATGAACGAGATGACCAGTGTGACCACGAACGGCAACTGAGTCACGATGATCAGAAAGACCAGCGCGGGCAGCAGCGGGGCCCGGCGAGCCCAGTCACCGGTCCGCCGCAGGGCGCCCACCGGCCGTACGGAGTGCGCGCCTCGACTCCGGTCGCGAGGTGCGTCGACGGCGACGCTCATGTCCCCTCCTCTGAGGTTTCCGGCGGGGGTGGTCATTTCTTCTCCCGGGCCTGGTAGCGCTCGGCCACGTCGCTGGCGAGGTCCTGGCCCTTGTTGAGCGCGGCGTTGACTGTCGTCTGGCCGGCGATGGCGGAGCTGACATCCAGCGAGACCTGGGTGGCGAGGTCGGTGAACTCCGGGATGTCGATGAACTGGATGCCGATCGCCGGGCGGGGCTGCACGCCGGCGTTGCGCGGGTCGGCGCTCTCGATCGCCTTGCGTGTGGGCTCGGCGAACGCGCCCGCCTCCTTGACGTACTCGGCGTTGGTGTACGTGGAGGCGCGCTTGCCCGCCGGCACCTTCGACCAGCCGAGTTGGCTGCCGACCAGGTCCTCGTACTGTTTGCTGGAGGCCCACGAGATGAACTTCCAGGCGTTGTCCTTCTTCTTGCTCGCCTGCTGAATGCTCCAGGACCACGCGTACAGCCAGCCGGAGCTCTTGGTCTTCACCACCGGCGCCGAAACGTAGCCCATCTTTCCCTTGACCGGGGAGTCGGCCGCCTCCAGCGACCCGGCCGCGGACGTCGCGTCGTACCACATCGCCGACTTGCCCTGGACGGTGTTGTTGAGGCACTCGGTGAACCCGGACTGCGACGCACCCGCCTCACCGTGCGCACGCACCAGATCCACATAGAACTTGGTGGCCTGCTTGAACTCCGGACCGTTGACCTTCGGGGTCCAGTCCTTCTCGAACCAGGTGCCGCCGAAGGTGTTGACGACCGTGGTCAGCGGTGCGAAGACCTGCCCCCAGCCGGGCTGCCCGCGCAGGCAGACACCCCGCATCCCGGGCTGGGCGTTGTCGACGCGGGCCGCGATGTCCGCCACCTGCTGCCAGGTCGGCTTCTCCGGCATCGTGATGCCCTTCGCGTCTAGCACGTCCTTGCGGTACATCAGGAACGACGACTCGCCGTAGAACGGCTCGCCGTAGACCTTGCCGTCGTCGCCGCTCAGCGACTGCGTCATCGGACCCAGGATGTCGTCCTGGTTGAACTCGGTGTCGGCCGCGATGTAGGAGTCCAGGGGCGCGATCCACTTGCTGCGCGCGTAGATCGGGATCTCGAAGTTCGACAGCGACGCGACGTCGTACTGCCCCGCCTGGCTGGAGAACTCCTGACTGATCTTGTCCCGGACGTCGTTCTCCGGCAGCACCGTGTAGTTCACGCGGATGCCGGTCTGCTTGGTGAAGTTCGCCGCGGTGAGCCGCTGCAGGTCCACCATCTGCGGATTGTTGACCATCAACACATTGATACTGCCGCCGCCACCCCCACCGGGTCCCCCACCCCAGCCGGCGCAGCCGCTGGTCGCCAGCGCCAGCACCACACCCATGACCGTCAACTGCCGGCGGATCGCTTCGTTGTGCGCCACTTCGGCCTCCCGGGTGCCGCTCATATGAGCACCACGGCACTCATATGTAACGAGATTTTTACTATCCTCGACTCGGGCGCCGACATGCAACACTCGACGCCGCACTCGCTCAAATGAGCAAGCCAGGGGGACCCAATGACGTCCGACTTTGCCCGGCGGCCGGCCGAGCTGGTCCTCACCGCCTCGGTCGCGCGGCGCTACTACCTCGACGGCAAGTCCAAGATCGAGATCGCCGACGAGTTCCGGCTCAGCCGGTTCAAGGTCGCCCGGCTCATCAACGCGGCGCGGACCAGCGGCCTGGTGCGCATCGAGATCGGGTACCCCGGTGTGGTCAACGTCGACCTGTCCGCCCGGCTGCAGGAGGCGTTCGCACTCAGGCACGCCGTCGTCGTCGACGCCTCCGACGAGCACCCCGCGGCGCTGCGCCGGCAGCTCGGTGCCGCCGCGGCCGACCTGCTCGCCGAGATCACCACCGCCGACGACGTGCTCGGGCTGGCCTGGGCCCGCTCGGTGGGCGCGATGACCGCCGCACTCACCCGGCTGGCCGCCGTCCCGGTCGTCCAGCTCACCGGGGCGCTGTCGCGCCCCGAGATGGACGACAGCTCCGTCGACCTGGTCCGCCAGGCGGCACGGATCTCCGGCGGTCCGGCATACTTCTTCTACGCCCCGCTGATCGTGCGCGACGTGGCCACCGCCCGCGCCCTGCGCCGACAGCCGGAGGTGGCGCGGGCGTTCGCCCACTTCAGCGCGGTCACCAAGGCGGTCGTCGGCGTCGGCTTGTGGGCACCCGGCCAGTCGACCGTGTACGACGCGACCGAGGAGCGCGAGCGGCGCCAGGTCCGCCGCCTCGGCGCCTGCGCCGACGTGTCGGGCGTGCTCGTCGGGTCCAGCGGCGAGCCGATCAAGGCCGACCTGGGCGACCGGACGATCGGCGTCAACGCCGCCCAGATGCGGGCGATCCCCGAAGTGATCGCGATCGCGTACGGCAAGGCCAAGACCCCGGCGGTCCGCGCGGCGATCCGCAGTCGCCTGGTCAGCGGCCTGGTCACGCACGCGACGCTCGCCTCCGACCTGCTCGCCACGGCGTGAACGAGGAGATACCCCTCGTCGGGGGCACCGCGAACCGTGGCCTGGTGTTCCGGGTCGGCGACACCGTGCGCCGGCCGCTGCGGGCGACCAGCCCCGCCACGCACGCCCTGCTGCGCCACCTCGAGGACGTCGGGTTCGACGGCGCGCCCCGCTTCCTCGGGACCGACGCGGCCGGCCGGGAGGTGCTGTCCTACATCCCCGGTGAGGCCGTCACCCCGCCGTACCCGCAGTGGGCTTTCACCGAGAGCGCGCTCACGAGCGTCGCCGCCCTGCTGCGCCGCTACCACCGGGCGGTCTCGACGTTCGACCCGGCGCGGTACCACTGGCCCCGGTGGGTGCCGCGACCGTTCCGCACCGGCCTGCTCAGCCACAACGACCCGAACCTTGACAACATCGTCTTCCGTGACCGGCGCGCGGTCGCGCTCATCGACTTCGACCTCACCAGCCCGGGCTCCGCGGTCTGGGACGTCGCGGCGGCCGCCCGCCTGTGGGTGCCGCTACGCCCCGACGCCGACATCACCGACGCCCGCCGGGGCCACGCGATCCGCCGGTTCCGCGCGATCGTCGACGCATACGGGCTGACCGGCGCCGACCGTGACCTCGTCGTGGCTGCCGTGACTCGTGCGCCACGGCGCGGAGACCGGCCACGCCGGCTTCACCGAGTACTGGACGGACGCGGCCGAGCGCGCCGCGCGGGCCCGGCAGTGGTACGTGCGCAACGACCGGCTGCTGCGCGCGGCGCTACGCTGACGGGGTTTCGAGAGGAGTGCGTGACGGCTTCGCGGTGCAGCGCGGTGACCGCGCCGTGCCATTCGTCGTCTGGCCGGGTGACCCGGTTACCGCGGTGACGGCGATGGGTATAGAAGGCTTGCGAGCGCAAGCAGTCATCGCTGGTGAGCTCCGCAAGGACGACCCGAGGCCAATGCCGGGCAGCCTGGCGTTCATGACGGGAGCCGGGCAACTGCGGAGTGGACGAGGTCATGGTGTTTGTCGGTCCAGCGGCGGATGAGCTGGCTGATCAGGAAGCCGTCGGCGGAGTGCGCGATGAGTAGTACCCGTCGGGTTCCCGAGACCCGGTTGATGGCCGAGGTGGAGCTGTCGGCCGACCACGCCTGGCGGGCGCTGCGCCGCTACGGCGGGTGGCGGCTGCTGCGCGATGCGTTCATGCGCTTCCGCTACGGCGACGGCTTCAGCCACGCCCGCGCCCTGGGGTTGCAACTGTACCTGGCCGCGGTGCCCTTCCTGATCGCCCTCAACGGCCTGGCCAGCAAGCTGGGCCTGCACCGGGGCGGGCGGGTGGTCGCCGACACCGTGCTGGGACTGACCCCGGGCGCCAGCGAGTCGCTGGTGACCCAACTGCTGGCCGACGACGAGCATGCCCGCGACATCGGCGAGGTGGCGCTGTCGCTCGGCCTGCTCACCGCCGTGGTCGCGCTGACCACCGCGGTCGGTCAGATGGAACGGGGAGCCAACCGTATCGACGGCGTGGAACGCGACCGCCCCGCCCTGCACAAGTACGCCCGGGCCCTGATCCTGACCGTGGTCGCCGGCTTGCCCGCACTCGCCAGCTTTCTCATGCTGGTGGCCGGCGGCGCGATCGGTGCGGCGATGCAGCGCTGGTATCACTGGGACGCGGACGCCGCGTCGACGTGGAACATCGTGCGGTGGCCGGTCAGCCTTGGCCTGACCGTGGTCACGGTGTCGGTCCTGTTCCACTTCGCCCCTCGCCGCCACCAGCCGGGCCTGTCCTGGCTATGTTCGGCGCGGGCCTCGCCACCGCGCTGTGGTGGCTGGTCAGCCTGCTCCTCGCCGCCTACGTGACCGCCAGCAACGACTTCGGCGAAACCTACGGCCCACTCACCGGCGTCATGGCCCTGCTGCTGTGGGCCAACCTCACGGGCATCGCACTGTTTTTCGGCATCGCTTTCGCCGCACAACTCGAAGCCAGACGCGTCGGCGTCCCCGAACCCACCGAGCCCGATCAATGGAAAGCCCTGGAAGAACGCACCGACAGCACGCACAAGAGCCGGACCTGAGAGCCACCGCACGGCTGCCCACCCTGTTATGGCCGCGAGCGCGTCCGTCAGGCTCGCCGACTCGGATTGGCTTTCTCGTCAGCACCGTCATATTGCATGCGTTTCTGGGTATGACGACGTCGGCGCGCGTATCACCTCAGGCGTCCCACACTGTGGCAACCGACCCGGGGTGGCCTCAGGTCCGGCTCGTGCGGACGGTGTCGATGCGCTGCTCAGGGCCTACATCGGAGAGACGTAGCCCAGCATGATCCCCATGACGTCGTCCGCGCATGCGTGCTCTGGTACATGCTGTGCAGGCGCACGGTCTGGCCCTGCTTGAGCACGGCAACGGGATCGCCGGTGTAGGTCGACATCGCAAGCACCCGGTGAACGTCCATCGGGTCGAGCGTGGCGACCGACCTGCAGATCGATGCGCCGCCCTTGCTCTCGTTGGTGGCTTCCACGGCGATTCCATGGCCGTGGACATGTCCGATCATCGCGACGACCCCGCCGGGCTACGTTGACGGTCCAGTCCCAGTGCGTGTCCGAGAAGCCGGCCGGGATCGAGTACTCCGAGTCTCCACACTGGTCGATGTCCAGCCATACCGGCCGCAGCCTGTTCACGGATTCGTATGACGGACGGTAGGTATAGGTGACCTGCACATACACCGTCTTTGCCTCGGTCGAGTGGTTCATCAGGTCCACCAGCAGGTTCCACGAGTCGTACCAGCGGACGCGGTAGCCGTGTCCGGACGGGAATGCGATCCGGGTCCGTTCGTCACCGGAGGCGAAGAACCGCTCACCGGCGAGGCCCAGCGGGCTGTTGCCGCAGGTGGCGTCCTGCCTGAATTGGCTCGTGAGCACCATGTGGTGCAGCATCGGGCCGGTGTACATTGTCGCTTTCGTACCGTCCGAGTAGACCAGGTCCGGTGTGAACGAGGTGATGTAGCAGTCGGCACACGGCCGCTGAACCGCGAACGTCAGCTTGTTGTGGATCATCCCCGGTCCCATGTCGGTGGCGGCAGGGATCGTGAACGACCCGTAGCGCACCACCTTCGAATAGGCCACCCCCGACTCGCCTGATCGACAATTCGATTTACCCACGTCAGCGGCGCCTCTAACGCCACCCGCTGCAAACTGTGGCGGTCGGGCAGAAAGGGCTGCGGCGCGCATGCTCTCGCTCGTGGCGGGTAGCACATAGGGCGACGTGCATATGGAGGCATATGGAGGTGGATCATGGTCTTGTCACGGATGCTGCTGTCCGCCGTGTGCGGCACGGCGGTTGCGCTGGCGACGCCCGGGGTGGCGACGGCGGCCACGACCTACACCGACTCGGTGTACGGATTTGAGTACTCCGCGACGTCGACACAGGGCAAGTTCACCGGAACGGCCTACGGCGCGCTGCCGGGCGCCTGGGCGGCGACAGTGAACCATGAGGTCCTGAACCCGAGCGGCGCCGTCACTGGCGGCGACATGTCGTTGGCGACAGCGCTGAACGGTACGCCGACGCTCGTCGATGGGGACGTCACCGGCGGTGCGGTGACCCGTAACAACCTGGGCTCGACCGGATGCGTGAACCAGTACTACGGCGTGTACCTGACGCTGGGTAACGTGACCGCGAACGGCGCAGGCAATGGGTGGGGATCCTTCGGGGGCACGCTCACGCACCACCGGCGATCCGTCTTCGGCACCTGCGTGACGTACTCGGCCACGATCAACGGAACGCTGACGGTTTCGTTCTGAGTGCGACGTCCACTCCGGGATCAGCGTGTCCAACAATCGCGCATACCGGAGGAGGTGCAGATCGCCGACGAACCACTCGCGCACGTGCGCCTGGGCCATTGATCCCATCCGGTCTGCGGCGGCCAGCCATCGCACGATCCCGCGGACACAGATGTACCCCGATGCGGGAACGGGTAAGCGTGCGCGCCGTTCGCGCCGGTCATCTGGCGGTGACGAAGTCCGTGACGAGGGCGGCCATCTCGGTGGGGTGCTCGAGCAGGAACAGGTGGCCGCCTCCGGAGACGACGTGTAGCCGGGCGTCGGGGATCAGACGGGCGAGCAAGCGCCCGTTGATGAGTGGGACGATCGGGTCGTCGTCGCCGGAGATCACCAGTGTGGGCTGCCGGAGCCGGTGCAGCCACGGCACGCTCGTCCAGCCGGTTATCGCGTACAGCTGGGCGACGTACCCGCCCAGGGACGGCGCGTGCGAGAAGCGGGCGACCGAACCGTGCAGCGTCGCGTCGGGGTGGCGGCGGGCTGCGCCGCCGTAGATGTCGCCCGCGATACGGCGGAAGTAGTCCGGTTGGGTGTACCGGCGCGGGGTGGCCATCCGCAGCAGTACCCGGGGCGAACCGGGCACGCCGCCGAGGCCCGGACCGGTGGCGGCGAGCACGAGCCGGCGGATGCGATGCGGTGCCTGGTGCGCGAGTTGCTGGGCGAGTACGCCGCCGAAGGAGACGCCGAGCAGGTCCACCGCGCCGTAGCCGAGCACGTCGAGCATCCGCTCCATCGTGTGCGCCAGGCCGCGCATGCGGCGCGGGAACCGGTACGGGCTGGAGCCGCCGGTGCCCGGTGCGTCCACGGTGATGGTCTGCACGGCGCGGGCGTCGAGCGCCTCCTCGAACGGTGCCCACATCTCCAGGTTGCCGCCGATGCCCATGAGCAGCAGCAGCGGCCGCCCGGTGCCGCGGATCGCCACCCGCAGGCGGACCCCGTCGGCGTCGACGTGGCGGACCTCCCGCCCGCGCCTACGCGAACGCACCCACACCGGTGATGTCCCGTCCGACGATAAGGGTCTGGATGGTCTCGGTGCCCTCGTAGGTGTGGATGGCCTCCATGTCGGCCATGTGCCGCATGACGTGGAAGTCGAGCAGGATGCCGTTGCCGCCGAGCAGGTCGCGCGCGTCGGCGATGACCTGGCGGGCCTTGCGGGTGTTGTGCATCTTCGCCAGGGCCGCGATCGTGTCGCTGAGGCTGCCCTCCTCGATGAGCCGGCCCAGCCGCAGGCAGTACAGCTGCATGCCGCAGATCTCGGCGAGCATTTTGACCAGCCGGTCCTGCACGATCTGGAAGCTGACCAACGGCTTGCCGAACTGCACCCGCTGCAAGCAGTACGCCATGGCGGCGTCGTACGCCGCGGTGGCGTGCCCGAGCGCGGCCCAGGCGACCGTGTTACGGGTCCGGGCGAGGACGGTCCCGGCGTCTTTGAAGGTGCGCGCCCCGGGGAGCCAGTTCGCTTCCGGTACCCGCACGTCGGTCAGTTCGATCTCGGCCTGCCACACCGCGCGCAGCGACCCCTTGCCTTCGATGCGGCGCGCGTCGTAGCCCGGCGTGCCCCGCTCCACGAGGAACCCCTTGACCTTTCCGTCGGCGGTGTCGCGCGCCCACAGCACCACCACGTCGGCGATGGTGCCGTTGCCGATCCACTTCTTCTGTCCATTGAGGACCCAGGTGTCGCCGTCCCGGCGCGCGGCCGTCTCCAGCGCGACGGAGTCCGAGCCGTGCGCGGGCTCGGTGAGCGCGAACGCGCCGATCCTCTCCAGCCGGGCCATGGCCGGCAACCAGCGCTCCTTCTGCGTCTGCGAGCCGAGCATCGCGATGGCGCGCATCGCCAGTCCGGCCTGTACCCCGACGAAGGTGCCGAGGCTGCCGTCGCCGCGGTTGAGCTCCATGTGCACCAGCCCGGTCGCGATGGGGCTCATCGGCGGGCAGCCGTAGCCTTCGATGCCGTCCCCGACGATGTTGAGCTTGGCCAGCTGCTCGACCAGCGGCCTGGGGAACTCCGCGCGTTCCCAGTACCCGTTGATGACCGGCAGCACCTCCTGGTCGACGAAGTCGCGGGTGCGCCGCCAGTAGTCCAGTTCGTCTGCGGTGAGTTGGTCGGCGATGTGGAAGTAGTCGGTGCCGAGCGAGCGGCCGATGCCGTCGTACATGATGAGTCCTCAGCGATCGAAAACGTAGGTGCCGGGCGCCTCGATCAGCGGGCTGAGCCCGGCTCCGCCGAGGTTCCGCGGTGCCTTCTTGTCGGGGCCGCAGCGCTGCCCGAGCCAGGCGACGAAGTCCGGCCACCAGCTGTCCTGCTCTGTGGTGGCGCCGCGCAGCCATTCCTCGGGGTCGACCGGGTTCTCGTCGTTGACCCGGTAGCTGGCTTTCGGGTTGCCCGGCGGGTTGACCAGGGCGGCGATGTGGCCGCTGGTCGACAGCACGAACCGGGTTTCGCCGCCGAGCAGGTCGACGGTCCGGTAGCAGTTCTGCCAGGGCGTGATGTGGTCGGCGATCCCGGCGACGACGTACGCGTCGACGTCGACGGTGCCGAGGTCGACGGGCCCGCCGAGAACGGCGGCGCTGTCCGGCTCGACGAGCCGGTTTTCCAGGGCCAGGTCGACGAAGTCGGCATGCAGCCGCGCGCTCATCCGGGTCGTGTCGGCATTCCAGAACAACACGTCGAACGCCGGGGGCTTGCGGCCCAGGAGATAGTTGTTGACCCAGTAGTGCCATATCAGGTCGCCGGGGCGCAGCCACGCGAAGACCTCGGCGAGTACGCGGCCATCGAGGTAACCGCGCCGCCGCGACATGGCCGTGGCCGCGGCGGCGAGGTACCGGTCGGCCAGGGCCGCGGGCATGCCGGCCTGCCGCTGGTCGAGAAGGGTGACCGCAAGTCCGAGGCCGGCCAGCCGGTCCAGCCGGCCGGTGCGGGCGAGGTGGGCGGCGACCAGGCTGGCGATGATGCCACCGGAACACACTCCGGTCAGCACTGCGCGCCCGGTCCGGCAGATCCGCCCGACGGCGTCGAGCGCGTCGACGACTGCCTGCACGTAGGTGTCCAGGCCCCAGTCGGCGTGCCGGGCGTCGGGGTTGCGCCAGGACAGCACGAACGCCTGCTGCCCGGAGCGCACCAGGTGCTCGATCCAGCTACGGCCCGGTGCCATGTCGACCGCGTAGTACTTGTTGATCGTCGGCGGGACCAGCAGCAGCGGCACCTCGCGCACCGTGGATGTCTGCGGCGCGTACTGGATCAGCTCGAACACCTCGGTGCGCAGCACCACCGCCCCAGGGGTGGCCGCGAGGTTCTCCCCGACCGTGAACCCGGACCCGTCCACCATCTGCGGGATGCGCGGCGCGCGCGCCAGGTCACGGACCAGGTGGAGCCCACCGCGCAGCAAGCTGAGTCCGGCCGTGTCGATGGCTGCCTTCGCCGACGCCGGGTTCAGCAGCGCCACGTTGCTCGGCGACAGCGCCTCCAGGAGATTCTCGGCCAGGAACCGGACGCGCTGGCCGTCGCGCCAGCCCAGGTCGCTGTCCGCGATGAGCTCCGCGACGGTGTATCCGGTCGCGAGGTACGCCTGCACGATCCGGCGCAGCAACGGGTTCTCCGTCCAGGCCGGATCGGCGAACCGACGATCGCGGGGTGCCGGCGCGAGTTCGGACATGCCGGCGCCGATCCGGCCCAGTTCGGCGGCGAGCGAGCCCAACCGCCGGCCGGTCGTCCTGGGACGAGCGGCGAGCCGGCCCGCCAACTTTGCCGCGGACAGGTCGGGTGCAAACCTGCGCAGCGGCCCGAACGCCGCGTCGATCAGCAGCGCGTCGAGCGGCACCGCGAGGTTGTCGGCGTCGGTGACGGTCTCGATCGAGGCAGCGACGTCGGTCATGGCGTCGCCTGCGCCCGCACCGGCGGGCGGATCTCGCGCTTGAGGATCTTGCCGGTCGGGCCCTTCGGCAGCGCCTCCAGCAGCCAGAGGTGCCTCGGGTACTTGTACGCGGCGACCTGCCCCTTGACGTAGTCGCGGATCTCCTCGGCGGTCGCGGTCGCCCCGGGCTTGAGGACCACGGCGGCGCCGATCTCCTCGCCGAGCGAAGCGTCCGGCACGCCGACGACGGCTGCCTCGGCGACCGCGGGGTGCTCGTAGAGCACCTCTTCGATCTCCCGCGGGTACACGTTGAAGCCGCCGCGGATGATCAGCTCCTTCTTGCGGTCGACGATGAAGAAGTAGCCACCTTCGTCGATGCGGCCCATGTCACCGCTGCGGAACCAGCCGTCCGGGATCGCCTCGGCGGTGGCCTCGGCACGGCGCCAGTAGCCCTTCATCACGTTGTGCCCGCGGATGGCGATCTCGCCCACCTCGCCCGGCGGCACGTCCCGGCCGTACTCGTCGAGTACCCGCATCTCGACGCCGCGGATCGGGGTGCCGATGGAGCCGGGCTTGCGGACCCGGTCCGGGTGGTTGAACGACGCCACAGGTGAGGTCTCCGACAGCCCGTACCCCTCGAGGATGATGCAGTCGAACGCGCTCTCGAAGCCGCGCATCACCTCGACGGGCAGCGCGGCGCCGCCGGACACGCACACGCGCAGCGCCGACACGTCGTACCCCGCGCGGTCCGGCGAGCCGAGCAGTGCGACGTACATCGTCGGCACGCCTTCGAAGATCGTCACCCGGTCCCGTTCGACTACCTCGAGCGCCTTTTCCGGCGTGAACCGCGAGACCAGCGTCAGGCACGCCCCCGCACTGACCGCGGCATTGAGCCCGCAGGTCTGCCCGAACGAGTGGAACAGCGGCAGCCCGCCGAAGATCACGTCCTCGGACGTGCACCGAAACAGGTCGGTCGCCGCGACCTCGACGTTGGTCGCCAGGTTGGCGTGGGTGAGCTCGGCGCCCTTGGGCTGGCCGGTGGTGCCCGAGGTGTAGAGGATGACGGCGGTGTCGGTACCCGCGCGGTCGACGACGCCCGCGACCGGCGTGGCCGCCGCCAGCAGGTCGCCAAAGCTCTCATTCACCACGATGCAGTCCGCGCCGGACCGCTGCGACCCGGCGAGCGCCTCGTCGGCGAACCCGGAGCCGGCGAAGATCAGCCGAGCCTCGGAGTCGGACAGGTAGTAGGCGACCTCCCGCTCCTTGAGCAGCGGGTTCATCGGCACCACGACGCCGCCGGCGCGCAGCACGCCGTAGTAGATGACGGCGAACTGCGGCACGTTCGGCAGCATGATCGCCACCCGGTCGCCGGGCCGCACACCGCGGTCCCGTAGCAGCCCGGCGGCCCGGGCGCTGTGCTCGTCCAGGTCGGCGTAGGTGAGGACCGTCGTGTCGAGCCGCACGGCCGGGCGGTCGCGGTACACGTCGGCGCTGCGCACAAGGTTGTCGGCGAGGTTCATGGCAGTCCCCTTCGGGCGAACGGCCCGCCCGAGATCCGGGAGCGGTGCCTGTGGCAACGATTCTCGTGACTACCTCGCGGGTCTAGCCATGTGCACGCGGACACAGTCCAGCCTCCGGCGATTGTGCGCGCGCACTAAGCTGCGGGCATGGAACGGCGACCAGAGGCTCCCGCGCCCGCGGTCGCGGTGATCGGGGAGCGACTGCTGGGCCGGGTCGACAGCCTCGCCACCGAACTGAGCGCGGTGATCCGACGCACGGAATCGTTCTATGGTGCGGGTGGTGTCGTGCCGGCCAGCGACCTGCGCGCCTCCGTGCGGGACAACCTCGTCCACATCCTGAGCCGACTGGCCGGCCGCCCGGTGCCGGGATTCGAGCCGCCCAGGGCGACCGGCCGGCGCCGGGCCGAGCAGGGCGTGCCGCTTCCGGTGATCCTGCACGCCTACCGGATCGCCGGCAAGTTCATCTGGGCCGCGATCCTCGCCGAGGCCGCAGGTGACGACAGCGCCGCGACCGCCCTCCTGGACGCCGCCTCCGACCTGTGGTTCATCATCGACGAGCTCTCCGGCGAGGTCACCGACGCCTACCGGGACACCGTCGACGAGCGCGCCCGCCGCAACGAGCAGACCCGCACCGCCATGCTCGACGTCCTCCTCCGCGGAGACCTCGGCGACGGGTCGCGGCTGTGGGAATCCGCCGCCGCCCTGCGGCTGCCGCACCAGGGCACCTTCGCCGTGGTCGCGGCGCAGGCTCCCAGTCCCGGCGTCGAGTCGATCCCACGCGCCGAGGACGCGCTGCGCGCTCGGGGCGTCCGGTCCGCCTGGCGGGTCGAGGTCGACGCACATATCGGCGTGGTGGTCCTGACCCCGCGCGTCGGGATCGAGCGGCTGTGCGCGCTGCTCGCCGAGCTCACGACCGGGCCGGTCGGCGTAAGCGCACCGTACGGCAACCTCGAACAGACCCCGGCCGCGCTGCGCCAGGCCAGGCTCGCCTACGCGGCCGCCACGCCGTCCAGCCACGATCTCATCCGGTACGAGCAGGTCCCCATCGCCGTTCTGCTGGCCAGCGCGCCCGAGGCCGCCACCGTGGTCGCCCGGACGATTCTCGGCGCGGTCCTCGCGCTGCCCGCGGCCGAGTGCGACATCCTGCTGGCGACACTGCGCACGTGGTTCGCCGCGCAGGGCGCCACGTCGAACGCGGCCGCGAAGCTGCACGTCCACCGCAACACCGTGCGCTACCGGCTCCGGCGCCTGGAGGAGCTCACCGGCCGCAGCCTCGCCCAGCCGACCGGCCTGGCCGAGCTCCACCTCGCCCTCGAAGCCACCCGGATCCTCCACCTCCACGGCGCGCAACCACAGCCGTAGCGGGCTACGCAGCGGCGACACGGTCAGAGAATGCCCAGCTGGTTGGCCCGGGCCAGGGCCTCGACCCGGTTGTGCGCGCCGAGCTTCTCCATCGTGCGCTGGAGGTACGTCTTGACGGTGTTGCGGGTCAGCCCGAGCGCGCCGGCGATCTCGGGGTTGGTCTCGCCCATGGCCACGTGCCGCAGGATCTCGTACTCGCGCCTGGTCAGTCCGTAGTCGCGGAGCTTCCGGTTGAGCAGCAGTCCGTCGTCGTCGGTGCTGACGACCCGTTCGCCGGCCGCCACCCGTCGGATGACGTCGACGAGATCGGCCCGCTCGGCGTCCTTGACGACCATGCCGTGCGCGCCGGCGGCGAGCGCCGCGGTCAGCGCGGCATGGTCCGGGAACGCGGTGAAGATGATGATCTTTACGGCCGGGTCCTTCGCCAGCAGCCCGCCTATCACCTCCGGGGCCAGCATGTCCGGCAACCGGAGATCGAGCAGCACCACGTCGGGGTGGCACAGGTCCATGGCGCTGATCGCCTCGCGGCCGGTGCGGGCGTACCCGGCGAGCATGAGGAAGGACGTCCGCTGGAGGGCGAGCGCCACGCCGTCGAGGACGATCGGGTGGTCGTCGGCGACGAGAAGCCGCAGGACCGGGCCGGTCACCCGCGGCGCGCCCCGCCCGGTCTGCGCGGCGCCGCTCACCGGGCCACCGGTCCGCTCGCTCATGACGGCACCCACGCCTGGACCGTGACGCCGCCGTCGTCGTTGGCCGCGACGGTGAGGGTGCCGCCCATCCGGGCGAGCCGGTCCGATATCGCCGGTAACCCGAGACCGGCACGGCGGACGTAGTCCTCGCCGAGACCGACGCCGTCGTCGGAGACCGTGACGGCCACGCCGTCGCGCACCGCGAAGACACTGACCACCACCGACCGTGCCGCGGCGTGCTTCTCCGCGTTGAGCAGCGCTTCGCGCACGGCGTCGGCGAGTACGCAGACACGGTAGCGCGGCAGCGGCGGCAACTCGGTGAGAGTGATCATGCGGGCCGCCGTGCCGGTGCGGTCCTCGAAGGCGCGGCAGTGCTCCCGCAGCGCCACCCCGAGCGAGACCTGCTCCGGCGGGGCGCTGAGCACCCGCAGCGAGCCGCGCAGGACGGCCGTGGCCTCCATCGCCTGCTGCTCGATCGCGGCGAGCCGGCCGCGGACGGCCGCGTCGAGCGTGGGGTCCTCGCCCAGGCGGCGGATCCCCGTGCCGAGGGTGAAGAGCATGGCGCCCACCGTGTCGTGCAGCTCGAGGGCCATCCTGCGGCGCTCCTCGTGCACGGCGACCTCGGCGGCATGCCGGGCCCGCTCCGCGACCATCTGCGCCGCCGCCATGCGGGCAGCGACCCCCTCCAGGGCCTGCGCGGTGCGATCGCCGAACGCGGTCCGCTCGCGGTTGGCCCCGTAGAGCACCCCGAGCACGTGCCCGTCGTAGATGATCGGTACGGCGATCATCGCCACGAGCCCCTCCACGGTCGCCTGGGGCTTGAAATGGTCACTGATGTCGGGCGAGCCGCAGTAGTCGCTGACCCACAAGGGGCGGCGCGCCGCGAGGACCCGGCCGCCCAACCCCGTACCGACCGGCACGACGAGCCCTTCGACGAGCCCCGACGTGGTGTTGACCGGGTGCTGGAGCACGATCTCGTCGGCACCGCCCGGCTCCCCCACCCAGGCAACCTCCACGCCGGTGCTCTCCGGCACGGTCGAGACCATCTGCCGGTTGGCGCTGGAGCCGTCGAGCAGCGCAAGAATCCCGGCGTACTGCTCGTCCAGGGCGAGCAGCACGTCGGGCAAAGGTTCGGCACGCTTCCGGTGCCCCACGTTGCGCATGATAGGACCCGCTCCCGGCCGGTGACACCGCCGCGCACATCGTCACGCATGGCGGATCGGCTGGACATCTCCAGATGGAGACCTCCGAACAGGGATCTCCGTCTGGGTCTACCCGGGCCGGCCGGACCAACGCACTCTCGGCACCCAACGCAGTGCGGGTGCGGCGAGAGGGCGCGATGCTGATGCTCACGATAGGCGATCTCCGGGTGAGTTATGCCGGCGCGATCCTCGGATTGCGGGGCATCTCACTGGATGTGCCCGCGGGTGCCGTCGTGGCCGTGCTGGGCAGTAACGGCGCCGGCAAGAGCACCCTCCTGCGGGCGATCTCCGGCGTACTCGGCGACTACGGAGGATCGGTCGACCACGGGGCGATCGACCTCGAGGGACGCAGCCTCCTCGGGCGCTCCCCCGCCGCGATCGTGGCGTCCGGCGTCGTCCACGCGCCGGAGGGCCGCCGGATCTTCGAACGGCTCACCGTCGCGGAGAACCTGCGGATCGGCGCGTTCAGCATCCGCGAGGCGCAGGCCCGCACCCGGACCCGGCTCCTCGTGTACGACCTCTTTCCGATCCTCTACGACCGCCGCGGGCAGCGCGCGGGGCTGCTGTCGGGCGGCCAGCAGCAGATGCTCGCGATCGGCCGGGCGCTGATGGCCGCGCCCAGGCTGCTGCTGCTCGACGAGCCGTCGCTCGGACTCGCGCCGCAGATGATCGGCCAGATCGGGCAGGCGATCCGGGATATCAACGCACGCGGCACGACGGTGGTACTGGTCGAGCAGAACGCGGCGATGGCGCTGTCGGTGGCCTCCCACGCCTGCGTCCTCGCGACCGGGACGGTGCGGCTGGCCGGGCCGGCGCCTGAGCTGGCCCGCGACGACAATGTCCGCGATCTCTACCTGGGCCGCGACATCGAGGCCGAGGTGGAGGCCGAGGTGGTCACCAGCGCCACTGGGGCGAGGCCCCGGCTGGGTCGGTGGGAGCCGTGAGCGCCGATCCGACCCTCGTGGTCGACTCGGTCACCGCGCGGTTCGCCGGGGTGACCGCCCTCGACTCCGTGTCGTTCGCCGTCGGCCCCGCGACCATCCATGCGGTCATCGGGCCTAACGGTGCCGGCAAGTCGACGCTGTTCAACGTCGTCTCGGGCGCGTACCGGCCGGCCGGCGGGACGGTGCGCTTCCGCGGCGTCGACCTGACCCGCCTGCGGCCGCACCGGATCGCCGGGCTTGGCGTGGCGCGGACGTTCCAGAACATCGCGCTGCTGGCGTCGGAGACGGTCGAGGAGAACCTGATGCTCGGCCGCCACCATCTCACCCGGGCGGGGCTGGCCCGGCACACGCGGCGGCGGCACCGGGCGCGCGTCCGCGAGATCGCCGCGTACGTCGGCCTGGAGGGCGCGCTGGACACGCCCGCCCGGCAGCTCCCGTACGGCGGGCAGAAGCGGGTGGAGATCGCCCGCGCGCTGTGCGTCGAACCCGGCCTGCTGCTGCTCGACGAGCCGGCCGCCGGCATGAACGCGCACGAGACGGCCGAGATGGCCGCCCTGATCCGCGACATCCGCGTCGACCTGCGGATACCGGTGCTGCTCGTGGAGCACGACATGGGTCTGGTCATGGGCATCGCCGACCGCGTGACGGTCCTCGACTTCGGCCGGCGGATCGCCGACGGCGCACCGCAGGAGATCCAGCGCGACCCGGAGGTCCAGCGGGCCTACCTGGGGACAGGGGAGGATTCATGACGCAGTTCGTGCAGTTTCTGGTGGGCGGTGCGTCGCTGGGCGGGGTGTACGCGCTGCTCGCGCTCGGCTTCGTCATGGTGTTCCGGGCCAGCGGGGTGGTCAACTTCGCGCACCCGGCGCTGGTGATGATCGGCGCGTACACCATCGGCAGGCTGGCGACCGCCACGCACGCGCCGTTCGCGGTGACGCTGCTGGCCGGCATCGCCGCCGCCGCGCTCGCCGCCCTCATCATCCAGCGGGTCCTGGTGCGTCCGATGGCGGCGCGCTCGGTGATCGCGGTGAGCATCATGACGCTCGGCGTGGACGTGGTGATCCAGACCGAGATCACCCGGCGGATCGGAGCCGACATCCTGTCGATGCACGATCCCTGGCGGGACCGGGTGGTCCAGGTCGGAGCGCTCACCGTCCCGCAGACACGGCTGGTCGCCCTCGCGGTCAGCGTGGCGGTCCTGGCCGCGTTCTTCGCCTGGTTCGCGTTCTCCGACTGGGGAGTCGCCATGCGGGCGGTCGCCGAGGACCCCGAGACGGCCGCGCTGATGGGCGTACCCAGAACAAGGGTCTCGGCCCTGGCCTGGACGCTTGCCGGCGCCCTGGCGGCGGTGGCCGGCCTGTTCATCACGGTCTTCCCGTCGCCGGGCCTCGAATCGGCGACGGCCGCGGTGGCGCTGCGCGCCTTTCCCGCCGCGATCATCGGCGGACTGGACTCGACCGGTGGCGCGGTCGCCGGTGGCCTCATCGTCGGCGTCGCCGAGGTGTTGAGCCAGGGGTACGCGGCCGACCTGTCGTTCCTCGGGCCCGGCTTCCACACCGTCATGCCCTACCTGGTCATGGTCGTGGTGCTGCTGGCCCGGCCGGCCGGCCTGTTCGGCACGAGGGAGCTGCACCGTGTCTGAGCAACTGGTGGTTGCTGACCCGGCGGGGATGGCCGCCCCGAGCCGCCGCCCCACCCCCGGGCGACGTCCGATGAGGACGGTCGTCACGCTCGCCGGCGCTGTGGTCGCACTGGCGCTGCCGTTCTACGCCGAGTCGTTCTGGCTGCGGCTGGCGCTGTTCGCCTTCGCCGGTGCGGTGGCTACGCTCGGCCTGACGCTGCTGCTGGGCCAGGCCGGGCAGCTGTCGCTGGGCCACTCGTTCTTCGTCGCGGTCGGCGCGTACGGCTACACGGTGCTGGCCGCGCCGGAGAGCACGAGCAGCCGGGTGCCGGCCGGGCTCGCCCTGCCACCGCCGGTCGCCGCCGTGCTCGCGGTGCTGCTGGCCGGCGCCGCCGGGGTGCTCTTCGCCCCGGTCGCGGCGCGGCTGCGCGGCATATATCTCGGCGTCGCCTCCCTCGCGCTGGTCTTCGGCGGGCAGCACGTGCTGTTCAACGCCCCGGCGCTCACCGGCGGGTTCAACGGGCGCAACGTGCCGGCGCTGCTCTTCGACAACCAGCCGGTCTACGTGCTCGGCGTGCCGTTCGGGCGTGCGGAGAAGCTGTGGTACCTGGGCCTTTCGGTCACGCTCGTCGCGTACCTGTGCTGTCGCAGCCTGATCCGGGGGCGCACCGGGCGGGCGCTGCGCGCGGTGCGCGAGCGGGAGCTGATGGCCGGAATCATCGGTGTGCCGGTGACCCGCTACAAGGCGTACGCGTTCGCACTGTCGTCGATGTACGCCGGGCTCGGCGGTGTGCTGCTGGCCCTAGCGTTCGGCCGGATCGTGCCCGAGACGTTCGGCGTGGCGCTGGCCATCGAGTACCTGATGATGGCCGTCATCGGCGGCCTGGGCTCCCCCGCGGGGGCCGTCATCGGTGCCGTCTTCGTGTCCTGCCTGCCGTCGGTCCTCGAACGGTACGCCGGCGCGCTACCCGGCCTCGCCCCGGCCGGTACCGAAGGAATCAGCCCGGCCGTAGCCGCGAAGCTCGCGTTCGGCGTGGCCGTGGTCGCCCTGTTGCTTCTCGAACCCGACGGCGCGACCGGCGCGCTTCGCCGGCTGCGTCGGCTCGTCAGCCCCACCCCACCCAAGGGAGATCGCGATGTCACGTAAGAGAGCGGGCGCCATGGCCGGCGCCCTCGCCATTGCCTTACTGCTCACCGGATGCAGCAAGAAGGCCGCACCGGCGAGCACGGGCAACGACCAGTTGGCGATCGGCCAGGGCGTCACCGAAAGCACCATCAAACTGGGCGTCCTCACCGACCGGACCGGACCGTACGCCGGGCTCGGCAAGAACATCGAGCAGGGCCGCACGCTGTTCTGGGACAAGAAGAACGCCGACGGCGGGGTGTGCAAGCGCAAGGTCGAGTTCGTCGTCAAGGACCACGGATACAACGCCCAGCACGCGGTCACCGCGTACGCGCAGGTCAAGGACGAGGTGCTGGCTCTGGGCGAGCTGCTCGGCTCGCCGATGATCGCCGGCCTCACCCAGGACCTGCAGACCGACAACATGCTGACCATGGCCGTGTCGTGGTCGTCGAGCCTGCTCAGCAACCCGTACGTCGTCGTGACCGGCACCACCTACGACGTGGAGATGATCAACGGCATCCAGTGGCTCATGCAGAACAAAGGCCTGGCCAAGGGGGACCGGATCGGCCACATCTTCCTCGAAGGCGACTACGGAGAGAACGCCGCCGCGGGCAGCCGCGCGGCCGCGAAAGAATACGGTCTCCAGGTTGTCGAGCAGAAGATCAAGCCGACCGACACCGATCTGACCGCCCAGGTGACTGCGCTGCGCAACGCCGGCGTCAGGTACGTCCTGCTCACCGGCACCCCGGCGCAGACGGCCTCCGCGGTCGGCGTGGCCGAGGCGAGCGGCTTCGACGCGACGTTCCTCGCCTCCAACCCGGCGTTCAGCCCGGCGCTGCTGTCCAGCCCCGCCAAGGCCGCGCTGGAGAAGCGGCTGTTCATCGTGACCTCCGTCGCGCCGTTCACCGCCGAGGCCGCCGGGCCGAGTGAGGTGCGCAAGGCGTTCCTGGCGAAGTACCCGGACCAGTTGAAGTCGCAGGCCGTCATGTACGGCCACGCCACGGGTCAGGTCATGGCGGCCGTTCTCGACACCGCCTGCAAGAACGGTGCATTGACGCGCGCCGGCCTGCTCAACGCGTTCCAGAGCCTGAAGAGCGTCCAGACCGACGGCCTCGTCGCTCCCCTCGACTACAGCAAGCCGGGGCAGATCCCGGCGCGTGAGGTCTACGTGGAGCGGCCCGACGCGGGTGTTGCCGGCGGCGTCACCCAGGTGCAGCCGCTGACCGCCGCACCGTTCGCCATCAGCTACGAGCCGACCAAATGACAACTCGAAGGTGAGGAGATGTCCGGCTACGGATCGCCCAATCCTGGCCCGCGGGGGCACCGGCCAGCCGACCCAACCACACAGACATTCCGAGCGACCGCGCGCATCACCGGTGCGGCGACGCCGGCACCACCCACCGGGAGGGCCGGCGAGCCCGGCCCGACCAGCCCGTGGTGGGAAGACATCCGCCGTGCCGCCCAGCCGCCCGTCGACGCCGGCGGCGGCGGGACGGTCCGCGAGCCGGCCCGGTCCGACCGCAGCGGCTGGCACTGGCTGCTGCTGATCCCCATGCTGCTACCGCTGGTCACCCCGATGTACAACCGGATCGAGCCGCGCCTGGCCGGCGTGCCGTTCTTCTACTGGTTCCAGCTCGCCTTCGTGGGCCTCGACATCGCCGTCGTCACGCTCGTCTACCAGGCGACGAAGAGACGGGGCCGGTCGTGAAAGATCACCAGGTCCAGCTCGCCGTCTTCCTCGTCATGTTCGTTTTCGTCACCATCCTCGGCTACGCCGCGGCGCGGTGGCGCCGGCCACCCGATACCCCGTCCGACCTCGAACAGTGGGGGCTCGGCGGGCGGGCGTTCGGCAACTTCGTCACCTGGTTCCTGGTCAGCGGCGACATCTACACGGCGTACACCTTCGTCGCCGTGCCCGCCCTGGTCTTCGCGGCCGGCGCCGCCGGGTTCTTCGCCGTGCCGTTCGCGGTCATCGCGTACCCGCTGATCTATCTCCTGTTGACCAGGCTGTGGTCGGTCGCGCACGTGCACGGTTTCATCACCCCGTGCGAGTTCGTCCGCGCCCGGTTCGGCTCACGCACCCTGTCGGCGCTGGTCGCCGCCACCGGATTCGTCGCGACCATGCCCTACATCGCGCTGCAACTGGTCGGCCTGGAGGCGGTCCTCAAGGTGATGGGGGTGCACGGCCACTGGCCGCTGACCGCCGCGTTCGTCGTGCTGGCCATGTACACGTTCAAGTCCGGCCTACGGGCGCCGGCGCTGATCTCGATCGTCAAGGACGTCCTGATGCTGTGGACGGTCATCGCGGCCATCGTCGTCGTCGCGATGCTGTCCCGCGGCTGGCACGGGATCTTCAGCGACGTGGCAGAACGGTTCGCCCACACCCCCTCACCCGCGGACGGGCTGCTACTCGCGCCGGGCGGCCAGGTCGGCTACGTCACGCTCGCGGTGGGTTCGGCGCTCGGGCTTTTCCTGTACCCGCACGCGCAGACCGGCTTCCTCGCGGCGAAGAACCGCCGGATCATCAAACGCAACATGGCGGCCCTCCCGGTTTACACCCTCGTGCTGGGCATCATGGCGCTGCTCGGCTTCGTGGCGATCTCCGCCGGCGTCACGCCCGTCGACGGCGACCGCAACACCATCGTTCCCGCGCTGTTCGACCAGCTCTTTCCCGACTGGTGCGCCGGGCTCGCCTTCGCGGCCATCGGGATCGGGGCCCTCGTGCCCGCGGCGATCATGTCGATCGCAGCCGCGAACCTGTTCACCCGCGGCATCTACCGCGAGTTCGTGCGGCCGCACGCATCGGTCGCCGAGGAGACCATGGTCAGCAAGATCGCCTCGCTGGCGGTCAAGGCAGGCGCGATCCTCGCGATCCTCCTGTTCGACCCCCAGTTCTCCATCGATCTCCAGCTCGTCGGCGGGGTGATCATCCTCCAGACGCTGCCGGCGGTCGTGATCGGCCTCTACACCGCGTGGCTGCACCGCTGGGCGCTGATCGCCGGGCTGGTCAGCGGTCTCGCCGTGGGGGTGGCCCTGCTCTACCAGATCCCGCAGCGCGGTCTCGGCGGCACCACCGTGCGGGCCCACTTCGGCGGCTCCTCATGGCCCCTCGCGAACCTCGGTCTGGACACCAACCAGACCGTATACGTGGGGGTCGTCGCGGTGCTGGTCAACCTCGCCGTCGCGTTCGTGGGCACGCTCGTCCTCCGGTACGGCGGCGTTCCCGACGGCGTCGACCTGACGGCGCCGCACGACTACGTCGCCGATGAGGGCGAGCCCGACATCCGCCGGATGGCCGAACTGGTCGACGGCACCGAGCGCCGAGGGGCACACACGCGTTAGTCGGTGCGGCATCAGGGTCCAGGGCAGGAGGTTGCGGATATCCAGTGACTCGGGCGGAGCGCCTCGACGGTCAGGCGTGGCCGGTCACCAGATACACGACCTGGCGGGCGGCGTTGACCGCGTGATCGGCGTAGCGCTCGTAGAACCGCCCGAGCATCGCCGCGTCGATCGCGGACTCGACGCCTTCACGCCAGCCGCCGAGCAGCGTCGTCCACAGGTGACGGTGCAGGGCGTCCATGCGGTCGTCGTCCGTGGCCAACTCAGCGGCGAGAACCGCGTCGCGGGTGCGGACGGCTTCGGTGGCCTTCACCGCTATCTCCTCGGCGACCTGGGCCATCTGACGGATCGCCGCGCAGCCCACCGCCTCGACCGCACAATTGGGGTGGTGGCGCCGGGCGATCTTTGCGATGTGGTCGGCGAGCTGCCCCATCCGGTCCAGGTCCGCGGCGGCGTGCAGGCTCGCGATGATCAGTCGCAGGTCCGACGCGACCGGCTGCTGCCGGGCCAGCAGTAGGAAGGCCAGCTCCTCGGTGCGCTGAAACTGTGCGCTGATGGAGGCCGCGGTGTCGTGCACCTCCTGCGCGCTGGCGTTGTCGGCGTTGAGCAGGGCCTGGCTGGCCTCTCGGATCGCGGCGGTCGCCGCCTGCGCCATCACCACCAGGAGACCGTTGAGCTCGTCGAGCTGTTCGTGGAAGCGGTTGCGCATGGTGGCCTCCCAGGTCCTGCCCTCCCATCCTATCGAGGAGCGTCGCTTAGCGCCGCCGGGCACCGTCCTGACTACCCAGGACCTGCTCCGCCAGCGCCTCATACGTGATCATCGTCCAGTTCGGGTGGTGGCGTTTGAGCAGGTCGGTAAATGCCGGCACGTCGCCGCGAAGGCCGTCGTCGGCGACGGTGGCGGACGCCAGCCCGGTGTCGGGATCCTTACCCCACTGCATCTGTTGCAGCGGCCCCCGGCGCAGTGCGTCCGCGGCCTCCGGCTGCAGCGACAGCGAGACCACCACGGCGTTCGGGTCGTGGACGTCGATGAACTCCATGGCCTGGATCGTCGACCACGGGATGAGGTCTTCAGCCAACCGCCGGTCGCGCACACCGTCCGGACCGGCGTACACCGTCGGCCCGCTGCCCAGCCACCGCCTGAGCAGCGCGACGGTGCCGGCGCCGAAGAACAGTGCGCCGGGTAGGCCGACGACCACCCCGAGGAGGCCGCCGCCGAAGGGCCCGATCACGATGGCCACGCAGACCGCCGTCATCAGGGCGCTCAGGAGCGCGTACCTGGCGGCGTGCCAACCCACCTGCCGCAGCTCGACGGTCTCGCCCATGGCATACCCCATCCGTGGTTGCCGAAGCCGACACACCGGTGATCCCCCGCCGGCCGCGACACGAAACGCCCGGCCGCCGGGCGCTTCGTAAGGTGGCCCCCGGATGCGGGCCCTATGGCAGGCTCGACACGTGGTCTTCACCTTCGATGACCTGGCGCTGGACCTGTCGCTGTTCGAGCTGCGGCGGGCGGGCGTGCGGGTGCCGCTGGAACCGCAGGTCTTCAGCGTGCTCGCCCACCTGCTGGCCCACCGCGACCGGGTCGTCTCCAAAGAGGAGCTGATGGACGAGGTCTGGGGTGGCCGCTTCGTCAGCGAGACCGCGGTCACCAGCCGGATCAAGCAGGCCCGCCGGGCGGTCGGCGACGACGGCCAGGCACAGCGCGTGATCCGGACAGTGCATGGGCGCGGCTACCGGTTCGTCGCCGCGGTGTCGAAACGCGAGATGCCGGCGCCGGCGGCCGCGGCCCGCCCGGAGCCGGTGCCCCCGCCCCGCGGTCCGGTCGGCTACACGGTCACCGACGGGCTCAACATCGCCTACCAGGTGAGCGGCGCGGGAACGCGGGACATTGTGCTGGTCCCCGGCTTCGTCTCGCACCTCGAAATGGACTGGGCCGACCCGCGGCACGCGCACTTTCTCGACCGGCTCGCGGCCGCCGGGCGGCTCATCCGCTTCGACAAGCGCGGCACCGGCATGTCCGACCGCCCGGGCGGCCTGCCCGATCTCGAGACGCGGATGCACGACGTCCTGGCCGTGATGGACGCTGCGGGCTCGCGGCGCGCGGTGCTCTTCGGGTACTCCGAGGGCGGCCCGATGGCGACCCTCGTCGCCGCCGCGCACCCGGATCGCGTCGAAGCCCTGATCCTCTACGGCGCGTACGCCAAGCGCCTCTGGGCGCCGGACTACCCGTGGGCGCCGACCGAGGAGGAGCGGGCCCGCTATGCGGAGCGGCTCGCCACGGACTGGAGCTGGGAGGCCGACCTGCGGGTGATGTGCCCGTCGGCAGACGACGAGATGGCCCGGTGGTGGGGGCAGCGCGCGCGGGCGGCCGCGACCCCGTCCACGGTCCGGTCGCTGATCGCCATGAACAGCCTGGTCGACGTGCGGGACGTGCTGGCCGCGGTGCGGGTCCCCACGCTAGTGCTGCACCGGCGCGGCGACCGGGACAGCCTGCCCGAGGAGGGCCGGTATCTGGCCGACCGCATCCCCGGCGCCAGCTTCGTCGAACTGTCGGGGGCTGATCACTTCGTGGCGGTGGATCCCGACCAGATCCTCGACCGGGTGGAGGCGTTCCTGGCCGACATGCCGGCGGCCGCACCGTCCGAGCTTGCCCTGGCCGCGATCCTCGCACCCGCCGGTGAGGGTGCGGCAGCAGTCGTGGAGGGTCTCGCCGCGGCGGGTGGCCACCGGGGACACACCTCCGAGGGGCGTCCGGTGGTGGCCTTCGACGGTCCGGCAACCGCGATCCGCCGCGCGGTCGGATACCTCGACGGGCACCCCGGCGCGGGTGTCGGCCTGGGTCTGCACGTCGCCGAGGTGACCCGGCGCGGCGAGCGGATCGACGGGTACGGGGTCTCCGCGGCGGTCGCGCTCGCCGACCTGGCGCCGGTCGCCGAGGTGTGGACCTCGGCGACCGTACGCGATCTCGTCGCGGGCTCCGGTCTCGTCCTCGACCCGTGCGGGGAGCACCTGCTGGGGGTGGCGGGCCGGCAGCCCGTGTTCCGGGTGCGGGCCGCGGCTGGCCGGCGTTGACCGGATCGTCACGGGGACGCTGACCGCTTTCTTGACCGGGTGCTTCGCCGCAGGCTGCTGCGCAGCCGCTGCTGGGCCGCTTCGGCGTGCCGATCCGCGATGCGCTGGCTGACGATCTCCTGGAGGAGTGTCGGGTGCATGTCGGTCTCCTGACTGTTCTCGGGGCCTTTGACGGCCTGGGCCCTTCGCCCGGCAGCTCCCTGCCCCACGCCGAGAACTGTGCGCGACGCCGGCGCGGCGAACTTGGAGATGAGCTGGAGGTTGTGGGGAGATCGTGGTGCGGTTTTCTCCACCGGACCGCCGCACGGCCGCCAAGTTTCCGGGGGCGCCGGCGCGCAGAGTCCTCGGCATGAACGCATCTCAGACACCCTTGGCGGTCGGCCGCCCGTCCCGCGGCCTGACCGCGGCGGTGGATGCGGCACCGGCCGAAAGCACCGGCGGCGCGCTGCTCGCCGGTGCCCGCGCGATGGTGCCGCTGATGCTGGCCGTCACGCCGCAAGGGCTCGCGCTCGGGCTGGCGCTCGGGCAGCTGCCCACCGACCACCTGGCCGCCTGGTCGTCCTCGGCCTTCATCTACTCGGGGTCGGCGCAGCTCGCCCTGGTCACCGCGTACGCGACGCAGTCGGCCGGGGCGACGGCGGTCCTCGTGGCGTTGGTGATCAACGCTCGGCTGCTGTTCTACAGTGCCGCGCTCGCGCCGCACTGGCGGGACCGACCGGCCGGCTGGCGGGTGCTCGCCGGCTACCTGCTCATCGACCCGTCCTTCATGCTGGCTCAGGAGCGATACGCGAAGCCGGGTACGGCCCGCGCCAAGGCCCACTTCTACCTGGGCGGCGCCATGCTGCTGTGGGCCTGGTGGCAGCTCGTGACCGCGGTCGGCCTACTGGCACCGTCGGTCGTGCCGCACATGCACGCCCTGTCGGCGGCCGCGCCGCTGTGCTTCGTCGCGCTGCTGGCGAGCGCGATAACCGACCGGAGCAGGCTTCTCGCTGCCGGCGTGGCCGTGGCCGCCGCGGTCGCACTGGCCGGGCTGCCGTGGAGCGCCGGGCTCGGCGTGGCGATGGTTGTAGGAGTGGTTGCCGGAGACCTGGCCGGCCGGCGCCGGGAGGTGGCGCGATGAGCCTGTGGCTGGTGGTCGTGCTCGCCGGGGTAGGGACCCTGATGCTGCGCCTGTCGTTCCTCGTCGCCGCGAGGTACCTGACACTGCCGTCCTGGACCCGGCGAATCTCCGACCTGATCTTCCCGGTCGCGATCGCCGCGATCCTCGGTGCGAGTATGCGCACCACGGCGGCGACGGCCCACCCGGGTGGGCTGGTGGCCCTTGTCGCCGGGGCGGCCGTGACGGCGTTGGTGAGCCGGCGCACCGGTTCGGTGCTCGCCGCCCTGGGCGCGGGCCTCGCCGTCGTGGCCGCCGCGTCGTTCCTCACCGGCCTCGCAGGCTGATGGATACGGGGCAGCACCGACAACGTAGCCTTGTCTTCCTCGTCTGCGACAACGTAACGTTGTCGCATGGCCGCCGACCCGCGGACCGCGTTCGACCAGCTCGTCGCACAGGTCGATGAGCGTGCCACGGCCCGCGACCCGGCCGGGCTGCTGGAGGCGGCCGCCGGGGTCAGCGCCGAGCACGCCGCCACCGCGGACCGGCTGCTGGACCACTTCGTCACCCACGCCCGCGGCGCCGGCATGTCGTGGACCGACATCGGTGCCCGTCTCGGCGTCAGCAAGCAGGCCGCCCGCCAGCGCTTCATCGACCGGACCACCGTCGGCGCCCTGCCCTTCGCCGCGCGGCCCGCCCTGCGCCTGCAGGCATGTCTGGACCGCGCCGGGCTGGAGGCCCGGGCCGATGGCGCCGACGAGATCGGCACCCACCACCTCCTCACCGGGCTACTGGCCGAAGGTGTCGCCGCGGCCATCCTCGAACGCCTCGGCGTCCACGCCGGGGCGGTCCGCGCCGCCGCACATCGCCTGTTCGGTCCGGCCGACGGCACCGGGTCCGACGGCTCCCCGCCGCTGTCGACGGAGGCGATCTGCGCGCTCGACACCGCCGCACGCAACGCCGTGGCCAACGCCTCCGACGGCTCCCCGCCGGAGGTCGGCCCCGAACACCTGCTCGCCGCGCTGGCCCTCGATCCTGGCAGCCGAGCCCGCCGCGTCCTCAACGACCTGGGTGTCGACATCGCGGCCGTCAAAGGCGAGCTGCAGTCCCACATCACCGTCAACCCGACCCGACCGGCGCGGTGGTGGAAACGCCGCCCCCCGGCTCAGCACGGCTGCTCGTTCTGCGGCCGGACCGGCCCGGCGGTCGGCCAACTCGTGAACGGGCCCGGCGTGGCCATCTGCGCCGGGTGCATCGCCATGGCCACCGAAATCCTCGATCGCCAGCCCGTTTCGTGACTGAGGCACACCCGCCGCGCGCACCCGACCTACCACTCCTTCCGGACAGCGGAGTCCCGGCAGGAGACTGAGGGCCACGCCCCTCGGCGCCGCGCAACGGAGGTCGTCCCATGAAGACTCCGGATCATCCTGATGGCATAACCACGGAATGGCTGACCGACACGCTGCGGGCGACGGGCGCGCTTACACATGCCCGTGTTGCGGCGCTCAACACACAACTACTGGGCAACCACAAAGGACTGACGGGACAGCTCGCGCGCGTGCACCTGGACTATGACACCGTCGAGTCCGCTGCCCCACGTTCGCTCGTCGCGAAGTTCTCCGCACCTGACCCTCAGGTGCGCGACGTCATTCACTCCATGGGTTTCTATGAACGGGAAGTGCGCTTCTACGAACAGATGGCCGCTCAGAGCCGCCTCCGCACTCCACGTTGCTACTTCAGTGCCATCGACCTCGCCCGGGGCGCGTCGCTGCTCCTCCTCGAAGACCTTGGATCGGCACGCAATGGAAGCTGGATCGCCGGATGTTCGGTGACGGAGGCAGAGCTGGCGGTCCGCGCGATCGCCACCTTCCACGCCGGCTGGTGGTCACACCCGCACCTTGCCGAAAAACGCTGGTTGGAGCTGCGAGAACTGGTGTCGATCGACCACGCGCCGGCAGCCTTCCAGCAGGCGTGGGAGCCCTTTCTCGACAAACTCGGTCCGCGCGTGACGGACGAGGTCCGCCACGCCGGCGCGTGGCTGAGCGCGCATCTGGGTCGCCTCTGCGCATATCTGTACCGGGAACCACCGTGCACGCTCATCCACAACGACTACCAAGCCGACAACCTGTTCTTCGCGGGTGCCGACCCCACCCTGCCGTTCGCGGTTGCGGACTGGCAGCTGACCACCCGCGGCCGCGCCGTCCTCGACGTCGCCTGGTTGCTGGGTGGCAACCTCGACTCCGTTGATCGGCGCGACCATGAGCTATGCCTGCTGCACACGTACCACTCGCTCCTGGTCGACAACGGCGTGGCTGAATACACGTTCGAGCAGTGCTGGGACGACTATCGGCTCGCGATGCTGCACCCGGTCTCCCGCATCGTAACGGCTGTGGGCATCGGGGTCGTTCCGAACGAGCAGGAACGCGGGTACTGCGATGTGCTCATTCCCCGGTACTGCCGGGCTGTGCATGACCTCGATGCTTGCGGTCCACGAACGTGACCGGAACGGCCGCCCATGAGGCGTCGTGTGTGCGGGCCCGGCGTGCTTACCGAGCCGGCGGCGGGTGACCCGAATCGGCCTGGCGCAGCCATTCTTCGGCTTCGCCGATCGAATGCCGCCGCACTCCGGACTGCTGCGCCTGTGTTATGGCCTGGCGCAGGTGATGGACCGCCTCCGTGTGCATACCCGCCACCAGCTCGGCCTGGCCGAGGGCGAGCATCCCGCTGGGAATCCAGCGTGGGTCGCCGTGCCGCTCACGCAGCTCGAGCGAGATCCGCAGGTGCCGCACAGCGTTCAGCGGCTGCAGGTCCTCCACGAGGTAGAAGAAGCCGACGTGGCGGTGAATCTCCGACCGCGTGAGGTCATCGCCGTGCTCCTCGGCCAGTGCCATGGCCTGCCGGAAGTACGGCATGGCGGCGGTCCAGTCGCGCCGAAGCACCTGATGCGCCAACCCGATGCCGAAGAGCGACCCAGCGATCCCCGCCAGGTCACCGATGTCTCGCCTGATGGCCAGTGCCTGCTGGAAAAGCGCCTCCTCGGCATCCGCGTCGGCGTCGGCCACCCCGTGCTCGAGGGCCTGAAAGTGCATCAGCATGCCCAGCCGATCGAGCGCCGCCGCTTCCGTGGCCCGGTCACCTTCCTCGCCGGCTCGCACCCGTGCCGACCGCAGCAGGACCTCGGCCCTGTCGTACTCCCCGGTCCGGAACGCGGCATCGACCATCGCCTCGATCCCGGCCGCCAGCGTCGCCCCGGCCGACTCCCCCGTGCCCACGGGCGAATGCTACGCGCCTCGCGGAAGTCTGTCGGTCAACAATTGTGGCATCGGCGAAGCGGGCACCGGCGCCGTCATAACCAGCCGGTCGACGACCCGGGTGCCGCAGCGGACGCCATGAGGTCGCGGTCGGCGACGAGTTGCGCGTACACCTTCTCGTAGCCTTCCGCCATGGCGGTGAGGTCGAAGTGGCGGGCGACATGGGCGCGGCAGGCCGCGGGCCGCAGGTCCGTGGCCTTCTCGATCGCGGTGGGCAACTCGCTCGGCGCGGAGCAGATGAACCCGGTGCTCCCGTCGACGACGACTTCGGGGACCGACCCGCAGCGGAGTGCTACCACCGGCGTGCCACAGGCCATCGCCTCGATCATCACCATGCCGAACGGCTCCGGCCAGCGGACCGGGAACAGTAGGCAGGCGGCCTTGGCGTACAGCTCACGCTTGAGCGCGGCGTCGGCCTCGCCGACGAACGTCGCGTCCGGACCCAGGCGCGGGCGGATCACCTGCTCGAAGTAGTCCCGCTCGGCCGGTTCGTTGACCTTCCCGGCCAGCACGATGGGCCGCCCCGCGGCCCGCGCCGCATCGATGGCCAGGTCCGGGCCCTTGTCGGGATTGAACCGGCCGAGAAAGAGCACCCAGTCTTCCTTGGTCTCCTGGTACGGAAAGCTGTCCACATCGATGCCGTGGTGCACGGTCGCCACGCAGTTGATATCCGGCGCCTGCGCGCGCTGCGCTTCCGAGATCGCCACCAGTGCCACGGTCCGGCCTATTTCCCGGTAGTAGTCGGCCATGTCGCCATTGGTCGGCCCGTGCATGGTGGTCACCGTCGGCACTGTGCGACCGCATGCCGTGAGAGGCCCGGCGAGCGAGTGGTCGTGCACGATGTCGACATCCAGGTCGGCGAGCATCCGGGCCGCCGCGGCGGCGTGGACGATCTCCGGAGTCGGCTGGCCCAGACGAGCCGACGGCGGCTCCTCGTAGGTGCTCAGGAACCGCGCCGGCGTGTCGTTGCGCCCCGCCGCAACGAGGGTGACCTGGTGCCCGCGTGCCACGAGCGCTCCGACGAGGTCCGCGATCACCGCCTCGATCCCTCCGTAGGCGCGGGGCGGGATGTCGAACCACGGCGGCGCGACCATCCCCAGATGATGCCGCCCTGTCACCGCAGCGTCTCCGGGCATTTCCAGAACCACCTCCTGGTCAACAGGGCGCGGCGACCTGGGCCGCGTCGCGCCCTACGTGAAGCCCGGGACGCACACCCCGAGGGGCGGTCGGGGCACCTGGCGCTCTTATAGCGCTCGTGCCGCCCTATCCATCACCTCCTATCTCGACGTAGCAGCTCAGGGAACGTCCGGCCGTTCCCGGATCAGACACGGGGCATTACGCTGCCCGTAACCATCAACCGCCCCGCACGTGCGAGAGGGTGCCCCCGGTGACCGACACGGATCATCGGTCCGGACTGTCCGCTGTGGACGGATACCTCCGCTTACGCGACCCGGATCTGACACGTGCGATTACTTCCCGATCAGCCGGTCGGCCCATTGGTGACCGAGGCGGCGTGGAGTAGACCGAATCACATGCGAAAGCTACCTGTCATCGTCGCGGCCGCCGCGACCTTCTTTGCCGTCGCACCGGCCGCACCGGGCTACGCGGCCCCGGGCCACGACCAGGCTACGGGTACCGCCACGCTCGGGCAGTTCGGTGATCCGACCGCCCACGTGAACGCCGTCCAGACAAATGCCGGCCTGAAAGGCAGCTTCATGATCACCTACCCGGACGGGACGTCCGTCACGGGGACGCCGACATGCCTGTTGGTCCAGGGAAACATCGCCTACGTCACGGGGAAGATCACCCAGTCCAGCGGGCCACGCCAGGAGACGAACAAGTGGTCCCCCGGCAGCTACCTTGTCATCGGCGTGCAGGACAACGGCGAGCCTGGCACAGCGGGTCCCGACAAGTTGAACTTCTCGCCCGGGTTCGCCCAGGACCCCGGCTGCGGAGAGAACGCGTCCAGCCCGGTTTTCTCCATCGTCGAAGGTAACTACCGGGTCGTCGACGCGGCCTGATTGTCAGGACGACCGCCCTCGCGAGGGTCAGCAGCAGCAGTCACCCCGTCGCCGGTCGGGCGAGATCGCCCGGCCGGCGACGGTGACGCCCGGGGTTCCGGGCGGGACACTGCCGTGGTCGTCGCGGTTGCACGACTCGCGCGGCCGGCATATCGTCCACAGTAGACGCGACACGCGGGCCCGGCGCGCAACCGCCATTGGCCGACGTCCGCGACCGAGCGAAACGACGGGGAGCCCCGATGTTCGTCAAGCTCGCCCATTTCCTCAACATCATGCTGTACGCGCTCGTGGCCGGCGTGATGTGGGGCACCTGGCTCTCCCTCGGCCGGACCATGACCGGATACGACGCGGCGACCTTCCTCGCCGACGGCAAGCACATGATCGCCAACCTCGCCACGATCATGCCGGTGCTGATGATCGCTACCGGTGTGCTGAGCATCGTCGTGGTCATCCTGCTGTTCCGCCGGGGCGCGACCGCCGCCGCCTGGCTGGCCCTCGCCGGGCTGTTGGCGCTGGTCGGGGTCATCGTCGTGACGCTGGCGGTCGAGGTTCCCATCGACAACCAGGTCAAGACGTGGACGACCGAGACCCTGCCGGCGGACTGGAAGGAGATCCGGGCCCGGTGGGCCAGCTTCCACACGCTGCGGACGTTCCTGTCGCTGGCGGGTCTCGCCGCCGCCGTCGGAGCGGCGCTCGCGCGGCAGGGGCGGTGAACGGTCCGGATGGGGTCAACGCAGACCCGAAAACCGGCGCGTCAGCTTGACCTAGAAAATGAAAACCGATATCAGTACCAGTTGTGAAGATTGCATTCGTCGGCAAAGGCGGCAGCGGTAAGACGACGCTGGCCGCCCTGTTCGCCCGCTCTGTCATGGCATCCAGCCCGACCGCGCCCGTGCTGGCGATCGACGCGGACATCAACCAGCACCTGGCCGCCGCGCTGGGCGCCCCGGAGGACGAGGCAGTGCTGCTGCCCGCGCTAGGCGACCACCTCGGCGAGATCAAGGAGTACCTGCGCGGCAGCAACCCGCGGATCTCCTCGGTCACCGCCATGGTCAAGACCACTCCCCCGGGCCGAGGTTCTCGGCTGCTGCGGGTGGCCGAACCGAACCCGCTCTACGACCGCCTCGTCCACACGGTCGCCGGGATCCGGCTCGCCGTTACCGGCCCGTTCGCCTCCGACGACCTCGGCGTGGCCTGCTACCACTCCAAGGTGGGCGCGGTCGAACTCCTGCTCAACCACCTCGTCGACGAACACGGTGAGTACGTCGTGGTCGACATGACCGCGGGGGCGGACTCGTTCGCCTCCGGGCTGTTCACCCGCTTCGACCTCACCTTCCTGGTCTGCGAACCGACCGTGCGCAGCGTCGGGGTGTACCGCCAGTACGTCAGCTACGCCCGCGACCACGGTGTGCGCGTCGCCGTCATCGGCAACAAGGTCGACGACGACGGCGACGTGGACTTCCTGCGACAGCAGGTCGGCGACGACCTGCTCACCTGGGTCGGCCGGTCCGGTTTCGTCAAGGCGGCCGAGCGTGGGCGGGTCCTGCCCATCGGCGACCTGGAGCCCGACAACGCCGCCGCGCTCATCACCATGCGAATGGCACTGGACAAATGCGACAAGGACTGGGCACGCTATACGTCACAGGCCGTAGATTTCCACCTACGCAACGCGACCGCGTGGGCCAACGACCGGGTCGGTGAGGACCTGGCCGACCAGGTGGACCCCGAGTTCATGCTCGGCCCGACGGCACTGGCCGCCGTTCACTGACACAGATCCGCCAACCCAGAGGAGAAACGGATGTCTCTCGACGTACCCACCGCGCTGCTGGAGCGCGCCGAGGCCGGACCGGTCAACGACGCGGAGTTCGTCGCATGCGTGCGCGACTCGCTGCCCTACGCCTGGGCGGTCATCAGCGAGGTGGCCGCCGATCTGAAGCGCGACGGCGGCGAGTTCGCCGACCACGCCGTCCCACCGCCCAGCGAGGCCGAACGGGGTCAACTGCTGCGGGCACTGGCCAGCGACGCGATCCGCGGCGGGCTGGAGCGCCATTTCGGGGTGAAGCTGGCCTTCCAGAACTGCCACCGGGTGGCCGCCTTCGCACTGTCCGCCGTGGACGGCGACCGGTACCGTGCGTTCATCTCTCCACGCGGTCAGCTGCTCAACCAGTCGCCGGAGCTGCGCGACTGCTGAGTGCGCCACCCGCCTGACGGCCGATGCGGTCGGCCCGGTGCCCGCCACGATGCGAGGGGGCACCGGGCAGTGCGTGAGCGCGCCGAGAGCCGGCGGGTCAACAGCGTTGGCACGCATGAGGGTAGACACGGGCATGGCCCTGGGCCATAGTGCGGGGAGAGCTTGGTCAGGCGCTCGGGGGGCCAGATGCGGCACCAACGCGACACGATCCTGCCGGACGGGCCGACGGCGCGATCGGCCGGCGCGACCGCGGTCGGAGCCAGCGCCACCGGCGCCGGCAGCCTGGGTTTCGCCGCAGTTCTGGCCGCCTCGCTCGGCGTCACCGCTCTCGGCGCCGTCGCCATCTGGCGCCTTGCGATCCGGCGCATGGTGGTGCGACGCATGCACATCGGCGAACTCGAGGTTGACGAGCTCACCGTGCGCCGCCTCCACGTGCTCGAACAGGACTAGCGCCGCCGTCTCCGCACGTCCCTGTCGACCCACCACGACCGGAGGGAAACCATATGTCGTCCGCGTCGCTACGCGTCGCCGCGATCCTGCTCATCGCCGTGCCGACAGTGGAGATCGGTGGCCTGTCACTGCTCCGGATGATCGCGCGACACGACCCGGGCTACCTCGACAACCCGGTGCGACGCAACCTGTTCCGGGCCGGCCACGCCCACGCCGGGGTCTGGATCATCTTCGCGCTCGTGGGCATGCTCTACGTCGACCAGGCCGACCTCTCCGGCAGCGTGAAGGCGATTGTGCGCTCGGGGTTCGCCGCCGCACCGATCCTCATGCCGCTCGGCTTCTTCCTGTCCATCCTTCCGCCACGCGCCGACCGCCCCAACAAGCTGATCGTCCTCGTCTACCTGGGCGGTCTCTCGCTCGCCATCGCGACGGTGACGCTCGGCATCGGCCTTCTGAGAGCGTGACGAACGGGTTCCCGCTGAATACATGAGGTGCGGTCTACCTGAGCAATACGCTGCGAACGCGCTGCGGCGGCTCGGGCAATAACAGATGTGACACTTATCCGGAGCGACTTGCCCTTCGAAGGTCCACCGGAGCCGCCGACGTACACGGACGCCGAACTGATCGCACGCTCGGGTGAGCTGCCCGAGTCGTTCGCGGCCCTGTTCGACCGGCACGCCGCCGCGCTGTACCGGTACCTGACCCGGCGGGCGGGTAGCTCCGTGGCGGAAGATCTCGTCGCGCAGACGTTTCTCGTCGCGTTCGAGCGGCGCGACCGGTACGACACGAGTCGTTCCGACGCACGCGCCTGGCTCTACGGCATCGCGACCAACCTGCTGCGCAGGCACCACCGCGACGAGGCGAGACTGCTGCGGGCCCTAGCCCGCACCGGCACCGACCCGGTGGCGACGCCATGCCCGGCCGACCGGATCGCCAGCCGGCTCGACGCCAGCGCCGTGTCACGCCGGCTCGCCGCGACCCTCGCCGGCCTGCCGGCCAAGGAGCGCGACGTGCTGCTGCTCTACGCCTGGGCCGAGCTCGACATCGAGGAGATCGGCCGGGCGCTGGACATTCCGGCCGGCACCGTGCGCTCGCGCCTGCACCGCGCCCGCAAACGGCTGCGTCCCGTCGTCGACCTGGCGGACGGGTCCGGCGGCACGGACGGCCGAGGACCTACGAAGGAGACGCTCGGACATGGATGACGTCACTCTGGTGCGGCAGTTTCGCGCGGAGGTACCCGAGCCGGACGGCGCGACTCTTGACCGGATCCGCGACGACGTCGTCGCGGCGCTCCCGGCCAGGGATGCCCGCCGGCCCGGCCGGATGCGCCTGCTGGCTGCCTTCCGCAACCGCCGGCCCGCGGTCCGACTGGCGATCGCGGCCGGTGTGGTCGCGGTGATCGCGCTGAGCACGATCGTCGTCGACGCGCTAGTCCCCCCCAACGGGCGGCCGGTCATCGGTCACGAGGCCGCGGCGGCCGCGTTCTACCAGGCCGCCGCCGTGGCGATCCGGGCCAGCGACCCACCGCTCAAGCCGGGCCAGTTCTACTACCGCCGCACCGTCGAGGTGGCCGGTGCCGGTTTCGCCGACGGTCCGTGCGGAGGGCTGTTCTACCTGCAAAAGAGCGTCTACGAGACCTGGATTCCGAAGGACTGGAGCGACCAGTGGATGCGGCGGCAGGCCGACGAGGTGGAGCGGTACTTCTTCCGGCCGTCGGACGAGGCCAAGGCAAAGCAGTGCGGCGCTCGGCCGCCGTTCCCCGGCATCGAGGTGCGCAAGGCCCCGGCGGGGCTCTTCTACCCCGAAGGCGCCTTCCGGTTGGGGGACGAGCCGCGGGACGCCAGCGGTGCCATCGTGTACAACCCGAGTCCGGCCGAGATCGCGAGGCGTCTCGCCCAGGGCAACTGGCAGGGGCCGACCCCGCCGTTCATGGCCGGCCTGCCTCGTGACCCGAAGCGGCTGCTGGACCGCATCTACCACGACTCGAAAGGGCAGGGACGCGGCCGCGACGAGGAGGCGTTCGTGTTCGTCCGCGACATCCTGCGCTCCGGCGTCGTGCCGGCGGACCTGCGGGCCGCACTATTCAGCGCCGCCGCCCTGATCCCCGGGGTACGCCTGGTCAGCGACTCCGTGAACCTGGAAGGGCGGCACGGGGTGGCCGTCGCCATGTCCGACCACGGCGAGACCCGCGTCGAGCTGATCTTCGACCCGGCGAGCGGCGAGGTGATCGGTGAGCGCGAGGTCGTCCTCGTCGCGGACTACGTCGGCGGAGTACGGCCCGGCACCACCATCGGATACACCGCAGTGAGCCGGCAGGTGGTGGACGCGATGGGCGCGATGCCCGGAAAGTAGCCGTTCAGCACGCCCTGGCCGGGGCCCACGCTCCGGCCACCGGTCACCCGAACGGCCCGCGGGTAGGTCCCGTTACGGGCGGTGGTCGGTCGGAGTCGCCCCGCAGGGACGCCACCCAGTTGGAAATGTTGCTCGGGGCCGGCCCGGTCCCGCGCGCCGGGTCCGGCCGGGTCCCGCGCGCCGGGTCCGGCCCGGTGGTCCAGGCCGGCATGCCCAGGTGGAGTGGGTTCGCGCCGGCCAGTGGGCTGTCCCGCGCCGGCATCGGGGCCGGGATCTCATCCGGCAGCGCCGTCTCGGGGGCCTCGCGGGCCGGCCAACGCCGCCACCGGCCGACGCTGGCCACGCCGACCAGCAGCAGCGCACCGAGGAGCAGCGCCGTGCCGGTGCGCAGCGGCGTGGTCAGGTCGGCGGACCGGCCAGCCACGGAAATCTTGTCCGGAAACACATCCAGCAGCCTCTTCGGGTTGACCAGCAACGCCAGGTAACTGTCCGCGTACACGATTCCGGTGAGCACGGCGCCCAGCGGGGAGAACCGGAGCGTGGCGATCAGCCCGAAAAGTAGACCGGCCGCCGCCAGGCACAGCGCCGGCCTGAGGAAATCGCCCTTGTCGAACGCGCCGTCGCCCTGGACGTTGGCGAACGCCTGGGCCGACCGGTCCTGCCCGAACGCGAGCAGGATCCAGGCCAGCGGCGCGATGATCACGGCGGCGATCAGGGTTCCGAGATGTCGCATCCGGGCACCGTAATAGCTCCCCATCAATCGACACACACCGGAGCGCCCTCCTACATGGCGGTGACACCAGAATTTTCGGATGGTGCTGAGGCTGCCTGGCGGGTGTGACACCGTCGGGCCGCGAAACGCTTAATACCGGCACGCTGCCGCGGCGGCAAGCTCACGACGCCGACGCCGCTCGTGCCGAGCCCCGCAACGGCGCGGTCGCGAACTCCGCCATGCCGTCCGCGAACCGCACCCGCGCGGTGAACCGCAGCTCCCGGGCCGCCCGCTCCGGCGAGGCCACGATGTGCCGGACGTCGCCCGCGCGGACCTCGCCGGTCACGACCGGGACGGGTCCGCCGCTGGCGACACGGAGCGCGGCGGCCATCTCCCCCACCGTGGCGGGCTCGCCGGACGCGATGTTGTAGGCCCGCAACCCGGGACCCACAGTGGCGGTGGCGTGCACGGCGAGCCGGTTGGCCCGGGCGACGTCGGTGACGTGGACGAAGTCGCGGCGCTGCCGGCCGTCCTCGTGGACGCGCGGTGGCTCGCCGCGCTGGAGGGCGGATCGGAAGATGGCGGCGACCCCGGCGTACGGCGTGTCGCGCGGCATCCCGGGTCCGTACACGTTGTGGTAGCGCAGGGCGACCACGCAGGCACCGACGGCGCGCGCCCATGCCCCGGCCAGGTGCTCCTGCGCGACCTTTGTCGCGGCGTACACGCTGCGCGGTTCGAGCGGAGCGTCCTCGCCGACCAGCTCCACGGCGAGGTCGGTGCCGCAGAGTGGACAGCGCGGCTCGAACCGGCCGGCGGCGAGGTCGGCGGCGCTACGCGGCGGCGGGCGGAGCCGGCCATGCTCCGGGCACCGGTACCCGCCCTCGCCGTAGACGACCATCGAGCTGGCCAGCACCAGCCGGCCAACGCCGGCACGGGTCATCTCGGCGAGCAGGACGGCCGTGCCGAGATCGTTGCACCCGACGTAGGCGGGCAGGTCGTACGCGCTGGTGCCCATGCCGACCATGGCGGCCTGATGGAGCACCGCGTCGACCCCGTGCAGCATGCGCGCCACGATTGCCGGGTCCCGCACGTCACCGATCACCACATCCTCCGCCGCGGCGGCATCCGGCCCGTGCGCCGCCGGGTGCAGGCTGTCGAGTACCCGCACGTCGTGACCGGCCGCGGTCAGGTCCGCGACGACGTGCCCGCCGATGAACCCGGCTCCACCGGTTACCAGTACCCGCATCGGTTGCTCCTTCTCACCAGCTCAACGTCGTGGTCGCCGCCAGGAGAAGGGCCCAGCCGAGCTGGGCGGCGAGCCAGCCGCGCCGCGACGGCGGCGGGAGCGCGGCGGTCAGCGGGAGCAGCCACACCGCCCACGGCAGGTAGATGCGCTCGACCTCGCCCTTGGACAGGTCGGACGCGACCGCCACGACGACGGCGAGCAGGGCCGCCCCGGGCAGGAGGGCGAGCGCCCGGTCCCGGCGCAGCGCCGGCAGCGCGGCAAGGACGGCGGGTCCTACCGCGACGGCGAGCGCGGCCGGGTTGGCGAACACGAAGTAGGCCCACGGCCGGTCATGATGCGCCGGGCCCTGGACGACCCGCTGCGCGGCGAGCTGCAACCCGTCCAACCACCAGAACCCCGCGGCGGCGAATGCCACGACGACGGCGAGGACCCCGGCGCCGGCCACCATGAGTGGCCGCAGCCGCCGCGGGCCGAGGACCGCCGCGACGGCGAGCGGGGCGAGCAGCACCAGGCCGTACGACAGGAACAGGCAGGCGCCGAGTGCGAGCCCGCCGGTGAGGGCCAGCCCGTCGCTGCGCCGCCGCGCGGCATGGGCCAGTGCACAGACTCCCGCCGCCGCGACCCCGGCGAACAGTGCGTCCGCGCTGGTGGCTACCCACAACGCGACCGGCGCGGCGGTGACGAACGGTGCCGCGGCCCGGGCGCGCCGCTCCCCCGCCAGGAGCCGGACCGTCGAGAGCACCGACGGCGCGGCGCTCGCCCCGGCGAGAACGCACAGGGCCGCCGCCCATCCGACCTGCGCCAGGCCCGCGCGCGCGAGCAGCACGAAGAGCAGCGTGACCAGCGGCGGGTGGCCGCCGACGTGAGTTGTCCACTGCGGACCGTGGCCGGTGTCCACGATGTACCACCGGAACGTCCGCACATAGGTGTCGAGGTCCGCGACCCGCCCGACGTCGTGCGGGTACTCCGACGGCGCGGTCAACGGGGCGGCGAGCGCCGCCGGTCCTTCGACCAGTGCCAGGCTGACCGCCCACGCCGCCGCGCCCAGAAACGACAGCACGGCCAGCTGCCGCCAGGGGAGAGTCTCGGCCATCCGCCGGCCGTAGAGGACGGTCGCGGCGGCGAACGCCACGGGCAGCACCAGCCAGGGTGTGAGGTGCAGCCGGTAGTGGCCGACGATCGGGTACGCGCTACCGAGGTGCAGGCGGACGCCGTGACGGGTCAGCCACCACCCGGTCGCCGCGCAGCCGGCGACGAGCACGGCGCCGCCCGCGACCGACCGCCACGAGGCGTGCGGGGCCGCCTGCACCCGGGCCGCCGTTTCGAGAATGTCGGGCACATCAGCGAACCTAGGGGCGGCGGCACCGGGGTGAGCTGCCACGTTCGCGGTTCGTAATACCCGGTTCTGATTTCGTAAGGGTCTGCCGGCGCCCGGTCGTCCTACGGTCGGGGCGTGATCGATGTGGTCCTTCCGTGTTTGGACGAAGCCGCCGCGCTGCCGTGGGTGCTGTCCCGAATCCCCGCGGGCTACCGGCCGATCGTGGCCGACAACGGATCCACCGACGGCTCCCCGGCCATTGCGGCCGCGCACGGCGCCACCGTCGTGTCCGTGCCACAGCGCGGGTTCGGCGCCGCCGCACACGCCGGGTTGACCGCCGCAACCGCCGAGATCGTCTGTTTTCTCGACGCCGACGGATCGCTCGACCCGGCCCAGCTGCCGCTGGTCGCCGACCCGGTACTGGCCGGCGACGCCGACCTGGTGCTGGGCCGCCGGCGGGCCACCAGCCGCGGGGCCTTCGCGCCGCACGCCCGGCTCGCCAACGCGGCACTCGCCTGGCGGCTGCGCCGTGCGGCCGGCGTGGACGTTCGGGATCTGGGCCCGATGCGGGCCGCCCGCCGCTGCGCTCTCCTCCGGCTCGATCTGGTGGACCGGCGGTTCGGGTACCCGTTGGAGATGGCGCTGAAAGCGGCCCGGGCCGGCTGGCGCATCCGCGACGTGGACGTGGCCTACGCGCCGCGCACCGGCCGCTCCAAGGTCACCGGGACGCTGCGCGGCTCCATGCGCGCGGTGCACGACATGACGAAGGTTCTGGTGTCGTGAACATCCAGGTGCTCGTACTCGCCAAGGCGCCGGTGCCCGGCCTGGTCAAGACCCGGCTCTGCCCGCCCTGCACCCCCGCCCAGGCCGCCGCGGTGGCGGCCGCGGCCCTGCTCGACACCGCCGACGCCGTCAGCGCGACGGACGTCGCCGACCGGACGCTGGTCCTGAGTGGACGGTACCCGATCCGGCCGGGCTGGCGGGTGGTTGCACAGCGCGGCCGCGGCCTCGGCGAGCGGATCGCGCACGGGTACGCCGACGCCGCCCTGCCCGGCGTGCCCGCGGTTCTCGTCGGCATGGACACGCCCCAGCTGACGCCGGCGCACCTGTCCCGCGTCGCCGCGGCGCTCGACCACGCCGACGCGGTGGTGGGACCGGCTCCCGACGGCGGCTGGTGGGTACTCGGCCTGCGCGACCCGGTCGACGCGACGGTGCTACGTGACGTGCCGATGTCCACTCCGGACACCGGCCGGCACACGGTGGCGGCGCTCCGCGCACGGGGGCTCACCGTGGCGTACGCCGAGCTACTGCGCGACGCGGATACCGCCGACGACGCCTGGGCGGTCGCGGCGGAGGCGCCCGGCGGCCGGTTCGCCGCCGCGGTGCGCCGGCATGTGCCCTACCCGGTCCGGATCCGCGCGTCATGAGCGCTCTCGGCCTTTACGAAACGGCGCTGCGCCGCGCCGCGGCCGGCCAACCCGCGCCCCTGGATCTCGTCGACGCCGCCGGCCGGCGGCTGCGCCGCATGGACGCCGCTCACTGGCACACTGACCTGCGCCCCGGCGACCACGGCCTGGTCGCGCGCTGCCACGGCCGTGCCCTCGACGCGGGCTGCGGGCCGGGCCGCCTGGCCGCCGCCCTGACCAGCGCCGGCATACCCGCCCTCGGCGTGGACATCTCCGCCGAGGCGGTACGCCAGGCCCGCCGGCGGGGAGCCGCCGCGGTCCGCCGCTGTCTGTTCACCCCGCTGCCCGGCGAAGGCCGGTGGCGGCACGTCCTGCTGGCCGACGGCAACATCGGCATCGGCGGCGACCCGCTCCGGTTGCTGCGCCGCTGCACCGCGCTCCTCGCCCCTGGCGGCGACGCCCTCGTCGAGCTCGACCCTCCCGGGACGCATAGCTGGCGCGCCGCCGTGTCGGTACACACCGGCGGGCGTACCGGCGGCTCGTTTCCATGGGCCGCGGTGTCCGTGGACGACCTGGCCCGGCTCGCCGAGCGTTCGGCGCTCCAGGTCCTCGAGACGTGGATGGAGGCGGACCGGTGGTTCGCGCGGCTCTCACCCGGCTGACCGCCCTGGCCCGCAGACCGCTGCCGGAGCCGCCACCGCGGCTGCGCCAGGGACCGTGGCGCCCCGGCTCGTTCCGGTCGACTCTGCGATCGCAGCGGCTGACCAGCCAGCTCGGGCTGTGGCTCGGCGTCGCGTTCGCCATCTGCTTCGCGACCGGCCTGCTCAGCCATCTCATCCAGCACCCACCGGCCTGGTTCGGCTGGCCGGCGCGCCCGGTCGGGCTGTACCGGGTGACGCAGGGCGTGCACGTCGCCACCGGCCTCGCCGCGATTCCGCTGCTCGCGGCCAAGCTGTGGTCGGTGTACCCGAAGCTGTTCACCTGGCCGCCGGCCCGTGACCTGGCCCACGGGGCAGAGCGGGCCTCCGTCGCCGTTCTCGTCGGCGCCGCGCTCTTCCAACTGGTCACCGGCGTGCTCAACACCGCCCGCTGGTACGCGCCGATGCCGTTCTTCTTCACCTCCGCGCACTACTGGACCGGCTGGCTGGCGGCCGGCGCGCTACTGGTGCACATCGCCGTGCAGCTACCGGTGATCCGGCGCAGCCTGTCCCCGCGGCCCGATCCGCCCACCGGCGGCCTCACCCGCCGGGGACTGCTCACCGCCGTCGGCGCGGCCGCCCTCACCGTCACCGCCGCGACCGTCGGCCAGACGGTACGCCCGCTGGCCCGGCTGTCGGTGCTCGCGCCCCGCCGGCCCGGTGTCGGACCGCAGGCCCTGCCGGTCAACAGATCCGCGGCCGCCGCGGGCGTGGCCGAGCTTGCCCGCGATCCCGGATACCGGCTGACGATCGCGGGTCCGCGCGGCGCCGTCGACCTGTCCCTGGCCGACCTCGCGGCCCTGCCCCAGCACACCGTCTCGTTGCCGATCACCTGCGTCGAGGGGTGGAGCGCCGACGCCGTGTGGACGGGCGTACGGGTGCGGGATCTGCTCGATCTCGTCGGCGCCACGGGTGCGATGCCGGTCCTGGTGGAGTCGCTGCAACCCGCCGGCCGCTATCGGACCTCCACGCTTGCGTCGGCGCACGCCACCGACCGGCTCACCCTGATCGCGTTGCGGCTGCATGGGGAGCCGTTGCACCTCGACCACGGGTACCCGTGCCGGCTCATCGCCCCCGACCGGCCCGGCGTGCTGCAGACCAAATGGGTCAGGACGCTCAGGGTGGTGCCCCGATGAGACTGATCCGGACCGCAATCGCCGGCGCCGGCATCCTCGCGATGGGGTACGCGGTCGTCGGTGCGCTCAGCGACCCGGACGAACGCCTGCCCGGCCACCTGGCGTTCCTCCTCACGGTGCAGGCCGCGCACGACGCGGTGCTGCTACCGGCGGCACTCGCGGCCGGTGTGCTGATCCACCGCCACATTCCGCCACGGGTCCGCGCTCCCCTTCAGGCCGCGCTGCTGGTGTCGGTGGCGGTGCTCGTCGTCGGCGTGCCGCTGGCGCTCGGGTTCGGGCGGTCGGCCGACGACCCGTCGGCGCTGCCGCTGGACTACCGGCGCGGGTTGCTCATCGTGCTGGCCGTCATCTGGCTGGTGACGGCCGCCGCGATCCTCATCCGGCAACCTCGTCTGCCATCGACGGCCGCGCGGCAGGATTCATCGCCTCGATGATCCCGGCGCCGGGAAACGGGTGATCTGCGTCGTCACCCGCCGGAGCAGCGGACGATCCACTTCACGGCCTGGTCGCAGCTGTCGAAGATCGGAAACACCGAATGCAGCCGCATGGTGTGCAGCACGGTGACGATGAACGGCGACGGCGCCACCAGGCAGAGCACACCGCCGTTGCGTTTGGCGTTCTGGTGCGCGCGCACCACCGCCCCGAGCCCGGACGAGTCGATCAGGCGGACGTCGCCGAGATCGAGTATCACGTTGGCGTAGCTGTCGCCGGCCTTGGTGATCAGCTCGCGAAGGTCGTCGACCACGAGGACGTCCAGGTCGCCGTGCAACTCGACCACCGCGATCTCGTCGACGCTGCGAAGGTCGGCCTGCCATCGCGGACGGTCGGCGGGGGCGGTGGCGTCCTCGGTGCCGCCCGGCGACGGGGCGTTGCACTGCGGGCAGCTGTGCGGTCCGATGGCCAGCGGCGAACCGGTCCATCCCTGCTTGCTCACCAGCGCCCACACCACGTCCCAGTTGTGCATGCTGGCGTTGATCTCGCTCAGACTGTGGCCACAGCCGTCGCAGATGAGGTCGAGACGTTGCACGTCCCTGCTCGGCACGGCCGTCACCGGCATCCCTTCCGTCAACTGTCCAAGGACATGCCGACCAGACTTCCCGGCGCACCAGCTCAGGTCAACCTCGGCCTCGATGCGCCACCGAAGTCAGCCGCGTTCGATCAGGTGGCCGACGATGTCCGGGCCGACCATCGCCGCGCCCGACCCGTCGCGGCGCCTGTCCTCGGCCGGCAGTTTGACCGGCTCACCCATCGCCGTGGCTCCGACCGGGCGTGCTCCGATCCATGCGACGGCCAGGGCGGTCTCGCCCTTGAGGAAGCGCTGGACCCGGACGCCGCCCGTCGCGCGCCCCTTGGCCGGGTACTCCGCGAACGGCGTGACCTTCACGCCCCGCCCGGTCGAGGTGACGACCATCGGCTCGCCGTGCTGCGGGTCGTCCGTGCCGATCGCGCCGAAGAACAGGACGTGAGCGCCGGCGGTGAGGTTGATCCCGGCCATGCCGCCGCCTTTGAGGCCCTGCGGACGGACCAGTTTCGCGTCGAACCGCAGCAGCGAGGCATCGGAGCTGACGAAGGCGAGGGACTCGGTGCCGTCGGTGAGCCAGGCGGCGCCGACCACCTCGTCGCCCTCCCGGAGACCGATGACCTCGAACGCGTCCGACCGAACCGGCCATTCCGGCGCGCACACCTTCACGACGCCGTGCCGCGTGCCCAGAGCCAGACCCGGTGACCCGGCGCTCTGGTCATCGAGCGGGGCGAGGCCGATGACCCTCTCCCCCGGCTGCAACGGCACCAGTTCGCTCGCGGACATGCCACCGCGCAAGGACACCGTGCCGGACCGCTCCGGCAGCACCGGCAACGGCAGGACATCGGTCTTGAATGCCCGCCCCGTATTGGTGACCAGGAGCACCTGACCGCGCGCGGTCGTGTGAACGACCGCCCGGACGGCGTCGTGCCTGTCCCGGCCGTTGCGGCGATGACTCTCCGACGCTTCCTCCGACTCGGCGGCGGTCCGGGCGACCAGGCCGGTCGCCGACAGGATCACCTGGCACGGATCGTCTCGCACCTCCAGGGGCCCGGCCGGGGCCGACGCGGCGAGCACCTCCTTGAGGTCACCGTCGATGAGCGTCGTGCGCCGCTCGGTCGCGAACTCCTTGGCCACGCGCGCCAACTCGTCGGAGACAACCTTCTTGAGGACGCCCTCGTCCTCAAGGATCTTCGACAGCTCGGCGATCTCGCCACGGAGCCGGTCCTGCTCCGTCTCCAGCTCGATCCGGTCGAACCTGGTCAGCCGGCGCAGGGGTGTGTCGAGAATGTAAGTGGCCTGGATCTCCGACAGTTTGAACTGCCTCATCAGGCCGTCCTTGGCCGCCTGCACGTTGTCGCTTTCCCGGATCAGCCGCACCACCTTGTCGATGTCGAGAAGGGCGATCAGCAGGCCGTCCACCAGGTGCAGGCGTTCCTGCCGTTTGCGGCGGCGGAACGCGGTGCGACGGGTCACGACCTCGTACCGGTGCGCGAGGAACACCTCGAGGAGCGCCTTGAGGCCGAGGGTCTGCGGCTGCCCGTCCACGAGGACGAGGTTGTTGACGCCGAACGACTGCTCCAACGGGGTGAGCCGGTAGAGGTCCGCGAGCAGCGCCTGCGGGTTGACCCCGACCTTGCACTCGATGACCAGCCGGGTGCCGTTGTCGCGGTCGGTCAGGTCCTTTACGTCGGCGATGCCCTGCAGCCGCTTCGTCCGGTTGACCTCGTCGGTGATCTTCTCGATGACCTTCTCGGCCCCGACGCCGTAAGGCAGCTCGGTCACCGTGATCGCTTGCCGACCACGACTGCCCTCCAGCGGCCCGATTTCGACCTTCCCCCGCATCCGGACCACGCCGCGGCCGGTCTCGTAGGCCCTGCGTACCTCATCGAGGCCCAGCAACACACCACCGGTCGGCAGGTCGGGACCGGGGACGAACTCCATCAGCCTGTCGAGGGTCGCGGTCGGATGGGTGATCAGCCACCGCGCGGCCGCGACCACCTCGCCGAGGTTGTGCGGAATCATGTTCGTCGCCATGCCGACCGCGATACCCGAGGCGCCGTTGACCAGCAGGTTGGGAAACGCCGCGGGCAGGACCGCCGGCTCCTCCAGCGACCCGTCATAGTTCGGACGGAAATCAACGGTGCCCTCGCCAAGCTCTCCGACGAGGAGCATGGCCTCGCGCGACATCCGCGCCTCGGTGTAGCGCGCCGCGGCCGGTCCATCGTCGGGAGACCCGAAGTTTCCATGCCCGTCGATCAACGGCACGTTCAGCGAAAAGTCCTGTGCGAGGCGCACCATCGCGTCGTAGATCGCCACGTCGCCGTGCGGATGGTAGCGACCCATCACGTCACCGACGACGCGGGCGGACTTGACGTGACTGCGGTCCGGCCGGTAGCCGTTCTCGCTCATCGAGAACAAGATGCGTCGGTGAACGGGCTTGAGACCGTCCCTCGCATCCGGCAACGCGCGCGAGTAGATGACCGAGTAGGCGTATTCCAGGTAGGACGTGGAGACCTCGTCCTGCAGGGGGTGGTCGATGACACGCGCCCCCGCCCGGTCGAACGCGGCCAGATCGGTGCTGGACTGTTTGCTGCGACGTGCCACCGTTACCTACTCCACTCCACCATGTGCGTGCCTCTACCGGGTGCCATTGCCGTGTTCTGCCCTGCGCCGCCGGTCAGGCGTCGATGGTCTCCTGGTCGATCCGGCCGGCCGAGTCGATGAGCCAGTTCTTGCGAGGCTCTACCTTCTCGCCCATGAGCAGCTCGAGAACCTGCTCCGCCGCTTCGACGTCATCGAGCGTGATCCGCCGGACCGATCGGGTCGCCGGGTTCATCGTGGTCTCCCACAGCTCGTCGGCGTCCATTTCGCCGAGCCCCTTGAACCGGGGCACCGGGCTGACCACCTGCTTACCCGCCTTCTCCAGCCGGCGGACGGTCTGCTCCATCTCCGCCTGGGTGAACGTGAAGATGGTGTCCGCGTTGCGGCCCTTCGTCACGATCTTGTGCAACGGAGGCATCGCCGCATACAGCCGTCCCGCCTCGATCGCCGGGCGCATGTACTTCGCGAACAACGTGATGAGCAGAGTCCGGATGTGCGACCCGTCGACATCCGCGTCCGCCATCAGGATCACCCTGCCGTAGCGCATCGCTTCCAGGTCGAACGTGCGCCCGGTGCCGGCGCCGAGCACCTGCACGATCGACGCCACCTCGGCGTTCTTGAGGGTGTCGGCCAGGCTCGCCTTCTGCACGTTGAGAATTTTTCCGCGGATGGGCAACAGCGCCTGGTACTCCGAGACGCGCGCCATCCGAGCGCTGCCCAGCGCGCTGTCGCCCTCGACGATGAACAACTCACTGCGCTCGACCCCGGTGGACCGGCAGTCCACCAGCTTCGGGGGCATCGACGCCCCTTCGAGGGCGGTCTTGCGCCGTGCGGCGTCCTTCTGCTGCTTCTGAGCCAGCCGGACCCGCCCGGCGTCCACGATCTTCTGCAGGACCGTGCGGGCCTCGGTCCTGGTCCTACGGTCGTCCACCCACGCCTTGATGTGCTGCTCGACGACCGACTGGACGACCTTGGTGATGCCCGCGGTGGACAGCTCGTCCTTGGTCTGGGAGGTGAACTGCGGCTCCGGAACCCGCACGTGGATCACCGCCGTCATGCCCTCCAGGACGTCGTCGAGGATCGGCGGGTCCTCCTTCGGCTTGAGCAGCCCGCGCGCGTTTCTGACCGCGTCGGACAGGGCCCGCACCAGGGCCCGCTCGAACCCCTTGCGGTGCGTGCCGCCGTGCACGTTGCGGATCGTGTTCGTGAAGCACTCGACGGTCCTGTCGTAGCCGGTCCCCCACCGCAACGCGACCTCGACCTCGGCCCTGCGCTCGACGTTGGACTGCATCACGCCGTTCTCGTCGGCGGCGTTCTCCCGGTAGGTGCCCCCGCCGGTGACCAGCAGCGTCCCGGACACGGGCTTGTCGCCGGCCGGGGACAGGAAGTCCACCATGTCGGCCAAGCCCTTCGGGAAGTGGAACGTCTCCGCGCGGATGGCGCCCTCGGTGGCATCCCGCAGCACAAAGGTGACGCCGGGGACGAGGAACGCGGTGTTGCGCACCTTGGCGCGAACCCCGTCCGCGTCCAGAGCCGCGCCGGCCTCGAAGTAGCGGGCGTCATACCAGTACCGGATCGACGTGCCGGTCGACTCACCACGCTTCATCTTCCCGATCACGCGCAGGCCGGGACGCGGGGTGAACGGCGCCGTCGGGGCGGGCCCGTCGAAGATCCCCGGAACGCCGTGCCGAAATGACATCTGGTGAACCTGGCCGTCCCGCTTGACGGTCACATCGAACCGGCGGGACAGGGCGTTCACCGCCGACGCGCCCACGCCGTGCAGACCCCCGGAGGTCTTGTAGCCCGAGCCGCCGAACTTGCCGCCGGCGTGCAAGCGGGTCAGGACCAGCTCGACGCCCGACATCCCCGACTTGGCGTGCGTGTCCGTCGGGATCCCGCGGCCGTCGTCGTCGACCTGCACCGAGCCGTCCGCGTGCAACGTGACCTCGACGCGCGTCGCGCAACCCGCGACCCCCTCGTCGGTGGAGTTGTCGAGGATCTCGTTGACGAGGTGACCCACGCCACGGCTGTCGGTCGACCCGATGTACATGCCGGGGCGCTTGCGGACGGCGTCCAGACCCTCGAGGTGGGTGAGATCGTCGGCCCCGTAGAGGGTCTCGGGCTGTGCGGTCACCTGGCTGTGCTCCCCGGTCGTAGCGGCGTGGCCGCCCGTTGCCGGGTTGATCACGCAACCCGCAGGACGACCCCGCGAGCCTAGCGGCCGGGTCTGACATCAGGCCGGAGCCGGCACACGAGTCGCGGAGCGGCGGGCTCGCCCCCAGCCAAACCGGCTGTGACGTCACCAGCACGATCCGCGATCATCGCCGGCCGCAGGGCCAGCAACTGGCTGTCACGACGCCGCCGCGCATAGCACAGACCGCCGCCCGCCACCGGGAGCCACACCTCGCCCCACATCGATTTACCCGGACGTGTGACGCCCGCCCGCAGTGTGACGCTACCCATGGGTAGGAGCCCAACCCACCCTGGCGACAGCGAGGAGGATGTCGATGCGTCCCAGCTACCACCCGACCCCGGTGTGGCGGCCGCCGACCTTCGCGGTCGCTCTCCTGCTCGCCGAGCAGGCCGCGCCATGACCGTCGACTCGATCAGTGGGTGCAAGTGACAAGCGTTGTCACCACCGGTCACGAGTTGCCTGAGCCACCCGACGGGGATCACGAAGGCGAACGCCCGTCGACCGAGCCGGTAGATCAGCCGATGACGGCCGCCGTGGACCGGTCCAGCAGGGACCGGCTCGACCTGCGAGCGGGCCTCGCCTACATCGTTCGCACCGAGACAGCCTGGCCGGCGCCACCGCGGGCCGCGCAACCGGTCGCGTTCCGGCACGTCGCGCCGGCACGGGCCCGGGCCACCCTGACGGTCCTGGCAGCGGTCACCGGCGCTACCGGCCTGGCCTTCATGGGGTGGCTCCTGCTGCCGGCCCACGTGCCCGGCCGTGGGGTCCTCGGGTTCGGCGAATGGGAGCTGACCGTTTCGCGGGTCAGTCTCTGCCTGGTCATCGCGTTGGAGCTGATCCGTCTGACGCAGAACGTAGCGGTGTGGATCTTCGCGCTCAAGGCGAAGGACCCGGTCCCGATGGCTCCCCCGGTCGATCTGCGCGTGGCCCTGCTGACCACCATCCCGCCCTCCCCGGAGCGGATCGACGCCGTCGAGCGCGCGCTGCGGGGATTGAAGGACATCGTGTACCGGGGCCCGGTCGACATCTGGATCGTCGACGACGGCGCTGACCCGACGGTCGCGGCGATGACGGAACGGTTGGGGTTCGAGTACATCAGCGGCCACGAGTCATGGCGCGCCGATCACGAGCACCGATACGACGTCGTGGCCCGGATCGACCCTGACCACGTACCGATGCCGAGCTTCCTGGAGAGCACTCTCGGCTACTTCGACGACCCCGACGTCGCGTTCGTCGTCGCGCGGCTGCTGGTCGGCACCAACCACCTCTACCGTCCGGCCGCGTGGCGCCAGACCGGCACAGACCCGGACCCGGTCACCGCGGTACACACCACCACCAACCCGCGTACGGGTCGTCATTGGAAGGGCGTCTACGCACCGGACGTGACCACGGTCGGCGAGGGGTGGATGTCCTGGGCAGACTACCTGGATCAGCACAGGCACTCGCCGTACGAGGGCTGGGAGATCCTTCGCACGCCTGGGCCCGACACCCCGGCCCGCCTGCTGCCCCGGCGGGCCGCGTTCTACGGCCTCGTGCGACGCCTCCGCCGAAACCTGGCGGCCACTCTCCTGGCCAGCCAGATCGCCGCAGCCACCTACCTGGTCTTCGGCATCACCTCGATCGAGATGAACAGCCTGGCGTGGCTGACGCTGTGGGGCGTGAACATGGGGAGCTGGTTCGTGCTCTGGCTGTGGCTGCGCGGCTTCCGGACCGCCGGAGACCAGGAGACCGGAGACACCTGGTCCGCCGCTTCGCCGATGCCCGCAGCGGCTGACCCCGCACGGGCGGCGACATGACCAGACTGGTCGGGCCCCGGATCTCGGCGGCGCTGACGGGGGTGCTGCTCGTCGCGTACACCTTCTATCTGGCGCCATACCTGAGCCGCATCAGCGGCTCACCCACGACGGTGCACGCGGTGCCCTCCGCCGGGTCCGCGCAGCCCGTCGCGTCGACCGAGCCGCAGCCGCGGGAACTGTTTCCACCCGACGACAAGGCGTTCATCGGCGTCGGCACGGCCGAGGGGTGGCGCGGCTTCGGTCCCGTCGACGCGTTCGCCACGGCCGCCCGGCACAAGCCGTCGGCGCTGCTGGTCAGCGAGAGCTGGGCGGTCGACAGATTCGACCGCGACGCCGTCGACCAGGTGGCCGCCCGCGGCATGCAGCCCATGCTGAGCTGGGAGCCCTGGGATCACCGGGTTCTCCCCGGAGACGACGGCTCGCGCGGCGCGCAGCCGGCCTACACCCTCGCGCGGATCATCAGCGGTGAGTTCGACCCCTACATCAGGTCCTACGCGGAGGGCATCAAGGATCTGAAGTACGAGGTGGCCATCCGGTTCGCGTACGGGATGAACGGTCCGCGGTACCCGTGGTCGGAGCAGTCCAACGGCAACCGGCCGGGCGAGTACGTCCAGATGTGGCGCCACGTCCACGACATCTTCACCGCCGTCGGGGCGACCAACGTCCTGTGGGTGTGGAGCGGCGGCGTCTCGTCGCCCGGGTCCACCCGGCTCGCCTCGCTGTACCCCGGAGACGACTACGTCGACTGGGTCGGGCTGTCCGGGTATTACGCCGCCGACGGCAACCAGGCGTACCAGACGTTCGGCGGCATGTTCGACGCCACGATCGCCGAGATGCGCACGTTCACGCGCAAGCCGCTCGTCATCACCGAGATCGGCGCGAGCGACCGGACCGGACGCAAGGCGGAGTGGATCCGCGACATGTTCGCCCAACTCGGCCAACGCCCCGACATCGTCGGCTTCATCTGGTCGGAGACGACCACGGAAGCCGACTGGCGCATCGCGACCCCGCCGGCCGCCGCCGACGCGTTCGCCAACGGCGCGGCCGATCCCCGCTACCGCGTCACCTGGTCGCCCAATGCGCTGGGCCGCGACGAGGTGGAGATCCGCACCGTCGCGCCGGTCCCGTCGGTCGCTCCCTCGGCGCCGCTCAAGGGCGCAGTCCCCGATCCCGCACGGCCCCGGACCACGACCCGACCGCGTCAACCGGCTCCGACCGCCACCACAGCCGCGCCGAAGCCATCGCCTTCGAAGCCGCCACCGCCACCGCCGACCTCGGACCCGCCACCCACCCCGGAGCCGACGAAGCCTCCGGACCCGTCGCAGGGGCTGTGACGGTCACCGCTCGCCGTGGGTGACCAGGCCGCACTCGTATCCGAGGATCACCGCCTGTACCCGGTCGCGTAGGTCGAGCTTGGCGAAGATCCGTCCGATGTGCGTGCGTACCGTTCCCGCGGACAGGTGCAGGTCCTGTGCGATCTCGGTGTTGGAACGGCCACGGGCGATCAGCGTCAGCACTTCGCGCTCCCGGGCGGTCAGTGCGGCCAGCCGCTCGGGCCGGTGCGGCGCAGCGGGCGCACTGCTGAGGAAGTGGGCGATGAGCCGGCGGGTGACGCTCGGGGCGGTGACGGCCTCGCCGGAGGCGATGGCGCGGACGGCGGCGAGCAGGTCCTCGGTGAGAGCGTCCTTGAGCAGGAAGCCGCTGGCGCCCGCGCGCAGCGCGGCGTACACGTACTCGTCCAGGTCGAAGGTGGTCAGGATGAGGACCCGTGGCGGGGCGGGCAGCGAGCGGATGCGCCGGGTCGCCTCGACGCCGTCCATGACCGGCATCCGCACGTCCATCAGCACCACGTCGGGCCGGGTGCGCTGGACGATCGTCACGGCACTGCCGCCGTCGGGGGCCTCGCCGACGACCTCGATGTCGTCGGTCTCGTCGAAGATGATGCGGAACGCCGCACGCAGCAGCGCCTGGTCGTCCACAAGCACCACACGGATCGGCCGGCCGGCGACGGCGCCGTCGGTCACGCGGAGGCGCCGATCTGTTCGGGCCGGATGGGTAGCCGCGCCCGCACCACGAAGCCGCCGTCCTGGCCGGGCCCGACCGTCAGGTGCCCGCCGAGCAGGGTGACCCGTTCGGCGATGCCCCGCAGCCCGTTGCCATGCTCGATGGCCGGGTCAGCGGGGCGCACCGCGCCGTCGTCGGTGACTTCGACGTCGACGTACCCGGGCCGGAAGGCCAGGTGCACGCTGGCCTGAGCGCCGGCACCGGCGTGCTTGAGGGTGTTGGTGAGGGCTTCCTGCACGATCCGGTACGCGGACAGGTCGACCCCGGCTGGCAGGGCTGCCAGTTGCCCGTCGATGTCGAGGCGGACCGGGGTTCCGGCCGCGCGGACCCGGTCGACCAGCGGGGCCAGCGCGCCGAGACCGGGTTGCGGGGCAAGGCCCTGGTCGGAGTCCTGTTCGGGGCCGAACGCCCCGACCAGCCGGCGCATCTCGGAAAGCGAATCCCGACCGACCGTGATGACCTCGCGCATCGCCTGGGTGGTGCGCTCCGGATGCCGGCGCTGCGCGGCCACCGCGGCCTGAGCCTGCGCGACGATCACCGACAGGCTGTGCGCGACGACGTCGTGCAGCTCGCGGCTGATCCGGGCTCGTTCGGCGGCGGTGGCCAGGGCGATGCGCTGATGCTGCTCGCGCTCCAGGTCGGCGGCGCGCTGTTCGATCGTCTGCAGGTGCGCCCTTCGGCTGCGGGTGCTGTCGCCGAACGCGACGGCGAGCCCGAGAACGAGCATGGCGCTCAACCCGCTGCCGGCCGCGCTGGTCAGCAGGCTCATGAGGGATTCGGGCGGCTGTGCAGCCCGGGTCACCGCCTTCCCGGCTTTGAGCAGCTCGGGGTACTTGTCGACGGTGACGTACGCGGCGGCACTGGCCAGGCTGACGAGGTTGACCGCGTACTCGGCGACCACGAGGACGCCGACGGCGATCACGGAGATCCACCGCGAGCGGGCGCGGCTGGCCACCGTGTAGAGGGTGATCGGCACGGCGAGGTCGAGGAGCGTCGGAAACTCGATGTACGGGCTGACCTGGTGTCCGACGGCGCCGATCCCGGCCAGCAGGAGCGCCGGCAGCGGCCAGCGATGCTGGACCAGCAGCCCGGCGACCATCACCGCGCTGCCGGTCCACCAGACCACCACCGCGTCGTCGATCGCCTCGGCAGGGCCCATCGACGTCACGATCGGCTCGGAGGCGAGCACGAGGATCAGCGCCACTGCCGCGTGGAGCAGGTACACCCGCCGGGCACGGAGCCACGGCTTTCCTGCTCCGCTCGCACGCTCGCGGAGATGTCGCAGGTCAGCGGCGCGAGACACGGGTTCATCGTAGGCAGCCGCGCAGGCGGGCACATCAGACCCAGCTCATATCCGGGCATCCGAGCGTGATCGTAGCCCCGACGGCGAAGACCGGACCGCGCTCAGACGACGCGGGCACCGGCCCGGCCCGACCGTGGAGCCCATGAGGAATCTCTTTCGATGCGGGGCGGCCGCCATCCTGCTGGCCGCGCTGGCCGGGCTCACCGCCTGCACCGCTGGCGGCGCAGGGGCACCCGCTCGGTCTCCGACCGCGATGACCGACGCGCAGATCCTGGCCATCGGCCGGGAGTTGGCGCAGTGCATCCGTGACCACGGCGTGCCGAGCTTCCCGGACCCGACCGTCGACAAGGGCAGGCTCATCCAGCCGGCGCCCGAGGGCATCACCGACGAGCAGGTCATGCCGGCGTTCGACGCCTGCCACGCAATCGCCGACCGGTTGCCACCGTCGGCCACAGGCGAGGAGACGGTGTCGGCCGAGGACATGCAGAAGCTCGTGAAGTTCGCGCAGTGCCTGCGCGCGAACGGGATACCGGAGTGGCCCGACCCGAAGGCCGACGGCAGCTTCCCGATCGTCGGCACCCCGCTCGAGGGCAAATCCGAGCGGTTGATGAAGGCGCGGCAGCCGTGCCAGCAGTACCGGGACGGGCCGATCAGGGGCTCGGCGTGACCGGCACCGGTCCGCAACGGCGGAACCGCCGGCTCGGGCCCGCGGTCGGTGGCATCCTCGCCGTTGCGGTCCTCGGCGCGGCCGTGGCGGTTGTCTGGTTCGCGGTCGCCGCCGCGCCGAAGGCCGCCGACAGCGCCACGGCGCAGGTGACGACCGGCACCGCGGCGGTCACCCGGGGCACCGTGACCGAGCGGGTCCAGATCGCCGGCATACTCGGCTACGACGGCTCCTACCAGGTGGTTCACCAGGCCGCGCCGGGCATCCTGACCGCCGCGGCCGAACCGGGATCCACGGTGAGTCGGGGCAGCGCCCTCTACGCGGTCGCGAACCAGCCGGTCCGGCTGCTGTACGGCACCCTTCCGGCGTACCGGGACTTCGCCGCCGGCATGGCCGACGGCCCGGACGTGCGGCAACT